>Ga0315273_10008093_pt1 | contig 13248 bp, 14 predicted proteins | sample YL17G02_0_MG_FD_205753 | JGI IMG/M metagenome (GOLD analysis project Ga0315273, IMG submission 205753) | Sediment microbial communities from Yellowstone Lake, YNP, Wyoming, USA - YL17G02_0 | ecosystem: Environmental > Aquatic > Freshwater > Lake > Sediment | place: USA: Wyoming | collected...
CAGCGTCGGTCCACGCTTCGGGGGTCGCGCTCTACTACCTGCCACATGATATCCGCCTGACCTACGGCGCGAGCGCGTTGACGGACCCGTTCTTCCCTGACAACGACAAGCCGATCTTCGACCTGGACCTCTCGACCAACACCCTGCGTACCTGGCCCACGTACTACTACGCGCCCGGTACGCGCCGGACGGGGCAGTGGATACCCTTCAAGAAGCTCCTGAACGCCCTGAGCACGCTCCTGCGCGTCCACGAGGCGAGTAGCGCGATGAACGTCGAGGACTCGCCGCCGGAGGCGGGCAAGGACGAGGGTGTCGGCTGGTATTTCCCCGCGCCGCCGGGCGTCACGGCGTTCACGCACGACGTCGCCGTACCGAGCAATATGCTCCTGAACGTCAAGGGCTCCGACGGCGTAGCGGACAAACTGCTGGCGACGTACAACCCCGACACCGACGGCGACGACAAAACGGTGACGCCGGCGGTGCCGGTCGACGGCGTGCGCTACGAGGCGATGGTGCGGACGATCACGGCAAGTGAGCCGAGCAACGTGGCAGATAACGCTTACAACTATGATGTAATTGGCAATGCCTCAAACTCGGTAGGTTCCAGCTTCACTCTCGATAAAGCGGCTTGGCTATATGGCTTCTCGGTCAAGTTAGAGAGAACGGCTGACGCGGATGGCAACGTTCAACTGCGTATCTGGACGCCGCAAGGGGCGACAATCGAGCCGGCAAACACTCTACTTGGGGCTACGATAATTGCGGCAGCGGCCGATATTGCGGTCGGTAGTTACAGCACCCACTCAGTCTTCTTGACGACGCCGATCTGCCTTCCCTTCGGCAGCAATATGTATTTGATCCTAACCCGCACGGCTGCCACCGGAACGATCCGCTGGGGCAGTGGCAATCCCGCCTACAGCAAGGGGTCAATGTGGAAAGAAGGTACCGATACATGGACTGAGCACCCGGAGTATGACTTCTGGTTCCGCGTCCTCGGCGACGGCTCCGTCTGCCAAGACGACGCGCCGAGCGGCTCCGGCAACGAAGTCACCATCGACAACCCGCGCCTGACGCTCAGCAACGTCTGGGGCACCATCCCCGCCGGCGGTGAGACGCCCTGCGTTCTGGAAGACTTCATGATCACGAACGGCTCCCTCGTTCTCGCCGTCAAGTTGCCCATGCTCATCGACGAGAGCCTGGTGATCGACTGCAAGGCGAAGACGGCGATCCTCACCGGCAACGGCGAGAGCGTCGCCTACGCTATCACCTGGCCGGAGGGCGGCGAGTTCTACCTGGCTCCCGGCGCCAACGTCATCACCTACGCCGAGCTCGGCATGACGAATCACGATCTAACGCTGGAGGTGCGCGACGCATGGCCGTAGCATCCCGCGTCTACATTCACGAGTCGCAGCCGCCCTATAAGCGCGTCTGTGAGCTCACGACGGCGACGGCGATCAAGCGCGGCTTCAAGATGCACGATATCGTCGACGGCTCGTTCAGCGTCGCCCGCACCGACCCCGCCTTCACGACGTTCGGGCAGGGGCCGCTGCTCACGCTCGGCAACGCGGTGGTCATCGAGTCGCCCTACCTGCCGGCGTGGGTCGGGTTCATACAGAGGCCGCTCTGGACGCTCGGGAGCCCGACTATCGACGTCCCCGTGAAGGACGCCGTGCGCGTGCTGGCTGAGCGTCTGACGCCGAAGGGCTTCAACGTCTCCGGCTCCTCCGGCGGCATCTTTCGGCGGCTCTTCGTCGAGGTGGAACTCCGCAACCCGCTGTACATGTACCCGTGCGCGGCGCCGGAGCCCGGTCCGTCGCTGTCGCTAGAGTTGTCATCCGTCAAGCTCTTCGACGCCCTGAACACACTGGCGGACAACGCCGGCATGGAGTGGTGGCTGGAGGCGTCTGTCAGCCCCGCCGGTATCACGTTCACGGTCTACTGGTCGAGCCAGAAGGGCAGCGACAAGAGCGGCGAGATCGTCCTGCGTGACGGCGAGCGCGGCAACCTGCTCGACGGGAGCTATTGCCAGGACGACGCCAATATCGCCACAGCGGTGCGCGTCATGGGCGGCTCTGCCGGCGCTGGCGGCTTCGCCGTGCGGCCTTCCGCGCTGGCGTCGCTCATCGCATCGAAGGGGCAACTCGGGCAGGACGAGACGACCGTGCCGGACACCATCGCGCCCGTGACGACGGAGCAGCGCAGCCGCATCGAGCCGTACCTGAACCCGGCGACGTCGCGGGAGGTGCAGGTGGTGCGTGGCACGACGACAGACGAGTCGACGCTGGTGGCGCGAGCATCGAACAGCCTGGACCGGCAGTACCGCGGGCCCGAGGAGATGAGCGCCGTGATCGCCATCACCGACCCGCTGCTACCCCAGATCGCGCTCGGCGACGTGATCAGGATGGAGGCGCAAGGCTTGGGTCCGAGCGGCATAAGCAAGGCGTTCCGCGTGAGTGAGATCGTGCCGGACGACGAGAAGGTGACACTGAGGGGACGCGCCGACGGCGGCCTGCTCAAGCCGAAGAACATCGTCGGGATCGTCAAGGATATGCAGGCTGACGTGCGCGACCTGCAACGTAGCTAACCCAAAAGGAGGGACAGGAAATGAAGAGGTTCACCACATTCATAGCGCTCTGGTTCACGCTCGCCCTGGCGTTCTTCAAGAGGCTGGGGCGCCACCTCCGCCTCGCGTGGGCGGGCGGCGCCGTGACGTTCGAGGCGGCGCTGTCGGCGGTCGTCTACCGGGCGGACGGCACGATCGAGCACCTGGGGGTCATCGGTCGCAAGCAGGTGACGACGGTGTTCGTCAATATGCTGGTCGACACCCTGCAAGCCTCCGTCGCGGCGTTCTCGCTGTTTAAGTATCACGACTGCGGGACCGGAACGGGCGCAGAGGGGGCAGGCGAAACAGCACTCGGGACTCCCTTCGGCGGTGCCAGAGTCGTCGGCACGCAGGTCGACGGGTCGGGGGCGAACGTCTACAGGTCCGTCGCCACCATCCCGTTCACCTCGACGCTCTCGATCACTGAGCACGGGTTGTTCAACGCCAGCTCCGGCCCGAGCCTGATGGACCGGACGCTGTTCACGGCGATCCCGGTCAACAACGGAGACTCGATCCAGTTCACTTACGACTTCACAGCCAACGCAGGGGGATAGTCCACTGCGGTCATCCTACTGAGGAGGTAGAGAGATGCGCGACAACGAAGAGCCCGAAGAGGGCGACAAGCACCTGGACCCCGCCGGCGAGCGGCAGTATCTCGCCAACCACTCGACGCGGACCGTCCACTCGACGTCGAGCACCGACCCCAGGTGTCAGCCACAGCCGGCGGACATCCCGGGCTACGGCGATGACCTGGACGCGCTGGAGGGACAGGGGTTCACTGCCTGCCCGGTGTGCTTTCCGGAGCGCTACCGATAGGCGTCGACGTGGGCGCGAGCAAACGTAGCGACCGATCTTCGGGCGGCGGTAGATAGCCGTCGCCCGAAGCGCCCGATACAGGGGAAGGTGAGCCATGCCATTCACGATACCCGACAACGACGAGGCCACCTACGGCCCGCAGTCTATCTGGATGCAGTCCGACATCGACAGCATAGAGCGGGGCATCTCTGGAGGCGGTGTACTGGCACGGGCTGATGCCTACGGAAATATCCCTCATTATTGCAGGGTCACAGCTCACTCGCCCGCGAATATGAGTGTGGATGTTGCAGCAGGTAACGTTCTCGTTAGTTGCAAAGGGACCCACCGGGAGCCTCTGCCCTATGTCTTCGCTGCGACCAACGTGTCTATCAATACGGCCGACGCGACCTATCCCCGCATTGATATGCTTGCCATCTCAGAGATCGACGGTACTATCGATTACTTTTCAGGTACTCCAGCCGCACAGCCCAAAGCCTCAACCCTTACGACGGATGACGTACTGCTTGCTATGGTCTATGTGCCGGCGGCCTGTACTGCAATCACGGCCGCCATGATAGTCGACAAACGCATCTTCACCCTGGCCCGTCTCATATCTCAACCTGGGTGGCTCTTTCATGGTGAGATGAGCAAGGCATTCGCGGAGTTGACGAACTATGCCTTCATCACCAAAGTCCACATCCAGGTCGTCGAGGCGTTCAACTCGGACGGGACGGACCTCCTTACGGTTGGCTATGCCTCCGACCACGATGCCCTCGTGGAGGCCCTAGATGTGTCAACGACGGGCATCAAGACTCCGACGTACGGCGTGGCGATGGGCTGGACGGGTACGGTCCTTCATCCGACACCGCCGCCCTGCGGCCTTCAGGAGTTGCTCATCTACTACACACCGGGCGGTAGCGCCCCCACTACGGGCGAGGTCCTGGTGATTGTCGAGTATGTTCCGGTGTTTGTGACCTACTAAGGGAGATCGATGACAACGACTCTTGACGTAGGAGTTGCAGCGAGCTATGACGACGTAATCCGTAAGTACCAAACGCTGCTCTTCAACCCCACCGCCACCTTCATCGCCGCCGGTGCAGCGTCAGCGAGCTCATATCGGTGGTGCGCTGGTATGCGCTTCGCGGGCATCACCATCCCGAAAGGCGCCACCATCACCGCAGCCCACGTCACCTTAACCGCTCAGGCCGCCGATGCCGGGACGGGCGTCAAGACGACGCTGCGCGCCCAGGCCGCTGACAACGCCGCCATCTTCACTAATGCTACGGATTGGGATGCCCGATTCGTCGACTGGGCGACAACCGGCTACCCGGCTGGCGCCACGGATGCTCACGCGCATTGGGACTACGGCGACGCGGGCATGGGGGCCTGGGTTGTAAACACCGCCTACGATACCCCCGAGCTCAAGGCGGTGATCCAGGAGATCGTAGACCGGTCGGGCTGGGCGAGCGGCAACGCCATCGTCATCCTGTTGGAAGACTGCGAAGGCCGCTCGACTGCCGACACCGGCAACTACCGGCGAGCCTACAGCTACGACGGCGGGCACGCCGCAGGCCATGATGAATATGCCGCCCAGCTCCACATCGAGTACGCTGTCCCCGTCGCGCAGGCCGTCGGGGGTGCGCTCACTCCAACGGGCGCGCTGACCCGCCAGGTGGCACGCTCGATCACTCTCAATCCGTGGCGGACGGCCGCCATCATCGGCCCCGGTGGGGGTAAGGTCGGTCCCGACGGCGGCACGGTCGGAGGGTTCTTCGGGTCCCAGCGCGGACTGACATCGAGCGGCACACTGACAGGGTCGAAGGTCCGCCCTCAGTCTCTCGCCGGCGCCCTGACGCCTGGTGGCACACTGGCGAAGGCGACCGCCCGGCTGCTGTCCGTCGCCGGTGCCCTGAGTTCGGCCGGCGCGCTCGGGACAGTCGCGGCGAAGGTCAAAAGCGCGACCGGTGCGCTGGCGTCCGCCGGCTCCGTCACTCGCATAACCGCAAGGGCTCGGACCGTGTCGGGTGCCATGAGCAGCGGCGGCGGCATCCTCGCTATCAAAGTTGCGATGAAGAGCGTCGCCGGCGTTCTCACGGGCACCGGCGACCTGGCCCGTCGGCCGGGGAAGGAACTGCTCGCTGCCCTCAGCCCGAGTGGAACACTCGCCGCGACAGCCACAAGGTTGAAGTCTCTGGCCGGCACTCTTTCGAGTAGCGGTATAATCACGACGGGAGGAGCTCGCCTCCAATCCCTATCAGGCACGCTGACCAGCTCCGGTAACCTCTCCAGGGCTACGTCGTTCCTCAAGACCGTCACCGGTGTCCTGAACCCTACGGGTCTGCTGTCGATAACATCGGCGCGTCTCCAGGCTCTGGCCGGTGTCCTCACCGGGGCCGGCAGTCTCTCTACACCGACGTCGCGTCTCAAGTCTCTCGGCGGCACGCTGACCAGTAGCGGCGCCTTCGGCAGCGTCAAGGTCCTTCTCCGAACAGTCGCCGGCATCATGGCGAGCAGCGGCGGTGTGGTGAGACAGCAAGACTACGGCCTGCCCACGAGCGACGTCTCTCACAGCGGTTGGACGCAAGGCGTCGGTGCCGGCGACGACGATGCCTACGCCTTCGATGAACTGGACGAGGGCTTTGGCGCCGGCCGCGGTTCCGGTGCCGGGCCGGACGACGCCGCGACCTACTGGCTGACGACCGGCACCAGCGGCCTTATTTCACAGCTCAACGCGCTGACCGACCCACTGGTCGCCACCGGCCACTACATTCGCTGCCGGGCCCGCAAGAGCGTCTCTGGAGGCAAACAGCTCGACCTGACGCTGAGCCTCCTGCAGGGTGTCACCGTGATCGCCACGCAGACGTGGACCGCTATCAACGAGGTATGGACGACGCGGACGCACACGCTCACGGAAGCGGAGGCGAACAGCATCAGCGACTACAGCAACCTGCGGATAGAGGTGCGCGCCGCATGGGGCGGCGGTGCATCTCGCGCCTGTTGGCTTTCCGCCCAGGAGTTCGAATGCCCGTCCCTCACAGCAGGCAGCATTCAGGTGTGGAAGTCCCTGACCGGTGCCCTCAGCCCCGCGGGTGCGCTGGCGGCGGCGGCGGCGTTCGCCAAAACAGTCACGGGTGCGCTCTCCAGTACCGGTGCTCTAGTGTTGCAGGCACAGAAGAGCGTGGTCGGCGCGCTCACCGGCACGGGCGAGCTCATTGCCTCGACCACGCCTACGAAGATGGTCGCCGGTGTCTTGACCAGCGCCGGCGATCTTGTGCGCGATACGCAGAAGATCCTAGTGGGCGCGCTCTCGCCCGGCGGCATCCTGTCCGCGGCGGCGGGGAAGTTTCAGTCCTTGGCCGGAGAGCTGACCAGCAGCGGCGAGGTCGCGAGCATCAAGGTCTTCCTGAAGTCTGTCGAGGGCGTGCTGAGCAGCGCCGGTGCCCTGTTGGTGCAGCCACAGAAGGCGCTGGTCGGCGTGCTGAGCAGCGCCGGCACGGTCGGCCGCGTCTCGTCCTTCTTCAGGTCGGTCACCGGCAGCCTCAGCCCTACGGGAGCCGTCTCGACGGCATCGGCGCGTCTCAAGTCTCTCGGCGGCACGCTGACGAGCTCCGGAAGTGTGGGCAGTATCAAAGTCTTCCTCCGGTCGGTCAGTGGCACCTTTACCGGCAGCGGCGCCCTCGCCACCGCAACAACGCGCCTGCTATCGCTGGCCGGCATCCTGACCAGCAGCGGCGCCCTGGTCAGGACGGCGAGCTTCTTCAAGATCATCTCCGGCGCTCTTAGTCCTACCGGGGCTCTGTCCACGGTATCCGCACGGCTCAAGACTGTGAGCGGTGTCTTGACCAGCAGCGGTGGTCTGGGGAGCCTGAAGGTATTCCTGCGATCGATGGCCGGCACGCTGACGAGCAGCGGTACCCTTGCGAGCCAGGCGCAGAAAGCCCTGAGCGGGACGCTGACGAGCTCCGGCGTCCTTCTTCGCGGGGTCAACACGCTCCTGGCCGGCGCCCTGTCCGGTGCCGGCGCCCTGCTGCGGCAGACGACCCGGACGGTGACGGGCGCCCTGTCCAGCGCCGGCGCTCTCTCCAGCTTGCAGGGCATGGCACTGCGGATATCCGGCTCCTTCACCAGCTCCGGCACGGTCACGCTGCTGACTTCGAAGGTCCTCAGCGGTGCCCTGACGAGCGCCGGCACGATGACCCGCGCAGTGAGCGTTTCCGTCGCCGGCGTCCTGACCAGCGCCGGCACAATCACCCGGAGGATCACGAAGGGGCTGGCCGGGGCGCTGAGCTCAATCGGCTCGCTGGTCAGCGAGTTCTTGCTCGGCGGCGCCATCCCTGACACCCAGATCATCGAGTTGACCGGCAGCTACGTGAACACCATCGACCTGAGCGGTTCATACGAACCCGAGATCGACCTGGAGGGCAGCTATGGCTAGAAAGAGAGACATCACCGCCGACGACAAGTTCTTCCGGGGTTGCGACTATATCCTGCCGGTCACGATAGATAACGGCGCCGACCCACCGGTAGTCGTCAACATCACCGGCTGGGAGATCACTTTCACGCTGCGCCGGTCTGCCGGCGCGGAGGAAGCCCTGATCACGAAAACGACGACCTCCGGCATCGTCATCACCAACGGCGCAGGCGGCCTATTCCAGGTGACCATCGCGGACACAGACACGATCTCGCTGGCGCCCGGGAAGTACGTCTACGACTGCAAGAGGATGACCGCTGGCTCGGAGTCGGTGCTGGTCTATGGGACGCTGACGCTGCTGGCGGAGGTGACGCGGTGATGGGAGATACCGGCGGCTGGACGAACATCTGGCGCTGGAGCGCCTGCGGAGACTCTATCCCAACGGGAAGGAGGTAAAGGGCATGAGCGATGTAGAACGGTTCCTGAAGTTGCTCGATCACATCATCGTGGGCTTCCTGTCCGGCGGGATGCTGGCGCTCATCGCGGCGCTCTGCTTAACCGACCGAGCGGTGCCCCAGCAGTTATGGCTCGCCTTCGGCGGCTCTCTCACGGCCTACGGTGTTCTCAAGGGCGTCAACGGCGTGGCGATCAACCTTCACAAGCGCGTCAACGGAGAGAAGTGATGCCGAGCAAGTGGTTCAAGCGGGCATGGGCGGCGTGGGCCGTCGCCGGCCTCGCGCTCGAAGGCTGGGCGCTGAAGGACACGGAGAAGGGCGACACACTCACTGAGCAGGTCCGGGCGATCCTCAAGCGGCCCTTCCTATGGTGGGCGGGCGTCGGGCTGTCGGTCTGGGCGTTCCGGCACTTCTTCTTCAACAAGGCGTGAGAGATGCAGGTCACGATCAACTTCGCGGCGGATCCGGAAGAGGCGATAGGCGTCTGGACGTCTGCCACAGCCCTCCAGTTCCTTGTGAGCGCTGTCGACGTAACCGGCCTGCACGCCATCACGGAGCCCGTCGTCGTCGAGCATGAGGAGAAGGACGCGCTCCTGCACATCGACGGCCACGTCATCATCGCCGAGAGCCATATCCACGTCACGCTACTGCCCGAGATCGGCCGCGGCTTCGCCGACGTCTTCTCCTGCATGGACGTCGAGGCAGGTAAGGTCTCCGGCCTGATCGTCGACCTCTTCTCGGCGGATCAATACACGGAGATATCGACGCGGGGACTGCCAGACAATGAAGCCAGAGGCCAACAAGTTCCATAGGGGCAACGGAGATGACGGGAAGCATTATTGGCTGACGCCTCCCGATCTCTACGACCAGCTCGACGCTGAGTTCCATTTCGACTTCGACCCGTGTCCCTATCCCAAGCCTGACGATTTCGACGGGTTGAGGGACGAATGGGGATCGTCGAATTACGTGAATCCGCCCTTTGGCTCGATTGTCCATGAGGGTAAGAAGAAGGGGCCGACCGCGTGGGTGAGAAAGGCGATCGCGGCACAGCAAGCAGGTAAGTGCGTCGTGCTCGTGTACCCGATTGACAAGTGGGTGCTGATGCTCTTAGAAGCGGGAGCGACCGTGCGAAACTTGGGGGATGTGCGCTGGTTGGCGACTGAGGATGGGTCAGCCGGGAAGGGAACGGGTAGACATATCGCCTGTTTCGTGCTGGAGCCATGCGGAGGGCAACTGCCGTGAAGACGCTATGGGTTAGGGTGATTGCCGCTTGATAATCAAATATGGTCCTAGCCTCCGGAGAACTTCCCGAACGGCGTACTTCTTTGAAAGCTGCCAGCGCCAGAACGGTTTGTGTCCCATACCGGAACCAGTGGGGTAGAAGTAAGAGCGTCCGCCGACTTTGTCCTGGAGAAACTCAATGGCTTCATGGCAGGTAGACCCGAGAGACATTACTAGCCACCCCTTTTTCTGTATGATGCTGCCCTCTCCGTCGACTAGTCCGGCGATATATGCTGCCTCTGGCTCGGTTAAGCACAGGACCTTCTGTATCTCTTCATCTGCTGATGCCGAGGGTTCCCTCAACACTCCGCTCCGCTGCGCCTTTTCACGAATGGCCTCTCTCTTCCAGCCGGGGAAGGCAATATCCAGGTCGTGCCACGACGCCATTGGGTATAGGCGGCGAAGCCGCCGGACTTCTAGCTTAGACCAGCAATGCTTACGGCCGGCGACTCCAGCGTTCAACCTAGATGATCGATGCCGTATTGAGTCTATGCTGCGCCCCAATTTGGCCCCGATCTCTCGGCAAGATTTACGGTCTCGGCGGCCGGTGATCAGCGCCTCGTCCTCGGCTTCTGTCCAGGACCTCCAATTTTCAGGCATGGGGGATCTCCTATGAATGAATGGTGCCCATTTGCCGTTCCGATTCCAGGGCCAAGCAACAAGCAGGGCTACGATATAACCACTCGCATCAGCAAGGGCGCGATTGTCCATTCCGCTGAAGGCGAGTGGGCAGGGATGCTTGGGCGCTTAGAATCGACCGCCCAAGTTAGCTGGCACTTCAGTGTACTACAAAGCGGGGTGATAGTTCAAGCTTATCCTCTCTCTGCTGTCTGCTGGCATGGCGGATCGCCCTATCCGAACAAGCGATGGGCGGGGATCGAGTGTGAGGGCCATGTCGGAGAGGTCATATCCGGAGTGCAACTCGAAGCCCTTGTCGGACTGTTAGCCTGGATATATGAGCAAGAAGGCTGGCCGGGGTTCATCTTAAAGAAGGACACGGGCACCCTTCATGAGCACAACTGGTACTTCCCGACGGCCTGCCCGTCGGGTCGCATCCCCTGGACGGAGGTGATTGCGTTGGCGATGACGATACAACAGCTCAGCGACGAGGTGGCCGCCCTGAAGAGCGGCCACGGTATGCAGCAGGCCGTGATCGAGCTCCAGCTACTGCCGGACGTCGGGATCCTCAAGACCGGGCTGGGCATGGTCGCTGGCGGCCTCAACCTGCTGAAGGACCGGGTAGATAAACTCGCTCCGATGAAGTAAGATGACGATGCGGCGGCGGAAAGGCCGCGGAGTCATTGACTCCAGAGAGCCGGATGCCCTCAAATGACGCCCGCCGTCGCTACCAACTGACCCGCATCGAACACGAGGATGTCGGCTGCTCCTGGCATCCCCGCTGCCTGGAATGCCCGGAGGCGGCCTGTCGCTACGAGATCGGTGGCCCAAAGGTTCGCGCCCTTGCTGCCCGTGACGGCGCGATCCGCCGGGCTCACGGGGACGGCGCCAGCATCGAGCAGATATGTCGGCGCTGGAACATTCACCGGCGGCAGGTCTTCCGCATCTTGTCCACGGCAAAGAGCGCGTCGGCCGGATTGTAGCGGCGTTGCGCGTCGAGGGCACGATCCGCCTCATAGTAGCGCGCATACCGTAGGCTCATGGTGATTGTGCTATGCCCCAGAATCACCTTGAGGTCTCCCACGTCGCCGCCGTTCTGTAGGAACATGGACGCGAAGGAATGGCGAAACCGATGCGGGTAGGCGCTGGCGACGCCCGCCCGGTCGCCGAGCCGCGCAATCAGATGGTAGAGCGAACTCGGCAGCATCGGGAAGATGAGGCCGCGGCGGACGTGGGCTTGGCGAACGTGCTCCCGTAACGCCCGCATTGCCGCCAGGCCCGGCGCCACGAGCCGGCTCTTGCCGCCCTTGCCGCGCACGAGGATCGTGCCGCTTGACGTCTCGACGTCTTCCAGCCTGATCCCCACGAGCTCGGCCGCTCTCATGCCGGAGCCTATGAGGAGAAGTAGGATCGCGACATCGCGCTGTGGGCTCGCGCTGTCGCCGGCGGCGCGAAGTAGGCGGCGCAGGTCAGCGTGGGAGTAGGGCCGCACGGGGACGGGCCGCTCCTTCGGGACAGGAAGTGAAGCGAACGCTGTACCGTCGCCCTGCCAGCAGAAGAAGCCGCGTAGGGCGAGCAGGTAGTGGCGGATGGTGCTCTGCGCGTAGAGGCCGTAGAGAGAGGCCAGCCACCCTTCGCAGGCGGTCTCTTGGGCACGTAGAGGGTTCAGGTGATGGGCGCAGCAGTACCGCTCCCAGCAGCGGAGGGCGCTGTTGTGGATGTTGAGTGTTCCCGGTCTCCTTCCGAGTGCTGCCAGGTGCAGCTTGTAGGCATCCTTGCGCGTCTGCCATCGTGGAGACACGCTCTCTTCCTTGCGACAGACCCGTCGCACTCTAGTTATCGGTCAGGCGGGGGATGTGGATTAGGCGGGGACCATGTCGCCGGCGATTGCCATAGCGACTTTGGTTCGGGGGATATTCAGACCAGCGATGATCTTGTCCCTGGTCTCGCGGCGGGGCATCTTGATGCGACCGCTCTCAATCTGGCCGAGGAGCCCGAAGTCGATGCCGCAGGCCAGCGCCGCTTCCCTGAGCGTCCGCTCGCCTCGATATTCCCTAATCAGCCGTCCGAACTCTGTCATCGTTACCGTGATTATAGGTCTGCCCCTTCTCATTTGTCAAGGCCTCCCCCACATTGGCCGAAAATAGGGGTGCTGGGGGCTTGACATATATGGGGACAAGCCCCACAATAGGCATACGACTGGAGGGGAATCGAATGACAGAGGGCAAGGACGCGCAAAGAGACACCAACCACGACGCGCCTCCGGCTTCGTTACGGTTGGTGGAGCTGGGGGGATTCGAACCCCCTACCTATTGCCTGCCAGGTTCTGTCTCACGCGAAGCAAAGAAGCCCTCGCGCCGTCAGGCAATAGCCCCGAGTGACGTACTTAGTCTAACCCCTTCGCCTTCTCACATCAATCATCGGCAAAATCGGCAGAGTAGAGCCGCTTCCGCTGTCACGCCGACCCTCCAGTCGTCTGTGCCCTCGGCGGCGGCTTTGTCTCCTGGCTATGCCCCCGGTCGCTGTTCTATGCGCAGCAGCGGCCGGGGGCGAGTCTATCTCAAGGAAGGAGGTACACGGGGAACGCCTGCTTAGTGGCACAGCATGGGGGCCGGCCCATCTGACCGTAGTTCGGGGATCTGGAGCGGCCGGCTCCCAACTAACAAAGAAAGAAGGAAGAGATGCAGGAAATACAGGAAACGGAAGTCAATGAGGTAGTAAGAACCGCCGTCTCCAGTACCGAGGTCCTCCTGCGCGAGGCCGAAGGCCTGGCGATCACCACCAACGACGAGTTTCAGCAGGTAGGGACGCGCCTCCGAGAGATCGTCACCCGTCGCCGCGACATAGACGACGAGCGCAAGCGCCTCGTGCGTCCGATCGACGAAGCCCGCGCTCGCATTCAGGAGCTCTTCCGCCCGGCCCTGGAGAACCTCGCTCGGGCCGAGCAACTACTGAAGGCAGCCATCTCCAGATGGAACGCCGAGCAGGATCGCCTCCGGCGCATCGCTGAGGCGGCGGCGGCAGAGGCGGCACGGAAGGAATCCGACCGGCTGGCGGCACAGGCTCAGAGAGCCGAGAGCAAAGGCCAG
>Ga0315273_10008094_pt1 | contig 13247 bp, 13 predicted proteins | sample YL17G02_0_MG_FD_205753 | JGI IMG/M metagenome (GOLD analysis project Ga0315273, IMG submission 205753) | Sediment microbial communities from Yellowstone Lake, YNP, Wyoming, USA - YL17G02_0 | ecosystem: Environmental > Aquatic > Freshwater > Lake > Sediment | place: USA: Wyoming | collected...
TGCGCGGGCGCAACGCCGACTGGGCGGAGCAGACGGTGCGCCAGAGCGTTGCGGCCAACCAGGACGAGGCGCTGGCGTTGAACGCGGTCGACCTCGTCGCCGACAACCTGGACGACCTCCTGACCAGGGTGGACGGCCGTTCGGTGCCGCTCACGTCCGGCGGGCAGATGACGCTCCAGACAAAGGACGTCGCGGTCGTGACGAACGGCATGACGTTGATAGAGCGATTCCTGCTCATCATCAGCGACCCGAACATCGCATTCATCCTGCTCAGCCTGGGCAGTCTGGGCCTCTTCATCGAGCTCTTCCATCCCGGCATCTTCTTCCCGGGCGTGTTCGGCGCTATCGCGTTGCTTTTCGGGTTCTTCTCGCTGGGGACGCTGCCCGTCAACTGGGCGGGCGTCTTCTTCATTATCCTCGCGTTCGTCCTCTTCGCCGCAGAGATCGTAGTTTCCGGCTTCGGCGCGCTGGGCATCGGCGGCGTGATATCCTTGATTCTAGGAGGGCTGCTCTTGACGAGCACCAGCAACCCGCAGTTCCAGGTATCGCGCTGGCTGGTATTCGGCCTGGCGGCGATTGTTGCTTTCTTCATGTTCTCGATTGTGACCTCGATAATACGTGCTCGACGTCTGCCCACAGCCCGGGGCACCTACGCGCTGGTCGGGAAACGCGCCGTGGCACGTACGCCCCTCGACCCGACGGGCCTCGTGTTCGTCAACGGTGAACGCTGGACAGCGACGTCGACGGGAGGACGCGTCGAGCAAGGGGAGACTGTCGAAATCACGGGCGTAGAAGGCATCAAGCTGACGGTGCGTGCAATCGGAAAGGAGAACGAAAGTGGCACCAATGGAAATTGAGCCTGAACTGGCAGAGGAGCGCATCATCACCAACACAGCGCTCCGGTGGCTGCTGCTGCCCCTGGCGATCATCGGCTCGCTGCGGATCATCCAGGAGTACGAGCGGGGCGTCCTCTTCCGCCTCGGCCACGCCATGGGGGTCACGCCGCCGGGGCCATTCCTGATCGTGCCCGGGTTCGAGCGCCTTGTGAAGCGCGACCTGCGAATCGTGACGATGGATGTCCCCAGCCAGGAGGCGATCACGAAGGACAACGTCACCGTTAAGGTGAATGCCGTCGTCTACTTCCGCATCGTGCGGCCCTGGGAAGCCGTGCTGAAGGTGCTCGACCACATCCGCGCCACCTTCCAGATAGCACAGACCACGCTGCGGAGCGTGCTGGGCCAATCCTCGCTGGACGAGCTGCTGTCGGAGCGAGAGCAGATCAACCAGCGGCTGCAGCAGATAATCGACGAGCAGACGGAGCCGTGGGGCGTCAAGGTGACCACCGTCGAGGTGAAAGACGTGGAGCTGCCGCAGGGGATGCAGCGCGCCATGGCCCGCCAGGCGGAGGCGGAAAGAGAGCGGCGGGCGAAGATCATCAACGCCGAGGGCGAGTTCCAGGCGGCGGAGCGGCTGGCGCAAGCGGGCGCCATCATCGCCGCAACGCCGACGACGCTGCAGCTCCGTTTCCTTCAGACGCTGGCGGAGATCGCCACGGAGAAGAACAGCACGATCATCTTCCCGGTGCCGATCGACATAATCCGGGCCTTCACAGAGAAAGGCGGCGCGGTCGCGATGCCTAACCCGCTGGAAACGCTGGCGGCGCTGCGGGCTGAGCCCGTCGTGACGGAGCCAGAGCCGCCACCAGAATAGGGGCCCGCAGGCTCCGTGCGCCCCTACGATGCCTTCGGGGCCAGCGTGACGTCACCGGCGGAGAGGGCGACGACGCTGCCATCCGCGCGACGCAGCAGAAGGTTTCCATCGCCGTCGACGTCCTCGGCTACGCCCTCGTCGACGTGATCGCCGAACTCTACGTGCACATGCCGGCCCAGGGTCTCCAGGCGCGCCCGCCATGCCTCGTAGACGCTGTCATCCAGTCGGGCGGCCAGGTAGAGTGCCTCGAACCGGTTCAGGAAGGTCGCGAGTAGGCTCTCCCGCGAGACGTTTTCTCCCGTTTCCGCTGCCAGGCTCGTGGCGAACCGGCGTATCTCCTCGTGCTGCGATGGGTCGAGTCCTACGTTTATGCCAACGCCCACGAGCGCGTAGTCGATTCCATCGCGCCCGAGATGGACGTCGATGAGGATGCCGCCGACCTTGCGTCCTTCGATCAATACGTCATTCGGCCATTTGATGCTGCTTCTTAGGTCCGTCAGGGCGTCGATGGCCTCGCAGGCGGCGAGCGGGGCGACCATGGCCAGCGTGCGGACGTTCCATGCGGCCGGTCGCAGGATGATGGTGACGTAGAGGTTGCCCGGAGGTGACACCCAGCGACGGCCCCTGCGGCCCTGGCCGCGCGTCTGCTGGTCGGCGACGACGATCATGCCGTGAGGGGCGCCGTTCTCGGCTTCCTCGCGCGCCGCGTCCATCGTCGACGAGACGGAGGCGAGGTGGAGGACGCATCTGCCGACGGCGTCGGTGTCGAGCAGCGACTGGAGGGTTGCGAGGGAGAATGGTCTGGTCATAGCGCCGTTATGATTGCGGGTCTGGTACGGAGCCCCGACCATACATCTGCAATTCTGACAGCAATTCGCGCGCCACGCGGCGTTCGTCCCACGACATGTGCTCGTCGCCGATGACGATGGACTGCTCGGTGCCCTTGCCGGCCAGGAGCACCACGTCGCCGGGTCGCGACATCGCGAAGGTGCGGCGTATCGCCTCGCGCCGGTCGACGACGCGGACGAAGTCACTCCCCTCACGCCGGCCGACATCGACCAGTCCGGCAGCGATGTCGGCGATGATCGCTTCGGGGTCCTCCGACCGCGGGTCCTCGTTCGTGAGCACGGCGAAGTCCGCCAGCTCGCCGGCGACGCGCCCCATGCCGTCGCGGCGGCCGCGGTCGCGCTCTCCAGCGCACCCGAACGCGATGATGAGACGCCCCTTCGCCAGCGGCCGCAGCACCTGGAGAGCGCGTCGCAGCGCCTCCGGCGTGGACGCGATGTCGACGACCACCCGAAAAGGCTGCCCGCCATCGATCATCTCCATCCGGCCGGGCACGCCCTCAAAGGCGGCAAGCCCACGCGCGATCGCTTCGGGGGACACGCCCAGCGACAGCGCCACCGCCGACGCCGCGAGGGCATCGTAGACGCTGTGGCGGCCAGGGAGCGGCAGTCGCACCGTCTGCCGGCCGAACGTCCCGACGATCTCGAAGTCGGACTGCAATGCCTCCAGCCGCAGATTTTCCGCGCGAAGGTCGGCGGCGGCATCGATGCCGTACGTGATCGCCCTCGCTAAGGTGCGGGAGTGCAGCGTGGCGGAGGCCGGGTCGTCGGCGTTGAGCACGGCCGTCTTGGCGACGCCCTTGTCGACGCCTTCGTCCAGCATCTCGAACAGCCGCCCTTTTGCGGCAAGGTACTCCGCCAGGTCGCCGTGGAAGTCGAGGTGGTCGCTGCTGAGGGTGGTAAAGACGGCGACGTCGAACTCGCACTCATCGAGCCTGTTCAGCGCCAGCCCGTGCGACGACGCTTCGATGACGGCGTAGTGATGGCCCGCGTTGACCATCTTCGCCAAAGATGCCTGGACTTCCGGCGACTGCACGGTCGTCATGTGGGTAGCGTTGATCTCGGCATCGCCGCCCGTCTTGAACGCGACGCTGCTCAAATAGTCAACCGAAAGGCCCGCCGCCTCCAGTACCGACGCAATGAGGTGGACTGTCGTGGTCTTGCCGTCGGTGCCGGTGACGCCGATGGTGACGAGTCGACGCGCCGGGAAGTCCCAGAACGCCGCGGCGATGCGCGCGAGGGCGCGCCGCGTGTCGTCGACGACGACGAAGGCCCCCCTGCCGGTGTCCGCCAGCGCCTGCCACTTCGCCTGCCTGTCCGCCTGCACGACGACGATGCTCGCGCCCCTGTCCAGCGCCGCTTGGGTGAAGTCGTGACCGTCACGACTGCGCGGCGGCAGCGCGCCCGGCACGGCAACGAACACGGAGCCCGGCGTCACGAGGCGCGAGTCATAGAAGACGGCGCTGACGGTCTCCGGCGAGTTGCCGTACGTCCGCGCGCCGGGCAGCAGTGATGGCCAATCGATGCGCGTGTCTTCACCTCCGGATGATCCTGCGCCCAATTATAGCTCCCCCGCATGACGGCGGCGACAAATGGGAGGCCCGCACCGTCGAAACGATGCGGGCCGAGAGCGCCAGCAGACCTGTAAGCCGAGTTCTGTTTCCGCCTGAGGCGGACGGTGACCATCTATCTGGGATGACGGTTACCCGTCACCTCTAGCGACCAACCCGAGGACAGGGCCGGGCGTGCCCATCGTCCTCCTATTCGGTCTTGCTCCGGGTGGGGCTTGCCCGGCCAGCCGGTCACCCGACTGCCGGTGAGCTCTTACCTCGCCATTTCACCCTTACCCGCCTAAGGCGGGCGGTATGTTTCTGTGGCGCTATCCGTAGGGTCGCCCCTCCTGGGAGTTACCCAGCACCCTCGCCCTGTGGAGCTCGGACTTTCCTCCCCCTCGGTCCGCCGGGGCGGACGCGAGAAAGCGGTCACCCGGTCTACTGGCGATTCGAGTATAGCGAATAGGCGCGCGTTCGTCAAGGAGTATCGTTTGCGAGGGGCTACGACGAGCGGTCCAGCGCCTGGTTGGCGAGCGTGTCGGCCAGGCGGTTGTTGGTGCGCGGAATGTTGCGAAAGGTAGTAGACTGAAAACGAGTGCGCAGGTCAACGAGCCGGCCATAGAGCGGCATCAGGCGCGGATTGCGCACCCTGTAGCGGCCGGTGAGCTGGCGGACCACCAGCTCGGAGTCCAAGCGCAGCTCGAGGCGCGATGCCCCCAATCCCAGTGCCGCTTCCAGCGCCGCGATGGCGGCCCGGTATTCCGCTTCGTTGTTGGTGCCGTGTCCCACTCGTCGCGATTCGCGGTGGACTTCGCGGCCCTCGCCGTCGAAGATGACGACGCCGATGGCGGAGGGCCCGGGGTTGCCGCGCGATGCCCCATCGGCGTAGGCGACGTAGACGGCGCTGTCGTGAGGCTCGCTCACGGGCGGAGCTGCACCTTTATGCCGTCGTCGGCGACGACGACCGTGTCGACGACGTCGCGCAGCAACGAGCGGCGCGAGTTGAAGTCGAGTGAGTCCCAGCGGTCGGACAGGCGGAGCAGCGCCTGCTCCTGCGCCCGCCGTCGCGCCGCCACCGATGCGTGCTCGTCGACGCGGCGCTCCGCCGCTACCAGGCGTGCCTCCACGTCCAGCCGCTCCGCCGCCAGCGCTATTCCGAGCGACTGTAGCTTCTCCCTGCTCAGGCGGCCGCGCGCCGCGGCGTCCATGTGCCGCTCCAGCCGCTTGTCGAGTTGCGTCAGGCGCCGCTGTACCTCCCGGCACTCGTCCTTCGACTCTGCGAGAACGGCGTCCTGGTCGCCTGCGTGCCGGAAGGCCTGCCCGGCGCCGAGATCGAGCGTGGAGAGGCTCTGATGTACCTCGCTTTCGAGATCATCGGCGCGACGGGTGTGGTAGTCGCAGAGGCTCTGGTTCGTGCGCGACTGGCACTGGTAGTAGCGATAACACGCCTCCGCAACGGTGCCGTCTTTCTGTCGCTTCCAGCTCTGCCGGCGACTGACGCCGATCATCTTGTTGCCGCAGTAGGCGCAGTAGGCGAGTCCGGAGAGCAGAAAGGGCGATGCCTGCGGCGTAGAGTAGCTGCTGCGACGCGCCATCAGGCAGTCCTGCACCCGCCGGAAGTCGTCGGAAGAGATGAGCGCGGGATGGCTGCCCGGCACGCGGACGCCGAAGCGGCTGTAGGTGCCCAGGTAGGCACGGTTCCGCAGGATGTCGCGGATGCTCACCATGCTCCAGTTACCGCCACGGCGGGTCTTCAGGCCCTCTTCGTTGAGGCAGCGGGCAATCCGCCGGATGCCCAGGCCTTCCTGGAGGTAGAGCCGGAAGATGTAGCGAACGACAACCGCCTCTTCCGGCACCAGCTCCAATCGCCGGCGGCTGCCGACGCGATAGCCGTAGGGAGGCCGGCCGAGCACTTCGCCCTTGACGGCTTTGCGTCGCATGGCCGATCGCACCTTGTCGCCGACGCGGCCCTCGCTGCTCTTCGCCCAGGCCTGGAGAAGGAGGCCGGTGGCATCTTCCTCGCCGTCCATGGTCAGCACCTGCGCGCCGAGACCCTGCAACTCGAACCAGCTACGCGCCGTCTCCTTAAGATCGCGTCCCAGGCTGTTGATGGTCGGTGTCACGACCATGAGGAACCCCTTCTCGGGGCGCTTGAGGAACTCGACTAGCTGCTGGAAGCCCGGGCGCGGCTCATCGATTGCGGCGCTGCCGTCGACGAAGGAAGCGACGACTTCGTAGCCGTGGTCGCGGCAGAACTCGATGAACGTCTTGCTCTGATCGGCGAGCGACGCCACGCCGCGCTCTCCGGCGCTTGCCTCGCGGAAGTAGCCTACCGCTCTCATCGCATCAACTTACGTACAGTATCCGCTCGCAACTGCTGCACTGAACGACGACGTCCGAGCGGCCGCGCGCTCTCTGGAGAAGCGACATCGGCAGGGAGATACGACAGCCGCCGCAGGTCCCACGCTCGACCTTGGCGACGGCGCGTCCCTGGTGCGTGGCGCGAAGGGCGTCGTAAAGGGCGAGGGCTTCGCCGTCTATTCGCGATCGTTGGGCCGCGCGTTTGTCCTCCAGCTGCGCGATCTCCGCTGTCAGGTTCTCCCGCTCCTGGTTTAGGCGTCGCTGCTCTTCCTCCCACTCGGTCAGGAGCGTCGCGTGCTCGTGCTTCGCCGCGGCCAGCGCCCGTTCCGCCTCCTCCAACTGCGACATGACATCGAGCTCTTTGTCCTCGAGGACCCGCTTACGCGCCTGGATGAAGCGGATGTCCTCCTCGATGCTGGCGAGCTCCTTCGGTATATGGACGCTGCCGCCGTAGAGCTTCTTCTCCAGGGGCTTGATCTTGTTCGTCAGGTCTTCGACCTCCCATTCCGCCGCTTTAAGCTTCTTGTGCAGCTCCTGGACCTCGGCCTCTCGCTCGATGATGACGCCGGCCGCGGTTTCGACTTCTTCGGACTCGCCAAGCCGACTCTCCGCCTCGCTGATGGCGACGCGCCGCGAATCGATCTCCAGGTCGATATCCTGCAGGTCAAAGAGGTTGGATATTCTTGTCATTCGGCCAGGGAGCGCGGTCGCTCTGGGTGTCGGTATGGATATCGGAAAGGGATGGCCGGCCGGCTCACCACGGCCGCAAGCAGGATTATAGAGCCTGCGGCGAAACACCCGCAAGGTGAACCGGTCCTGCATCTTCGATTGACCCGCGCCGAAGGGCCTCTCTATAATGAGACGTAGATTCACGCAAAGGGACGAGAACCCTGCAATGATCTTCGACGTAGGCTCCTTTCTTCACCAACCAGCCGGCGCCACCCGCGCCTACCGGCTGAATGAGCATCAGGAAAAGTCAGAGGGCCTGCCGGCGGCCGGCGTGACGGGCACGGGTTCCTTCCTGCGCACCCGCAGAGGTATACTCGTCAGCGTCTGTCTTTCGGCGGTCAGCAGCGACACGTGCAGTCGCTGCCTTGAGCCTGTCCAGTCTGTGTGCGATATTGAGTTCCAAGAGGAGTTCGCGCCGACGGTCGACATCGACACCGGCACACGGCTTTCGCCGCCCGACGACGTGTTCGCTATTGACGGCCGCCAGGTGCTCGATCTGAACGAAGCGATCCGGCAGTACCGGCTGGCGTCTCGCTCGATGCAGCCGCTCTGCCGGCCCGATTGCAGGGGGCTCTGTCCCGATTGCGGAGGTAATCTGAACCTCGGCCCCTGCTCATGCCCGATCAGAAGCGCAGACCCGCGCTGGCGGGCCCTCAGTGAGCTGCGCCAGAAAGCGCGAATCGGCGACGAGGAAAGGGGTAGTTGAGACTTGGCACCTCTACCAAAGCGGAAATACCCGAAGTCCCGCCAAGGGAAGCGTCGGAGCCACATAAAGCTGGATACTCCACGACTGACGGAGTGCCCGCAGTGCCACGCGCCACGTCTCCCCCATCATCCCTGTCCGGTGTGTGGCACCTATCGAGGGCGCGAGGCGATCAAGATCGAGGGAGCGCGTCTCGGAGAGTAGGAGAAGGCCTCTACGTCTCGTGCGCAATGAATGGAGGCAGAAGCAAGGGGTGGAACCCTCGATAGATAAGGTTGCCTGGCTCTTCCCCGGACAGGGTTCGCAGCAAGTCGGGATGGGCCAGGACCTCTCGGAGAAGTCGGCCGCGGCGCGTGAGCTATTCGAGAAGGCCGACGCCATCCTCCAACGTCCCCTCTCAGAAATCTGCTTTCGCGGACCAGAAGAGCTCCTGCGTCAGACCATCAATACGCAACCAGCCATCCTGACGGTCAGCCTGGCCTGCCTCACCGCGGCGAGAGAGCGGGGCGACCTGGCGGATATGCCGAGCTTCGTCGCCGGCCACAGCCTCGGCGAGTACACGGCCGCCGTCGCGAGCGGCGCGCTCTCTTTCGAAGACGGGCTGTTGCTCGTCCAAGAGCGCGGGCGTCTGATGCAGGCTGCCGGCGAGGAGAACCCTGGCACGATGATCGCCGTCCTGGGGCTCGATGAAGCGGCCGCACGTGAGCTCTGCTCGGCAAGCGGCGCCCAGGTGTGCAACGTGAACGCGCCCGGCCAGGTCGTCGTCGGCGGGGACCTCGATGCGGTCGCGCGGGCGACGGAGATGGCGCGCTCCTACGGCGCCCGGCGCGTGGTGCCGCTGAGCGTGAGCGGCGCCTTCCATACGAACCTCATGCATCCCGCGGTGACGGGCATGACCACCGCCCTCGCTGGGACGGCCTTCCGCGATCCTCAGGTTCCCATCGTCGCCAACGGGACAGGGATGCCGGTCTGCGACGCCGCGGCGCTCCGCGAGGAGTTGTCCTATCAGCTAACGCATGCCGTGCTCTGGCAGCAATCTGTGGAGCACATGCTGGCGAGCGGGGTATCCGCCTTCGTCGAGTTCGGCCCCGGCCAGGTGCTGTCCGGGCTGGTGAAGCGGGTGGCCCCCGCGGCGATGGTCCGCAACGCCGGCGAGGACGATCTCCTGCGGGCGGAAACGTGAGTCGCACCGGTCAGACGGCGATGGGAGAGGAATAGGGCGGGCGAAAGCGAGATGCCAACCAGACGGCGGCAAGCCCGGATTTTCGCGCTACAGGCGCTCTACGAGGCGGATACGACCGGTCACGAGCCGGTGGAGACCCTGGAACGTCTCCTGCAAGAGACGGACGCTACCGAAGAGGTCAAGGCGTTCGCTAGGGAGCTGGTCAACGGCGCCGTTGCGGAACGGCAGCACCTCGACGACGTGATCGCCAGGGTCGCGCCCGCCTGGCCCATAGAGCAGATGGCGACGATTGACCGGAACATCTTGAGACTTGCAATCCTGGAGATTTTGCTGAATAATAGGACGCCAGTGAAGGCGGCGATAAACGAGGCCGTTGAACTGGCCAAGAGCTTCGGCAGCGACAACTCTGCCAAGTTCGTGAACGGAGTACTCGGTTCCGTCAGCTCGATGGCGACTCGTTAGTCCCACACATCGTCTGCGCGAGAAGAAAGGAGTTTTAGGTGGCAACAGTCTTCGAGCGGGTACGCAAGATTATCGTGGATCAACTGGGTGTTGAGGAGAGCCAAGTAGTGCCCAACGCCTCGTTCGTCGATGACCTGAACGCAGACTCTCTGGATCTGGTCGAGCTCATCATGTCGATGGAGGAGGAGTTCAGCAAGGACGGAAACGCCCTGGAGATATCCGACGAGGACGCCGAGAAGATCGCTACCGTTCAGGACGCCATCGACTACCTGAAGGACCTCGGAATAGAGGACAAGTAGCGTCATCCCCGCCACACCCTCAGTCGTACCGCAGGCCATCCACAGTCGCGGTGTGGCACGTTCCCCCTCCAAAGAGCATAATTAGTAGAGAAGCTTTGTCTCTGTCGTTCTAGTCGATAACATGGAATTCTTTGGAATCGGCCTGCCGGAGCTCGTGGTGATCCTTGTCCTGACGCTTATCGTCGTCGGGCCACAGCGATTGCCCGAGGTAGCCGCGCAGATCGGACGCACCATCCGCGAGTTCCGTCGCTACAGCTCAGGCGTCACAAAGGAGCTGTTCGATGCCGTGCAGGACCTTGAGCGCGAGTACCAGGACCTGCGGGGAGAGCTGAGGGCCGTCAGCGGCGAGATTCGCGACAAGGCGGAGGCGTTCGGTCGGGAACTGACCGGCGTGGCCGACGACGTGAGGGATAAGCTACAGGTCGAAGGACCGGCTCCGAAGCCCGCCGCCGATATCCCTGCCCCCGGCGACAACGGCAGTAGCGTCACTGAAGTACCCGCGTCGCCGGCGCTCGATGCCAAGATCGAGGAGAGCGCGGAGTAGTGGCAGCAATCGCTTCCGAAGCCAACAGCCCCGGCAGCGGCAAAGAGCTCACCATACTGGAGCATCTCCAGGAGTTGCGGCAGCGCCTCATAGTCTCTGCAGCCGCCCTTGTCACCGGCTTCGGAGCGTCGCTGTTCCTGACCAAGAAGCTCCTGCAGTGGATCACGGCGCCCGCGACCAACGCCGGCCAGGACGTGTCCATCGTCTTCACCGACGTCCTCGGCTACTGGGGAGCTTACTTCCGGGTGGCGCTCCTGGCCGCAATCGCGATGGCAATGCCGATTCTCGTCTACGAAGTGCTTGCATTCGTCAGCCCGGGTCTGACGAAGCAGGAGAGACGATGGGTCATCCCGATAGTCGTCGGTGCCTCCTTCGCTTTCGTCGCGGGGGCCGCGTTCGCGTATTATGTCGAGCTGCCGCCGGCACTGCGCTTCCTCCTGAACTCCGGCGACGACATCCGCCCGATGATCAACGTCACCGGTTACGTCGACTTCGTTACCCGCCTGATGCTTGTCACCGGCATCGTCTTCGAGCTGCCGCTGTTTGTCATGGGCCTCGCCAAGCTGCGCATCGTTACGTCCCGCAAGCTCCTGGGCTGGTGGCGCTACGCGATTGTGCTGGCGTTCATCGCGTCGGCCATCGTCACGCCGTCCATCGATCCCATCACGCAGTCGGTCGTCGCCGGCCCGATGATCGTCCTCTACTTCGCCGGCATAGCCCTGGCGAAGCTTGTCGAGAAGCCCTCCCGGGTGCCCGCAAACGGCTAAACTGTCTTCTCGCTTTCTCATTGACTTGGCCCTAGCGCCGTGCTATCATTCGCCGAGTGGCGAGGTGTAGCTCTGAGGTCGCGCCGGGATACTAGCGGGTATGTTGGGACAACTGAGGAAGCGACCTCCGGTCCCGTGTCATCCGACGCAGGGCCGCTAGGGTTGCCTCGCCGCCGGCATTTGCGGGAGTCGTTCGGATGATTGCGACCGACAAGAAGTCCGCGATGGCGTCGCTGAACGAGGAGATCGCCGAGTGCGCCGGCTGCGAGCTATCGGCCACGCGCACGCGGACGGTGCCCGGCGAGGGGCGCTTCGACGCGGAGATCGCGTTCATCGGCGAGGCGCCGGGCTACTACGAGGACCAGCAGGGGCGGCCGTTCGTCGGGCCGGCGGGTCAATTTCTCGATCAGCTTCTCGGCTCCATCGGGCTGCGGCGCCCGGACGTATTCATCGGCAACGTGATCAAGTGCCGGCCGCCCCAGAACCAGGACCCGTTGCCGCACCAGATCCGCGCCTGCGAGAACTGGCTGCAACGACAACTGGAGATAATCGAACCGAAGCTCGTGGTAACGCTCGGCCGCTACTCGATGGCCAAGTTCTTCCCCGGGCAGTCGATCAGCCGGATCCACGGGCAGGTCCGGCGCGTCGGAGAGCTGCTCGTCGTGCCGATGTACCATCCGGCCGCCGCACTGCACCAGGGGAGCCTGCGGCGGACTATCGAAGACGATTTCAAGAAGCTGCCGCCAGTGCTCAAGACTGCGCTCGAAGAGAAGAAGGAACCCGCTCTGGAGACGCAGCAGATGAAGCTGTTTTAGGCCAGCGCAGCATAGGGAGATGAGAGGTCGCCGCGGCGACAGTCAAGGAAGAGTCAGTTGGCCAAGGCAAGCATGAGATCGCGGCCGGGCGCCGGCAGGCCGGCCAGCCTGGCACCTAGGCGGGCGGCGGGCAAATCACTGCCGCGCCGGCGCGCCGCCGGACGGGCGCATCGCGGCCCCTCCCTCTTCTCGACACTGCGGTCGCTGCTGTTGCGCTGGGAGGCGCTGGGCGTCGCGCTGGTCGTGACCGCCATGGTAGCGATCCCCTGGCTCGTGCCGGTGGCGACGGGGCTTTCGGAGGCACGCGACGGCCTCGTCGAGACCCTCGGCGTCGGCGTCTTTCTCCTCATCGTGCTGCTCGGGCTCTTCGGCTGGCTCATAATACGCCACGCCTTCATCGATGCCTTCTATGTGTACTGGCGCAGGTGGCTTGTCTCCCTGTTCTGCGCGGGATTCGGAATGGGGTTTCTCGGCCTGTTCCGCCCGGACTGGCGGCTCGGCGGCACGACGCTGTCGGACGTTACCGCCGGCGGCAATTGGGGACACGCCCTGGTCGCCAGCCCTCCCGGTATCCTCGGCTGGTGGTCCCTGGCGCTGGCGGCTGCCGCCGTCATCTGGCCGAGGGGATCGCTGCTCCTGGCCCGGCAAAGCCCTCGCCTGGCGGTCGTCGTCTGGCGCTGGCGGCTGCCGCAGCGGATGTACCACCTGACGCTACGCCTCGGCGAGGCTGTCTTCCCGACGAAGACAGAGCCGGAGCCGTCGAAGCCCGTGTCGATGGAGACGTTGATGTGGGCGCGCACGGCCTCTCCACCGGTGGAAGACGCGACCGCCTCCGAAGCTGCCACCGTCGCCGTTGCGACTCCCGAAGCGCCGGTGGAGCAAAAGGTCGCTGAGCCGTGGCAGCCGGCGCTTCCCATGAACGTCGAAGGCTCCGACGAAGACACGCCCGCGGCATCGCCCGGCAGCGGACGCTGGGAGATGCCGCCGATAGAGACGCTGATGCCCGCGGGCACGGAGGCCGCCGAGCGCCCCGACAACGCCGCGCGCTCCCGCCTGATCGTCGATACGCTTGGCAGCTTCGGCGTCGATGTGGAGGTCGTGCAGATCAACGAGGGCCCGACCGTAACCCAGTTCGGCGTAGAGCCAGGCTGGGAGATCAAGACGCGCACGGTGCAGGAGCGCGACAGCGCCGGCCGCCCGGTGTTCGACCGCAACGGCCGGCCCAAGATAAAGACGGAAGAGGTATCGCGGACGCGGGTGCGCGTGAGCCAGATCA
>Ga0315273_10008096_pt1 | contig 13247 bp, 13 predicted proteins | sample YL17G02_0_MG_FD_205753 | JGI IMG/M metagenome (GOLD analysis project Ga0315273, IMG submission 205753) | Sediment microbial communities from Yellowstone Lake, YNP, Wyoming, USA - YL17G02_0 | ecosystem: Environmental > Aquatic > Freshwater > Lake > Sediment | place: USA: Wyoming | collected...
TCGGTTTCTGATTTGTACCGAAAGGCTACGCTACTTTTTTGCCTTTTACACAACTTTTGAAATTAACTCCTCGGAGATCGGATACGTAGATATGCGAGTGATGATTCTCTTTCTTATTTGGTGTATATTGTTCGTTGTCTGTTGGCCTGTGGCGCTGCTCGCTCTGATTCTGCTTCCTTTCGTCTGGCTGCTCTCGATTCCCTTGCGTTTGATTGGAATCTCCATTCATGCCGTTATTGAGCTAATCAAGGCCATTCTTTTGTTGCCAGCCAGAGTCCTCGGTAGCCGATCTTAAGTTACCAACTATTGGCATAAGAAAGAGTCGGAACCATGATAGCTCCGACCCCATACCCGCTTGACTCTCTGTCTATTTCTTGCCCTTAGCCTTAAGCATGAATGTCGTGGGGAACGTTACCCATACCGCTATCGGCTTGCCTTCTTTTATCGCGGGTTTGAACTCCCACTGCTTAATTGCTTCCACTGCGGCTTTTTCCAACTCAGCCATCGCAGGGCTGGGCTGCTTGATAATGACAGAGTCGACTTTCTATAGTCTTTCACAGATCGGTTGGTGCGCCAATGCGATTTCGGGTTTTCTAAGCGGTCGAGCAAACTATCTCTGTTTCTTGGCACTCATTTTGCAAGCCTTGCTCGCGACAGGACAGATCACAACATCAAGTTGGATACGACCGTGAGTGGCTTTCGAGCACATTCGTCCAGTGACACAGTGATCTGTATCTTGTTCGCTCTCTTCGGTTGCGGTGGAGATACGGGTCTGAGTGATCGGCAGGGAGATGAGGGCCAGACGGGGAACGATGGCATCGACTCCGAGAGGGTGGCGACGCCAACGCGCGCGCCAGACAAGGAACGGCGATGATTTGCAGTTCTGAGATAGGAGTCTCGGGTTTGTCAAACCAACCTAAAGAGCGCAAAATACGACCTGCGAAAACGAAATTCGCCGACAATAATTGCGCTTGCCGCGTGAGTTTTCGCGCCGAGTCGCTGTTTCAGGCTAAGCGGTCTCGGATTTGCGGAATTGTCATCAGTCTTCCATCAACTGCAACGACTTCACTGATTCTTTTATGCTCAATCTGGTTTCTTGCCGGATCGATTTACGCCCAATCAGTGGCAATTCCCTCCGCAGATTCTGCGCCGAAACGCCTGATCGTCAAGCTCAAAAGCGTCGCGCCAACTCAGCTTTCTAAGTATTCTGCCGGAATAGCCGTAGCAAAAGACGAGCTTGACCGAGTCAACGTCGAACTTGGGGTAATCCGGTCTCAACCGTTTCTTCCACAAGCGGCCGATCGCTCGACTTCTTTTGGGGAAGTGCGAATTCTTACATTCGACGAGAAAGCAGATATCTCGAGCATCCAGAGTCACTACGAGAAGCTCAGCTTTGTCGAGTACGCCGAACCTGACTACCAGATGGAGCTGTTCACTTCCCCAAACGATCCACTCTACTCAAAGCAATGGAACCTGCGCAACGTCGGGCAAAGCTACTGGAAGGTGCTCCGTCTCCCGGGGGATTACAACGACGTGCTTGTTGCCGATTCCGGAGTCACGGGAGCCGACATCGCCGCAGACGCAGTGTTTACCAATCCGCCGGCTCGGACGGAAACTATTATCGCCATCATCGACACCGGCATTGATTTCAGACATCCGGATCTTGTCGGTCAGATCTGGACTAATACTCAAGAGATTCCCGGAAACGGCCTCGATGACGATCACAATGGCTATGTCGACGATATTCAGGGATGGGATTTTTCGGCGAATGACGCAGCCTTGATACCAATCTTGGAGGATAACGATCCAACCGACCGGCACGGTCATGGCACTCACGTTGCCGGTATCATAGCCGCCGCCATCGGCAATGGCGTCGGCATAGTCGGTATTGCGTCGCATTGTCGCATCATGCCTCTGAAGATCTATCCGATGATGCTTGCTTCTATGGCGGCGAGCGCCATCATGTATGCTGCCGACAATGGCGCCGACGTGATCAACATGAGTTGGGGTGCAGCGTATGCTTCAAAGCTGATCGAAGACGCCCTCAGTTACGCCCACGCTAAAGGGACCGTGCTCTGCGCATCTAGCGGCAACAGCGGAACTCAAGAAGCGTTCTATCCGGCGTCGTCGCCGCTGACAATAGCCGTCGGTGCAACCGACAGTCGCGATCGTGTGACCACATTCTCCAGTTACGGGCCTCACATCGATGTCGTCGCACCGGGAGAGTCAATTCTCTCTCTACGCGCCCTAACGACTGACATGTATGCTTTGCCGCCGAGCAATGAACCCGACGTTCACGTTATCGCTGACGAGTACTATGAAGCGTCGGGTACCAGTATGGCCTGTCCTATGGTGGCGGCCATCGCCGGTTATCTCAAATCAGTCTCTCCGGGAATTACCCCATCGTATGCGCAGGAAATCATTCAACTCTCCGCCAGAGACCTCAGGGACCCCTACGGTGTTGGCGGCAACTATCCTGGTCGCGATATCTACAGCGGCTTCGGTCGCGTCAACCTTAAACAGGCACTCGTACTGGCGCCGGCGCGGCGAGCTCGCATCGAACCTCCCGGCAGACGTTCGTTTCTCAGCGGCACCGTCAATATCATGGGCATTGCGGATGGCGCCGGCTTTAGCGGCTACACTCTGGACTACGGCGCCGGTGACAGCCCGACACAATGGCATCGACTCGCTTCTTCGGCAACACGCGTGACCAATGCTCTGCTGGCAACATGGAACACCGACTCTCTTGACGGCGCCTTCTCCTTGAGGCTGCGAGTTGGCGACGTCAACGAGTCGCGGATTGCGGTCCACGTTGCCAATCACGATTTCGCCGACATACTCTCACCGGCAGCCGGGGACACGTTGACCGGTTCGAGCACCATCGTCGGTAGCGCTTCATCTCCGGATTTCCTCTTTGCCACAATGGAGTACGGACAGGGCACTGCGCCGCCGACCTGGAAATTGTTGGATACTCTGATTATGCCCGTCTATCAGGGGCTGTTGCTCGACTGGAACGTCAGCGCGTTGACCGAAGGCAATTACGTGCTCCGCTTGACAGTTCATATGTCTCGTGGTGTGATACCGTACAGCGTCAATCTGTATGTGCGTTTACCGTTCTCCGAACCCAACGGCTGGCGCACGCATGTGGGCGACGTGACGACGATCGTGCCTAACTACGGGGATTTCAATGGTGACGGCCGTAATGAGATCGTCGTCGGCACTTCGGAGGGTATCAAGTTCTTTGACACTGATGGCAACCTCAAGACCAACGGTATACCTGACCTGCCCGATTGGAATTTTCGTATACCGATCGCAGTTGGGAATCTGGATGGGGATGGTATCGACGATTTTGTTGCTGTCAGCGAGGAGCCGCCGATGCTGTTTGTGGTGAGATCGGATCGGCCGTCATGGATAGCGGTCAGCCTTCCTTGTGTGCCTGGTGTGGATCAGTATGATGTCAATCAGGAGAACAAGTTCCCGGTGTTGTTCCTTACGGACATCAACGGTGATGGCAAGGACGAGATTCACTTTTTGTCCTCTGGCTACGGTTCCCCGAGGGAGTATTGTATCTATTATTCTGATGGCGAACCCTGGTCGCATCAGTATGAGTATGCTGGAGTTCAGTCATGCCTGCCTGCCGATCTGAACGGTGACAAGGTCGCCGAGATCTATTGCATGGGTGCCGACTCGCTCCGGGGGTATGACCTGGGGGGCAAGGGAATATCATCCGCTTTCTTCAACCTTTCGACGTGGTTTGATTTGCAGGGAATGTCCGCCGTCGATGTTGATGATGACGGCAAACTCGAACTGCTTGCCTTCGGCCGCTACCCATTGTCCTTCAATACCAGTAACTATTGGCTGTTCGCTTTCGGAGAAGATCTTTCGCTCGAGAATGGCTGGCCGCGCGAAATACCAATCAATAGGTATTTGCTGCCAAGCATGCCGGTTTTTGGCGATCTGGATGGCGATTCGCTGACGGAATACGTAACCTCCTGCTGGGATATGGATTTCGGCTACGTATACGCCTGGCAACACAACGGCCTGCCGTACTTTGGTGACAGTACGGCCAACGGTCTTTTTGCTGCCGTGCCGGAGCGGAGTATGCTTAACATGCCAATCCTGGCCGATCTCGACGCCACCAACGGCGCCGAGATTATCAGTTGCGCATTACCCGACGCTTGGGGCATATCTCAAAGAGAAAGCATTGTTGCTTGGAATATGATGGCGCAAGTGCTCCCCGGTTGGCCGCTAACCGCCGCCACCGGTCCGAACATCTTGAAAGATTACGCCAACACGCCTGTCGTGGGTGATATCGATCAGGACGGTAGCATCGATATGATGATGACTACGGCGCTGGGCGATCTTGTCTTCATCAATTTCCCCGATCGTCCGCTGCGTGCCGACAAATCCCCATGCCCGATGTGGCGCTACAATCGACGTCTCAATAACATCGCGCCACTGTCACCAGGCTCGGCAACTGATGTTGTCGATAATCCGGGGCAGGGGACAGTGCCGGAAGTATTCGCCCTCTTGCAAAACTACCCAAACCCCTTCAACAGCTCGACAATCATTAGCTTTTCATTAGCTCGGTCATCAAACGTCAGAATCGAAATCGTCAACATTCTCGGACAAACCATCAAGTCTTTCGATCTCGGATTGACATCAGCGGGGATTCACGCACTTGACTGGGATGGTACTGACAACAGAGGACGTGACGTTGGCTCTGGTATCTACGTTTATCGAATTACTGCTGGCATGCACTCGGCATCACGCAAGATGATTTTGCTGAAGTAAGTCGGGCGGCATCCACAAGGCCCCGGATTTTTCTGACAGAGCAGGGCATTTTCCTCTTCCCTCGCCACGCAAATGGCGCTATCATGTGGAGCGGGATTCGGGAGCACCCTTAAGGCCATGCTGGAGAATATGTCGTGACATCAGAAGTACTTCTTGGCGAACTGGAAGCCCTATTTCGAAAGATCAGCATGAAGAGACCGGCTGACGACTTCCTTGCCGGTTTCAAACGGCCGGAAAATCGACCTGAAGTTGTCGCTTTCCTTGTCACTAAGCTCGAGGAATATGCTCGCAGGTTGAGAAACGACGGTCCCTGGGATGACGACCTCGAATGGGGAGCTATCTGGGCGACGCGCTTGCTCGGCGAATTTAGGGCAGAGCCGGCGATTGTGCCGATGATCGACATACTCGGCATCATGATCGATGATTATATGGCGATTATCTTCAGTGACACAATCCATGCGTTGCAAAGAATGGGGGCGCCCGCCTTTGAATCGGTCTACCGGAAGTATCGGGAGGACGCAGACCATCCCGAGCACCATGACATCTGGATCGATATATTGGTGAATCTGGGTGTACGCGACCAACGACTCAAAGACGCAATCGTCAGACAGCTTGAGCATGACCCGATTACTGCCGCCCACGCGATGGCTGATTATGGTGATGCCGAATTCCTGCCGCTTTTGGAAAGGATTGTGTACGATGCCTCTGACACCCTGAACTGGCAGCAAATCGACCCGTTCGGGTCATTCGAGCGCTTTCGGTCGAAGGCCGCGGAAACCTATATCGAAACGCGAGGAGACCTTATCCAACTGAGGGACGGCCTTGATTACAGCGATCCACGCTATGATGCCGCAGAGGCAACTCTTGACAGACAGCTTCTGAAATACGCTGACTGGGGCGCTCTCGAAGCGAGGAAGACACGGCTGAATCTTCCGACACCTGAGGATGCAGATTGGGATCTCGAACCCATCAATGAGCCGTCAAGAGCCAAGGTCGGTCGCAATGAGCCCTGTCCCTGCGGCAGCGACAAGAAATACAAAAAATGCTGCGGCAAAGAATAGACTGCAGGTTCCACCGGAGGCGCAGCGGCTTGGCTTGGCTTGCGTCGACCATCTCCGAGCCCGCATACCTCATCGTTTCAGCCCGAAACATCCACTGCGTGAACCTTCCGGACAAGGGAGACAACCACCGAAATGGCAATTGGCGCGGCGATCGACGCGCTTGGACACCTAACTGACGTCCCAACAGTCGATTGCACCGTCTCAACTTTTTTGCGAATTATTCCGAGAATTTCTCTTGACAGCGGAAAGTGCATACGTATATTGTTTGCCCGCTGATATGGGGCAGGCTCTTTGAATCAGCGTTGAAACTGACTTCGGTCAGCTTTTTTATCGTCCGGCGGCTGCCGGACGTAATGATCCGTCGAAGGGCGGATCTGACGATCTTTGACAAGAAAATAGTGTGCAATACGAAAGCTTGAGATACGGGCAATCCCGATTTATCGGGACTGTCAAAACCAAATTTTAAGCCGATTCGAACGACGTGATCCTTGGCATGTCGAAGGCCTGTCCTGAGTTTATCGAAAGACTTGCCCTGAGCTTGCCGAAGGGTCACGGAACTTCTAATAGAGCAATTTCAAATTTTCTTCGGAGAGTTTGATCCTGGCTCAGAACGAACGCTGGCGGCGTGCTTCATACATGCAAGTCGAACGAGAAAGTTCGGGGAAACCTGAGCAAGTACAGTGGCGAACGGGTGCGTAACACGTGAGAAACATACCTCTATGTTGGGGATAAGCTTGCGAAAGCGGGTCTAATACCGAATGTGATCACCGAGGGACATCCCTTGGTGATTAAAGGTGGTTGAGTCTATGCCACCGCATAGAGATTGTCTCGCGGCCCATTAGCTAGATGGCGGGGTAACGGCCCACCATGGCTCCGATGGGTAGCCGACCTGAGAGGGTGTCCGGCCACACTGGGACTGAGATACGGCCCAGACTCCTACGGGAGGCAGCAGTAGGGAATATTGGTCAATGGGCGAAAGCCTGAACCAGCAACGCCGCGTGGATGACGAAGCATCTTGGTGTGTAAAATCCTGTCAGTGGGGACGAAACGTAGAGATAGGAAATGATCTCTGCCTGACTGTACCCGCAGAGGAAGTTCCGGCCAACTCCGTGCCAGCAGCCGCGGTAATACGGGGGGAACGAGCGTTGTTCGGATTTACTGGGCGTAAAGGGCACGCAGGTGGGAAAATAAGTCAGGTGTGAAACCCCAAAGCTTAACTTTGGGACTGCATTTGAAACTGTTTTTCTTGAGTACGAGAGAGGATGGCAGAATTCTTGGTGTAGCGGTGAAATGCGTAGATATCAAGAAGAATACCGGTGGCGAAGGCGGCCATCTGGCTCGATACTGACGCTCAGGTGCGAAGGTCGGGGGAGCAAACAGGATTAGATACCCTGGTAGTCCCGACAGTAAACGATGGGAACTAGGTGTTGGAGGTATCGACCCCTCCAGTGCCGCAGCTAACGCATTAAGTTCCCCGCCTGGGGAGTACGATCGCAAGATTGAAACTCAAAGGAATTGACGGGGGCCCGCACAAGCAGTGGAGTATGTGGTTTAATTCGACGCAACGCGAAGAACCTTACCTGGGTTTGACATGCAGGAGAAAGCATCAGAGATGATGCCCCGGCTTCGGTCGCTGCTGCACAGGTGCTGCATGGCTGTCGTCAGCTCGTGCCGTGAGGTGTTGGGTTAAGTCCCGCAACGAGCGCAACCCCTATTCTTAGTTGCTATTCTGTCAAAAGAGGCACCCTAAGGAGACTGCCGGCGGTAAGCCGGAGGAAGGTGGGGATGACGTCAAGTCCTCATGGCCCTTACGTCCAGGGCTACACACGTACTACAATGGTCGGTACAGAAGGCTGCAAGACCGCGAGGTGGAGCCAATCCCGAAAACCGACCTCAGTTCAGATTGAAGTCTGCAACTCGACTTCATGAAGGTGGAATTGCTAGTAATCGCAGATCAGCACGCTGCGGTGAATACGTTCCCGGGCCTTGTACACACCGCCCGTCAAGCCATGGAAGCTGGGAGTACCCGAAGCCGTTTGCCTAACCGCAAGGAGGGCGACGTCTAAGGTAAGACCGGTGACTGGGGCTAAGTCGTAACAAGGTAGCCGTAGCGGAAGCTGCGGCTGGATCACCTCCTTTCTAAGGAGTTTGGGTGTACTAGCGGTATGATACGGCAATCGATATTGTCTTTCTGGCGCAAGCCGGAACACAGTATCAACTCGTATCGCTTTACAAACTCTGTCGACGTATCTCGGTTTCGTCTGCACTACCGCGCAAGCGGTAATCCAGATGAGACGTCAAAAGAAGCTTTCTTACGCACCCTATTTCTTGATATATAAACCCCCTGCCGCAAGGCCGGGGGTTTTTTGTTTGCTCCATGAAATCATCGCGTATATTGTCCGGTGGAGGAAACGAATGAGACAAGCAATCATCTATCCCGGCGAAGATGGCTACTGGGTTGCAGAATGTCCCAGCTTGCCCGGATGTATTAGTCAAGGTGAGACGAAAGAACGAGCCATCGAGAATATCCGGGAGGCAATCCGTGGTTACGTGGCCGCTCTCGAGGAGGATAAACTCCCTGTGCCCGGCGAGCGGTTTGACGCTGTGATCATCGCCGTATGAGCAAACTCCCGCACATTTCCGGGCGTGAGTGCATCAAGGCGTTGGAAAAAGCGGGCTTCTATCTCAAGAGGCAGGAGGGAAGCCACGTTATCCTCCGACGCGATGATCCATTCGCCCAACTCGTAATACCCGATCACAAAGAACTCGACCGCGGAACTCTGCGCGCGATCCTTCGCCAGTCCGGTCTTGGTGTCGATGAATTCGTGAATCTCCTGTGAGGACTTGGGCTTACACGATACCGTCATTCCGGCGAAAGTCGAAGATCCGGCCCTGACGGGCGCGAATCCAGATGAAACGTCAAAAGAAGTATTTTTACGCACCCTATTTCTTGATATATAAACCCCGCTTGGCAACAAGCGGGGGTTTTTGTTTGTGTTCAGTTCTCAGCACCCGTAGATTCAGAAGGACACATTGAAGGAGCGGAAGAGATGATCGAAATTGCCCCAAGGATGACGGTTGACCCGGCGGTTCGCTTCGGAAAGCCAGTTTTGTAGGTCAAAACCGCTTCGGTTTTGACGCTTTGTGATTGCACAAACAACCAGGAGTCTCCCATGCCCTCTCGCATCTGGCATGGCTGGACTGTTCCGGCAAACGCTGATGCCTACGAAGCGCTTCTTAAGAGCGAGATTTTCGTTGGCATTGGGAATCGCCGCATTGCCGGCTATCGCGGAATTCAACTGCTCAGGCGGAACGTTGCCGACGAGGTGGAGTTCATCACCGTCATGTGGTTTGACTCTATCGATGCTGTTCGGGCTTTCGCCGGCGAAGACTATGAAGTCGCAGTCGTTCCCCCCAAGGCAAGAGCGTTGCTTTCACGCTTTGATGCCCGCTCACAACACTACGAAGTCCGAGCCGAATTGAAGGCTTGATATCGCATCGGGCATGTGGTAGCTCAGTAGCCCCCCAAAGTGCGACGTCGGGCGAGTTCAATATGGGCTACGGTTCTTACATCGAAATGAACCCCGCCCGCGTGATAAGGCGTTGACAATCCAGTCCAGTCCGTTAGATTATCTGCAAAGATAACCATGTAGACGGACGGGTAAAAACATGCACAGATCAAAGCCAGCAATTAATAAGTCACTAGTCGGTGTTGGTCACTGTTTCTGGGTCAACAGCGCCTATTTCCTGCTATTGGTGCTTCTCGCTTTTGGCGGCTGCGCGAAAAACAAAGAAGACAAATGCAAGGCAACAGAACAAACTTTGATCGAACCGTGGTTCCGGTTTCACTTCGTCATAACCCGCATGAACGGCGATCCGTACCTCAGTCTGGTCAATTTCCAGAGCGAGAAACACTATTGCGACGGTACGGTGAAAGGGGTATACAATGATGCCAGCGGAACGACACAAAATGGTTACTGGAAACCGATCACGACGCAATATAAACTCGCCAACTCTGAAGATTTCATTAGTGTGAAGTTTTCCACAAACAGCTTTTCAGAATTCTTCTATTACCCCTACGATCTGGTTAGAGAGGGCGCTAGGCTTGACGAGACGTTTCAATTGGTTTTTGAAGACACCATCAGGGTCCACTTGAACTGGTGATCCAGTAGCCCGCAGCTTGCTGCAGGAAAGCAATATTACTGAAACCGATTAGGATCGAGCCATGGACAACAAAAAACTCGTGCAGGCCGGTTACAATACCATCGCTGCCGAGTATTTGGCCACGCGCACGGATACTTCAGAGGATGTGCAACTGCTTCAGGAACTGGTTGCGCGATTACCGGAGGGAGCCAGAGTCCTTGATGCCGGTTGCGGCGCTGGCGTGCCCGTAACGAAAATCTTGAGCCGCTTCTTCGATGTTACGGGAGTCGATTTCGCTCAGGCCCAAATCGAGATGGCTCGACAACTGGTCCCAAATGCCAAGTTCATCTGTCATGATATCGTCGACTTGAACCTGCCCGATGGCTCCTTTGATGCCGTCTGCTCATATTATACCATTATCCACATTCCGCGACAGGAGCACCGGAAACTTCTGCAGAACTTCCATCGGATGCTGAAGCCCGGCGGTCTGGCGCTTCTTTGTTTGGGAGCGAATGACATTGAACATGACATCGACGATAACTATCATGGTTCCCCGATGTACTGGAGTCACTTTGACGCCGAAACCAACTTGAGACTGATAGGGGAGGCCGGTTTTGAAACTATTTTATCCAAACCTGTCGCCGACAGCACCTGTCCGACTTCCCAGCACCTCTTCGTGCTGGCGGGCAAGAAGTGAGTTGCGTACGCCACCTCCACAAGCTCAAAGGAGGTGAACAATATGAACGCAATGAATCCTAAGAGAATCATGATTATCCTAATCCACGCATTTGTGTTGTGGGCACTTTGTGGGGCGACCATTGGAATCGGGCGTTCTTTTGCGACTATGGAAACGACACTACTAATTCATGCGATTGGAGTTCCCATTTTTGCGATTATCGTTTCCATGGTCTATTACAAGAAGTTCAACTACACAACACCTGTACAGACGGCCTCGATCTTCCTGCTCTTTGTGATTGCTATGGATGCCGGGCTTGTTGCCCCGATTCTTGAAAAAAGCTACGATATGTTCAAGAGCGTCTTGGGAACGTGGATTCCGTTTGCATTAATTGCTTTGTCAACCTATATTACAGGACTAACTATCAAGAGAAAGGATGTATAGAGCCCCACAGCGCACGAGCCTACAGTACCTGGCCCGCCACTGTTCAAGGGAGCGATGCGCTGTCGATCGACATTGAACATAGGTGGTAATAGAATATCTTGGTCAGGACCGTCTCCCGCAGATCGCCTTGACCTTGCGGAGGATATCAACGTTGCTCAGCGGCCGGTCGATCAGACCGAACCCGCCCGCCGAGCGGATATCATCGTCAGTCACGCGAGTTATCGGATCATTGAGGAACAAGAATGGCACTGCGGAAGTGATCCCCTGCGCCTCCATCATCAGATCCAAGCCCGTCATGTCTTCGAGCACCAACTCCGAAATGACCAGCCTGACACTTTTTCCCACCGGCACGTTCAGGGCCTGTGCGCCGGTATTGGCAGCGACGATTTCAAAGCCCGCCGCGCCTAAAATTCGGATCAGTATCGACCTCTGCAAGTCGTCTTCAGAAACAACCAGAATCATCCCCTTGATTCGCTCAAACACTCTGTGCACGCGGCTCAAGAGAGACTCGGCATTGAGGGGTTTTGACAAATAGTCTGCGGCGCCCAGTTCAATGGCATGGGAAACTTTGTCCTGATGCGAGCAACAGGAAGTGACAATGGCGGGAATGTGACTAAAGCGGAGATTCTCCCGGAGAAACTCCAGCAGTGAGAAACCATCTTCATCGGGCATGCGCAGATCGGTGATGACAAGGCTGATTTAGGAATCTGATTGCAGCAGGGACTTTCCTTCCTTCACAGTCATAGCCACGCGAACTCCGAAACCGTCCCTCACGAGAATATGACTCGCCAGTTCCAGGGCCGACTGCTCGTCGTCGATGATGAGAATGGTCCTGGCGGCGACGCTATCCAGAGTGCGTTTGCGGTCGATGGAAGCCCGTCGGCTCTTTTCGCTACCCTCCTTGCCGAGCTGGACAAGCAGCATCTTGCGATAGAAGGATTTCATCTTGCTACACGCTGCGGGCATTGTCGCTTGCTACCATTCTTGCTTGCGCCGAATGTTACTGTATATATCAACTGTGATCCGGTAGTGCGGCGCGTTTGGCAGTCTCCCCCTGCTTTTCACCATATCGACTTCATCACTGTCAGATCCTGTCAGTAGTTCCCAAAACACTCCGAATTGTCGAAAATGCATCGAAATCAGGTAACTCATTGCAGTCGCATTAGTTATCAACTTCCGTTGTCGTAATGTTCAAGAAAAGTCGCGTGGGATACCCCCTTGGAGAACTATAATCCGCCCGCCAAGGTTGCTCTGCTCCTGAGCGCGGCGCAGATCGCCTAGATGATACGGGGGAGCAAAGAACAAGAACATCGGAAGCAGCGGTTCCGATCTTCGAGTCTCTCCCGCAATCGTATCATCGCCAACGCAACACCGCCAAGCTTTCGTATATTCTGGCAAACTCTTGAAAGGAGATACTTCATCATGGCAGACGGCATGCGCAATGCAATCAACTGGTTCCAAATCCCATCATCGGATTACGGGCGCGCTACGAAGTTCTATGAGTCAATTCTTGGCGTCACTATGCATAGAATGCCGATGGGGGACGCCGAGATGGCGTTTCTACCTGCGGATGACGGCAAGGTTGGCGGAGCGATTGTTTTTCACAAAGACGCTAAACCCAGCGCCGATGGTACTATGGTTTTTCTCAACGGCAATCCTGATCTCACAGAGATTCTCGGTCGCATCGAGAAAGCCGGCGGCAAGGTGATAGTTCCGAAAACGCAGGTCAATCCCGAGATCGGTTACTTCGCCGTGTTTCTCGATACCGAAGGCAACAAAGTCGCACTGCATTCGCAGAAGTAAGTCGGTCCAACGGCTCTCTCGGTGCCCTCGTGAAAACTACTTCAAGTGAAGACGATTCGAAGATCGCAACTTCAAGGATTCAGAGCCCGAGGCGGAGGAGGTGCGCCACTCCACGATCAGTCACGACAGCATCCCTGCAGCTAAATATACCTGAAGAAGAATGAGTTCTGCAGGATGTCCAGAGTTGGAAATGAACTGCAAGTCAGAGTATACGACACGGAATCCAAGTTGATCAATCATTTTGAAGTTACGAGAAGTACCGAGTAGTGCTTGGTGGTTGCATCCACAACTTCATTGTCTAAGCCATTCGCTCGAGCTGCAAAATG
>Ga0315273_10008097_pt1 | contig 13247 bp, 8 predicted proteins | sample YL17G02_0_MG_FD_205753 | JGI IMG/M metagenome (GOLD analysis project Ga0315273, IMG submission 205753) | Sediment microbial communities from Yellowstone Lake, YNP, Wyoming, USA - YL17G02_0 | ecosystem: Environmental > Aquatic > Freshwater > Lake > Sediment | place: USA: Wyoming | collected...
GGGAGATCGCCCTTCATTGGGAACTCGGTCTTGGGAAGGTTCAGCGTGTCGCGGAATCCAGCCATGCGCTCCTCCGTCTCCAGGATCGGTCCGAAAAGGGGACGCCCCGGCGGTCGTGTCGACCGTCGGGGCGAACGATGTCGCGGTACCACCCGACTTCACGGCGCGCCCCACCGGGTCGCCGCCTTGTTGCGGAACGCGGCTGCGCGCTCCACGCCCGCTCTCGGGGGGTGACCGGCCGCGTCTGGCCGGGGCGCTCGCGCGCACCGGGTCGGGCGGCGGCTCGGGGGTGATCTTCGACGCGCGCGTTGGCGCCGGGCTCGCACCGTCCCCGGCTCGCTGATGCGCGGCACGCGTCTACTGTCCCCGTCATCGCCTGATGCTGCTGTCGCCCGGGAGGCTCGCACGACGAGCGACGGCCGTCAAGGGAGGGGTTGTCGAGGCCTCCAGCGCTCAGTTGTTGGTCTCGCGCCAGGACAACGTCACGAACTGGCCGCCATACCGGGCGATGTTCTGCTCGATCGCGTCCTTGCTGTAGAGGATGGTCGCGGTGCCGTTGGCGCACTTGATGGTGCTCGTGCCGCGGGCGACGACGCCGCCGAGGATCCAGCAGGTGCCATTGATCGCGAGGTCGCCCTCGAGATAGATCAGACCGCGGTACTGAAAGTTGCCGTTGATGTTGCAATCGCCGTCGATGTAGAGCAGGCCCTCCCCGGCGCCGCCGTTGAGGCCGATGCTGGCACCGTAGTTCTGGGAGGTGTTGTCGTTGTCGACATAGTAGACGCCGTTGGGATTGGAGGGCAGGCTCGCGGCCGGGATCGCGGGCCCGATCCAGGAGAAGAACTCCGACTGGGTCATGTTGAGCATGTCCCACGGGCCGGTGAAGAAGCCGGTCTGGTTCTGGACGAAGGCGGACGGAGAGCCGGACTGCGTGCCGGCACCGCCGGTGGTGATGGTGCTGGTGCTCCAGCCGCCGACGAGGTCGTTGCTGCCGACCTCGTACCCGGTGCACGCACCACCGTTGCTGTGAACGCCGTGGGTGCCGCCCGGCGTGTCGATGCGGTGGTTGTAGCCGCAGACGTCGCTGGTGCCCTTGAACTCGATGTCGATATTGGCGGCGAGCGCTCCCTTGGCCGACGCGATCACCGGCTTCTGGAACACCTCGGTCACGATCTTGCGGCGGTCGCCACCGGTCCTCCCGGTCGAGGTGATGGTGTAGATCGGGTACCCGGACACGGTGTTGACCGGGTTGGTGAGGTTGGGATCGTAGCGGTAGACCACCGTTCGCGAGGCATCGGTCTTGTAGGCGATGGTGAGCGCATTGGTGCTCTTGTAGGGCGTTGTGTAGGTCAGGTACTGCCCGGCCGGCTGCTGCGTGGGCACCGCGCTGCTGTCGGTCGTGCCGTAGGTGGGCATGGTGCTGCCGGGAGCGAGCAGCATCACCTGGGTCACCAGCCGCGGGTTCGCGGTGTTGTTCGGAGCGCTGCCGTCGCGGATCTGCGCGATCGCCTCGCCGATGCCGGCCTGGGCATTGTTGAACGCCTCGGTCGTGCGCATGTCGTGGCTCGTGATCTTGCGGTCGGTCTGGACGCTGGTGATGAGCACCAGCGCCAGCACCGCGACCACGAACAACACGATCATCGACATCAGCAGCGCGATGCCGCGTTCGCCGCGCCCCGGCATGGTTTCGAGGTTCATGGTCTCGCTCCTCATCGGATGAACACCCACAGCGAGCCGCTCGACACGCCCGACTTGGTGCCGGCCGCGAAGTCCTGGAGGATGGCGCCGCTCCAGGCCGGCCTGATACCGTAGTTGAAGTTGCCGCCGCACAGCGCCGCGCACCAGTCGGTGATCAAGCCGCCCGAGGGATCCGTGCCGCTGTCGGTCAGCGTGCCGACGTCGGTGAAGTAGAGCAGGACGCCGCCGGTGTAGGCGGTGTCATTGGTGCGCCAGCCCACCGCGATATCCGGACGCGTGCTGCCACCGAGGTCGGTGGCGAGGATGGTCTGCACCGGGCCGCCCACGGTCACCGTCTTCGCGATCGCGAACAGGAAGCCGGCGGCGTCCTTGTTCCTGCCGTAGATGAGGTGCCCCGAGTTCACGGCGTTCTGCGTCCCGATCACGACATCCGGGTAATCGTCGCCGTTCATGTCCAGGGTGACGACCCCGGTCGGCGCGTCGCCATCGAGGCTGTAGCTGGCCATGAACTGGAAGCGTGGCGAGGCGGTCTTGCCCATGTACTTGTAGAAGGTGACCTTGCCGCTGTAGGTGCCGGTCCTGCCGACCACCACCAGGTCGGGTTTGCCGTCGCCGTCGAAGTCGGCGCGCGTCATGCCGGTGACTTCGCCGAGCACGTACGACGCCCCGACCGCGGGATAGGTCTCGAGGTGCGAGTAGGTGGGTGTCGCGCCGCCGCTCGACTGCCACAGTTCCAGGGTGCCGGTGTTGGCGGTGGGTGACTTGGTGCCCACCAGGATGTCCTTCGCGTCCGGCGCCGCGCTCGCACCGCAGAAGTCCGCGACCAGCACCGCCTGCACGTCGCCCTTGTCGGTGGTCTTGTAGGTCGCGGTGGGGAGCGTCGGCAGATTGCCCTCGGAGCCGCTCGCGTTGCCGTCGAGCCAGACCTGGAAGTTGCCGGCGGCGACCCACTTGGTCCCGGTCACGATATCGGGGCGCTGGGTCTGGAACGTCGCCGCGCCGGTGTCGAGCGAATCCGTGGCGATCGCGAGGACCGAGGCACCCGCGGTGCGGGTGTAGCTCGGCGACGGGTTGAACAGCGTCGTGGCGTTGTACTGGTTGAACCACACCGAGATCTGGTCGGTGCCCGAGGCGTCGGCGCCGAGCAGGATGTCGGTGTCGCCGGCGCGGTTGCCGGTCGCGTTGCCGGACCAGTCCTTCTCCATCACGTCCGCCGAGGCGAGACTCAGCACGCGCGCGGCGGTCAACTGGATGCGCTGGAACGGGTCCACGCCGAAGTTGTTGTTGCTCAAGGTCTGGTTCTGGGCGACCCACAGGTTGCCGATCGCGGTCGCCGAGGTCGGATAGTTACCGCTCGGGATGATGACGAAGACCGAGTAGGCGCCGGTGTGCGGCGGGTTGTTGATGGGCACGACGATCGAGTAGTTGCCCGAGGCGTCGGAGTAGGCGAAGCCCAGCACCGTCGCGCCGTCGTCCGCGAGCACCCCCACCCAGATGCCCTGCTTGCCACCCTCGCCGCTGTCCCAGCTGCCGCTGCGGTTGAGGTCGGAGTAGACCTTGCCGGTCACGATCCCCGTCAGGCTCTTCCTGAGCGCGAAGGTCGCGGTGACCGAGCCGCCGTTCGTCATGGTGGCGCTGACCGGGTTGGTCGTGGTCACGATGAAGGAGTCCGGCGGCGCCGCGGTCACGCTGAAGCTCCCGGGCGAGACGAACAGGCTGCAGGCGCCGGCGATATTCGTGACGGGGAGCACCGAGACGCCGGAGACGCTCATGGTGACACCTCCCGCACCCGGCTCACCGGAGTCCCAGAAGTGATCGAGATCGAGGTCCTCGTAGGCGTTCATGTGGACCCAGCCGCCCTGCCGCGAGGTGTCGGCGAAGGTGTAGGTCGTCGCCGGGGCCGGTGGCACCGTCACCACGAAGCTGTCCGGGACGGTGCGGTTGCCGTAGCCCGAGAGCGGGGTGTGACGGATGGTGTAGGTGCCGGCCGGGGAACGGAAGACGAAGTTGCCGGTGGCGTCGGTGGTGGAGGTGTAGGTGGAGCCGAGCCTCACCGACACACCCGGGATGCCGCTCTCACCGGTGTCGATCGAACCGTTGATGTTCAGGTCGTCGAACACACGCCCGTTGATCTGATAGGTCGTCACGCCGGTGTTGGGCACGTTGCGCATCGAGTTGACCGTGGTGCTCATGGTGGTGCTGACGTAGTGGCCGCGCCCGTCGGGCGACGGGCTGGGCGCCGTGACCGAGATCACGACCCGTTCGATCCGGGACAGCTGCGAGGCCGGCACCGGGCCGCTGCTCCAGCTGTAGGGCGTGTTGCTGCCCTGCAGGTAGACCGTGAACATGGGCGGCACCGGGCTGCCCGGCTTGCTCACCAGCGCCACGCTCTGGGCCTGGCCGCCGTTGTTGCCCGAGTTGCCGGTGGCGTCGCCGTAGACCTGGCGCACGAGCACGTAGTCGTTCGGGTTCCGGGTGATCTGCGCGTCGGAGATGGTGGCGTCGCCCTGGTCGTTCCCGTCCACGGTGCCGTCGTTGTTGACGTCCAGGGTCCAGCGGATCAACTCGGCGCCGGTGGTGTACTTGTAGGCCGGGGTGAAGGTGGTCCCGACCAGCTCGCGCGGGTTCGGTGTCCCCGCCGGGTCGTACGCGGCCTGGGTGCCGAAGTCACCCGACAGGATGACCTCCTGCGAGTCGATGTAGGCGATCGACGGCTGCGGCGTCGCGCTGTAGGTGTAGAGGTCGGCGTGGTATCCGGCGCTGCGCATGTCGCCCGCCATCATGTCGAGGGCGGTGCGGGCGGCCTGGGTCGACTGGATGCGGTTCGTGGTGGTGGTCTTGTTGTGCGCGGCGCCGAAGAGGATGGCCATCAACGCGACCATGACCACCGCGAGCACGGTGAGCATGACCATCAGCTCGACCAGGGTGAAGCCACGCGAATCGCCATCCATGACGCGCGAACGGGTCACGCGAGAGATCGGGTGTCGCATGTCGTCACCGCCTCAGGTAAGTGGTGGCCGAGACCGTCTCGGGTCGAGCGCTGGTCCAGGTCACCTGCACGACCACCTTGCGCAGGTTGTCGAGCGGGGAACTCATCGCATCCACGGTGTACAGACGCCGGAACGCGCCGACCGTGTCGGCGCCGGTGTCGGGATGGCGGCCGAGGGACATCCCGGTGTTGCTCCACGTATACGTCGACATCACCTCGAGCTGCTGCTGCGCGTAGTTGCCGGCCTGCGTGCGCATGCGGTCGCGGGTCTGGCCGCGGGCGCCGGCGGGCATCATCTGGCAGACCGCCAGCACGCCGACCGCGATCACGGTCAGCGCAACGACGAGTTCGACCAGGCTCACGCCGCGTTCGTCGCGGACCTGCGGGCGAGGGGGACGCATCGTGGCTCCTACTTCTCCAGTACCAGGCCCGAGCTCTGCACGTAGATCGTGTCGCGCTGGCGCTGGCTGTCCTGGATGATGATCTTGTTCGTGCCGAAGTTGGTGATCGTGCCGTCGGTGTTGAACTGCAGCGTTCCCGGCGACGAATACCAGACGCATCCGACCGGGAGCGCCCACCCGGCTTCGGGGGTGGCGCTGTTGTGGAGGTGGTAGTCCCACGTGGTGCCGGGGGGGTAGTTCATGGTGAAGTGCATGGTCTGACCGGCGTTCCCGGCGATCGCCCGCTCGCGCGCCAGCCGCAACTGCCCCTGCACGTTCTCGGCGGCGCCCTTGAGCGCCTGGCGCCGGCCGCCCTGCTGTATCGCCGGGACGCCGAAGCCGACCAGCAGCCCCAGGATCAGGATGGTCACGGCCATCTCGACCAGGGTGAAGCCTCGTGCGGTGCGCAAAGCGGTCATGTTCATGGTCCTCCACGGATACAGCAGTCCACGTGCCACCCACGGGCCAAGGCCCAGGGGTGGTCTCACCCACCGGTCATCGGCGGGGGGCCGCAAGGACTTGAGCGGAAGGCCGGTGGGGGATCGCGCAGGGGCGCGTGGCCGGCGCGACGCGGGGGGATTGCAGGACGCCCGCGCCGGCGTGCGGCGTACCCGAACGGGCGGTCACGCGGGAGGGTCGCCGACCGCTCCCGGCGCGGGCCGGAGGGGGGGTCGGACGGACTATGGGCCCGGCGCAGGATCCGGCGGTGGGGCGCCTGCCCCACGGTGGCGCGGCTCCGGCCGGGGCGTGGCGCACGCGGCCAGCAACAGGACGACCTCCGCCCGGGTCGCAGGGCCGCGTTCGAGACGGCCCAGCCCGGCGGGCTCGCCGGCGTCCTCCACGTCGAAGCGATCGCGGTACACCGCCTCGAGTCGGGCCGGTGACATCGGCGCCGGAGGGAGGCGGCGCGGTGCCAGACGCAGTCTCCCGAGATCGTGCGCCACCTCCGCCCAGCCCGGGGATCCCTCGCCCGCGCCGGCGTGCCGGAGATCGATCAGGCCGATCGCCCCGATTCGCTGAGCCGCCTCGAAGGCGTCGCGTGTCAGGGTGTCGCCGGTGACACCGCTCGCGACCGCGAGCGCGCACCACCACTCCGATCTCGGCATGAGTGCATCCGGGGCGAGGCCCGGCGCCACCAGCCCGGTGCTCTCGCCCCACGTCACGAGCTCGCGGGCCCAGCCGCTGTCGGCGGCGACGGCGGGCAGGCGCGCGTCGACGAACGCGACCGGGTCCACCACCGGAGCCTTCTCCCACCGCTCGTCGAGGCGTTCGGGCACGCGCACCTCGAAATGCAGATGCGGCGAAGTGGCGCGCCCCGTCATGCCGACGCGGCCGAGGTCCTGCCCGAGTGCCACCACGTCGCCCGGCGCCACCGCGACGCTGCCGGCGGCGAGATGCGAGTACACGCTGTACACCACCCGGGCGTCGGCCTCGCGGTGTGCGAGCACGACGCGCACGCCGAACCCGTCCTGGGATCGCTCTCCGGTCACCACCACCAGTCCGCCCGCCGCGGCACGAACCGGGTCGCCGCCGCGCCGGTTCGACAGGTCCGCGCCCTCGTGCCCGCCGGGCGTGACACCACGCGTCACCTGGAACGCCGGTTCGTCGCCGCGGGGGCCGGCGCCCAGGCGCATCGGATCGCCGACGGGGTAGACCCAGGCGGTGGCGAAGGGCCAGCATCGCATCCACGAGGGATCGAGCGGAAGCATCCCGCCGAGCAGCATCGGAGGTGCGACCGCGAGCATGGCCCAGCGGCGCCACGCGGGGCGGATGGGGCGACGGGCGCGAGACGCGCTCAGCGCAGCAGCACCAGGCGCGCCGAGTCGCGCTGGCCGTCGATCCGGGCGAAGTACACGCCCGCGCTCCATTCGCGCGTGAGAGTCGCGGGCAGCACCGCCGTCCAGCTGGCGCCCGCGTGGATCATGCGCGCGGCAGCCACGCGTCGGCCGGAGAGATCGAACAGGGTCACGCGCGCGCCCTCGGCGAGCGGTGGCCCGGCCCACACGATGCGAACCGGCGTTCCGGACCGCGAGGGATCGGGGCTGAGCGCGAGCCAGTGCCGCGGCGGCGAGGGCGCGTCGAGGACGGCCGTGGGCGCATCGAACAGACGCGCCTCACGCCGCCGTTCCACCCACGTCGGGACGCCTGCGGGATAGGTGAGGTAGAGCATGCTCACCCGCGAGGGCTCCCGGGCGACCACGGCGGGCCGCGACGCGATGCCGTCGGCGGGCAGGGTGACCTCCGTGCTCGACATGTCCCAGTTGCCCGCGAGGGGAGCGTGCTTGTAGAGCAGTTGCGGGATACCGCCGTTGGCGATCTCGTAGGCCAGGTGCAGGCAGCGATTGGGATCGATCGAGAGCGACAGGTTCGCGATCGATTCGGAGCGGCGCTCGATCACCGTGTCGCGGATCGACGGCGCCTTGGAGGTGGCTTCGCGTCGCTGGTAGTGGATGTCGTTGGTGGACGCATTGGGGACCGTCCAGACCGTGTGCAACGTGCCCTGGTCATCCATGCGGGCGCTGAAGCCGAGTTCGAACGCGCCGGGGTCGACGGTCAGCCGGTTGCGTGGGCCGACCCCCGAGTCGGGCGCGACGTGGCAGAACCAGAGCTTGATCGGGCTCGTCGACCGTTCGGGCCACAGGACGATCGCCGAGCCGCTCGGTGCCACGCATACGCCCGGGGCGTCCGGGCGATCGGTCGCCCCGGTGATGGCGGTCGAGGTATCACCCGGGGCGAGGAAGTAGAAGCGCTGATAGCGCACCTGGGAGACGCTGCTCTCGGTGTACAGCCAGGCCACGTGCACGGATCCTCTCGCGTCCACTCCGACGGACGGATTGCGCGAACTGCCGGGGAGCGAGGTGATGCGGGTCTCCGGTGACCACACTCCGTTCAGCCGGGTGCGATACCAGAGCTGGTTCGCGCCCGTGCGGCTGTCGCTCCAGACCAGCGCGAGTCCGCCCCCCGGTGTGGGAGCGACCGTGGGATCCACCGCCGAGCCGGTCGAGTTGCTCACCGTCTCGCTGGCGCCCCAGGTGCCGTCCGCGCGCTGAGTACGGAGCCGGATCTGCGGCCGCCCGGCACCCGGGGTCTCGCTGCTGGCCAGCACGATGCTGTCGTCGCCCAGCAGTACGGCGCGCGGCCCGGGGCCGCTCGTGGTTCCCGGCGTCGCCGTCGTCCCGGGGAGTGCCGTCGGGGTCTTCCAGCCGCGGGAGCGGACCCGCGCGAGAAAACCGAGCTGCCCGGAGGACACGCGGATGTTCTCGATCGCCACGCCGGTGGCCGCGCCCGAGTTGGAGCGCAGGCCGGGAATGGTCTCGTCGTCGATGCGGGAGCGGCCGGTCGAACCGGGGAAGACGTCGGCCGCGTCGCCCCGGCCGGTGCCCGCGACCAGGTCGTGGAACCCGTCCGCCTCGATCAGGCGCAGGGCCGGCGGATCACCGCCATTGACACGGTTGCTCGGCAGCCCGGAACCCATCCTCATCTCGTCGACGTGATAGAGCACCATGCCTTCGGCCGGCAGGTGCAGGTCGAACCCCGAACGCCGCCGGTACTCCAGCAGGAAGTGCTCGGGGTTGTCCTTGCCCTGGAACCACAGGCTCACCGCCGGCCCCCCATCCTCGATCGCCTGCGGGGTCAGGGTGGTGTCGAAGGCGGGGGAGATCGTCCGGATCCAGCCGAGGAACTGCAGCGGCCAGGCTCCCATGTGCGAGGGGCTTTCCGGGGTCGCGCCGTCCGTGCCATAGGCGCCGGTCGACATGAGGGAGAAGTTGCCCGGCCCCAGATTGCGTCCTCCGGTCGTGTCGTAAAGGTCGGGCAGCCCGAGCGCGTGACCGAACTCGTGGCAGAAGACACCGATCTCGGACAACCGGCCCGGGTGGAACTGGGACAGCTCGGGAAGGATGGTGAAGCGGTTGATCCGCATCTTGAGTCCGCCCCCACTGGGCACCGGATCGTTGGTGACGAACGCGGTGCCATTGTTCCACTGGTCCATCTGGGAGGTCACGGAATACAGGTTGTCCTTGTCGACCGTGGCCTCGCCGCCGATCCCGGAGTGCACCACCCAAAGCATGTCGACGTAGCCGTCGTGATCCTGGTCGTACGGTGAGAAGTCGACCGCCGCGTCACACAGGCTGATGGCCTCGTTCACCACCCCGTAGTCGTTGTGCGGGGTGGACATGGAGCCCAGGCCATAGGCGTTCCAAGCGTAGTAGTTGCGGTTCTGGCTCAGGTGGATGACCGCGACCACCTTGCCGAGGAGCCGGAGCTGGCCGCGGGATACCCACAGGTAGTAGTCGAACGCCGAGCCGGTCGGGACGGCGTGGGTGGTGTCGAACAGGGTGCGTTCCCACGCCGCCGGGGTGGAGAGAGTGGAGAGCGGCTGATCGGTGAAGTCGACCAGGATCACCGGGACCACCCAGGTCGGATGGCCCTGCACGGCGGTGGTGCCAAGGGTGGGGCGTGCCGGAGCGGACAGCACCCCGGCATCGAACGCGTGCACCACCTCGGATGGCAAGGTCCCGTCACGCATCGGCAGGGTCGCCCGGGCCAGCGACGCGGCACAGGCCGACGTGCATAGCGCGAGAGCGAGCGTGAGAACGAATCGGATGAGTCGGTCGGACACACGGACTCCACATCACATCCCGGCGAGGGATGTACGCCCAGCTCCCCTTCACTATGGGGGGAACTGCCGAGGGGGGTCAAGTCCTTTGTCCCGCTTCAACTTCACCCGGTCGTATGCTAGCGTCCGCTCAGCCGTGTCCCTGACCGTCCGTCGTTCCCTCGCGCCGATCCTGCTCGCCGTCGCGGCCTGCCTCCTCGCCGCACTCCCGGTGAGGCCCGTCGCTGCCGCCGATGACCTCCCCCCGCTGCGGCCCTCGGCACCGCCGTTCTTCACCGCCGACCCGGCCATCTCGCTCGATCCCTCGGGCCACCCGTCGCTGGTCGTGACCGTGAGCGTTCCGTTCACCGAGCTGCAATGGCTCAAGCTCGCGCCCGGCGACCATCATGCCGCCCATGTCGAGTTCACCGTGGTATTCGAGGGCAAGCGCGGCGAACGGCAGTTCGGGGACGTGTGGGAGCGGCGAGTGGTGGTGCCCTCCTTCGCCGCCTCCCGCTCGCCCAATACGGCCGTGAGCGACCGGCGCACCTTCGATTTGCCGCCCGGGCGATACCGGCTGAGGGTTCGCATCCGCGACCTGAACGGGGACATGCAGTCGAGCGCCGACGAACATGTCGAGGTGCCGGATCTGTCACGGGTGCCGGTCGGGTTCGGGGACCTCGAGCTGGGCGTGGTCGAGAGCACGGGTGTCTTCCGCCCGGTGCCCAGCCGCACCTTCGGTCTGGAGGTGCAGCGCCTGGCGGCGCGCGTCACGCTGTTCGACCGCCGCGCCGGCGACTGGCCGCGGCCCTACCACTTCCATTACAAGGTGACGGACGAGGTCGGCGCCGAGCTGGTGAACGGCGACGTCGACGTGAAGCTCAGCCATTCGGCCGACTCGGTGATCGTGCGCCCCCGCGAATCCGACCTGTTCGTGGGCGACTACTCGCTGATGGTCGAGCTTCTGGACGGCTCCTCGCACTGGCGGGTCGAGCGATCCTTCCAGGTCGAGGACAGCGGGCCGCCACGCGGACGCGAGTTCACGGACATGCTCGAGCCCCTGTCCTATATCGCCAACGCGACCGAGATCGATCATCTGCGGTCGCTGCCCGCCGACCGGCAGACGCAGGGGTGGGAGGATTTCTGGCGCCGCCGCGACCCGACCCCCGAGACCCCCCGCAACGAGGCAATGATCGAGTTCATCCGCCGGGTGCGTTATGCCGCCCGTCATTTCCAGGGCTATGGGCCGGGGTGGCGGTCGGACATGGGCCGGATCTACGTCAAGTACGGGCCGCCCGAGCAGACCGAGAGCCATCAGGCCAACTCGACCAGCCCCCAACTCGAGGTCTGGTATTACAGCAATCCGTATCGCCGGTTCGTGTTCGGCGACCGTGACGGGTTCGGCCGCTACGTCCTCATGAACGGGTCGGTGGAATGATCCCCGCGCGGCCACGCGCGGCACTGATCCGGCAGGCGGTCCTCGACGTGCGGCGCACGCCGGACCACCGCAGCGAACTCACCAATCAGCTGCTGCTCGGCGAGGGCGTCCGCCTTCGGAGCGGCCGGCCCCGGCCTGGCTGGAGGGAGATCGAAGGGCTCGAGGATGGCTACCGCGGCTGGGTGCGGGACTGGGGGCTGGAGCCGGTGACCCTGGCGCGGCTGGCCCGGTGGCGGAGCTCGGCCGGGCACCGTATCGCGGCCCCGCTCGCCATGCTCTCCGAAGGCCCCGTGGGAACGGAATCGATGGGCCCCCTGCCGTGGATGGCCCAGGTCCGGCTGCTGACGCGGCGGGGGGGCCGCGCCCGTGTCGAGCTCCCCGACGGGCGCGTGGGCTGGACGGACGCGGACGCCCTTGCGCCCGCCGGAAGGCCACCGCGACCGCTGCTGGAGCGGGCCCGGATGCTGATCGGGGCGCCGTATCTTTGGGGCGGACGCACCGTTCTCGGGATCGATTGCTCGGGGCTGACGCAACTTCTCCTCGCGGAGCAGGGCTGGTCGTTGCCACGCGATGCGCACGATCAATGGCGGTCGGTGCGCCGGTTGGAGCCGGATGAGCGACTGCGGCCGGGAGACCTCGTGTTCTTCTCTACGGCGCCGCGGGGCCGGGCGGAGCACGTCGGGATATGGGCCGGACAGGGGCGATTTCTTCACGCCCGCGGGGTGGTGCGGATGAACAGCCTGGAGCCATCCAACCCGTTGTTCGACAAGGAGTTGGCTTCTCAGCTGAAAGGGTTCGGGAGAGTCGCTGTCGGGGTAGGCCGGCGGGGACAGGGCTGACATCGGGTGAAACTCGCTCCTATTTTCACCCACGGACGTTTGCCAGCGGCTCCTTGCGGTTGAAGGCGCGGCTTGATCCAGCTTCTTCGGTGCTCCGCCACATGGATGAGGTGGAGCCTATTGCTATGCCTCAAATCCGCAGACGCGCGAAAGGGGGTGGGGCGCGAACAGAACCGCGTTGTAGTCCACAGGCCACGGATCCTGGCGTGATCTGCATCGTGGCTTCATTCAGCTCTACGACTCAAGGAGGCAGTCGCTCATGTCTTACCTTCGAATGAGAAATCTCTTCGCCCTGGTCGCGGCCTTTGCCGTGGCGCTCCCTCTGGTGGCTTCGGCGAGCACGTCGCGCGTCGAGGGCATGTCGGTGCAGGGCGATTACATCAAGGACGAAACCGGCGTTTACACCTACGTCAACGAGGTGGCGAACGTCGGCAGTTTCATCTACGGCGAGATGGGCAACTGGCAGGGTGCGGCAGCGACCCCCTACGACCGTGCGATGGGCGCGGTGCTCGGCAACCTGTGGGATGGCCGTTTCGGCGCGTGGGGTATCCACATGCGCGAGACCACGCCGCAGCTGGGTCAGGGCGACGTGACGTCGCAGCCGGCTCCCGGTGTGCTCGGCTTCGACCCGAACTCGAATGCCTGGGAGTCGTTCGACCTCCAGTGGGCGAAGAAGTTCGGCACCAAGAGCTTCGGCCTGCGCATGAACCGCAGCTACGGCAAGCTCGAGGGTGATAATGGCGCCCTCGGAAACCTGAGCGTCTTCAAGGGTGCCAGCTTCGACAACACCGGCAACTTCACGGGCGCCGATCCGAACACCGAACGCAACGTGTTCGGCATCGGCGGCGGTCTGGGCTTCGAGATGGGCGAGAACAAGTCGGGCGAACTGGCCGTCCTGTGGCAGAGCCGCACCTACCAGGTGCGTGACACCACCGGTGTCGATCTGGCCAAGGACGACGGACCGACCACCTGGCAGGTCGCGGCCCGCATGTTCATCCAGGCGCAGCCGAATCTGTTGATCGTGCCGGTGGGCAAGTACTCGAAGTACGATCTGTCGGACAAGAGCCCGACGGCTAGCTTCGATAACTCGATGTCCTCGTGGCAGTTGGGCCTGGCCGGCAACTGGACGCTCGGCTCGAACGACCTGTTCGTGCTCGGCGCGACCTTCGCCCAGAACAAACTCGAGCAGTCACGCGACCTGTTCGGCGTCGGCTTCGATCACGGCACCATCACCGAGACGTTCATG
>Ga0315273_10008100_pt1 | contig 13245 bp, 11 predicted proteins | sample YL17G02_0_MG_FD_205753 | JGI IMG/M metagenome (GOLD analysis project Ga0315273, IMG submission 205753) | Sediment microbial communities from Yellowstone Lake, YNP, Wyoming, USA - YL17G02_0 | ecosystem: Environmental > Aquatic > Freshwater > Lake > Sediment | place: USA: Wyoming | collected...
CCGGCGGGGCGGTCAGCGCCCGCGCGAAGACTTCCTGGGCGAGATCCTCCGCCCGGTCCCGGTCGCCCGTGCGCCGATAGAGCATGCGCACGAGCGACTCGTAGTACTGGGCGAAGAGCGCCTCGATCGGGACGTGCGTCATCAGACTCCTCGGAAAGCCTTCGCGAATTCCCGAACTTCGGTGTCACTCATCGTGTCCCGGCCGCCGGCCGCGATCTTGAGGCTGACCCGTCGACCGGCCACCAGCAGCGTGTCGCCCACCTTGAGGCTCGGGCCGAGCTCCGGCAGGGCGCGTACGATGGCGAAGTACGCCTTGCTGAAGGGTGCCACGGTCGTCACCCGGAGGGTATCGCCATGGTTGACGTCCGTCCACACGCCACTGAGCTCGGCGAACATCCGCCCGCCCGCCCGCCTGAGAGCCCGGCCCTCTGCGCCCAACGCGCTCATCTTGTCTTCCGCGACCGCATCGGCTTCCGCCAGCGTCGTCGCCTGCGACATCCTGCCGCTCTCCTTGGCGCGGCGGAAGGCCACATCCCCGGTCTGCTCCGCCGGTGCGGCGGCCGGCGCCATCGCCGCCACCCCACCCCGCCCGTCCATCATCGGCTGGTTCCGTCCGACCGCGACGACGCCCGGTTCCTGCACCAGGTACGAAGTGTACTCGGTGAGGATTCCGTAGCGGAGACCCAGGTCGCGCACCTCGCGAATCAATGCCTCACTCTGTCCCTCGAGCCGGATCTGGCGTGTCAGATCGCCGATGCGGCGCGAGGCCCAGAGCCGCGGGATGAACTCGTTGCCGGCCGCCACCCGGGAGAAGGAGGCGTCGGCGGTGAAACGCTCACGGCGTCCGTTCCGCTCGCCTTCGATCACGATCGTCCCCCGTCCTTCACCGCGGTATCGCCCGAACACGACCAGTTCCTCGCCATAGAAGAGATCGGGCAGCTGCGCCGGCGACAGGTCCAGCAATCTCACCGGGCTGTCCACGATGCGCAGATTGACCAGAGCTGGCCGCCGCAGCTTGGCCACCAGATTGCCCACCGCGACCTCGACATTCGCATCCGGGGCGACGTACTCGGCCGCCCCGCGGCCTTCCTTGGCCAGCCGGTCGAGGAGGTAGGTGTTCACGTCGGGCCCGAGGCCGATGGTGAAGACCCGGCTCCGGCCGATACGGCCCGCGGCGGTGGCGGCGATCCGATCGGGCTGCTCTTCGCCCACGGATGGGATGCCGTCCGTGAGGAAGAGGACGATCGGGAGGCGTCCCTCCGCCACCGTGGTGCCCAGGACCGCGTCGAGCGCCCCGGCGATGTTGGTGCCGCCATCCGCTTCGAGGGCATCGACAAACGAGCGCGCCTGCCGCACCATCTCGGGGGTCGCCGGGGCCCAGCCTTCCCGGAAGTTCCGGACGCTGTTGCTGAACGCCACCAGCCGGAACCGGTCCTCCTGACGCAGGGTGCCGAGCGCCTGACGGAGCGCGGATTTGGCCTGGTCGAGTTTCTGCCCCGACATCGAGCCCGAAACATCCACCACGAACGACAGGTCGCGCGGGACCACCGGGCCGCTCTCGGTCGCGGGGGGCGCGATCAGCAGCATGGCATACCCGTCCTCACCGCCCGGCGCGTGGGTGAGCACCGTGGTGCCCACCAGCCCGCGACGCAGTGGCAGGAACAGATCGATGTCACCGCCATCCTTCGTATCCAGCGTGATCTCCAGCCGGTCGTGATCGCGGCGGGTGTTCAGGGCGTGAGTGGGGGAGTACGGAACCCCGTAGCTGTTCTCGTCCGGGACGGTGAGCCGCCAGGTTCCGCTTTGGCCGCCTCGGGCGCCGAGCCCATACCGGACCCGGAGGGCATCGCCGGAACGCTCGAGCAGCTGGGTGTAGCGGAGGACCACCTTGCGGGTTTCTCCCGGTTGGATCGGAAACACCTGTGCCCGCACCAGTCCATGACCCGCGAGCGTGAGCAGGGCCGGGTCCTTCTGCCGGCGGACGATTTCCTCATAGATGCCGCGGGCCTGCTCGGCGTTCATCATCTCGCCCTTCAGTTCCTGCTCTCCCATCCAGAGCGAGAAGTTCTGGAACACCGCCTCTCCCGGCAAGGGATAGAGGTAGCTCCCCTCGGCGATGCCGCCACCGCTGTTGTGAAAACGCTCCTCCACCTCGACCCGGGCGACGCGGCCTTCGATCGAGGTACGGACTTCGGAGCTGACACGGATGATGTTGGGGCTGACCGGCGTCGGTATGCGGGGCCGCTCGATTTCGATCCATCCCTGGGCCGCTACCGGGGCGGCCGTGAGCATGAGCGCGAGGGCGCTCAACAGCGTGTGATGCATGAATTCCCTCTTGGGCTTCTGGAGACGGCCGGGGGATGCGCCGGAGGGAGAGACTTGCACAACGGAGGGCTGACGGGTGGGAGGGGTACTTCGTACCGCGTACCGAGTGCCGAGTGCCGAGTTACAGCGCTGGCGCCCGAGAGCCGATAGCCGATAGCCGATAGCTGACAGCCGACAGCCGACAGCCGATAGCCGATAGCCGATAGCCGATAGCTGACAGCCGATAGCCGATAGCCAATAGCCGATAGCCGATAGCCGACCGCTCACCGCCATCGGCTCCTCTTATATTTCCCCCGTGCCTACCATCGAAGTCCTGCGGACCTACCTAGAGATGACCTCTCCGTCCGACCTCAAGCCGGAGGAGGGTGCCGATCCCGATGTGCGGCTCGAGGAGGTGCAGAACTGCCCGTGGCATTTCTACCGCTACCTCTACGTGGAGGTGGGCCGCCAGTATCACTGGCGCGACCGGCTGGTATGGACCGAGGCCGCCTTCCGGGCTCACCTCGCCGGGCCGAGCACCATCTGGCTGCTCTCCGTGGCTGGGGCGCCAGCCGGGTATTTCGAGCTGCGCGGGCACGAGGACGGCTCGACCGAGGTGGCCTATTTCGGACTGTTGCCGGAGTTCGTGGGGCGGGGCCTCGGGAAGTACCTGCTGACGCGGGCGGTGGAGGAGGCGTGGCGGCGGCGGCCGACGCGGGTCTGGCTGCACACCTGCTCGCTGGACCATCCTAGTGCGCTCCCCAACTACCTCAAGCGCGGGTTTCGGAAGCTCCGGGAAGAAACCTACCAGGCCACGGTGCCGTGACCGGGCGATCCTCCAAGGTCCTCCTGGTCCATGGGCTGGGGCGGACCCCGCTCTCCCTGGTCCTGCTGGCGCGCCGGCTGGCGCGGGAGGGCTACCGTCCGGAATCGTTTGGCTACTACGCCTTCGCGGAATCCCACCAGCGGATCGTGGACCGCCTGGTGCGCCGGCTCCGGCTGCTGGGGTCGGAGGACGCGCCGGTCGGGCTGATCGGCCATTCGTTAGGCGGCCTGCTGCTGCGCCAGGCGCTGGCCCGGGTTCCCGAGCTGCCGGTCCGCGGCCTGGTGATGCTCGGGACACCCAATCAGCCGCCCCGGCTGGCTCAGCGGGTCAAACACTGGCGCACCTTCCGGCTCTTCGCGAGGAGTTGCGGCGAGCTGCTGGCGACGCCGGAAGCGTTCGCGTCGCTGCCGCTGCCGAACTGCCCCTACCTCGTGATCGCGGGAACGGCGGGGTGGCGGTGGCAATGGACCCCGTTCGAGGGTGCGGCCAACGATGGCTTCGTCGCCGTGGACGAAACCCCGGTCCACCCGGACGAGCCACCGATGACGCTACCGGTCGCCCATACGTTCATGATGAACAACCGCGCGGTGCAGGACGCGATTCTTGAGTTGCTGGGGCGGTGATTGGCGATCGGCTATCAGCTATCGGCTATCGGCTATCGGCTATCAGCTATCAGCGGGTGCTCAGCCGCCGACGGGCCGGGCAGAGGGGCAGAGGCCGGCGAGCACGCAGGCTTCGCACCGCGGACGGCGCGCAATGCAGACATTCCGCCCGTGCAGGATCAGGAGGTGGGACACCAGGGTCCAGTCCGCCTGCGGGATAAGCGCCATCAGATCACGTTCGATCTTCAGGGGATCGCTGTGCCGAGTGAGCCGCAGCAAACCCGACAGCCGGATGACGTGCGTATCCACCGTGACACCTTCGTTGCGGCCGAAGGCGTTCCCCAGCACGACGTTCGCGGTCTTCCTGCCGACCCCGGGCAGCGCGCGCAGCTGATCCATGGTCCGTGGGATCTCGCCCTGATGATCGGCGACCACGGCCTGGGCCATCGCGATCAGGTTCTTCGTCTTGTTCCGGAAGAAGCCGGTCGACTTGATCAGTCGCTCGACATCGGCCCGCCGGGCGCGGCCCAGATGGGCCGCGTCGGGATACTTCGCGAACAGCGCGGGGGTCACCATGTTGACCCGCACGTCGGTGCACTGTGCGGAGAGAATGGTGGCTACGAGCAGCTGATAGGCGTCCTTGTGCTCCAGAGCGCAGGCGGCGTCGGGGTATTCCGTCTTAAGACGGGTCAGGATGTGGGGGACTCGGCGGCTGGGCGACTCAGCCGCCGAGCCACCCTTCTTCGAGCCGCCCAGCCGCCCAGCCGCCGAGCCGCCTTTGCTCATGCCGCCGAGCCGCCCAGCCGCCGCTTCGCGACATGCGCCAGAAACCCCTCCACTGGCCGGGTGTTGAGCACATCCTCACGTGTCAGCCAGCCCTTCCGCGCGATCCCCACGCCGAAATCCACGTTGCGGATCCCGGCCAGATTGTGGGCGTCCGCCCCGATGGAGATCGCCGCGCCCAGGCTCCGGGCCTGGCGGAGCAGCCGCCAGTCGAGATCCAGCCGATGGGGATCGGCGTTGATCTCGATGGCGACGCCGTTCTTGGCCGCCTTCTCCAGCACCGCATCCATGTCGATGGAGTAGGGATCGCGGGAGAGCAGGAGCCGGCCGGTGGGATGGCCAATGATGGCGAGATGGGGATTGTCCATCGCCGCCAGCATCCGTGCCGTCATCGCGTCCCGGCCGAGGCTGAAGCGGCTGTGGATCGAGCCGATCACGAAATCCAGCCGCCCCAGCACGGCGTCGTCGTAGTCGAGCGCGCCGTCCGCCAGGATGTCGGCTTCGACTCCCTTGAGCACCCGGATGCCGAGGTCGCGGGCGTTCAGCCCGTCGATCTCGTCTGCCTGACGGAGCAGGTCGTCGGCGCTCAATCCGCCGGCATAGGCCGCGGCCTTGCTGTGGTCGGTGATCCCCATCCAGGCGTATCCGGCGTCGCGGCAGCCTCGGGCCAGTTCCTCCGCCGTATTGGAGCCGTCGGACGCCTTGGTATGGCAATGCAGGAAGCCCAGCAGATCGCCCCGTTCCAGCAGGCGGGGGAAGGTCCCGGTCCGGGCGGCCTCGATCTCGCCCTGTCCCTCCCGCAGCTCGGGCGGGATCTCGGCCAGGCCGAGGGCGCCGTAGAACGCGGCCTCATCAGCGGTGGACACGAAGCTGCTGCCCTGCCAGAGGGCCGCCCCGTCGAGGGTAAAGCCGCGGCTCTTGGCATGAGCCGACAGGGCCGCGAGGTGCTCGTCGCTGCCGGTGGCCTGCACCAGAACGGCCCCCACGTTCTTCGGGGTGGTGACGATCACCTGCGCCTGACTCCCGCCGCTCGCCCGGAGCGTCACCCGCCGTTCATCTTGGCCCCCGAATTCCTGCACGCCCGGCAGCAGGGCGATCCGCTTGAACACTTCTGCTGGTGCCACCTCCGCGACCAGCACCACCACCAGTTCGCGAACCACCTCGGCGCGTCGGCGGGTGTCGCCCGCGATGATGGCGTCTTGGACCCCGGGGAGCCTGAGAAGCGCGCTGCGCAGTCCGTCGGCCTCATCGGCGGCATGATGCGCCAGCTTGAAGGCGCTCGCCTGCCGCAGGAAGGCGATGCCCTTGAGGATATTGTCGGCGGTCTTCTGGCCGAAGCGCGGCAGCCGGGCCAGGCGACCGTCGCGGGCGGCGGCCTCGAGCTCGGGAAGAGAGTCGATGTCGAGCGCCTCGTGGATCTGCCGGATCTTGGCGACGCCCAGACCGGAGATCTGCAGCATGTCCACCAGGCCGGGGGGCACCTGCTCGCGGAGTTCCTCGAGCGCCGAGGAGTGCCCGCCCGCCACCAGCTCGTGCACGATCTGCAGCGTCGCCGGCCCCACTCCCTTGGTGTCGGCGAGGGTGCCGTCCGCGAGGGCGTCGGTCAGCTCACCGGGCAGCGCGGCCACCGCCCGGGCCGCGGTGCGAAAGGCGCGGACCCGGAAGGTGTTCTCGCCCTTGAGCTCCATGAGCGAGGCGATCTGTTCCAGCACCAGGGCTACGGCTTTCTTGTCCACCCTTGATCCTCAGCCGATCTCGACGGGCTGGTGCGCGTGGTGGTTCCCCGCGACGCAGGCCTGGGCGTCGGCCGCGAGGGACGCGGTCCGGGCGGCGAGTTCCAGCAGTTCTTCCCCGCCCACGATGGAATGCAGCCCGGCGGCGGCGCCACCGGCGAGCACCGCGCCAAACAGCGACGAACCGTCGGCACGTTGCAGCTCCCCTTCACGGTAGCCGTCCACGTCCACCACGCTGAACCCCGCCTGGCCCGGATGCATGCCGAAGATCGCGAGCACGAAATACCCCTCTCCGGGCCAGGGCCGCACGAACAGCCCGTCCAGCGGCTGATGGGGTTCGTCAGGGGCGAGCTCCGCCCAGACGAGCCGCTCCGGGAATTGGATGTAGTAGGCCCTCGGCGGCTCCGCGACCGAGCGCCCCACGGGAGCGCCTTGGCGCGACCCGGGCGCGAGGCAGTCCCACCGGGCCGTGGTCAGAAGGGCCTTCGCGCGGTCCTTCGTCAGGCGGAACAGCCATCCCCCATGGTCCCAATACAGGTAGGCGTGCTGCAGCAGCGCCACGTGTTGCTGCACCGCTTCGCCCACCCCCTCCTCGGGCACCAGTTCCCGCAGCAGGGTCACCACCTCGCGATCGAGGATGAACGCATCCGCGTCGTGCGGGTCGCGGCCGCTCGCCTTGAGCGACTCCCGAATCGGCGGGAACCGGGTTTCCGCCTCGGTGCCGAAGGCCAGGTCGAACGGGGTGGGTCGCATGGGGAGGGAAAGCTAGGAGGCCGGCAGAAACTCGTCCATGAGGCGCACAAACTCGTCAAACGCCTCCACGTAGGGCACATGACCGCAATCCCGCAGCAGATGGAACTCCGCATCCAGGCACTCCGCCACCTCGCGGGCGGCCTGCCACGGAATGGGATCGTCATCGCCGTGCAGGACCAGCGCGGGCAGCCGAAGCCGGCGCAGCCTGGGGCGGAGATCGAAGTCGCCCAGACTGGCCCAGACCTCGGTCCGCGTCCGCTCCGTGATCCGAAACGACGTGAGTGAAGTCGCCCGCGCCGGGTCATGGAAATAGCCCGCGACAGCAAGCTCGAAGAGCCGGGCGGCGTGCGCCTGGGGATCGCGCACCCGGAGGCCGCTCTCCCGGAGCCGGCGCCGCGCCTCCTGCAGTTCCGGGGTCAGGGTGCGCGCCTCGAAGCGGCGCTCGAACTCGTCCCGCGCCGCCCGCCATGCGGGGGCGGCCGAGACCAGCGCCAGGCGCTCGACCCGCTGCGGATGCTCCAACGCGTAGAGCAGTGCGAGCAGCCCGCCCCAGGAGTAGCCGGCCAGGGTCAGTCGCTCGAAGCCCCACTGCTCTCGCAGGGCCTCGAGGTCGGCCACCTGCTCCGACCACCCCACGGGGACGTCGCGTCCCACCGGGGAGCGCCCGCCCCCCCGCTGGTCGTAGTACACCAGTGTCCGCCGGCCCGCGAGCGCGTCGAAGCCGGGCAGCAGATAGTCGTGATGGGCGCCGGGTCCGCCGTGCAGTACCACCACCGGCGGCCCTTCGCCGACGCGGCGCTCGAACAGGTCCACGCCGTTCACCCGAGGCATGCGAGCAGCTCCGCGACGGTGTTCGCGTGGATGGCGGCGACGTCGGCGAGGTCGTGTGCGTACCCGCCGGCGAGGGTCATGACAACCGGCAGGCCGCGCGCACGGCAGGCGGCGAAGACCATCCGGTCTCGCTCGCACAGGCCCGCAAGCGAGAGCCCGAGCCGCCCGAAGCGATCGTGCCGATAGGGATCGGCGCCGGCGAGATAGCAGACCAGGTCGGCGGCCGCCGCGTCGAGGGCCGGGCCGAGATGCCGCTCCAGGGCGGCGAGGTAGGCGGCGTCGTCGCAGCCGTCTGGCAGCCCGACGTCGAGCCGGCTCACTTCCTTGTGGAAGGGGTAGTTCTTCTCGCCGTGCAGGGAAAAGGTGAACACCGACTCGTCACCGGCGAAGATCCGCGCCGTGCCATTTCCCTGGTGGACGTCGAGGTCCACGATCGCCACCCGGCCCAGGAGGCCCTCCTGCCGGAGCACCCGGATGGCGACCGCGACGTCGTTGAAGACGCAGAATCCCTCTCCCCGGTCGGCGAAGGCATGGTGCGTGCCGCCCGCCAGGTTGATGCCCGCGCCGTTGGAGAGCGCGTCGCGCGCCGCTTCCAGGGTGCCTTGCACCGTGCGGAGCGAGCGCTCCCGGAGCTCGGGGCTCCAGGGGAAGCCGAGGCGCCGCGTCGCTTCGGGCGCCACGGTTCCATTCAATACCGTCGCCACGTAATCGGCGGTGTGGGCGAGCGAGACCGTCTCGGCCGTTGCGGCGTCGGGCTCCTCGATCGCCTCCGGGGGAAGCAGCCCCCGCCGGATGACGGTGTCCCGCACCAGCGCGTACTTGGCAATGGGAAACCGGTGCCCCTCCGGGAGGGGCATCGTGAACCGGGCGGACGACCAGGCGCGCATTTGGGAATCGTAGCCGCCGGATGTCATCGTGGCCGCCGGATGCATCGTAGCCGCCGGATGCATCCGGCGGCTACGATCACAGCAGCGCCGCCAGCCCGTCCGCCACGGCCCGAACGGCGGCTTCCTCGTCGGGTGTGAAGGGGGCGGGCTGGTCGCTGTCGACGTCGATTTGGCCGAGGATGGTCTTCCCGCGCCGGATGAGCACCACCAGCTCCGAGCGGGTGAAGGTGTTGCAGGCGATGTAGTTCGAAATCGCGCGAACATCCGGGACGTTCTGGTCCTGGCCACTCGCGACGGCAGTGCCGCACACCCCCCGACCGACGGCGATCGTGGTGTGCTCCGTCTCCCGGCCGCTCCAGGCCTCGAGCCGCAGCGCCTCTCCGTGGAGCAGGTACAGATACACCGAGGTGTACGGTGGCCCGGCGGCGCGGATCCGGTCGGCGGCGAACTGCAGCAGCGCCGCTCGCCCGGCATCACGGCAGAACAGGCCCCGGAGCCCCGCGACGATCGGCTGCGGGTCGAGGACCGCGGCCATCAGCCGCCGCGGGTTCCGAGGGTGACGCTGACCCGCTGTTCGGTTCCGTCGCGGAGGAAGCGGATCTCCACGACGTCCCCGGCCTTGTGCGCGCGGAGGGCGTTGGTCATCGCCTGCAGGTCGGTCACGGCTGTCTCGCCGATCTGGGTGATGATGTCGTTGCCCTTGAGTCCCGCCTGTTCGGCGGGGCTGCCGGCCCGCACTCCCGTCAGTCGGACCCCACCGGGATTCCCCGACATGTCCGGGATGGTGCCGAGATAGGCACCGTAGCCCGGGGTGGCTCCGGCAACCAGGGCGGGTGGCGGGACGTTGACGAAGGTCAGCGGCGCGCGGCGATCGGCCAGGGTGCGCACGATGGTGGCGGTGAAGTCGGCCACCTTTTGCAGGCCGTCGGCATTGATCTTCTCCCAGTCATCCGTGGTGCGGTGGTAATCCTCGTGCAGGTCGGTGAACATATGGAGCACCGGCTTTCCCGCACCGTAGAACGACGACTGATCGCTGCGTCCCCATCCGTCTCCCGACGGCTTGAGGTCGAAGTGCGCCAGCTGGTTGAGAGAATCCAGCAGGCCGTTGAACTCAGCGGCCGTGGCCGACCCATACACCAGCAGTCGGTCTTCGCGAAGCCGTCCCACCATGTCCAGGTTGACCATGGCGTACGTCTTGGCCAGCGAGAACAAGGGATGCTTTACGTAGTAGTCCGACCCGAGCGAGCCGGCCTCTTCGCCGCTGAACGCGATGAACACCACCGTCCGGGCGGGCGGCAGCTGCGCTAGTGTGGCGGCGATGTGGATCAGCGCGCTCGCGCCGGAGGCGTTGTCGTCCGCTCCGTTGTGCACCTTCCCGGTACTGTCGGGATCGAGCGAACCGAAGAAGCCCGGGCCGAGGTGGTCGTAGTGCGCCCCCACGATCAGGATCTCGTTGCGGAGGTCGGGATCCCGGCCGGGCAGCACGCCGATCACGTTCTTCCCCACCGCGCCGCCGATGCCGGCGTGCATCGCCATCGGCGCATCCGGCTGTACCGTGAAGGACTGGAACCACCCCCCCGGGGCTGGTTGCAGGCCGGAGGCCCGGAAGCGCTTCGCCAGGTAGCTGGCTGCGGTATCGGCTCCAGCGCTCCCGATCAGCCGGCCGCCCAGCCGGTCGTCGGAGAGGTACCGAACGTCGTTGAGGAGGGTACTGGCGGCGGCGGTGGTCTGAGCCCGGAGGCCCGGCACAACCCCTGCGAGGGCTAGTACGGGGAAGGCGAACAATTGAAATAGGGCGCGCATGGCTCAAAACTAGCCGGGCTGGCCGGCCCGTTGTAGCGTGGCCGTTTCAGGGCTTCATGCAACGGTCCCAAACCATTGCAGGACTTGGAGCTAGGATATATCTTGCGGCCAATCAACAGGTTGCGGATGAACACCCCCGCCGGAATCCTCCTGGACTTCGCTACTGTAATCCTCCTGCTCCGGGACCACCCGGAGAGTAAGGAGGAGCAGCGGGCTGCGTTCAAGGGGTTCGTGGCCAACCTGCCGGACGCCGACCATGTCCTCCGGGTGACGGCCAACGGGTTCCTCTGGGACCAGAATGAGGTGCCGGCGGGGCGTGGTGAGGTGTCCGCGCTACATGATCACCTCCGGGCTCATGGGATTGGGGAGATCCGCTTCCCCATCGGGGTGATGACCTCGATCCTGCTTTCCCTGGTCCGTGTACTCGCTGCTCCCCCCGGCACTTACGGCTCCTTCGACCATCTGGTGGCTCGGCTGGACGCGGCGGGCTGCGGCGTCATCCCGGTGCTGCCCCTGCCTGATGATGTCCAGAGTCCGCGGGGCTTCGTCCCGCAGCCGGGGCCGCAAGTCCTTTCTACCGACGTGGTGACTCAGAAGACCCCCCCTCGCGGTGACGACGATGGTCATCTGAGCGAACTGGGTCCCGACGCCCTCACCGAGGCGAAGGTCGGGATGATGCACTTCGTGACCATGCAGACCCGGGCGATTGGCGCCGCGGGAGAGCTGGTGCACAGCCTGGCCCAGGCGCGGGGTGACGCCGCCGTCACCGAGAAGCTGAACCAGCTGATCGCCGCGTGCGAGGAGGCCGCCCGGCAGTTGGATTGGCGCGAGGTGCTCACCGCCGCGCACGGGCTGGTGCAGCTGGAGGGCAGGCTGGGGGAGCAACGTGGGTTCGGTATCGCCCTTCGGCGCCTGCTGCCGCGCTCGGTGCTGGAGAAGGTCGCCAGGCTGACCGCCCACGGCGACCAGAAGGCCGAGGCGCTGGCGGTGCTCAAGCGCATGGGGGCGGACGGCACCGAGGTGCTGCTGCATTCCCTGGCCAACGCCCCGGACATGACCGAGCGGCGGGCCTATTTCAGTGCGCTCAAGGAGATGACGGAGGGCGGTGAACTCCTGATCCACATGCTCAGCCATGACCAGTGGTTCGTGGTCAGAAACGTCGCCGATCTGTGCGGAGAGATCCGTCTGGAGAAGGCGGTGCCCGCCCTGGCCAAGCAGATGGGGCATTCGGACGAGCGGGTGCGGCGTGCGGTGGTGGGGGCGCTGGCGCGGATCGGCGGGGCGGGGGCGGTCGATCCCCTCCGGCGGGCACTCCGCGATCCCGTGCCGAGCGTGCGGTTGGAGGTGGCCCGGTCTATCGACGGCCGCCGCAATCGCAGCCTCGGCATGAGCATCGCGGTCGCGGCCGACGTAGAGACCATGCTCGACGTGCAGCGGGAGATGTACCTCGCGCTCGGCCGGATCGGCTCGCCGGACGCGATCCAGGCCCTGGTCAAGGCCGCCGAGCCGGGGGGGAAGCTATTCCGCCGCAAGCCTTCCGCGGTGCGGCTCGCCGCGGTCGCGGGACTCCACGCCGCGGGTCCCACCGGCGCCAATCCGCTCAAGGAACTGCTCAAGGACGACGACCGTGAGGTCCGCGACGCCGTCCAGAAGGCGCTCGCCACCCTCTGGGAGTAGCGCCTAACGCGGCACGAAATCGGTTGTGCCGCTGACTCGCCGGCAGAAGGCGGCCAGCAGCCGCGCCGTCCGCTCCAGATCTTCCAGCGCCGCCATCTCGTTGGGACTGTGCATGTACCTGAGCGGCACCGACACCAGCCCGGTGGCGATGCCCTTGAGGGCCGTGAAGATGTTGTCGGCGTCGGTGCTGGTGTCCCGCGGCGCGGCCTCGATGCTGTAGGGGATCCGCTCCGCCTCCGCCGCTTCGACCAGCAGGTCGAACACTACCGGGTTGATTGCCGCGCCGCGCGCCAGCACCGGTCCGCCCCCCAGCTTGAAATCGCCGTGCTTGCGCTTCTCCACCCCCGGATAGTCCGTCGCGTGGGTCACGTCCACGACCACCGCGACCTCCACCTCCAGCCCGGCCGCACCGGGGCGCGCTCCGCCGCCGGTGGAGCTGATCTCCTCACGGGTCGTCGCCGCGGCGGTGACCCGCGCGGCCGGACGCTCGCGCGCCAGCAGTCGCAAGGCCTCCAGCACCACGAATGCGCCGATCCGGTTGTCGAGTGAGCGGGAGACGATCCGGTCGTTGGGCACTTCCAGGACCTGCGACGCCAGCACCCCGGCATCGCCAACCCGCACCCGGGCCTCGGCCTCTTTCCGCGTCGTCGCCCCGATGTCGATCCACAGGTCCTCGGCCTTGGAGACCTTGTCCCGGTCCTCCTTGTTCATGAGGTGGATCGCCTTCTTGCCGATGACCCCCGCCACGGCGCCCGCCCGGCCCAGCACTTGCACTCGCTGGCCCACGAAGACCTGGTGGTCCCAGCCGCCGATCGGGTCGAAGCTCAGATAGCCGTCGTCATCGATATAGGTGACCATCACGCCGATCTCGTCGACGTGGCCGGCGAGCATGATGCGGGGCGCCGCCTGGACGTTGACGGTGGCGAACGAGTTGCCGCTCACGTCCACGTCCACCCGCTCCGCGAAGCCGCCGGCCTCCTCGCGCCAGACCCGAGCGGGGAGGACTTCGAAGGATGAGGGGCCGGGCGAGTCGAGCAGGCGCCTGA
>Ga0315273_10008102_pt1 | contig 13244 bp, 9 predicted proteins | sample YL17G02_0_MG_FD_205753 | JGI IMG/M metagenome (GOLD analysis project Ga0315273, IMG submission 205753) | Sediment microbial communities from Yellowstone Lake, YNP, Wyoming, USA - YL17G02_0 | ecosystem: Environmental > Aquatic > Freshwater > Lake > Sediment | place: USA: Wyoming | collected...
ACCCGCCAATAACGGCGGTCGGGGGGACACGGCACCGATCGAGGAGGAACACATGGCGAGAACTCGAAGGGCCATCGCGGTGGCGTCGGGAGCGGCAGTCACCATGGTCGTGGGCATGGGCATGGGCATGGGGGTTGGGACGGCGTCCGCCGGGCAGCCGACGCCGAAGCCGACGCCGACCTGCGCTGGCGTCGCGGCCACAATCGTGGGCAAGACGCCACTGGTGACTGGGACCGAGGGACGCGATGTCATCGTGCTGACCCGCCCGGCCGTTGTCCGCGGACTTGGCGGCAATGACTTGATCTGCGGATCGCGCGGACGTGACCTGATCATGGCCGGAACCGGTAACGACACGGTCTGGGGCCTTGGTGGCAACGACTCCATCGACGGTGGGCTCGGGGATGACGTGTTGCACGGCGGCTGGGGGCGTGACTTCGTCCGCGGTGGCCCCGGCAACGACACGATCACCGGTGGCCTCGGCAACGACGTACTGCTCGGTGGTCTCGGCAACGACCGGATCTGGGGCAACCAGGGCAATGACCTGATCATTGGTGGCGCCGGTAACGACGCACTCCACGGGGACCTGGGCAACGACTGGATCTACGGGGAGGCCGGCAACGATGCCTTGTTCGGTGGCTTCGGCGCCGATCACCTCTTCGGCGGTCTCGGTGACGACACGCTCAACGGCGGGCCCGGCCGCGACCACATCCGCGGTGGAGCCGGTCACGACCACCCCCACGGCGGACGCGGTATCGACGTGATCGTCGACTAGCCTGCTAGCACCCCCGCTCGGCCAGTGCCCTGACCGCGAGTTCCTGCAGTCCCCCTGCAGACGGTTCGCGTTCAGGGCACTGCTGTGTTCAGGGCACTGTGCATTGAAGGCACTGTGCGTTCAAGGGCAATGCTGTGATCAGGGCCCTGGCAGGCGGGTCTAAGGTCTGGCTCAATCGGGGCGCGGCTCAGGCATCAGTTCTTCAGATGGCCCACGCCGTAGCAGATTCGTCAGTGTTTGGGGAGGCGCAATGTCGGCCGTGGAATCGTCGTTGGCAGGTCAAGTCGCGATCATCACGGGGGCGGGCAAAGGCATCGGACGCGCCCTTGCAGATCGGTTGTCGGCCGAAGGCGTACAGCTTGGCCTGATGGCGAGGACCAAGAGTGAAATCGACGATGCATGCGCAGCAGCGCAGGCTAATGGTGTACGCGCGATCGGCGGCGCCTTCGATGTCTCCGATCGCGGTGGCGTTGAAGACTTCGTCGCCGAAGTGCAGCGCAACCTGGGCCCTGTCGATCTGCTCATCAACAACGCAGCCAGGTCCGCATCGTGGAGCGGCGAGAAGTTCTGGGAAGTCGATCCCGACGGTTGGTGGTCGCGAATCGAAACCAACTTGCGCGGACCGATGCTGTTCGCGCGAGCGGTCCTTCCGGCAATGGTGGCGCGGGGGAGTGGGCGAATCGTCGCTATGAATTCACTCGCCGGCGCGATGCCGTTGCCGATGACTGATGGTGCATATCCGGTCAGCAAGTCCGCGCTCTTCCGACTCACAGACCAGTTGGCGAGCCAACTCGTCGACACCGGTGTGGTGGCCCTCGATCTGAGTCCCGGCATCGTGCGCACCCAGGCCAACGACAACCCGGCGATCCCAGCTTCTGCGTGGACGCCCATCGAGCGGATATGCGATCTGGTTGTGGCTGTCGCACAAGGGCGGCTGGATGGCTACCACGGCCGTTTCGTCCACGCTGTGGACGATCTGGACGAGATGGTCGCGCGGGTTGACGAGTGCGTGGCCAACGACGGACGCGTGCTGCGAATGCGCAAGGCGTGGCCGGAGGATCCCCGCGCCTGAACCTCGACAGCGACCCTTCAGATGGCTTTAGGCCAAGTGGGTTACGGCCGATAGGGCATGGGAGGCCGTCTTCCCCGGCGGGCCCAGACTCCGTTTGGCGGTAGGTGTCGCATGTCCTTCCCGCATCCAGTGCGCGCTGCCCTGGCCGCCATGGCGGCGTTCGTCGTCGGCGGGGGAGTCATAACCCTGGCCCCGGCCGCCTTGGCCGGTGTGTGGTCGGACCCTGTGGCGATCGACGCCACCTCATCGCCCAATCCCTCGGTCACACCGTCGACGGCCGTGCCCACATCGCCCTCACCGACCCCCACTCCATCCCCGACCACGAAACCCAAGCCATCCCCGTACACGCATCACGTCTACGTGTCGGCGACGATCACTCCCGGCAACCGGGCCCTCGTTGGTGTCGCGTATCCGATCACCGTGAAGTTCTCCCGACCGGTAAGTCGTCGTATCGCGCAAGCAGGTCTGGCCGTGAGAACTTCGCGTGCAACATCTGCGGGTGCGTGGTCATGGACTAACAGCAGTACGGCGATCTATCGCACGCGGACCTTCTGGCCGGGGAACATAAGGATCACCGTCACCATGAAGCTCGGCAAGAAGTTCGTGGGCGCAGTGAACGCCCACACCAAAATCCTCGGCGGCAACGGCACGACTCGAACCGTCGTCTTCCGCACCTCGCGCGCGTTGGTGTCGTACGTCAACGGCCGCACTCATCGGATGAATGTGTGGGTCAATGGCAAACGCGTCAAGACATTCGGCGTCTCGCTCGGAAAGTCGGGATTCGTGACTCGAAGCGGCATCAAGGTGACGACGGACAAGTACGTCGTGCGCCGGATGACCAGTCGCGAGCTCGGATTGCGCAAACCCAGTGAACAGTACGACTTGCAGGTTCCGTACGCCGTGCGCGTCACGCCAACCGGAGAGTTCATTCATGCCGCCCCCTGGGCGTCCGGGCGCATCGGTCGTTGGAACGGTTCGCACGGCTGCACGAATCTGTTGCTCGGCCCCGCGATGTGGTTCTACAGCCACTCGATCCCCGGTGATCCGGTGATCACGGTGGGAACCCATCGCAAGATGGAGCCATGGAACGGGCTTGGTGGCCCGTGGAACGTGGCCTGGTCGGTCTGGCTCTCGCATTCGTACCCGACTCGCTGATCGGGTGAGTTCTTCGATCAACTGAGATGGATCAGGGCGTGGGCGTCGCGACGTCCGTTGGCAGCGGTACCCCGCCGGGACCGAGCACGACCGGCGGGGTCGGGCTCGGCGGAACGGTCGGCGTCGGCTCGCTCAGGATCACCGGGTAGGTGGGTGGGCAGATGGCGATCGGTGCGCCGGGCGTCGGCGTCGGCGTCGGTGTCACTGGTACCGCGCACGCGGCAACGGCGGCGTCGTAAGCGGCTTGGGCGGCGGCCCGTCGGGCCAGGAAGTCGGCCTGCAGCGCCAGGGCCGAGGTGTAGTCCGCCAAGGCCGTCGCGTAGTCGTTGCGATCGGTGGTGATCCTGTCCCATGCGTTCGCCACCGTCCGTACGGCGGCGGCATAGGCGACGTATTGGGTGGCCACCGAGTCGTAAAGGCCCTGGCTGGACCAGAAGTCCAACACTTCCTGAGTCCAGGCCGTCTGGCTCCCGATGAGCTGCTCCTGGGCGCTCTGGGTCGCCGCGTCGCCCGCGACTTGGGCGGCGGCCGGGTCGAAGGGGGGTGCGAGCTGCCCGGTGAACGCCCATCCACAGCCTGGGCCTGTCGTGTCGATCGTCGCGATGGGGACTTGGGTCGATGTGGGTTGAGGGCCAGGTGTCGTCGGGGCGACGGGTGATTCCACCGCGGTAGGCAGGGCCAGCGGCCACAACGGTGGCACCGGGGCGATGGGCGTCGAGATCGAGGGCAGAGGTGTCGATGTGTGGTCCAGCGGCACAGGGAAAACGCCGGGCGGCGCTGCCGGGGTGCCGATCGGCGGAATCTCCAACAGCCTGGGAACCAGCCAACCCTGGTAGACCGAACGGTCGGCGTACGGCGACCGCAGCGCGTCGGTCAACACCGCCCGTGGATCGGCGCACACCGGCGTAAGCCTGGGGAGAAGGGCGGCGTCGACCGCGAGAGCCAACTTGGGCAGTGAGCTGGGCCCGCCCGCGACGGCGACCGAGGCGATGACGTCGCCGCGTCGCCACAACAGCGTCGAGACGCGACCCGGTGAGCCCGCCGGTTGGGCCCAGCCCGAGAGAGCAGCCACTCCGATTTCGCGCGCCGGTGCGGCGCCGACGTTCTGGCCGCTGCGGGCACAATCCCGAACCCGGATGAGCAGGCCCTGAAGGGCGGGAAGTCCGAGACCCGCGCCGTACGCGCGAACTGTCACGGTGACCGTGCGTCCACTCACGACGAACACACGCTGACCGGCGATCACCGGCCCGGCGGTGGCGCCGTTGACGGCGCAGGCCTGGTCGAAGGCCGTGCTGGCGGCCCAACTCAGTCCGCCCGTGGCACGCCACTGGCTATCGGGAGGGTGCGTCAGGGTGTTGGTGATGAAGCTCGACGCAGGCGTACCGGTTGCGGCGGCCGTACTGACCGTAGCGATCGGGATGGGCGCCGCAACGGTCGCTTTGTCGTCGTGCGGCACCAGCGAGATGCCGAGGACTTTCAGCCCACCCAGAGCGAAGACGTCCAGGGCGACGACGAGGACGAGTACGGCGAGGACCGCTCGACTCGACGCGCTCGAGCGCGTACTCGTGGACCCCCTGGTACTCCCGGACATGCCTCCAGTGTCACCCACGGCTGGCCATGAACGCCGCATTGGTCCCAGCCCCTGGGCCACTCGATGGACCGAGAAGCGGATGGGACGCGTTCGTCTTCGCCCCGCTCGACTTGTGTTCGTACCGGTGCCACATTCATCGAAAAGGGGCTGGTCGGGGGGTGGGTGCGCGGTTTCGGCGCCCGCTCGGGTGAAGATGGGGTGTGCTCGCCGAACTCTTCCCCTCCGCCGCCACGTCCGATGGGCATCGGTCTCGGCATCGCGCGAGCACCGTGAGCCGTGGCTTGGCCGGGATACTCGCCGCTTCGGTCTGCGTCGGGCTGGTCGTTGCCGCCCTCGTGGCCCCCGCGGTGGGTGGGACCGGCATCGGTGTACGCGAAGCCTCCACCTGGTTCGACCGACTGCCCGTGTCCATCCCCCTGGACACCCCCCTGCCCCAACGCAGTGTCGTGTACGCGTCGGACGGCAAGACGGTCATCGCTCAGTTCTACGGGGAGAACCGTCTCCCGCTTCGCCTCGACCAGATGCCCAGGTCGCTGACGGACGCCGTGCTCGCCATCGAGGACGATCGCTTCTACTCGCACGGTGCGGTGGACCTACGCGGGTTGATTCGCGCACTCTTGAACAACACCAGTGGTGGTCGCCGCCAAGGTGGATCGACGCTCACCCAGCAGTACGTCAAGAACGTCCTGCTCACCGACGCCACCACGCCCGAACGCCGCGACGAAGTCACCGCGAAGACCGTCGATCGCAAACTCAAAGAAGCGCGTCTCGCGGTCGAAGTCGAACGACGGGTGGGGAAGGACAAGATCCTCGAGGGTTACCTGAATGCGTCGTACTTCGGCCGAGGTGCCTATGGCGTCGGAGCCGGCGCTCGTCGCTGGTTCGGCAAACCGCTCCAGCGACTCAGCATTGCCGAAACTGCACTCCTCGCCGGAATGCTCAAGAACCCGGCCGGCTACGACCCGATCAATCATCCGGATCTTGCGAAAGTGCGACGCGATGTCGTGATCTCGCGCATGGTCGAGACCGGTCGACTCGCCGCCGCAGCGGGCGCCCAGGCGAAGGCAACACCGCTCTCGATTTCGCTGACGACCCCGGTCCAGGGCTGTGCGCGTTCGGCGTACCCCTTCTTCTGTCAGTACGTACGCGACTCCATCGAGAACGATCCGGCCTTCGGTGCGACACCGGAGGCGCGCGAAGAGTTCCTCTACCGGGGAGGGTTGCGAATCGTCACGACCTTGAGCCGCTCGGCCATGGCGGCGGCGCAGTTGGCCGTCTCACACGCGCTATCGCCACGCAACCGAGTAGCAACGGCGATCGCCGTCATGCGACCAGGTACGGGTGAAGTCGTGGCGCTCGCAACGAGCAAGCGCTGGGGCACCGACGCGAAGCTCGGTCAAACCGAGCTCGTACTTCCCGCCCTTCCCGCCTTTCAGCCCGGATCGACGTTCAAGCCGATCACCTTGGCGACGGCTCTGGAGCAGGGCTTCTCGCCCTACACCCGAATCAATACACCGAACGGCTACATACCCACCGGTCTGAACTATCCCAAGGGCGGATTCCACAACGACGACGACCGCGGGCATGGATCGCTCAACGCCTACGGAGCGACGGCGGGATCGGTCAACACGTTCTTCGTACAGCTCATCGAACGCGCCGGGGTCATCCCGGTTGCGGACATGGCCGCACGACTGGGCATGACGTCATTGCCGAGAACGGGCGCGCACAAGATCGGTCGTCGAGACGCATCACTGACCCTGGGCGCCTACGAGACGTCCCCGCTTCAGATGGCGACGGTTTACGCGACCCTTGCCGCGCGTGGAGTTGCGTGCAAGCCAATCGTCATTCGCTCCGTCACCGGGGCGGACGGGAAGAAGATGACGGTCCCCAAGGCTGATTGTCATCGCGTACTCGCACCCGGAGTCGCAGACACCGTCAACGCCGCGCTCGCCGGTGTATTCAACGGCGGAGGTACGGGCTCGGGCTTGTCGTTGTCCGGACATCAAGCGATCGGAAAGACCGGGACGACGAACAACCATGGCGCCACCTGGTTTGCCGGCGCCACTCCGCAATTCGCGGCGGCGGTGTGGGTGGGCGACATCCGCGGACCCATCTACGCCCTGCGGAACATCACGGCGTATGGCCGTTCGATCGGAAACGTCTATGGCCGGTCGGTGGCGGGGCCGATCTGGCGAGAAGCCTTGAACCTCGTGCATCGAAGGTTGCCCGAACTCACGTTCCCGGCTGTCGACGCGTCGACGTTGGCCAGTGCGGTGTTGCTCGTCCCAGATGTCCGAGGTCTGACCCTCGGCCCTGCCCTTGCAGCCCTGACCTCCGCGGGGTACCGCGTGCAGTTGCAGCGGGCGACCGCCGCGCCGGATCCGTCAGTGCCCGCGGGCGTCGTTGTTGCCCAGACGCCCCAGGGTGGCCTTCCGCTCGGACCCGGCGGTCAGGTTGTGCTCGTGATGTCGGCCGGATCTGACACCAAAGTCCTGCTCCCCCCCAACTGACCTCTTCGCGTCGCTTCCCTGAATGTGGCACCGGTATGAACCTATGGAACTTCCTTCACATTCATCGTGGGAAAGAGTGAAGGCCCCCGCCGAAGCGGAGGCCTTCACAACGATCGCTGCTTCGCAGCGAATGGTTCAGATCGCGCGAACCGCGTCTGCCTGCGGGCCTTTCTGGCCCTGGGTGATGTCGAACTCCACACGCTGGTTTTCCTCAAGCGAACGGTATCCGTCCGACTGAATCGCGCTGAAATGCACGAAGACGTCGGCACTGCCGTCGTCGGGGGCGATGAAGCCGAAACCCTTTTCGGCGTTGAACCACTTAACGGTGCCCTGAGCCACTGCTCACTCCTTGCGGGGTTGGGACGAAACGGCCTAGCAACCCTGCAGGGTCTGGCCAGCGACGAACATCTCGATCGAAGCGTGGACAGCATAGACCGTAAGAAGGCACTTCGGGGTAGGGGTCCCGCTGAGCGGATCCTGGAACCTGGATCTCACCCCTGCTCAGGCTCCCCAGCGAGCCCACCCACGACTAGGCTGCCGGCTCGTTGCCCGCTCGAGGGCGAGGTGGACCCCGTCGGCGAAGGCCCGGGGGAGGCCAGGGGCGATGCGCGTGGGGGAGGTGTGGCTGTGGCGCGGAAAAGGGCCCTTTCTGTGCTGTTTGGCCTGCTCATCGCCGCAACCGGCGTGGGGGCCCCCGCGTACGGCGCCGCTCCAGACCCGGCCCGGGCATCGCTGACCCGGACGACTGGCCTCGCAGACGACACGGTGAACCCCCGATCAGGCGATCGGCTGCTGCGCCACCCGACGACCGCATCCAGGCCCGGTGGGTTCGCGGCCGCCGGGGCAATCGGTTTGTACGACGTGGTCGTGGTGGGCATCCCGACCGCCGCCGGCCCAACCCCCGCGACCCAGTCGACCTCCGCGTCGATGATCGAAGCGCTCGACGCCGGATATTCGTCGGCCACCGGAGGTAAGTTCCGGTTCCGGCTGCAGCGGTTCGTTACGGCGCCTTTCAACGGCGGTGCACAGTGCGATTTCAATGTCGTGGATTCCGCCGCCCGGTCCGCCGCCGGCCCCCTGACCACCACGGCGGGTGCACTGGACGTGCTGCTCGTTGGCGTCACGGCCCAGGAGAGTTGCTCCTACGCCGGGATGGCGTCCGTAGGTGCGGCGGGCATGCACATCAACGGCTATTGGGACTCGACGAACGTCGTTGATGTGAAAGTCCTCGGACACGAAACGGGGCACAACCTCGGTCTTCGCCATGCGAACTCGCTGAGCGCTTCACCGCTGAGCGACAAGGCGTCGTGGGTGAGCGGTGAATACGAAGACACGTCCGATGTCATGGGTGTCGGAATTGCCGTACCGAGTCACCTCCGTTTCAACGGGGCGCACCTTCGTGAGTTGGGTTTGGTTCCCGCTGGCGAGCTCGGCGTGGTGTCCAGCCAGACGGTGACCATCAAGCCTCTATACGGCGGCGGCGGAATTCGGGTCGTGCTTCTGCCGACCAACAACGTGAACGCCATCGAACTCGACTACCGCCCCGCCGTCGGGGACGACTCGGATCTTGTCGGCAGCGGCCGTAACTATCCGGGCGCGGGGGTGTCACTGCGCTCGATCCGCGCATACGGCAAGAGCAGCGACTGGGACCCTGCCGGGTCGGGGGGAGACACGTTCTCGTTGATCACGAACGGCGGGTCGGGCTACCAGAGCGGTTTCACACTCACTGACGGAGTCGCGTACTCGCTGCCGGACGGCTCAACGGCCACGGTCGTGTCCGAGGACCCCGTCGTGGGAGCGGTTGTCCAGATCACTCGCCCCACCGACGCCTCGGCGCCAACTGCCACCTCGGACCCCTTCAGCTATGACGCTACGAACTGCACACCGTCCCTCTGTACGCCGACGAGTTTTCCTCAGGGTGTCGCGATGTCCGTTGGATTCGCCACGCCCGCAGACAACCGTTGGGTGAGCGAAGTGCGTGTCGAGGACAACGGCGTTTCGATCCGTTCGATGACTGCTGTTCCGGGAGTGTCAGCGCCATTGACCTACGGTCAGTTCCAATGGGTCCCGACGGGTGGTTCGCATCGGTTCGTGCTCGTGGCCATCGACTCTGCCGGCAATCGCACGACTTTGCGAAGCGCTGACTTCGTGGTCCTGTCGGACAACCCGCCAGTCGTCGCCGTGCGCGACGTTCGACTCAAGGTCGGAGCGGTGGCGTACTCGAGACGTGGATCCATCCCGGTGCTGCGAGCACCCAGTCTGGTGTCAGTTGCTACCAGCGATGACCATGCTTCGACGTGCCCAAGCCCCTACGTCGTCGTCTCGGGGACCCGAGCGTTGGCGCGGTGGGGCTACCAGACTGTCGGTCGTCAACTACCGTTCGGGCGCTCGCCAGTCAGCGTCTACGCGCGCGACTGCGCGAACAAGTTCCGCAGCGCCGCGACGTCGGTGGTCCTCGCAAGTCGTGACGCGGTAGGGCGTAGCGCCGTTAGGTCACGCGGTTGGTCGTCGCTGCCCGTGTCTTCGACCGGTCGTCGCCTCGCCAGGGTCGGGAAGCCGGGTGCCTCCTTGACGTGGCGGGCCAACGCTCGATCCGTCGGAGTCGTGATGCGATTCGGACCGACGTGCACACGGGTACGCGTTTACGTCGATGGCGTCTATCGCTATTCGGTCAATACCCGTGCGTCGAAGTACTCGTATCGCGTGATCTGGGCTCAAAGCTGGACTGCCAGGGGGCGCCATATGGTGACCCTGCGACACGCCGGTTCGTCCGGGCGCTACATCGACGTTGATCGACTTCTCTACGTGTGAAACTCCGGGACGGATGAACGTCCCCGGTCCCCACTGGTGCTGAGGACTGGGACACTGGAACGGTGACGCGACTTCATGACCATGGCGGAAGGCGGGCAAGTCCCGGCGCCGGAGCGGCGGTCCGTGTCTCTCTGACCAAGTACGCCTGGCTGGCGATCGCCGCCGCCGTCGCCACCATCTCGATCAAGACCCTCGCCTACGTCATCACCGACTCGGTCGGACTGCTCTCGGATGCCGCGGAGTCGACGGTCAACCTGGTGGCCGCTGTGATCGTCCTCGTCTCGCTGCGCGTCGCGTCCCTGCCACCGGACGAGAACCATCACTTCGGACACGGCAAGGTCGAGTACTTCTCCGCCGGACTCGAAGGCTTGATGATCTTCGTGGCTGCCTCGGTGATCATCGTCGAAGCAGTTCGTCGCTTCATCGATCCGGTGCCGATCGGCAATGTCGGTCTCGGTGTCGCTGTGTCGATGATTGCCACGGCCATCAATCTGGGTGTTGGTCTCCTGCTCATTCGCACGGGTCGGCTCCATCGTTCTCGCACCCTTGAGGCGGACGGCCGCCACCTGATGACCGACGTCTACACGTCCATCGGTGTCGTGATCGCAGTGATCATGGTCGCGGTCACGGGATGGTTGTGGCTGGACCCCACCATCGCGCTGGTAGTCGCAGTGAACATCCTTGTGGTCGGTGCGCGCCTGGTGTCCGGCTCGGTCTCCGGGCTCATGGATGTGGCCTTGCCGCAGGCCGATCACGATCGGATCGCCGCCGCACTGCAACGTTTCACCTCCGACGAGGTCACTTTCCACGCTCTGCAAACGCGTGAGTCGGGACACCGGCGCTTTGTATCCGTTCACGTTCTGGTACCGGGCTCGTGGACGGTGCAACGTGGCCACGATCTGCTCGAAGAGATCGAGGACGCCGTACGTGCCGAGTTGGAGTTCTGCGAGGTCCACACGCACTTGGAACCGATCGAGGATCCGCGTGCCTACGACGATTACGTTGGGGGAGTAGCGATTCCGCCGAAAGTGACCGGGAGTGGTGACGCTCCTTCTCAGGACCCTGAGTAGGACATCCCCTAGAAGTCGGTCATGGTTCGTGCGTAAGCGGCCAGGGTCCGCACCGCTCTGGTATTCCGGGCGTACGTCACGCGTGCAGGCAGTTCGATCGTGATCGCACTGCCTCCAAAGGTGTGGTTGAACCACGACGTCAACGTCCCGCGACATACGCCGTGGCAGCGGAAGCTCTTGAGCGGCAGGCCGATGCCCCGGGCGAGTGCGCGCGACATCGCGACGTTCTTCGCTCCGGAGGAATCAACCCCATTGCCGGCCTGATGGAAGATCACCACGAGATCCGGTCTCAGTCGCCGCAGGAATCGAATCGTCGCGTTGGTCTCGAGTTCGCTGGCCGCTCGGCGTCCGGGGTAGTAGCGACGGCCACCGGTCGCGTACGGACTCCATCCGTACGGGAAGTTGCGATTGAGGTCGACGCGGCGATGGTTCTGCCGAGTGTGCTGGGCGTAGCCGTCGGGGTTGATCGAGGTGATGGTCCAGATGGCGACGTCAGCAGGCAGTTTCGTGAGTCTGCGTAGTCTCGATGCGATGGGGACCCCACCGCGTTCGTCCCCGTGCATCTGCCCGATCACCAGAAGCACTCGCGATGCGTTCGGCCGACCTCGGCGTACGGCGACGATCTGCCGACCCTGGTACGAGCGCCCAAGGACGACTGTGTGCGGAAGTTGTGGCTGCGGTTTCGCGGTGGGGGTCGGTGTAGGGCTCGGTGTGGGGGTGGGAGTCGGAGTCGGAGTCGGCGTGGAGGTCGGTGTCGATGTTGGGGAGCCTGACGTCGTGACCGCGGGCAGCGCGAGAGGGTGAGCGGCGCCGGGATCGGCGACGGCAGGACTCACGAGTACGACCGCCACCAACGACACCACAGCGATTCCAAGCAGAAGCGCAATTCCCTGAGCGGTGGTCGGCTTTCGCGCATCAGGTTCGTCGAAAGCCCGATCCACGTTGTCTCCTGTCCATCGCCGAGTTTGGTCTCGTCACCCTACGGGCCTGCCTTGAGACAACTCTGCGTCCGTGCTTCCGACTAGCGTGCGGCGACACGCCTGTTCACTCGCAGGATGCAATGAACGAACCTGAGGTCTTCGTCCTGGCCAATCGGGAACGCGCGCGAGCTCGCGCTCCTCTCGCCTCAATCGCTGGGTGCCCCCGGCAGGATTCGAACCTGCGCGCATGGCTTCGGAGGCCACTGCTCTATCCCCTGAGCTACGGGGGCATCGGGGTTCGTCGACCTTATCAGCGGGGTTCTTCGCCATCCCTCATCGTTGATTCGTCACCGGCGGTGATGGATGAACGACTTCGACCATCGGTCGATGCCGGAGAAGTCGCCGCTCACCCGATCGGTCTAGGCCGAACGACCGATGCGTGATCGGATCGTTGTCCACAGTTGTCTTCACCCCCTGTGATCTTGGACCGGAACACGTCACGATGTGACTCCGGTCGACCCTTAACGGGGGGAAGGGTCGACCGGAGTCGCGGGTGACGATCCCTCGGGGTCGTCACCCGCGACTTCCATGTCCAAGCGCTTACGCACGTGAGCCGTTCGGACCGCCGTCGCTAGGGTTGACGGTCATGACCCCCGCCGCCTTAGCCGACGCGATTCTTGCCGCAGTTCACGCTGCGTGCGCATCTGGGGCGATCTCCCTTGCAGCCCAGGAAATTCCGGCCGAGATCAAGATCGAGCGCCCGCGCAATCGTGACCATGGCGACTATGCGACGAACATCGCCATGATTCTGGCGAAGCCGGCGGGCATGTCACCGCGCGATGTCGCTGCCGTCTTGGCTGGCCGGCTGACCGAGGTGGAGGGAATCAAGAGCGTTGACATCGCTGGCCCCGGCTTCCTTAACATCACGCTTTCGGCCGATGCTCACGGCGAGTTGGCTCGCACGATCGTTACAGCGGGTCCGGCGTACGGTCGGTCGACGGATCTCGTCGGAACTCGGATCAATCTGGAGTTCATCTCCGCAAATCCCACCGGTCCGCTTCACCTCGGTCATAGCCGCTGGGCGGCCTGCGGTGATGCCTTGGCTCGAGTCCTTGAAGCCAGCGGCGCTGAGGTTGCTCGCGAGTTCTATGTCAATGATCTCGGCGTACAGATGGATCGCTTCGCCGAGTCCTTGATGGCAGTCGCGGATGGGCGCGCGGTCGACAAGGACGGTTACCACGGGGCTTACATCGTGGAGATCTCGGCAGCGATCGTCGCTGACGACCCGACGATTCTCGAGTTACCCGACGAGGAACGGCTGGCTGCCTTCCGTGAGGCCGGTT
>Ga0315273_10008103_pt1 | contig 13244 bp, 7 predicted proteins | sample YL17G02_0_MG_FD_205753 | JGI IMG/M metagenome (GOLD analysis project Ga0315273, IMG submission 205753) | Sediment microbial communities from Yellowstone Lake, YNP, Wyoming, USA - YL17G02_0 | ecosystem: Environmental > Aquatic > Freshwater > Lake > Sediment | place: USA: Wyoming | collected...
GTCGAAAGCCGGGGCCTTTATCCGCTAATCCGCGCTAATCTTCACTAATCGTAAAGCTAATTCGCGTGGATTGGCGAAGATTAGCGGAGGAGAAGATCAATGCGCCAACTTATGCAAGAGGTCTAATGGCAATACCGCAAAACTCACTTTTAGCCCTTTGGGAGACAGCATAATTTATCCACCACATCTGACCGAAGTGTAAGCAGATAGGTCGTTTACCCTACATCTGGCGGTGGAGCACTGCAATTTCAAATACGCCAACAAGCGCACAATGGAATTCAATAGTGACTTTTGCGGTAGTGCGTTTAATGGGCTAAAGTAGCTACTTGAGTTGCTTAACTCCACGGAGGACTTATGTTTCAAATAATATTTGCGCTTGCAGTTTGGGGGGTGGTTCACTCTTTTCTTGCTTCACTTGCGGTTAAGGATTTTACCCGCCGCACATTCGGCGCCGGCTTTATGCGTTTATATCGCCTTGCCTACAATATATTTTCGGCAATCAGTTTTCTTCCCGTGTTGTGGCTCGTAGCGACCTTGCCCGACCATAACCTTTACTCTGTACCCACCCCGTGGAAATATCTCATGTTTATTGGGCAGGGACTGGCCGCGCTATGCCTGCTCGTTGCAGTCCTGCAAACGGATGCGCTTCATTTTGTCGGCTTGAAGCAATTATTTGAAGAGGATAAACCCGGGGAGCTGGTCACGGGTGGGTTTTACAAACTTGTGCGCCACCCGATTTATACGTTCAGCCTGCTTTTCCTTTGGTTGACCCCGTCCATGACGGTCAACTCGCTGACTTTCTACATCGGCGCGACGCTGTACTTTTTAATCGGCGCGTATTTTGAAGAACGGAAACTTCTGCGCGAGTTTGGCTCCGTCTATGCGGAATACAAGGCAGTCACGCCGATGTTAATTCCGGGGTTGATCATAAATAAAGGATAAGCGGGAACTCACCGGGCCATTTGGCGTCCTTAATCTATTCCTAACATCAAAAGGTATAATTCAGGCCAATGGCTGCCCTATCCTATCCATATCCCGGACGAAAAATACCCATCCTGTCGCAACTTGTAGTCGCCCTCGTCGGTGGGCTAATCCTATTCCTGGGAATCACCGCCGCGTCGACAGTCGGCTATCAACTCATTTATGCTGGGCGTATCTTCCCCGGTGTCTCTGTGGCGGGCGTGGATGTATCGGGCATGTCTCCTAATGATGCCGCGCTGAAATTAAGCCAGACCCTGGCCTATCCCATTACGGGAAGAATATTATTCCGTGATGGCGATAAAGTTTGGGTGACCTCACCCGCAGAATTAGGCATGTCCTTTAACCCGACCTTGAGTGCAATGAACGCCTATCAACTTGGCCGCAAGGATGGACCGTTCGCCGCGCTGGCGGGGCAGGTCCGCGCACAAGGGGATGGCGTGGATGTCGCGCCTGTGATACTCTTCGATCAAAAGGTTGCTTATCAATATCTTCAGAACCTATCCACACAGCTCGATAAACCTGTCGTGGAAGCCAGCCTGCATTTGGATGGGACGAATGTCGTCGCCCAGCCGGGCCAGGTGGGTCGGGCATTAAACCTTGATGCAACGCTGATCTATCTCGGCGCGCAACTGCAAGCCTTCCGCGATGGCGAAGTGCCGCTTATTGTGCAGGATGCCGCGCCTAAAGTGCTGGATGTCTCAGCGCAAGCAGATACTGCGCGGCGCATCCTGAGCCAGCCATTACAAATGGTCGTGCCGAATTATCGTGAGGGCGATCCTGGTCCGTGGGTATATGACGTGCAGGTGCTGGCAAATATGTTGACAGTACAACTCTTCAATAACGGAACCACATCCGAAGTCAAGATCGGACTCGACCCTGTCGCCTTGCGCGCTGTGCTTAACGATATTAAGCCGCTGGTCGATCGCAATCCTCAAAATGCCCGCTTCATCTTCAACGACGATACGCGTCAGCTGGAGCCGATCCAGGCTTCCAAAGTGGGGCGCGCCTTGGATGTGGAGGCGAGCGTCGCGGCGATCAATGACGCCTTATTGCGCGGCGATCATACTGTGGCGCTGGCTGTAAATGAAAATCAACCTGCTGTTGCCGATACAGCTACGGGCGAAGGACTCGGTATTACGCAGCTTGTCGGCGAGTACACATCTTATTTTTATGGTTCCAGCATCGCGCGCAAACAAAATATCGAAACGGCCGCTTTGCGCTTTCGTGGTGTTCTGGTTGCACCGGGAGAGACTTTCTCCATGGGCCAAACTATGGGCGATGTGAGCCTCGATAGCGGTTTTGCTGAGGCGCTCATTATTTATGGCGGACGAACCATCAAAGGTGTTGGGGGCGGGGTTTGCCAGGTGAGTACTACGTTATTTCGTGCAGTATTTAATGCGGGCTATCCCGTCAACGAAAGATATTCGCATGCCTATCGCGTGCAGTATTATGAAATGACATCCAGCGGTTCGTCGGACGCCAGCCTGGCGGGACTCGATGCGACCGTCTACTTCCCGCTTGTGGATTTTAAGTTCACAAACGACACTCCCTATTGGCTTTTGATGGAAACGTATATAGAAGGAGAAACGCTGAAATGGAAGCTTTATTCCACGTCAGATGGCCGTTCCGTCACATGGGAAACCACCGGCCCGCAGAATGTTGTCCCTGCACCTGAACCGCTCTTTGAAGTAAACCCTGAACTGGGAAAAAACGAGATGAAGGTGGTAGATTATGCCGCCAACGGCGCGGATATTGATGTCACGCGCACGGTTTGGCGTAATGGTCAGGTATACTTTACCGATAATTTCAAAACTCAATACGAACCCTGGCAGGCGGTTTGCGAATATGGCCCCGGCACTGAAGATCCGGAAAAAATTGCGAAGAAAAATAATTTGTGCCATGCACCCTCTTCATAGATGGTAAAATACCAGCCGATTGGAGAAAAGATGATCAGCAAAGAACTACTTGAAATTTTACGTTGCCCGAACTGTGTCCGCGAAAAAGGCGGGGCGCTCACGTTTCACAAAGATACCTGGCTTATCTGCCAGGATTGTGGCCGCAAATATCCCATCGTGGATGATATTCCCGTCATGCTCATTGACGAAGGCGATAAGTGGGTAAGCACCGCGGCTGAAAAATTACCCGTGCCGCCTCCTGCAAAATAAGCTGTGCTGAACACGTTACTTGTCGAACTGACCAGCGGTGACGAAGACCGCGCGCATCCAGGCGATGCGCGCACTGGCTGAAATCCGCGATCATCGCGCCATCCCGGCCATGATGCAGGTTATGGATGAAGAATCTGTTTTTCTTCAACATTGGGCCAAAGAAGGGCTCGAACGACTTGGCCTGGATATGGTATATATAAAGCCTTCGTAATTATGTCATTGCGACGCGTACTTTGCGGGTGTTCGCCTGCCCCGATGATTTTACAGGGTCCCGACGACCGCGAAGCGTGCCTTTGGCAAGCAATCCTCTCGCAACAGGAGACTGCTTCGCTTCCTTCGGGGCTCGCAGTGACACTGGAACACCCCTTGCAACGACATTGATACAGGAACTCTATGAATAAAATCCTTGAATTATTTAAGAACATCAAATTCCCTAAAATCAAATTCAAACGCCCGGGGATCGGACTACTGATTACATGGGTCGTCGCGCTTGGATTGGGGATTGCTTTATATGGTATCGTGAAAAACCTGGCTGCCTGCTGGACGGTGACCAATTTGCCCGGCATTCCGCCCGCGAGTTGTAGTTTGAGCGTTAGTCCGCTTGGCACGCCTGTGCTCAACCCGGAGGGGACAGTTATTGCGCCCGTTGATCTGCCTACTCCCGTTATCGCCGCGCCTGAAGTGCAGTTGGCTCAGTGGGATGGCGCCAGCCGCGTAAATATTTTATTTATCGGCCTTGATTATCGTGACTATATCGCAAACGAGGGTCCGCCGCGTTCAGATACCATGATCTTGTTTACCATTGACCCCATTTCGAAAACGGCGGGCATGTTGTCCATTCCGCGTGATCTGTGGGTCAATATCCCTGGTTTTGGATATAGCCGTATCAATACAGCGTATGCGTCCGGTGAAGGCAATAAATTACCCGGTGGTGGCCCCGGCCTGGCGGCTAGGACAGTGGAGCAGGTGATCGGTGTGCCGGTTCACTATTTTGGCGAGATAGATTTCCACGCGTTTGAAGAAGTGATTGATACGATGGGCGGATTATATATCTGCATCCCTCAGAAAATTCGTATTGACCCGATAGGGGATAAAAGGCCCAGGATTTTAGGGGCAGGGTGTCAAAACCTTTGGGGCTTTGAAGTTTTGGCTTACGCGCGTAATCGCTACACAGCGGATGGCGATGTGGATCGCTCCAAGCGCCAGCAACTGGTGATCATGGCTTTACGCGATCAGATATTTTCTCCGCAAAACTTTACTACTATGATTTCACTTGCACCGGATATTTACAGTGAGGCATCGGCGGGCCTTCGCACGAACATGTCGTTTGAAGAGGCAATGCGCCTCGCGACTCTGCTCAATCAAATCCCTCCAGAGAGTATTAAGCGGGGCGTGATTGACAACAGCATGGTGCTCCCGGATAATACAACTCTGGCCGGGCAGGACGCTGCTGTGTTAAAACCAATCCCGGATAAGATCCGTATTTTACGTGATGAAATTTTTTCTTCTGTTGGCCCGCTTAGTCCATTGGCACAAGGCGACCCGGTGATGCTAATGAAAGCGGATGCCGCGCGCGTGCGCGTGTTTAACGGTACGTATACCGCCGGGCTGGATTCGCGGACGGGAACTTATCTTTTTTCGCAGGGTATGAACGTGACCGAGATTGGTCAGGCAAGCCAGCTTTACGGGCGCACGACGATCGTGGTGTATTCCCCCAAGCTTTATACGGTGAAATACCTTGTCGCTGTGTTTGGCGTAACTGCTTACGATCAAATTATTTTTAAGCCTGAACCGGGTTCTGCGGTTGATATTGAAGTCCGTCTTGGAGATGATTGGATTGGCAGACTTCCTGCGGGATATTAAAGAAATACTCGTCATTGCGAGCGTACTTTCCCGAAGGACATCGGGACGATGTGACGAAGCAATCTCCCGTAACGGACAGAATTCATCGAGGAATTCTGCCACTTAATCGGGGATTGCTTCGGCGAAAGTGCGCCGCCTCGCAATGACAGGATAATTTTAAGGCTGTTGAAAAGTGATACTCAACCCGCCGTTGAAGGTATCTCCATTAGCGGATGGACAGGATGGTACGGTGAGATCTGTGGCTGGTGTACCGCCGCTCCCAATGCGCAGGGTATATGAGATGCCTGATTGCATTTGGAAATCTGCGTAGCCATTGCCAAGCTCTGGTTTGAAGCCGGTGAAGAAATGATCTTCGCCTCCATCCCATGTGACGATGAGTTCAACACCGGGAAGCGGTCGCTTTCGTGAATCGATCACGTAGACTTGCAGGAGCGCTTCGGTAAGATTGGATTTGCATACAGTTTCTTGTGATAGGATAGTGAACGGTGCGCCGGCTGTGTTTGTAGGCGTCTGGGTTGGTCGCGGGGTGGCGGTGCTAGGTGGACCTTGAGGCTGATCTGACGTGCTGACAGATTCTGTTTGTGGCGGGTTATCTGTCACGTTTGGCAAAGGCATCAGAGTTGTATTTGCCAGGGGGGTAAAGACGGTTTGCGTATTTACGGATTGAGCGATGTTTTTCCCCTGAAGGTCTGATGCCAGTTGCGCGATATGGTTGACTGTTTCAACATTTTCTCCGTTTGCCAGCATTTGTTGGGCTTGTGCGCTCAGAGCTTGCAGTGAGTCTTCGTCGCCTAAGAGCGCCAAACGGGCGCGGGCGCGCTGGATATCGCTTGTAGCGGCGTAGGCGGCAGAGATCGCAACGCGGTATTGGTCTTTGAAATCTGCGCGCAGGCTGGATGGAACGGTGTCAATGTAACGTATCGGAGAGATGATCCATGCGTAGGATAATCCCAGCGCGGCGCCGATGATGAGACCAACGATTAATTCCCAGGGAAAGCGTTTCATGGTGTGCCTGCGGCGGGGATGGAAACAGGCTGGTAGCTCTGCATGGCAGTGAAAAGCTCTTCGAGCAGGATCAGGTCATTTGGGGCGTAGCCAGCTTCACGTCCGGTTTGAAGCGCTTGCTTGACTATATCCGCCGGTGTTTGACTGCCGATGATCCCCAGCCTGCGCGCGGCGAGTCCCGTATCTTTATCCGCGTGATAGGCTTCGGCGATCATGAGGATGTAATCTGTGCGGTAATCTGCGCGCAGGGTTTCGGGGGTGGTATCTATGAATTCAACAGGGGCAATGACCCAGCCATAAACAAGACCGAGTGCGATCCCGATGGCGAGAGCGATCAGTAGTTTTATCCAGGTTGAGGGTGACATACTGAGATTGTAAAACAAGTGGGGAAAAGGTGACAGGTGGGAAAAAATATCCGGGCAGGAGATCGGCGGCACCCAGAGACTCTTCCTTACCGTTGCTATCTTTCGATCCTGGCGGGATTCGATAGGCTCTGCCGCGCCGGGCCTGCCCGGACGTGGGTAAGCATACCCGATGTGCGAGGGCATGTCAAATAAGCAGCAGATTGTTCTCTACCGTACAAATCTCGTTGCAAGACAGTTTTTGCCGAAGCAATCTCCTGCTTTGCGAGATATTTCGACTCAAAAGGGGATCGCCAAAGTGCCACGAAGTGGTACGCCTCCAAAAAGTAAGAGCGGTGGCCGTAATGACGTCAATTTATGAAATGTACAGTAGCAAGGCAGGTTATTATTGCGATGATGTTTACATATTTCTGTTGCAGGAATGTTTGGCGCGGCTTTGACAAAGTTGCTGTCACAAAGCAGCTTGACTTTAGGATGTGTCCTGTTGAGTGCAGCGAAGCATTTCTATCATAGTGCGAGAGATTCATCGGCTACAACGAGTACTCCCGTCAGGTGGTAGTAATTTTGACTTTGTGAAAGTCATGACACACCAGCCAATACACATTGACCCACCCCTTATTCCAGGTGTAAAATATAGCAGTTATATTATTTTAGGTAATATTGCCGATGCAATGACACTGGATCTTGAATTGGTCGCTTTTCCCAAACTTATTTTTGGGAGGAGATCCAGGTGAGCAAAACAGCGAAACCGGCCGCAAACCTGTTTTGTTGTTTTTTTAAGATAAGTTTTTTCACATTTATCCATAAGGATATATAAGATGCATAAATTACTCAGATTTTTACTTTTGCCTTGCATTCTGATTAGCTCCATCGTTTTTACGCCAGCGCTTGTAGTGCAGGCACAAGGCTTATCTTTTCCGGCGGAGATCAATAAAAGTTTTTCTCCAATATCAATTGCGGCTGGAGAAATATCCCGTCTTAATATAACCATATTTAATCCGAATTCATTTCAACTTGACAATGCCGCCTGGACTGATAATTTGATTGGAGTCCAACCGGGTATCCTTCTTGCAAATCCGGTTAATCTGTCCAATACCTGCGGTGGCGCAGTGACTGCAGTCGCCGGGACTACATCATTGTCGTTAAGTGGCGGCACCGTCCCTGCCCAGGTTGGGACAACGCCTGGGTCATGCACCGTGGCGGTGGACGTTACATCAACCACTCCCGGCAACCTTATCAATACGATCCCTATCAATGGTTTAACCTCGACAGGTGGCGGTGGAAGTATCACCAATACAACACGTGCCAGTGCTACCTTGCGAGTTGGTGCGGTTCAGGCACCTTCGTTGAGAAAAAGTTTTACTCCAAATACAGTTTGGGTTGGGGAGACCAGCCGACTGGCAATTGTAATTAGGAATAATGATCTGAATACCGCACTAACTCAAACTTCAATCACTGATAATTTACCTGCAGGTGTCATCCTGGCTTCTCCTGTGTCCCCGACGTTGACCAATTGTGGAGGCACAGCTTCGCTGTCCGCAATAAGTGGTACTGGCTTAGTGACCTTGAGCAATTCAACCATAGCGCCAAATACAAGTTGTGCTATTCGGGTTGATGTTATATCAACCACTACTAATATATACAATAATACAATCCCTGCCACCTCGGTTCAGACCCGGCAAGGGGTTACGAACGCATCTCCAGCTTCCGCTGCCCTAAATGTTCAGAATATTGGCGTTGCTAAGGCATTTTCGCCCACAGATTTTCAAGCTGGTGGTACCAGCACTCTGATCATCACACTACAAAATCCAACTGGTTCTGCTTACACTGGTGTAAATATAGCGGATACATTGCCTGTAGTTCCCAATAACAACTTAACTGTTGTTGCAGGGTCGGCTACTACTACCTGCGGAGGTGCGGTTTCTGCCACCCTACCACGTACGGTTACTTTGACTGGCGGAACCATTCCAGCAGGCACCGTGGCAACACCTGGAACTTGTACCATCAATGTACAAGTTACTTCACCAGCAGGTGCATCGGCCGTAACTTATATGAACACCATCCCTGCCGGCGCTATGACCACAAATCAAGGCATTACTAATATAGTTCCAGCCACGGCGAATGTCAGTGTCTACGCAACAGGTACTGGCGTTATTGGAAGTAAATCGTTTGATCCCGCTACAATCAATGCAGGTGATAACTCAATGTTGAGAATTAATATAAATGCACCCGCTGATACAAACCTGACAAATTTTTCCATCACAGATAACCTTCCAGCGAATGTGATTGTCAGCAATTCTTCACCTGCAATAGCAACAGGGTGTGGCGCGGCACCCGTGTTGACTGCTGTTACTGGGGCAACTTCTATTTCCTTAACCAATGGCACCATCCTTATTGGGACTCCTTGCACGATTGATGTCTGGGTGACTAGCAGCACGCCGGGCGTTCATACCAATATAATTCCTCCCACGAATATTACGAATAATGAAAACCGCAGGCCGGTAAACGACCTTACGGCTGATTTAACAGTGCAACCAATAGTGTTGCCGAGCGATCTCTCTGTCAGTAAAGCTTTTACTCCACCTACAGTTACCCCAAACGGTCTTTCTACACTAACGATAACCCTGCAAAATACGAATTCTTTGCCGTTGGTCAATGTATCACTTGCAGATGCATTGCCGGGCGGAACAATGAATGGAATTGTGATTGCTCCTATACCGAACGCTACTACCACATGTGGCAGTGGCATCATCACGGCACCTTCCGGGGGAAAAACGATCCAAATGGCCAATGGCTCTATTCCTGCCCAGGTTGGGATTATTCCGGGTGTGTGCACGATTAATGTTGACGTTCAGGGAGTAGGTGGAATAAACGCTCATGCCAACACGATTCCAATAGGAGATGTTAGCGGAGAAATACAGGGAACAGGAACAATCATCAGTAATGCTGATCCTGCGACTGCGCGCCTCACCATTACCAATCTTTCCATTGGCGTAGTAAAAGGCTTTAACCCATTGACGGTTTTTGGTGGTTCTGCCTCAACGATGAGTGTCCAGTTGGTGAATCCCAATAACGCACTGCTGACTGGTATCGCTTTTACAGATAATATGCCGGCCGGAATGATCATTGCCAATCCTCCCAACCTGTCTATAGGGACCTGCGGAGGGACCCTTACCGGAGTTTCTGGAGCTGGCTCCTTTTCATTTAGTGGCGGTAGTCTGCCAGCTAACACAAGTTGTACGTTGACCCTGAGCGTGACTATGACTGTCAATGGTAATCTTACCAATACCATACCGGCGGGCGCAGTCACTACTTTTAACGGAGCCAGTAGCCCGCAGCCGGCAGAAGCTTCATTAACCAATTTGCCAGGGGCGAGTGTTAGTAAGGTTTTTGCTCCAAACCCAATCGCCGCTGGGCTTGGGAATTACTCGTTACTTACAATTACCATTCAGAACACAGGAAACATCCCGCTGACTGGAATGGGATTAAGTGATGCCCTTCCCGGTACTCTTCCCGCAGGTCTGGAGATCGCCGGAGCGCCCGCACCGGCGCCGGTCAATACTTGTGGTGGAACATTGTCGGCTGTGCCTGGAACTCAGACTATCCAGTTGACGAATGGAAGCCTGGCTGGAAGTTCGTCATGTACGATCGTGGTTAGCGTGACGGGCAGTACGCCCGGAGATTACCAGAACACTATTCCGGTAGGAGCCCTCACAAGCGCGCAAGGTGCAACGAATAACCAGCCAGCTACTGACACGTTAACCCTGACGGGAGGACCAACCGCTAGTATTGGTGACTACGTGTGGAATGACTTGAATGCAAACGGTATCCAGGATGCTGGGGAGAGCGGTATCCCGAATGTCACGGTAAACCTGCTGAATGCGGCAGGAACGGTGCTGGCGACAACGACAACGAATGCCAGCGGGTTGTACAGCTTTACGAATCTGACGCCCGGGATATATGGTGTGGAGTTTGTGCCGCCTGCGGGCTATGCGATCAGTTCTGCGAATCAGGGTGCAAACGATGCAGTGGACAGCGATGCGAACATCGGCACGGGTCGAACAGGCAATTACACCTTGGTAGCCGGCGAGACGAACAACTCGGTGGATGCGGGGTTGTACCAGCTCGCTGAGCTGGGCGACTATGTGTGGAATGACTTGAATGCAAACGGCATCCAGGATGCAGGGGAGAGCGGTATCAACGGTGTGACTGTAAATCTATACACAGGCACTGGTGCGTTTGTTACGACGACCACGACGGCGGGTGGTGGGTTGTACTTGTTCAGTGGATTAACGCCTGGTGACTACTATGTAGAGTTTGTGCAGCCCGGGGGGTATGTGTTCAGTTCGCAGGATCAAGGTGGAAACGATGGATTGGACAGTGACGTCAACACTGCAACGGGTCGAACTGTAACGACCACGCTTGTAGGTGGTGAGAACGATCTCAGCTGGGACGCCGGGCTGTATTCGCAACAGGGTCTTACAAAGAGCGTGTCAGATACAAATCAGACCTTTACTACAGGTATTTTCGATGTTGCCATCGGCGAGATAATTACCTATCAAGTATCCTTAGTTATTCCACCTGGCACCTTCTCGAATGCCAGCTTGGCTGATACCATGCAAAGAGGCTTAGCCTTTGTTGGTTGCGACAGTATCAATGGTGCCGGATTAATCACGGATCTTTCAGGCGGATTCAGCGCCGCTTGCTCTGCCCCAACTGTAGACGATGCAGGTGGAGGAGGCGTTCCTATTGGGGTAGATGCAGATCGCCGCGTCACATTTAACCTGGGAACGGTTACCAATTCAGGTACATTGGATGCTACCCTGACTTTTACCTACCGCGCCGTAGTCCTGGATATTGCCTCAAATATTGATGGTACGCCCTTAAGCAATAGCGCATCCTTCTTATGGGGTAATGGAAGCAGTCTTGGCCCGGTTGCGGCAATTGTCAGCATTGTGGAACCTGAACTTGCCATTGATAAAAGCGTGAATAACAACTTCATCTCTGTTGGTACAGAAGTTACCTTTACGCTTGTTGGTACTCATACTGCCAATAGCCATACTGACGCATTTGATGTGGTTGTGACAGACATATTGCCCACCGAATTCGATTTCGTTACCGGCTCATTGACCTGCAATACTGGCGCACAGGTTACAGCAAATTGTTCGTACAATCCTGCTACTCGTACGATCACAGCTGTTTGGACCACATTTACCCGACTTGGCGGCGATTTGCGCGTTCAGTTTAAAGTGATTGGGAATAATCTGCTTGTGCCGGGAGTACCAGTGACCAATGTTGGTAGTATCGAATGGACAAGCCTGCCTGGCCCGGTAAAGATACCCCAATCCTATTCACCAAATAACCACTCTACTGAGCGTTATTATGACCCGGTCGATACCACAGGAGTCAATAATTATGGCACGAACGACTCCCTTGTTCTCAACGCGCTTGGCGGCGCAGGCGACGGAGACAAAGAAGGTCATGGCAATAGAAATAACAGAAATACTCAAGATATCGGTCAGGGCAACGGTGGCTTTTTGATCCCCATAACCGGCTTTGCGCCGGGCCTCATAACCGATCTGTCTGGTTTGCCTGTTGCGCGCTACGATGCCAATCTTGATTTGTCATTGGAAATCCCCCGTCTCAAATTGGTTATGCCGATTGTTGGAGCCCCACTAAAAAATGGGGCATGGGATGTGAATTGGCTTACTAATCAAGCTGGCTGGCTTGAGAAGACTGCCTTCCCTGGCTTCCCTGGCAATAGTGTATTAACAGGGCACGTCACGTCATCTTATGGTGTGGCAGGTCCGTTTGCAAGCTTGTATAAACTGCAGGAAGGTGACTTGATATTTGTCCATACCTTTGGGCAAACTCAAATCTATAAGGTGCGAACTGTGAAAAAGGTTCAGCCCAATGAAATTTCAGTTCTGGATCATCAGGAGAAACCCTGGTTGACCCTGTTGACCTGCGCAGACTATAACGAGAAAACGAATAAGTATTTGTCCCGCGTCGTTGTCCGAGCAGAACTGATTGAAGTCCGTAGTGGAAATATTAACGGACGATAGATGGCAAAAATGGTCTTAGCCAGATACAGAAGATTCGGGCAACGATTCAGGTAATGTTCCATAAAAATATTTCGACTTAAGAAGACATGACGATGCAATTCCAAGTGCATCGTCATGTTCTTTATCTGCTTTTTTTCTGGACTTTAGCCTGTTTCCGTTAATTCATTCTCTACTGAGAGAAACAACTCCACTAAACTCGGGTCAAACAATCTGCCTGCTTCCTTGCGCAAGTATGCAGCTACTTCTTCATGAGGAGAACGGTTGCGGTACGGGCGGTCACTGCTTAAGGCGTCCCACACATCAATGATGGAGAATAAACGCGCTGCCAGGGGGATCTCCTCTGCTTTCAGACCGCGCGGATACCCGCTTCCGTCCCAGCGTTCGTGGTGACAATAAGGTATATCCAGAGCGGGTTGTAGATAGGCGATCGGGGATAGCATTTCGTACGTGTATATCGGGTGCTTGCGCATTTCAACCCACTCTACATCGGTGAGCGGGCCAGGCTTTTGCAGGATATCATCCCTGATCGCCATCTTGCCCATATCGTGTAACAACGCGCCGCGTTGAATGTGGATCAATTCCTCTTCGCTAAAACCAAGTGCGCGCGCTACTTTGACAGTTAATCCGGTGACGCGTTGTGTATGACCTTCTGTTTCCTTATCGCGCATATCCAGCGCATGCACCCAGCCCTCAATGGTGCGCTCATAGGCTTCCTGAAGACTTTGATGCGCGCTTTGCAAAGCATCTTCAGCTAATTTGCGCTCGGTGATATCGCGGGATGCGGCCTGTATCTCAATAACGGA
>Ga0315273_10008104_pt1 | contig 13244 bp, 9 predicted proteins | sample YL17G02_0_MG_FD_205753 | JGI IMG/M metagenome (GOLD analysis project Ga0315273, IMG submission 205753) | Sediment microbial communities from Yellowstone Lake, YNP, Wyoming, USA - YL17G02_0 | ecosystem: Environmental > Aquatic > Freshwater > Lake > Sediment | place: USA: Wyoming | collected...
AATGCGGAGGGATTCGCGCAGGATGGCGAGTTGATGCTCGGGGTGACGGCGGTAGTTTCTGGGGTGAGGGCGGAGCTCGGAGATCCTCCGCAGTTCGGTCCTGATCTCGGCGGTGACGCGTGCTGGCGCCTGGTCCATTTCGATATCTCCCTCGTGCTACGTAGCGAAGCTTCTTCGCAGATTAGCATCGGCCACAGACAAGCCGGCCCCTGGGCTCAGGTTCGGGTTAGCTAGACCCTACCTCAGCTCAGACGCCGGCTACGCGTCGTCGGCTCTTCCCCCACCACACCGGGCCAGGGGCCTTGGTTGTCCGTGCCTACGTGCTTATTATACCACGCTGGCGCGTGTCAAACAAGCGTACCCACTCGCCAGGATCGGTCTGGCGTGACGGGAAGCCGCGGGCCGGAGCAGCCTGACAAGAGACAGCACCGTCGAGCCCGGAGAACCAACCGGTCGGGACGCGAACGCGAACACTACGGTGCGAGGAATCAGCCTGCGCCGATGGGGGCTGTTCTCAACCTCGCTTCTGCGCACGCGAGCGGTCGATGGCACGCCCCAGTCCGGTTGTGATCTCTGCGAATCGCCTTCTCTGTTCCGGGTCTGCCAGACCCGCGGCAAGGGCTCGGACTGTCCTCTGCATTCTGTAGAGTCTGATCCCGACTTGGGACTCGACGTGTTCGTCGAGCTGCTGTAGGTACTCCCGGCGGACCCTCCGGCGCATGTCGGCCATCAGCGATGACCAGAGGAACTCCACACAGCCCGCGGGGCCGAGCGTTGCGATGGTTTCACGAGCGCGGTAGTACCGGCGCTCGAGGGCCACAGAGGTGATGTCCTTCCCCTTGCTCGCGCGTCTCCAAGACCTGGCTGCCGTTGCCCAGAAGTCCCCCCGCCATTTCAGCACACGGATGAGCTCTTTGCACATATCGACGTGGTGGACGATCGCGATCCTCTCTTGCAGTGGCTTGCGGTACGTCCCCCGTGGTCCCTGTGGACGTTTCGCCCGTCCGCTCTTTCGGGGCTGGCCCCTCGCCACTCCACCCTGAGATTGGCCCGATGCCTGGAACCGCAGGTACGGCTCTGCGAAGGCCCAGAAGTCAGCCGCAAGCCGGGAGCCGCCTTCGTCGTCGAGGGAATCGATGTCCTCGAATCCGCTGTAATCCGCGCGAAGTTGCTTCCACTGCTCATCAGTGATCTCCCCCCACTCAGCTTCCAGGTCCCTTCGTACCGAGCGCAGCCGCTCTGCGTGGATCATCTGGTCCTCGTTGTAGTGACATCTTTGATGGAGATCGCGCGAAAACGTCACCAGTATAATGAGCAAGGCAGGCGGCGTCAAGAACAACGAGACGCATGCAGAAGAGAGAGCACTATGCCACAGCGACAGACATTGACTGCGAAGGAGACAGCCGAAATCCTCGGTGTGGCCACACCGACGGTCTACGCGGCGGTGAAGCGCGGCGAGCTGCCCGCGATTAAGATCGGCGATCGGGTGCTCATCCCGAGAGCGGCCGTGCAGCACATGCTGGAAGGCCCTAAGCGATCCAGACAGCTCCGGACTGCGGTAGGCTGATGCGGCGTAAAGGGGCCTCAGCTTTCATAGCCGGCGCTGTCGCGGAGCCGTCAATCCGCAGACGCCGCCTCCACGGGAGGCAGAAATGGATCAGTGTGGCCAGATGACGCAGCCAGTGCGCGGTAAGGAATCGAGGCTCAACCTGGGTGTCTACGGACGGTCGTGCGCCGACGATGACCTCGAGTGGGTGGGCGACTACCTGCACACCAACGAGTACATGCCGGGCCCTCGGCTCCAGGCGGCGCTAAACCGCAAGCGCCGCCGGCGCGAGTCACCGGGGAAGGCCGAGCGCGGTGGGCTCAGCAGGCGGGAGTGGCGGCGCAGACAGCAAGCCCCCTAGAAGTCCGGCCGGAAAGCCCCTGTTCTGGACATCGAGGGTCGCCTCAGAGCGCTCCTGGGCCATCCTGGGCCGTGCGCGACGCGGCAAACGGGGTTTCCGGCCGCGCCTCTAGGCCGTACATTACAGCCAGAGTCAGCGTCTCCGTAGTGAGGGCGGAGTGGTGGCTAGGGGGATCCGCCTTCTTGTTCCTCACTGTGCCTCGCCATACTGGTTGTCGCGTGCATGTGGCATCCTCGCTACGCGCATCGGCTTTCACGCGCCAGCGCTCACCACAAACGCCGAACGGAAGAAGCATCGTGACGGTGAAGCGCGTGTGGAGTCGGTGGGCAGTTGCATGCTTCGGGGTGCTGTTCGTTGCGGTGCTAGCGGGTGCATCATGCGCCGCGGATGCTGACGGCTTGACGCAGCTCACGGCGCAACAGATGAGCGACGTGCGCGGAGCAGCAGGTTGCTGCGACAAGCCCACAGCCAGCGCGAACGCCAGCTGCAGAGCTACGAGCTGCACAGGGGCATACTACGCCGGAGTATGCCCCGACGGCTCGGATGCTTTCTCGAGGCAGCGGATACCGTACTCGGATCACAGGCATTGCGGCTGGTGCCTGCTTCACGACAACTCTCCCTGCCCCAACCATCCGTACCTCTGGGCGTGTGCGTTCATGCAGTACTACTACAGCGACACCTGCGCCCCCGATACCGAGCAAAGCTGGTGGGACGTAAACCCCACTCTCTCCTGCCAGTAATGGGACGGCGATGCCGATGGGCAGTTCAGACGTGATGCTTGATGGCCGGGCCGCCCAGGGCTCATTCCGGTCGTCTGGGACACGATTCGGCGGGGCACGAGGGAGAATCAGGGGCAAAGCAGTCGCTGTGGTTCTCGGGATTCTGGCGCTGGTGCCCGAAGCTTCCGGCCCGTGTCGAGGGGCCGCGCGGGCTGGCGAGCTTCAGGCTGTTCTGCAAGGATGCGCGCGCTTCGGCAGCAGAGTATCGACGTGCGCGGGTAGTTTTCGTGTGGAAAAGGAGATTGTGGCGCCGGGCGAATCGGGTCCGGTCCAGGTGTACGGCCGATAGGCTGTGAGCGACAGGGGCGCCATGGAACGCTCGGTCGGCAGATACCTGCCCATGGCGGCCAAAGAGAAAGCTGAGTACGAGGCCCGACGGAGAGAGTGGGAGAAGGCATTGGGCGAAGGGAAGCCGTCAGAGGACCTGTGGCCTTGCCACCAAGAACGGGTCCAGGTGATATGTTAGGGTTTGAGGACCTGGACGGAATCTGGAGGAGCACGCACATGACCGTTCGCTCGACGAGGTTGCTCGTGACGGTACTGGCACTGGCAGCCACTGTGTGCTTGCCGGCCGGCGCTGGGGTGAAGGCTGCCGCAGCGCCAGATGCGGCCCCCTCGCGTACAGAGCAAGGGCAGCACTCCCGGGACCGCCTGGAGATCCGGCCGGACGGCACGGTTCTGCGCGACGGGAAGCCGGTGACCGGTGAGGAAGCGGAGCAAGCGGAGCGGCTCAGGGTCGAGGATACCTACGCGCAGGACTTCTTCTTCTCCGCGAGTTGGGACCCCAACTTCCTGTACTGGAATAACTGGCACCTGTTCGTAGTGCACTTGCCGGTTGGCCTGGTCACTGTTCCCGCGGCCGAGGGGGCCGTCACGGGGTTGGCGACGGCGCGCTCCGTCGGGCTGCTCGCCATCGCGTCCGCGAGTGCAAAGGGGTCGTCGGTCCAACTGGCCTGGGTGGACCAGATCGGCGCGATACGACGCGTTGCGGGCGCGGATGCCGGGAGCGACAGGTGGTACCGCGACCCGATGTCTCTCTCCCCGGACAAGCGGTGGCTACTCGTCATGAAGGCCGAGGGCCGGGCCGCGGCCCTGGCGGCCTCGCGCGAGGGTGAGGTAGTGCGCCTGGTACCATCCCGAGGTGACATCTGCCTGGTGGACTGCACAGGTGAAAGCGACGAGGCAGTGTTGTTGTCTGATGCCGAACTGCTCTCCTGCGCCTGGTCGGCGGACGGCGAACTGGCGACATGCACGGTGCAGATCGCAGGAGAACCCTCCCCCACCGTCGTTGTGCTCGACACACGGCTGGAAAGCGCGAAGCGACTCACCAGAGGCGGCGCGCCCCCGGCTGGGCAGGAGTCCGGCAAGGCGGCGGCACAGTTCACACCCTCGGTGTCCGATTCTCTCGCGGCTCACGCCATTACGCGCGAGGGGGCGGAGGGGATTGAGATATCGGACGCGAACGGCAGAACCCGACTCTCGCCCGCGCCGGCGGGGGTCGAGCGGATTCTCGGCTGGTCGGCCGGGGAACAGCTGCTTGCGTATGTCGGCCGCGACGGCTCGCTCTATCTCTGCACCGGGGTGGTCACCGACGCTGAGTATGAGGCGCTTATGAGTTGCGGCATCTCGGGAGCCGGGGACAGCCCGGGTGAACTGCGGGAAAGCTTCGGGCTCGAGACGCGCAAGTCACCCCTGAAGGTGCGGCTTGGTGAGCATCCCATGTCCGCGTGGGGGTCAACTGCTGAGGGGCCGTTCCTGGCATATGTGGAGATTGAGCCCGAGGCGCAGACCGCGAAGGTGTTGAAGCTCGAAAGGATGTCGCTGGCGGACTTGGGTATCGACCCCAGAGCGGACATCCAAGCGCAGATAGCGGAGCAGGCGCTGATGACCCAGTTGGTGGCGCTGCGATACGTGCTGCCCAAGTATGCTGCTGACCATGACGGCAAGCTGCCCCAAGATGCCAGCGGGCCGAAGCTGGAGGCCGATCTGGCGCCGTACCTCTCGCCCCCCACCCGCTTGCGCCGCGCCAGCTCGCCAGAAGAGGTGGCAGTCGAACTCATGCAACCGGGGGCGGCTCTGAAAGACATCCGAGAGGAAGCTCAGAGATCCCCAGGAAGGCCGATTGAGCTGGCTCGGGTGGTGGAGAAGGACATCGGCACCTGCACGCTCGTGCTCGTCTTCAGAGGGCGTCCGGGCGGGCCTCCTATATTCCTGTATGGTGCGGTGCTTGAGCGGAGTGGAGGCAGGGGTCGGGTGAGTTACAATGAAGACATAGTCGGTATCCCGTCCGAGGCGGCGGAGCCCGTTCGTTGAGCAGACCGCTCCGATGGGGCGAATGTCAAGGCGACGATATGGTCCGGTTGTAGAAGTGTTGTGGTAGCAAGGACGCGAAGAGGGGCGTATTCGGCCGGGGATTCCCATGCGGCCCGGCAAGGGCATCGGTCGTCGCGCGCTGAAAGTGAGTCTGAGGAGGAAGGGCATGGGTCGCGGTCTCTGCGCAGTCGTGTTCGCTCTTACGTTCATGTGCGTCGCCGCCATCGCGTTCGCCGCCGCCGGCCCGCGCATCCAGTTCGATCAGCCCGAGTTCGACTTCGGGACGATCTACCAGGAAGACAGCGTCACCCACGAGTTCACCTTCAAGAACATCGGCGACGCGACCCTCAAGCTCGGCAAGATCTCCAGCAGTTGCGGCTGCACCGCGGCCTTTCCCTCGGGCCAGGAGATCGCGCCTGGGAAGCCCGGCTCGATCAAGATCACCTTCCACGCCGGCCGCATGCGCAGCAAAGTCGCGAAGTATGTCTACGTAGACTCGAACGACCCTACCCAACCCCGCGCCAAGCTCACCTTCACCGGCGAGATCAAGCGCGAGGTCGACATCGCTCCGTTCGGCATCTTCCTGGGAAATGTCAAAGTGGGCCAGTCGGTCGAGCGCGAGGTCCAGATCCGGCCCGTGGATGTGAAGAGCTTCCGCATTCTCGAGGTCCGGTCCAATCACCAGGCCGTCCACGTGAGCGACCCCGAGCCGATCAATGACAAGCAGGGCGGCTACCGCATTAAGATACGCTTCGGCCCGCTCGACGAACCCACTCGCGTCAACACCACAGTCATCGTGCGAACCGATCTGGAGCATGCGAAGGATCTGCGGATCACCGTCTATGGCAGAGTCGGTCAGAGAACTAAGCCGACCCCTCCGGCTCCTCGCTAGCGCCGGACAGCAGTCGGTCGCCGGCGTTCTCATCGGGTCGCTCGCGATCCTGATCGCGAGCGCCGCCGCCGGACTCATCGCCAACCGCTTCTCGCCCCGCGGCCTTCCTCTCTTCCCGAGGGTGCGGGCGCAGGAGACGGTCTCGCTGCCGCTGCCGCCGGGCCTCAAGTCCATGGGGCCCCGTGAGGCCGACACTGCCTTCCAGGCCCAGTCGGCGCTCTTCGTTGACGCCCGCGCCCCCGAGGAGTACGCCGAGGGGCACATCCCGGGCGCCCTCAACATCCCGCCCGACGACTTCGAGAACCGAGTCCTCGACAACATAGACCGGATCGAAGGCGCCCCCGCCATCATCGCCTACTGCCCGAGCATCGAGTGCTGGGACGCTGTCGAGATCGCAGAGCGCCTCCGCGAGGTCACCGACAGGCCCATCTACGTCTTCGAGCAAGGCTGGGCGGCGTGGCGCTCCGCCGACTACCCGGTCACCACGGGCGACCAGCCGTGATCGCCCCGCCACGCCGGCAGCACAGCCGCCGGCCCTGCGAGCAGGGGCGTTAGTCCCCTCAGTTCCACTGCCCCTTCATATCCCACGCCAGCGCATCGGGCGACGGCCGCGCCTTGAGCACCGCCTTCTTCCTCCCACTGGGTTGGGCAGGAGCTTGCCTCCTGCCCTTCTTGACGGCGCCACTCCGCGGCGTCATTCGCTTGTAGTTATCCGGCCCGATCTTGTACCCCATGTTCACCCCGCCGCAGCTCGGCAGCCACATCCTCACGCTCTCGTAGCCGCCCTCGATATCCCGCCTCCGCTCGACTGTCTGCACCCGCGACACCCCCGGCAGCGTGCGCTCGACCTTCACCTTCGGCAGCGGGTAGCGGTTCATCAGGTAGTCCAGGTCCGCCTGAACCCCGTCGTACTTCGCGAGCTTCGCCAACGCCGCCATTCGGAACAGCCCGTCGAGCTCGCGGTATACCGGCCGCGCCTGTGCGATCTCGTCATAGTGCGCGCTGAAGCCCTTCGCGAACTGCAGCGCCTGTGGGTCCGGCCGCCGCAGCCCCGTTAGCCCCTCTCGCGTCAGGTGCTGCTCCTCGGTGAGCAGCGTCACCGGGCACTCCTGGATGGTCGTCACCCCATCCCGCTCATAGAACTTGGCCTTGCCTGGGTAGAACCAGAACCGGTTCACGGATATGCCCGTGGCCCGAGGCATCCGATCCTTGCTCAGCGCTTCGCGTGCCGCCGCGTATCTCATATCGCCCAGGCTGGTGAACCCCGGTATCTCGAGCTGCTCGGAGCCGTCGGCCAGCTGTTTCATCAGGTAGTCTGCATCCACCATCACCTGCGCGAACCGGCTGTCGAACGGCGCCCCCATGACACGCACCCGCTGGGGCTGATCGCAGATGTCGCACCACTCGTCCATCGTCTCGTCGCTCACTCGTTGCGGGGCGATCTCGGAGAGCTGCTGCACCACCGCCGGGTCGGGGTCAATCGAGCACCCGGGGTCCTGGTAGTAAATCGTGTGCCCGTGCCGCGTCGCGTACTTCAGCCACGCGCTTCGAAATGCGACTGCGAAATCCTCGACGTGCAGCGCGGGCGCGTCCTCCGCCACCTCCCCCAGCACGATCACATCCCGCGTCTTCTCGTCCACCAGGTATCCGGTCAGCCGCGTGATCCCGGCCAGCTCCATCAGTTCCCGAGGCCGCTCCCCGCGCGCAGCCGCCGACTTCAGCCGATCCTGCAACACGCGGAGAGAGAGGGCGCGGGTCGTTGGGCCAGCCGCGTGCGCGCGCCACCCAGTGAAACCACTGATGAGGAGAACGGCGAGGAAACCGAGTACGGCCCCAGCGCGTCTCATCGAAAGCGTCCCCTGTCACAGATCTGCGAGTCCGCCACTGCTCGCTATACATCTTATACCATCCCACCACGCCAAAACGCGGGGCAGGTCCTTAGACCTGCCCCAGCCGCTCTGCGCAGCTTCTGAACCAGCGCCGCCCGCTCGCGCGTCAGCAGGCACCTCGCAGACATCCGCCTCCACCCGCGCCTAAGCCTCCTTCCCTGCCGTCTCCTTCCCCTCTTCCTTTTGCTCCCGGATCTGCGGCAGCCGTGCCACCATGTCCTGGAGCTTCACGCCGGTCAGCGCCTCGATCACTGCAGGCAACTGCGCGATCACCTCGGTCACGTCGCGGGTGACTCTGCTCGCGCCCGCGCCGGTCTGATTGTCCCCGCCCTGGGAGATGACGACGATCTTGTCCATCTTCGCCAGCGGCGCCGACACGGCGGTCGCCACCTCGGGGAGCTTGTCAATGAACATCTGCGCGATCGCCGCCTGGTTGTACTCCTGCCAGGCGTCCGCCTTCTTCTGCATCGCCTCGGCCTCGGCGAACCCCTGCGCCTTGATGATGTCGGCCTGCGCGAGACCCTTCGCCTTGTTCGCATCCGCGTCCGCGGTGCCGATGGCTCGCGTCGCCTCCGCCTGACCGGACGCGGTGGTCTTCAGCCGGAACTGCTCGGCCTCCGCCAGCGTCTGGATCCGCGCCCGTTCGGCCGTCGCCGGCTTCTCTATCGTCGCCACCAGCTCTTTCTCTTTGCGCTTGATCTCGTTTTCCTGCACCTCGATCTGCTTCTGCCGCTCGATCACCTGGACCTGAATCTCCTCCGCCCGTACCGCCTGCTCGGTCTTGAATTTCTGGAGGTCGTAGGCCAGGTCGGCCGCCGCCTTCTTCTCCTGGACCGAGGCCTGGTAGTTCGCGAGGCTCATCTCGTAATCCCGGCTGGCTTCCGCGATCTTGGTCTCGGCCGCAAAACGCGCGGTCTCTCCCTCCTGCTTCGCCTGGGCCGATCGGATGGTCGCGTCCCGGGTGGCCTCAGCTTCGCCGATGGTGGCGTCCCGCTTCACCTGCGCGATCCTCGGCCGCCCCAGCGCCTCCAGGTATTGGTGGCTGTCCCGGATGTCGCGAATCGTGAATGAGTCAATCACCAGGCCCATGTTCGCGAGGTCGCTCGCCGATACTTCCTGCACCCGCTGCGCGAACATGTCCCGGTTCTTATAGACCTGCTCCACCGTCATGGTGCCCAGGATCGCCCGCAAGTGTCCCTCGAGCGTCTGCAGCGCGATGTTCGCGATCTCCTGCCGGTTCATCCCCAGGAAGCGCTCGGCCGCGTTGCGGATCGCCAGGTCCATGCCCTGCACCTTCATCTGGGCCACGCCGTCCACCATGATCGGCACGCCCTGCTCGGTATACACTTCCGGGGTCTTCACCTCGAGCGTCATCAGCTCCAGCGAGAGGATGTCGACGCGCTCGAAGATCGGCCACACGAACGCGCCGCCGCCCACGCGGATGCGGAAGCCCACCGACTCGTGTCTCCCATCCGCCGTCGTCATCGTGCGGCGGCGGCCCGATATCACCAGCACCTCGTTGGGTCCTGCTTTGACGTAGCGGCTGGCGTACACGACGATGAACAGGATCACCACCGCCACTATCCCGCCGGCGATCAGCGGTATCAACTGGCCCGGCGACGGAAACAAGCTCGGCATATCCTTCCTCCTCGCCTCCCGCCTGAGCGTTCGGCAGCACCGCGCTCCTGCCGAACCTCCTTCTCCGCCCCTGCGGTGAGGCCGTGTGCCTAATCCCTGAAGTCCAACGCCTGCACCTGCGGGGGCGGCGCCGCGTTCTCCTCCTCGGTCATCCGCGCAACGTACAGCGTGTTCCCTACCTGCCGCACAATCTTCACCGCCTCATGCCGGCCCAGGTCCATCCCCTCCTGCGATCGCGCGGGCGACGTCAAACGCACCCCCCGCGTGACGAACGCGATCTCGCCCATCCCCTCGGCCGCTATCGGCACTGTCACTTCCCCACTCAGCCCGATCACATCCGCCATCCGCGGCTCGCTCGAAGCCTGCACCGCCGTGAATAAGTGGTAGAACACGAGGAACACGATCCACGCTACCGCGAACGCCGAAGCAGCCGACGCGGGGAGCGTGATCAGAAGGTTGAGGTGGAAGAGGGTGGTGAGGATGATGCCCACGCCGCCGAAGGTGGCCATGAACACACTGAGCACTGCCGGAGAGAGGGGCGCAATCGGAGCCTCGGCCTGCGCCTCGACCGAAAACGCGCCACCATGTCCGCCCACGTCGCCTCCACCGCCCTGCGCACCGTAGTCATGGCTGACCTCGAAGTGCCCGCCCCCCTCGATCCCCCCATGGCCGAACCCGAACAGCCCGCTCATGATCGCCGTGACCAGAGCGAAGGTCGTGCCAGTGAGGAAGCACACCCAATAGGCGATTACCACCCACGTCATCTGTCCTCCCCTCCTCTCCAGGCTGACCGTCGACTCTCCCTCCGGCGGCTGGGGAGCCAACGCGATTCTACTGAATCCGCCCCGGTCGCACAAGAGGCACAGGGGCTGCCTGGCATGCTGTCCCACGACGCTCGCCGCGCCAGACCACAGTAGATGAGCCCTCCTGCCACTACCGGCTCACTCAGTGGGTGTGCAGCAGCGCCGTCACCTGCGGCGACGAAGAGGTCTCAGCTGAGGGCATAACGCGATAGAGGGGCGCTCCCGCCGATGCGGTACTGGGGTCGCCATTCGGGCAGGTCTGAGGGGACGGAGTGGATCGCCGAGTGCCCGGCCGGCTCAATCATCGACAACGGCGCTGCCAACTGCCTTCTGCCGCGCGGTGATCACGACGCCGCGGTTCTCGGTGAATACGTGCTCGAGCGCAGACCTCCGCGCGCGATCGAACACGCCTACCGCGGCATTACCGTGCTGGTCCCACCAGCCCAGCACTTCGGCGGCCTGACGCCTCAGCACATGCGCAATATCGTTCACGTCGCCGGCATCACGGCTGTGGGCTCCCCGGACCGGGGTGAGCTGCGGCCTCTGCGACTACCTCACCAGTCCAAACGCTCTCGCCACATATACCGCCATCTGATCCCGCGCACACGCGTACTCCGGATGGTACAGTCCATCTGGGTACCCCGCTGCCACCTGCCGCGACGCGATGTACTCCACATGCCTGTGACACCACGACCACTCGTTCGTCGCCGTCACGTCCCGGAACGTCGGGCGAAGCGGCGGGGTGAAGCTCGCCAGCCCTGCCTCCCCCGTCGGCTGCGCCATCGCCCTCGCCACGAACACCGCCATCTGCCCCCGATCCACCACCTTCTCCGGGAGGTACCTCCCGTCCGGGTACCCCATCGCGATCTGGTTCGCGTTCACGTACTCGATGTACGAGTACGCCCAGTGGTCAACGGGCACATCCGCGAACGTCGCCTGCGCTGGCCCCGACGGCACATGCTCGTCGCCGCCCGCGAGCGCGCGGGAGATGTATACCGCCATCTGGTCTCTGGTCACCGATGCCGACGGCATGTACCGGCCATCGGGATAGCCGCTCACGATCCCCGCGCTGTAGCACGCGTACACTTCATCCGCGGCCCACCAGTCCGCTGGCACGTCCACGAAATCGTGAGCCGTCACCGTCACGCTCCCGCTCCCCACCACGCTCACCGACGCATCGCACCTCGCGCTCGCGGTCAGCGTGATGGTCGCGTCCGTCCCGGCCGGCGCCGTGTAGGTCGGGTTCTGCGTGGTCGCGTTCGGCGTGAAGGTGCCGCCCGCGCCGCCATCGCTCCACTCCCACGCCACGATCCCATGCCCCATCGTGTCGTTCGCCTCGGCCGTCAGCGCCACCGTCCCACCGGAGCGAATCCGGGCTGGCTGGGCCGCGACCGCGACCTCTACCAGGTGCAGCTTCGGGCCCTCCATCACCGTCAGCTCGGCCCTCACCATCTGCGGCGGTGAGCCCTGGCACATCGCCACCACCGTCAGGCGCCTCGCCACCGGCGCATCGCCCTCGTTCCCGGGCCCGGTGTAGGTCGGGCTCTCGACGTACGGGTTCGGTGAGAACACGCCCCCGTCCTCGCCGTCATCCCACTCCCAGGTCACCTGATATGCCAGGCTGCCATAGAGCGTCGCCCTCAGTTGTGTCGTTCCCTTGTGCCCGATGCTCGGCGGATCGGCCTTCACCGCGATCGCCAGGCTTTGGGCACTCGACAGGCGGCACCCGTAGATATCGGTCCCGCTCGTCCCGGCGTCCCGGTCATCCTCCCACACGACCGTGTCGCCCGAGATCGCCGGCCGCCGCTGGTTCGCCCGCGCCAGGCACACCGGGGACTCCTCGCCGGTGGCCAGGTCGCGGCCGTAGATATCTGCATTCGAACCATCACCCCGGTCGTTCCGATAGTCCTCCCACACCACCACATCGCCGAAGATCGCCGGCCGCCGTTGTGCGCCCGGCGCCGTGCACACCGCGATCGCCTCTCCGGTCCTCAGGTTGCGGCCGTAGATGTCCGGGTTCGACCCATCGCCGGGATCGTTGCGGAAGTCGGCCCACACCACGACATCGCCATAGACTGCCGGCTCCGCCTCCTTGTAGCCGCCATCGGTGATCGCCATTTCCTGGCCGGTGAGCAGATCGTAAGCGTAGATGTCGCTGTTGGTGAGGCTGCCTGAGTCATTCCGCCAGTCTGCCCACACCACCCACCGTCCCGCGACCGCCGGCGATACCTGGCTCCCTGCCGCCGTGCACACCGCGAACTCCTGGTTCGTCTGCAAGTCATACCCGTAGAGGTCAGTGTTCGACCGGTTGCCCGGGTCGTTGCGCTGATCCTCCCACACCACCACGCCCCCGCCGACCGCTGGGTTCCCCTGCTCGCGCGGGATGCGCTGGACCACGAACTCCTTGTCCGTGGCGAAGTCGTACCCTATGATGTCGGCGGCCATCGTCTGGTCGCGGTAGTCCTGCCAGACCACTATCTCGTCTCTCACCGCCGGATACCACTGGCCGCCGGCCGCGGTGCAGAGGGCGGACTCCTCTCTCAACGTCAGATCGTAGCCCCATACGTCGCAGGAGTTCTGCATGGAGCTGTCTCGCATGTCGCTCCACACCACGATGTTGCCGCTGATGTCAGCGCACCACTGCGTGCTCGGGGCGGTGCAGACCGCGAACTCGTCTTGCGCCGGACCCACCGTCACCGTCGCGCGTGGGTAGGGCTCGGCGCTCGCACTCCCGCTGCTGTCTGTCGCGCGCGCCTCGATGGTATGCGCCCCGTACTCCAGCGGGGGCGTGGTGAAGGCGTACTCCTCTGCCCCATCACCGAACTCGCCGTCGCTCGCCTGGCACTCCTGCCATCCGCCGCCGTCCACGCGGAACTGCACGCCCGCGATCCGGTTGAGCGTGACGTCCTCGCCGGGATGGAGCTGATTCGGGTATGCCGTCACCGAGGCCAGGCCCGAGAAGCTCGGCGTGGTGTCGGTCGTGTCGGCCCCTCCCGCGCTGGTCGTCACCGTCGGCGCCACAT
>Ga0315273_10008105_pt1 | contig 13244 bp, 9 predicted proteins | sample YL17G02_0_MG_FD_205753 | JGI IMG/M metagenome (GOLD analysis project Ga0315273, IMG submission 205753) | Sediment microbial communities from Yellowstone Lake, YNP, Wyoming, USA - YL17G02_0 | ecosystem: Environmental > Aquatic > Freshwater > Lake > Sediment | place: USA: Wyoming | collected...
GCTCGGGCGCGCTGGTAGCCTTGAAGCGTCGGGGCCGTTAGCTCAGCTGGTAGAGCAGGGGACTCTTAATCCCAAGGTCGGAGGTTCGATCCCTCCACGGCCCATCCTGAGAAGTTGCTGCAAGAACAGACCTTCTTCTCTCGCGGATCGACGTAAGCGGGAGTTCCTGATGAGGGTGGGGCAACAGAGGGGGCAACTTGCGGCCGGCGAGGAGCAGTAGACAATAGGCGGATGGTGTCGCGACGGACCGCCGAGTGAACGATCCGACCGCGGCTTATCTGACGCCCGAGGCGCAGGCACGGGTCGAGATAGATGCGATGCTCGGACTGTCGGGCTGGATCGTCCAGGACCCCGCCCGGGTTAATCTGGCCGCCGGCCCTGGCGTGGCAGTACGCGAGTTCATTTTGAAGCCGCCGCACGGACGCGTGGATTACCTCCTTTTCGTGGACGGCCAGGCCGTCGGCGTTGTTGAGGCGAAGAAGGCGGGCTCGACACTCACCGGTGTCGAGTGGCAGACGAAGAAGTACCTCGACGGCGTTCCGGAGACGCTCCCGATCCCGATCGAGCCGCTTCCGTTCGCCTACCAGTCGACTGGGCACGAAACCCGGTTCACGAACTGTCTCGACCCGGAGCCGCGAAGCCGCGATGTCTTCTGGTTCCATCGCCCGGAGACCGTTGGCGACTGGGTGCGTGACTATTCGGCTCGACCGCTCGCGCCGACGCTTCGTCATCGGCTGCAGCAGCTTCCGGAACCGGACCTTACGGAGCTGTGGCCGCCAAAAGACGTAGCGGTGAGGAACCTCGAAGAGTCGCTCGCAGACGACCGCCCGCGCGCTCTGATCCAGATGGCGACCGGCTCGGGCAAGACCCTCCTGGCCGCGTACGTCTCCTACCGGCTCATCAAGTTCGCCGACGCACGCCGTGTGCTCTTCCTCGTCGATCGTGCGAACCTCGGCCGCCAGACCCTCAAGGAGTTCCAGGGCTTCACGACCCCCGACGACGGTCGCAAGTTCACCGAGCTCTACAACGTCCAGCACCTGGGCTCGAACGTGATCGACCCCGTGGCTCGGGTCTCGATCACGACGATCCAGCGCCTCTACTCGATCCTCAAGGGCGAGCCCGACCTCGACCCCGAGCTCGACGAGCACTCAGCGTACGAGCTCCTGCCGACCGCGCCTGTCCCGGTCGCGTACAACCCGAAGCTCCCGATCGAGACCTTCGACGTGATCATCGTCGACGAGTGCCACCGCTCGATCTATGGGCTCTGGCGACAGGTGCTCGACTACTTCGACTCCTTCGTCGTCGGCCTGACAGCGACGCCGAACAAGCAGGCGTTCGGCTTCTTCAACCAGAACCTCGTGATGGAGTACACGCACGAGCAGGCGGTCGCCGACGCCGTGAACGTCGACTTCGACGTCTACCGCATCCGCACCGAGATCAGCGAGCAGGGCGGCACGATCGACGCCGGGCTCGTCACTGCTTTCCGCGACAGGCAGACCCGCGCGGTGCGCTGGGAGCAGCTCGAGGACGACGTCGACTACGAAGCACCAGCGCTCGACCGCGCGGTGGTCGCAAAGGATCAGATCCGCACCGTCATTCGCACGTTCAAGGAGAAGCTGTTCACCGAGATCTTCCCGGGCCGGACACAGGTGCCGAAGACGCTGATCTTCGCCAAATCCGACTCGCACGCCGACGACATCGTCCAGATCGTGCGCGAGGAGTTCGGCAAGGGTGACGACTTCGCGGTGAAGATCACCTACAAGTCCACCGGTAAGAAGACGGACGAGATGCTCGCGGAGTTCCGCAACTCCTATAACCCGCGCGTCGCTGTGACCGTGGACATGATCGCCACCGGTACCGACGTGCGCCCGCTCGAGTGCGTGTTCTTCATGCGTTCAGTGAAGAGCCGCACGTACTTCGAGCAGATGAAGGGCCGCGGTGTGCGGGTGATCAATGAGGCGGACTTCCAGGCGGTCACGCCCGACGCCAAGGCGAAGACCCGCTTCGTGATCGTCGACGCGGTCGGTGTGACCGAGTCAGAGCTGATGGACACCCAGCCGCTCGACCGCGAGCCGACCGTCGCCCTCGACACGCTCCTGAAGCAGCTCTCGTACGGCAACCGCGACACGGATCTCATCTCGACCGTCGCAGGGCGGATCGCGCGGCTCGACCGGCAGCTCACGAAGCACGATCGCGGCGAGCTCGAGCAGCTCGCTGGGATGAAGCTCACCGACCTGACACGCACACTCGTAGAGGCGCTCGATCCGGACCGTCAGGTCGCCGCGACCGGCAAGGACGATCCCGCACCCGAGGAGGTCGCCGCCGCGGCGAAGGCGCTTCTGGATGCTGCGGTCGTCCCGCTCGCGACGAACCCGAAGCTGCGCGAGCGCCTGGTCGAGGTGCGGCGCTTGTACGACCAGGCGATCGACGAGACCTCGAAGGACAAGCTCATCGATGCCGGTTTCTCGGTCGACGGTGCCGAGCGTGCGCGGAAGACCGTGGAGTCGTTCCGCGACTTCATTGAGGAGAACAAGGACGAAATCACCGCGCTCCAGGTCCTGTACAGCCGGCCGTACAAGCAGCGCCTCACCTTCAGGGAGATCAAGGAGCTCGCGGGCGCGATCGGCCGGCCGCCGTACCAGTGGACGCCGGAGTCGCTCTGGGAGGCCTACCAGACCCTCGACCGCTCGAAGGTACGTGGCTCGGGCGGGCGCGTACTGACCGACATCGTCTCGCTAGTCCGGTTCGCGCTCGAGCAGGACGACGAGCTCGTCGCCTATCCCGAGCTCGTTCGCGAGCGGTTCCAAGCATGGCTGCTACAGCAGGAGAACGCGGGTCGGACGTTCGCGCCTGAGCAGCTCGCATGGCTTGAGCAGATCCGTGACCACATCGCGGCTTCTCTCGGAATCTCTGCCGACGATTTCCAGTACACGCCGTTCGTTGAGCACGGCGGTGTCGGCAAGGCGGTCGAGGTGTTCGGCGAGGAGCTCGCGCTGCTGCTCGACGAGCTAACCGGGGCACTCGTCGCATGACCGCGGAGCCGGTCGGGTGGACGCGAACAACCGTGGGCGAGGTCGCCGAACTCGCGGATGGGCCGTTCGGATCGAACTTGAAGACGGCGCACTACACGGAGGCCGGTCCGCGGGTCGTGCGGCTGCAGAACGTGGGTGAAGGCGTCTTTCGCGATGAGCGGGCGCACATCAGTGAAGAGCGCTACGAGCAGCTGATGAAGCACGCGGTCCGTCCTGGCGACATCGTCGCATCCTCTCTTGGCGAGGACGCGCCGCGTGCTTGCCTCGTCCCAGCATGGCTCGGCCCTGCGGTCGTCAAGGCTGACTGCATTCGTGTCCGAACCTTCGATGGCGTCGACCCAGCCTTTCTCATGTGGATGCTCATCTCGCCTCCTGTCCGCGCGCAGGCCGCATCGTCGATCAAGGGAGTTGGTCGTCCGCGACTCGGCCTGGGAGGAATCAAGCGCCTCTCTATTCCAGTTCCGCCGCTGAACGAGCAGCGTCGGATCGTGGCGGCGATTGAGGAGCAGTTCTCGCGGCTCGACGCCGCCGAGGGGTCGCTTAGACGGAGTCAGCGGAACCTGACACGCCTTCGGGCCTCGGCGCTCGTCGAGATCTTCCGCGATGACTGGCCGAGTGCTTCGCTGGCGTCGCTGACTGATCCCGAGCGGCCGATCCGGTACGGGATCCTTATGCCCAAGGAACACGTCGAGGATGGTGTGCTCTACGTGCGTGTCAAGGATTACCCGAGGGACGTGATCGAGCTCGAAGGACTTCGCCGCACGTCTCCCGAGATCGCCTACAAGTACCGGCGGGCAACGCTGAAAGCGGGCGATGTCCTGCTGGCCATTCGCGGAACCTACGGCCGAGTGGCGATCGCCCCGCTTGAGCTAGATGGAGGGAACATCACGCAGGACACCGCCCGTATTGCGCCGCTGGACATGCTCGATGCCACGTACCTCGCTGCCTACCTTAGGAGCGAGCCGGCGCAGCGCCACTTCCGCCGAGTCGCTCGTGGGGTTGCAGTGAAGGGTGTCAACATCGGCGATCTGCGAACGATGCCGATCCCGGTTCCGCCCCTTGACGAGCAGCGCCGTATCGTCGCCGAGGTCGATCGGCAACTCTCGCTCGTCGACGCGCTCACAGCGGCGATCGACGCGGCGCTAAGGCGCAGCGCCGCTCTCCGCCGAGCGATCCTCGCGCGCGCCTTCGTCGGCGAGCTCGTCCCGCAGGACTCCTCCGACGAACCGGCGTCCGTCCTTCTCGAGCGCATCGCTGCCGAGCGTCTCGCCCAGAAGTCTGCCAGGCGTGGGAGGGTGAAGGCGTGAGCACTCCGAACGGCCTTGTGCAGCGGCTCTGGAACTACTGCAACGTCCTCCGCGACGACGGGCTGTCGTACGGCGATTACCTCGAACAGCTCACCTATTTGCTCTTCCTCAAGATGGCCGACGAGCAGACGAAGCCGCCGTTCAGTGGCGAGACCTTCATCCCAAAGGGGCTCGACTGGCAGAGCCTGCTCGCGCGCGACGGCGACGACCTCGAGGTTCACTACCGGCACGTTCTGACCGAGCTGGGGCGGCGTCCGGGGATGCTCGGCGTCGTCTTCCGTAAGGCGCAGAACCGGATTCAGGATCCGGCAAAGCTGCGCCGGCTGATTGTCGACCTGATCGACCGGGAGTCGTGGATGAGCCTCGATGTCGACGTGAAGGGCGACGCCTACGAGGGGCTGCTGGAGAAGAACGCCGAAGACCTCAAGTCGGGTGCGGGCCAATACTTCACGCCGCGTGCGCTGATCCGCGGGATCGTCGAGGTGATGCGGCCAGAACCAGGGATGACGATCTGCGACCCGGCCTGTGGCACCGGCGGTTTCCTGCTCGCCGCGCACGAGTGGATCTCGCGGAACCACCTGCTCGACCCTGATCAGAAGCGCCAGCTCCGCTTCGACGCGCTCCGCGGCTGGGAGATCGTCGACAACACGGCGCGCCTCTGCGTGATGAACCTGCTCCTGCACGGCATCGGCGCCGAGGATGTCGACAGCCCGGTCACGGTCGACGACGCGCTGAAGGCCGACCCGGGCGAGCGCTTCGAAATGGTCCTCACCAACCCGCCGTTCGGACGGAAGTCCTCGATGACGGTCGTGAACGCCGAGGGTGACACCGAGCGCGGTGACCTCGTGATCCTCCGCGACGACTTCTGGGCTTCGACCTCGAACAAGCAGCTCACCTTCGTCCAGCACGTGAAGACCCTGTTGAACATCAACGGGCGAGCTGCGGTCGTCGTCCCGGACAATGTGCTCTTCGAGGGCGGCGCGGGCGAGACGGTGCGGCGCAAGCTTCTACACGAGTGCGACGTTCACACGCTGCTGCGGCTGCCGACCGGTGTCTTCTACGCCCAGGGTGTGAAGGCGAACGTCCTCTTCTTCGACCGCAAACCCGCTTCGGAGACGCCATGGACGAAGATGCTTTGGGTATACGACCTGCGGACGAACATGCATTTCACGCTGAAGCAGAATCCGCTGAGCTACGAACATCTAGACGACTTCATCGCCTCGTATGACCGGCGTGAGGAGAGCGAGCGCTTCCGTCCGTTCACCTACGAGGAGCTGCTCCTTCGCGACAAAGTGAGCCTCGACCTGACATGGCTACGTGACGACTCGCTCGAGGACGTCGACAACCTGCCGCTGCCCGATGTGATCGCGCAAGAGATCGTCGAAGATCTCGAGGCTGCGCTCGCCGAGTTCTCACTTATTGCGGACAGTCTCAGGACTTCCGGGCCGGGTACCGCCTAGAGCCTGTTGGAAGGTCAACGGAGCTAGCGGATCGAGGCTGACGCACGCGTCAGCGGAGTCCCCAACACCGGCTCGCTCGATCTGCGGGATAACCCCCGGGGGTCGGCCACGTTCCAGTTGCGGTGCGTTCACGGCCCAACCGGCGCCGCGCGCGCACACGAACGGGCTCGCACCCGCATGGTTGGGCCAATCGTTGGGGTCTGGCGCGCGCTTCGTCCGTTAATCGTGGCGTCTGCGAGTGCGTTGGCGCTGCGTTAGTCGCTGCGTTCGCTCTGCGTTCGCGTGTGCGTTCGCGCTGCTCAGTACTGTGCGCCAGGGGCGGACGTCTGCTCTGTCTAGTCGTCGCTGACGACACCGGGCGGTGTCGCGAGGGCGGTCTCGAAGATCATCCTGACGGGCCTCTTGTCGTCCGGGTCACCGGCTTGGGCAGGTCGGCCGCGCCAATACTCGAGAATCTTGATTGCGGCGGTTTGCGCGACACGCTCGTCCTTCGAACGCAGCTGGCGCCGGATCACGTGCCAGGCGTTCAGTTCATCGTCCTCTCCGACGACAGTTGAGTCGCTCGTCGTCAGACCTTCGATGTCGGCGTGATTGTCGAACTCGCCACCCGCTGCTCGCCTGGCGCGCGCTTCGCGCTTGAGGCGACGGATCGCGACGAGCTCGAGCATCCGGTCACGTGACCTGTTCTCGGCGGCCGTGCGCCGCGAGGGGATCATCTCGTCCACGAGTCAAGAGTAGGCTCGCCGACGGACAGTCTGAGAGTGACAGCGATCGCGTGCCGCGCGTACCACCCCACCGGCATACCCGGAGGAGGCTCAACCACGTGACGAAGTGTGGCAAGGGCTAACAGATGTCGGACAACCCCGATTCCCACGATTCCAGGAGGGGGAGGGGGACCCTAAACGGAGTCGCGGGCTCGGCCGGATCACCCCCCCGGCGGGCGTCGCTCGTGTCGTCCGACCGGCCTCGCTAGTGTCACGGCTGTGACGGTGACTACTACGAGAGCTGACGGCCACGGAGAGGCCCGTTCTGCTCGCAGCGACAGGGAGACCGCCTACTTGACACTCGCCGCTCGAGCCTGCGCGCGAGCCGTCGATCACGCTGAGAACGGTGAGCGCCGCTCGAACTCCCGCCTTCATCAAGCGATGGCGGAATCTAATGCCGCGGCAGCGGGGCGACTCAAGATCTGGCGCGGTCGTGTCGGCTTGACGCGAAGCCTTAGAACGAGTCGCCCGCGCGAGCAGCGTCGGGTCGTTCGGCGCGCTAGCGCACGCTCGGCACGCTCTCCCGGCTCACGAACTGACGCCGACTCAGACTCAGCGCCTACCTCGCGCGAGCTGAGTCAGAAGTCCGCCCCCGGGATTCAGGCGGCATGAGCGGCCGCGCACCTTCTCGGGATGCACTCGCGCGGATCGCGACTCTCGCTGATCCGAACTTCGAGCTCGCCGAGGGAACGGCCCAGTGACGTTCGACTCATCCGAGCGGTCTGAACGGCTGGAAGCCGAACCGCCGCCGGCCAGCGTCGTGCGTCTCGCCGATGTGGAGGCCGAGGGTATCCGCTGGCTTTGGCCGGGACGGGTACCACTCGCGAAGCTGACGGTCGTCGACGGCGATCCGGGGCTCGGCAAAAGCACGCTGCTTCTCGACCTCGCGGCTCGCGTTTCGACCGGCTCGCCGCTGCCTGACGGATCGCCGCTCGAGGCTGCCGGAGGCGTGCTCCTGCTATCGGCTGAAGATGGGCTCGCCGATACGATCCGGCCGAGGCTAGAGGTGCACGGCGCCGATCTCTCACGCATCTATGCCCTCGAGTCGGTTCCTGACGATCAAGGCGGCCGACCGCCTGCGATCCCGGTCGACCTTCCGCTCGTCGAGCAGGAAGCCGCTGAGCGGGATGTCGTGCTCATCGTTATCGATCCGCTTCTCGCGTTCCTTGCAGGCAACGTCGACTCGCACCGCGACCAGGATGTGCGTCGTGCGCTGCACGCACTGACGGTCGTCGCCGAGAGAACGGGGGCCGCAATCGTTGTCGTCCGCCACCTCAACAAGGCAAGCGGACCACGGGCGATCTACAGGGGCGGCGGCAGCATTGGCATCATCGGAGCCGCTCGCTCCGGCCTGCTCGTCGCCGAAGACCCACAAGATCCTGATCGCCGCGTCCTGGCTTCGATCAAGTCGAACCTCGCCAAGCGGCCAGACGCGCTCGCGTTCCGACTCGTGGCCGATCAGTCGCGCGACGTGGCGCGGGTCTCGTGGGAAGGCGTCCTCGACATCGACGCCGACACACTGCTCGGTCCCCGGCTCGGCGACGGCAAGCGGCGGCCGGCGCACGCCGAGGCCGAGGACTTTCTACGCGACACCCTTGCGGACGGCCCTAGACAGGCCAGGGACGTGGAGGCTGACGCGGAATCGGTCGGGATTGCCCGAAAGACGCTCGAGCGAGCGAGGAAGCAGATCGGGGTGAAGCCCCACAAGGAGGGCTTCGGAAGCGCCGGACGATGGTTCTGGAGCCTCCCCGTCGGTGACGCTCTTAGCGACCATACCCACAAGCCTGCCGTCCTTAGCGGGAACGGCTTGAGTAAGACGAAACGCCCTGCCGATCGTGCTTCCGGCGACCCTAAGAGCGTCAACACGACCGGTGGCGCACTTAGCACCGCGGTTCCTGGCGACCGCGACTTCCGTGCGTTCCTGAATGGCGCCTACGCGGCTGGCCACGTGACCGACCGAGAGCGGCATGAGGGACGAATGCTTCACGACCTAATCCTCCGCGCGGGGCCGCCTGCGGGCGAGCTGGCAATCCAACGCGAGCTCGACGAGCTGCTCGCTGAGGGCGTGCTCCTCGAGTGCGAGCCGAAACGATGAGCGAGCTGCCGCTTGTGCTCCCCATCCCGGAGCAGCTCTTCGAACGGATCGCGGAAAGGGCGGCCGAGATGGTGCTCGCTCGGCTCGCCCAGGACGCGGCAGTCTCCCCGTATTTGACGGTCGCCGAGGCCGCCGAGTACCTGCGCGCGAAGCCTCAGCGTGTGTACGACCTGCTCTCGGCGCGCCGGCTCAGTCGCCACAAGGACGGTCGCAGGGTGCTTGTCTCCCGCGCCGAGATCGACGCCTACCTCGTCCAGGCGGCCTCGAGCCGGATTGCCCCTGCGTTGCCCCCTGTGCGCCGAGGGCGCTTGCCGAAGGGGTTTGCGGCGTGAGGCGGCAACTAGAGATTCCCGGGTCATTGCCGCCGGTCGTCAGTGGTCGTATGATCGGCCCGACAAGTCAAATGGGCGGGCACCGCGCTAACGGCCCCGCCCCGGCACCGAAGGGATGAGCTTCGATGCAAGAGGGATTCTCCCATTCACGACGCCTGACGCGGACGAGCACGCCGGGCGTCTATAGGCGCGGCTCGCGCTATGTCGTCGTCTACCGCGACCCCCAGGGTCGGCAACGCAAACACGCAGCGCGCACGCTTGCCGAGGCACGCGAGTTGAAGGCAACGCTAACGGCCGACGTGAGCAGGGGCGAGTACCGGGCGCTCTCGCGCGTCACCTTCGCCGACTATGCGGCCGACTGGATTGCGAGCTACCAGGGGCGAACGTCTCGCGGAATCCGACCCGAGACGCTCGCGGACTATCGTGCCGACCTCGAACGGGTCGCCCTTCCGTTCTTCGGGCGTGTGCAACTCACCGCGATCGAGCCGAGAGATATCAAGCGCCTCGCAGCCGATCTTGCAAGTCGCGGACTCGCGCCGTCGAGCGTGCGAAACACGCTCGCCCCCATGCGGGCCTTGCTCGCCACTGCCTTCGAGGAGGGCCTCATCCGTTCGAACCCAGCTGCGGGGGTTCGCCTTGCGCAGGGTGTAGAGAGGAACGGCGGACTGCCTCAGGCCATGGCACTCACGGAAGACGAGCTACGAGCGCTCCTCGACGCGGTGCCAGTTCAATGGCGGCTGTTCTTTGAGCTCCTTGCGCATACCGGCCTCCGCATTGGCGAGGCCGTGGCACTTACATGGGCGGACGTGGATTTCGGTACACGCCGCGTTAGCGTTCGTCGGCGTCTTTACCGCGGTCGGCTGGACGCTCCGAAGTCTCGATATGGAATTCGGGCCGTGCCACTCTCTCACGGGCTTGCGCAGGCGCTCTGGCGGCGTCGTGGGACATCGTCCGACGAGGCGCCCTTGTTCGCATCGCGTTCGGGCACGTGCCTCGATCCCTCGAATCTCGCCGCTCGCGTCTTGAAGCCCGCCGCGAAACAAGCCGGTGTGCCGTGGGTCGGCTTTCACACCTTCCGCCACACATGCGCCACGATGCTCTTCCGTAACGGCCTGAACGCGAAGCAAGTTCAGATGTGGCTAGGCCACCATTCGCCCGCGTTCACGCTCGCGACTTACGTACACCTCCTACCCGACGACTTGCCGGACCCAAGTTTCCTCGACTTACTTACGGGCGGAGCGGCCGGAGTGAGATCTCGAGCAGATGAGAGCGCTATTGCCTAGTCGGCAAGGCCGAAGGGCTAGTGTCGAGTGATCACGAGTAGTCACACAGAGGGATCGGCTAAGCCTCGAACGGGCGCACGCAGGCCCGCCGACGTGCCACGTGACGTCCTCGTTGCACTTGAGGCCGGAGAAGAGTCAGCGAACCACATGGAGCAAATAGCTCTAGACATGGGGAACCTTCTGAGCAACCAGCTGCCGAGCCTTGCGCATCGTGCCGGAGAGCTACGCGGGGCCGGCCTAGTGATTCGGATGCGACGAGGTGGCGAAGTACTGGTCGACGAGCTGGGCCTCGAGGTTTCACGGATAGCTCTTACGTGGAAGAGCGACACGCTGCGTGGCTGGGGTGCTATGGCGGTAGGCGCGGCCGATACGTTGAGTCTTCGGGAGAGGCTCGTTCTAATCGAGCCGTTCGCAGACGATGATCACTTCGCTGTTCGTGAATGGGCCTGGCTTGCCGTTCGGAAGCATGTCGTGGCGGATATCGCACTAGCTATCGAGTGCCTCACGCCCTGGACAGGTCGTTCGTCTCCCAGGCTGCGACGTTTCGCGGTAGAGGCGACGCGCCCGAGAGGCGTTTGGAGCATCCACATTCCCCAACTGAAGAGTACGCCAGAGCTCGGTCTTCCGATTCTCGAACCCCTCCGTGCCGACCCGTCACGCTACGTCCAAGACTCGGTCGCGAACTGGATAAACGATGCGTCCAAGACATCACCTGGTTGGGCGGTCGCGACTTGCGCTCGGTGGCAACTAACGCGTTGTGGCGAGACGGATCGCATCTGCAGCCGCGCCTTGAGGACGGTGCGGCGAACCGGCTAAGCCTGTGGAATGCGGATTCGTTCTGTCTCGCCCTCGAGGCGCTCGCGCCAAGTCTGCTTCTCTGACGGTGCATCTGGCCGTACGGGCTGTGACATTGTTGCCGTCAGACTCTCTTCTTCAACGATTGCGGCGAATGTTTCGCCTGGTTTGTGATTAGCCAACCGCCTGACGAGCGCGTCGCATTCGAGGTATGTCAGTTCGTCGATCTTGCCCCGTAGGAGCTTCGCGTGGCTCTCGTCGCGCGCCTTCACCCTGTTGAGCGCGTCCGTGAGGACAGGCCAGTGTCTGAGCTTCTCGGCGGCGGTCGGAGGCATTACAGGAATGATCATGTTGAAACGTCCGTGACGGCGGATCGCGATGTCAAACCGCTCCAAGTGATTTGTCGCAAGCACGTAGACGATGCGGCGTCGTTTGCTTAGGCCGGCCAGCTTCGGGAGCATCGCCGTGGTGAGAAAGCGAGATTCGAGCTCGGCTTCCTCCTCTCGCTCGCGGACGAGCTCATCGAACTCGTCGAGAAGAACCACGATTCGCTCGCAAGATTGCAGCATGCCGAAGAGGCGATGCGCTTCCGCGTGAACGCGGTCGAGCCCATTACGTGTCAAGTGAGATGGGTCGAGAGATAGCAAGGGCCAACCCAACGACTCGGCGATGTACTTGCCTAGGTCCGTCTTCGACGTACCCGGAGGTCCGAAGAAGATCGCCGAGGTAGGAACGTTCTCGGGAAAGCCCTGACCTTCTTCGACGTAGGCGCTCGTGTCGACGAGCGGTTGTAGAAACGACCTTTGCACGACCCTCTTGAGAGACTTCACGCCTGTCTTGACTTTGGAGTCGAGGAACGAGTCGGGCAACGCGGCCCGTTTCGATGGCGGAGCGCCTGGGGGTGCGTAGGTCACTCCTGCGTAATCGAAGACCGCTCGCCTGATGGCCTCAGCGACGTACCGATGGAGCATGAAGCTGAAGTGGAGAACAGAAGCAGTGGACCAAGACTCTGCAAACCGCCTTCGGCCGTGATGTCCGGAGGACCAGCCGTATGCGTCGTTTCCTAGCGGGTACTTCTGTTCGTCGAGTCGATATGCAGTTCGGGCGAGCTTGTCGAGCTTGGCAAAGATCATCGGCATCAGTTGCGGGTCCGACAACAATTGCACCAGGAGCTCGCAGTCGAAGCAGTACGCGTAGCCGATGTTCGGGTACAGGAACAGCGGTCTGCTCCGGGGCCACCCGCCGTCGTCGCGTTGTCGCAAGAAGAACTGATCGAGTGCGTATTCCAATACTCCCCGCTGCTGCGGCGTCATCTCATCGAGTGGGGCGAGCGCGCTTGCAGTCAAGACGGAATATGCGAGTTCGAAAACATCTGCGTCCGCGCTTCCAGACGCCAGAAGCACGCTCTCTTCGTGCAGGTTGCTCCAAGTCCATTCGTCGACCGCCTTACGTGCGTGAGGCTTCAGGCTGTCCCACTGCCTCAGGACCCGCACGACGCTTTGTGTCAGGAATGAAGTCGGTGGGTACTTGGCAATTCGTACGCCCCCAGCGCTGAGCTCCTTGTTGAGCAAGGCGAGCTTCGCTCTCACCACGGCTCGCTCGTCAGAGTCGAGGTTCTCCATACCTCCACTCAGGACGTGTACGGCCTCGAGCATGAATGACGTCGTGAACGGATTGTTAGCTGGGAGTTCGGCGCTGCTCCACGAACTAGGATTGAGGACGATCTCGCGCCGGAGCTCATGGAGATGCTCTGACCAGGGCGTCTTCCTAATGAGGCCGTTCGCGGCGAGGAACGCCAGGCAGGTCGCCGTGCTCGCCTTCGAGAAGTCGCCGGGCTTGCGTGGTGGCTTCTCGGGATCTACTTCGTGGACGAACCCGCCGGATGTCGCATCGTGGTAGTGGCGCAACGAGGCGGGGGCGTTCGACAGAATGCGTTCAAGGTAGGCACGCAAGGCATCGAGCTGCTCAAAAGTCAGGTTTTGAGGCGCTAGTTCGAGAGGACTTAGACCGTCGTTGGCGGTCACGGCGCCTTCCTACTTCAGCGGGATGATGATTTCCTGCTCGAGCCGGCGAGCGGCGATGATGAGATCGCGCTCGTCCCCATCTGAACGCATCAGCGCACGCTCGATTGAATCGAGTCCCTCATGGGCCGACTCGATCACCCCCACGGGGTCGA
>Ga0315273_10008106_pt1 | contig 13242 bp, 13 predicted proteins | sample YL17G02_0_MG_FD_205753 | JGI IMG/M metagenome (GOLD analysis project Ga0315273, IMG submission 205753) | Sediment microbial communities from Yellowstone Lake, YNP, Wyoming, USA - YL17G02_0 | ecosystem: Environmental > Aquatic > Freshwater > Lake > Sediment | place: USA: Wyoming | collected...
CGCGCCTGATCGTCTTCGGCGCGGGGCACGTCGGGCTGGCGCTCGCCAGGATTGCCGCGACGGTGGGATTCGCCCCCGAGCTCGTCGACGACCGGCCGGGGTTCTGTGATGCGGCGCGCGACGCTTCGGTGGGGCGCGTGTGGAATTGTGACGCCGCGTTCGTTACGGGCGTTCCGCCGCTCGATCCCGGTTGCTACGTCGCGGTCGTGACGCGATGCCACCGCACCGACCGACTCGCCTTGAAGCACGTGTTGGGACGGCCGCTGCGCTATGTCGGCCTGATCGGGAGCCGCCGCAAGAAGGCGGTCATTTTCGGCGAGCTTGCCGAGCAAGACGGCGTGCCGCCCGAAGATCTCGCGCGCGTGCGCTGCCCGATCGGTCTGCCGATCGGCGGCGAGACCCCCGAGGAGATCGCCGTCTCGATCGTCGCCGAGCTGCTCCAGGTCAAGCACGGGAAATAGGGGACAGTCCCCTATTTCAAGCGGACACTGCGGACGGCTCGCGGACGATGAAACGCAGTGTCGGCGTGCCTCCACGCATGGCATCGCCGTTGCGATGGCCGGGATGCGCCGCGCAGTGACGCGCGGCCCAACTCCCGGAGGCATCCATGTTCTCTCGCTCGCAGATCGTGACGGCTCTCAGTCTCGTACTCGTGCTCGCGCTCGCCGGCGCCACGGCCGCTCCCGTCGCCGCGGCTCCGCCAGCGGCACCGAAGGCCGCTGCGTCCGAAGCCCGCCCCATCGACATCAACACCGCCGACAGTGTGGCGTTGGAGTCGGTGCCGGGTATCGGCAAGTCGCTGTCCCAGCGCATCCTCTCGTTCCGCGAGAAAAACGGCCCCTTCCAGAGCGTCGACGATCTCTTGAAGGTCCAGGGGATCGGCGAGAAGTCGATCCAGAAGCTGCGTCCCTACCTGACGGTCGCAAAGGCGAAGTGAGGTCGCCGTGGCGGCGTCTAAGGGATACACGCTCGCCGAGCTCCTCGCTGTGCTCGCGATCGTGGCGATGGCCGTCGCGGTGACGCTTCCGGCCGCGGCGATGCTCCGCGATGGCGGGCGCGCCGCGGCCGGCGCTCGGACGATGGCGACGATCCTGTCCGCGCAACGATGGAAGAGCGTCGCCGGCCACCGTGTTCGTGGGCTTCAGTTCCGTAAGATCGGGAACACCTGGTCATGGCGCGAGGTCGCCGACGGGAACGGGAACGGGCTGCGCACCGCGGAGATCACGCGCGGCATCGATCCTGTCCTCACGCCGGACAACTCTTTGGAGCGCCAGGTCCCGGATGTGAGGCTCGGTCTCCCGCCCGGCGGGCCTTACCCCGAGGCGCCCCCGGGGACCGATCTGCTCAACGCGGGAGACGATCCGGTGCGCTTCGGGCGCTCCGATCTGGTCTCGTTCTCTCCGGTCGGCTCCGCTTCCAGCGGAACGTTGTACGTGACCGACGGGCGGAGCGGGCTGTTCGCGATCGTCCTCTACGGCCCGACCGCGCGCTTGCGCGTGTGGCGGTTCCGGCCCCGGGAGCGGCGATGGACGCTGTGATCGAAAACCCAGGAGCGGCCCGCACTCCACCCAGCGGCGAGCGCCGTGTGCGCGCCTTTCGCGCGACCGATCAGTTCGCTCTCGCGGCCTGGCAAGCAGTGCGCGCGTTCAACCGGCCCGAGGGAGAAAGTCTCGCGCACGAGATCCGTCGGGCCGTCGCCCGCAGCGGGGGCTCGCTCGTCGCGGCGGCGTCGGCCAGGGAGGGGGACGAGGCCGCTCGTCGCGCGCTCGAAAGCGCTCACCAAGGCCTGCTCGAGATTCGATACTTTCTCTACCTCGCGCGGCGGTTGGGGTGCCTCGACCTGAAGCGGTACAAGGATCTCGCGGCCCTCCAAGAGGCCGCGCTGCGTGAACTGGCCTCGCTGCTCGGCTAGGCGTCGTCTGAGGTGCTAACCTACGCCGCTTATGGCGCGCGTCCTCCTCACGGTCGCCTTGGTCTTGCACCTCGCGGGCGTCGCGCTCGCCGCGCTCGGTGAGCTGCGTCACCGCGCCTCCGCCGCACGCGCCGGCGGCCTCGTTCTCCTTGCGGCGTGGGCGGGAGAGCTCCTCACATTGATCGTGCTCGGCGTGACCGCGGCCGCGTTCCCGTTGCGGACCGGGCCGGAGTACCTGCTCGTTTTGGGCTGGTTCGTGCTCACCCTCCATCTTCTGTTGTGGTTCCGGTCCCAGGTCCGCGCCGCCGCGCTCGTGCTCCCGCCGGTCGCCGGGTTGATGGTCCTCTCCGCGTTCCTGTTTTCGGCCGGGAAGTCGCAGGACTACCCGCTGCAGACGCAGGGGTGGTTCGTCTTCCACACGTCGATCGCCACCGCCGGCGTCGCGGCGCTCGCGGTCTCCTTCGCGATGAGTCTCCTCTTCCTCGTGAAGGAACGCGCGTTGAAGACCAAGCGCTCCCTCCGCGTTCTGGAGATGCTGCCCACGCTCGAGGCTCTCGATCGTCTCGGATTCCAGGCGCTACTCTACGGCTTCCCGCTCCTGACCCTAGGGATCGCCACCGGCATGGTGTACAGCGCCGCCGTCCACAATCGTCTGTGGATCTGGGGCCCGAAGGAGATCTTCCCCGTGATCGCCTGGGCGGTCTTTGCCGGGATCCTCTGGGCGAGGTTCGCGCGCGGCGTGCGTGGGCGGCGTTCCGCGATCCTGGCCATCGCCGGGTTCGCCTTCGCACTTTTGGCCTTCGTCGGCATGGTCCGCTGATGCTGACGCTCGTCGGGATGAATCACCGCAGCGCGTCGCTCGAGCTGCGCGAGCGCGCCTGCTTCGCGGAAGGGGACGTCCCCGCCGCGCTTTCGCGCATCCGCGAATCCACCAGCGCCACCGAAGCCCTGATCCTCGCGACGTGCAATCGCGTCGAGATCCTGACCCGCGCGAAGGACGGCCCGAACGTGGCGGCCGAGATTCGCGCGTTTCTCGCCAGAGAGCGCGGGCTCGACGATGAGACCATCGACCGGCACGTCTACGTGCACCAGGGACTGCATGCGGTGCGGCACGTCTTCTCGGTCGCCTGCGGGCTCGATTCGATGGTCTTGGGCGAGCCGCAGATTCTCGGGCAGTTGAAAAAGGCCTACGCGCTGGCCCAAGAGAGCGGGTCCACCGGTCCCGTTCTCGACCGGCTGCTCCAGCACGCCCTTTCGACCGCCAAGCGGGTGCGCACGACCACGGGCATTTCGCGCCACGCCGTTTCGGTCGCGTACGCCGCGGCCAATCTCGCGCGCACGATTTTCGACGACCTCACGGGGCGGTCGGCGCTCCTGCTCGGGGCGGGCAAGATGACCGAGTTGGCGGCAAAGCACCTCCTTTCGCAGGGGGTCACCGACCTGACCGTCACCAACCGCACGTACGCGCGCGCCGAGACACTCGCCGACTCGCTCGGCGGCAAGGCGGTCCCTTGGGACGATTTCACGCGCGAGCTGGCGCGTGTCGACATCGTGCTGACCGGCACCGCGGCGGCGACGCCCGTCCTCACGAAAGAACACGTCCGCCAGGCGCTTCGCGCGCGACGCGGTCGCCCGCTGTTCATCGTGGACATCGCGGTGCCGCGCGACGTCGAGCCGTCCGTGCACGACCTCCCAGGGGTGTACCTCTACGACGTCGACGACCTGCAAGACATCGTCGACGAGGGGCTCGCGGAGAGGCGCGTCGCGGCCGAGCAGGCGAGGCGGATGCTCGACATCGAGGTCGTCGGCTTCGATCGCTGGCGTCAGTCGGCCGATTTAGGCCCCACGATCGCCGCGCTCTACGAGCACCTGCACCACGTGGGGCACGTTGAAATCGAACGCTACGGCCGCAGGCTGCAAACGCTGACGCCCGAGCAGCGAGAAGTCGTTTTGGACCTGACGCGCTCTTTGATCCAGAAGGTGCTCCACACGCCGATCGTCTCGTTGAAGTCGGCCGCGGAGCGCGGCGAGGCCGGACCGCGCGCCGCCCTCTACCGGGAAATATTCGGGCTCGAGCACGGGCGGCCTCACGCCACGCAGACTCCCCAGGAGACCGCCGACGAGGCCGGCTCCGGTCCGACGCACGCGATCCAGGGTGGAAAGGAAGACTGAGCGGTGCGTTTGCGTTTGGGATCCCGCGGCTCTCCGTTGGCGCTCTGGCAGGCCCACCACGTCGCCGCGCGCCTTGGCACGGCGTGGCCCGGCCTTGCGGTCGACATCACGATCATCAAGACCGAAGGGGACCAGCGCACCGACATGCCGCTGACCGCGTCCTTCGGGAAGGGCGTGTTCGTCAAAGAGATCGAAGACGCCCTGCTCGACGGGACGATCGACCTCGCGGTGCACAGCTTGAAAGACCTCCCGACGGAAACGCCGGCAGGGCTCGTGCTCGCGGCGATCCCGTCGCGACACGATGCGCGCGACGCGCTGGTCAGCCGGTCCGGGCGCGCCATCGCCGATCTCCCGCAAAACGCTCTCGTGGCGACCGGAAGCCCGCGGCGCCGGTGCCAGCTGCTCCACGCTCGCGGCGATCTGCGATTCACGCTCGTGCGCGGAAACGTCGATACGCGGCTGAGGAAGCTCGACGAGGGACAATTCGATGCGCTGATCCTGGCCGTTGCGGGAATCGAGCGGCTCGGGCTGACGCAGGCCCCCTACACGGCGATCCCTTATTCGCTCTGCCTCCCCGCTCCCGGGCAGGGGGCGCTGGCGATCGAGATTCGCGCGGAGGACGCCGCGACGCGCCGGTTGGTGAGTCCGCTCAACGACCCGCAAACGGCGTCTTGCGTCGCGGCCGAGCGCGGGTTCCTCGCGGCGCTGGGCGCCGGATGCCTCGCGCCGGCCGGGGCGCTAGCGACCGTGGTCGGCGACACGCTCCTCCTCGATGCGATGGTCGGCTACCCCGACGGACGCAGCCAAGAGCGCGACCGCATCGAGGGCGCGCCCCGCGATGCGGAAACGTTGGGAGCGGCTCTCGCGCGGCGGCTTCTCGATGCCGGCGGCGACCTCATTCTTCGCGAGGTCCGCGACGCTTCCGGCCCCGGCGGGTCGTGACCGCGCGCGTTCTGGTCACGCGCCCGGCCGGAACGTGGCCGGCGCTCGCGGCCCGTTTTGATGGCACGCCCGTCCTGATCCAGATGACGGAAACCACGATGCAGGTCGAGCCGATCGACCCGCGTCCTGGTGACGAAGCGATCGGTCGCCTGGAGAGTTACGACTGGCTCGTCCTCACGAGCGGCCATGGCGTTTCCGCCCTCTGGCGCGTCCTCGCGTCGCGCGGGGTCACCGGCCTGCCGCCGGGCCTTCGCGTCGCGGCGGTCGGGCCCGCGACCGCGCGCGCTCTTTCCGGGGTCGGCGCCCGCGTCGAGCTCGTCGCCGCTGACGCGAGTTCCGACGGGCTCGCCGCTTCGCTCGGCCCGCTGTTGTCCGGGGGAGCGCGCGTCCTTCTCGTCCGCCCCGAAGGGGAGCCGGGCCCTCTCGCGGCGGCGTTGCGCGACGGGGGAGCCGAGGTCCACGAGGCGCCGCTCTACCGCACGATCGCCTCGGAGCACGCGGGGGAGCTGGCCGACGCGGCGATCGCCGGCGCCTTCGCCGCGGTGGTTTTCACCGCTCCGTCGTCTCTCAACCTGTGGCTCGACGCGGCCGGCGCGCGCCGCGACGCTCTCGTTTATGCCCTCGCGCGGGTCGCGCGCGTGGCCATCGGCCCCACGACCTCGGCGTACCTTGCGTCGTTGGGGCTTTCCGCCGATGCCGTAGCCTCCGCACCCACGGAGGACGCGGTCGGCGACGCGATCGCGCACGCCCTCCGCGTTTGACCTGCTAACATGACGACCCGCGTCTCGGAGGACCCCGTGACCGATCGCGACATCAGAAAGACACCGTTGAACCGTGCCCACCGCGAAGCGGGAGCGCGCATGGTTCCGTTTTCCGGTTGGGATCTGCCGGTGCAGTACACCGGCGTCATCGACGAGCACCTCGCGGTGCGGACGCGCGCGGGGCTTTTCGACGTCAGCCACATGGGAGAAGTCGACGTCGTCGGACGCGAAGCGCAAGACTTCCTCCAGCACGTCACCTGCAACGACGTGTCGCGCCTCTCCCCGGGCCGGATCCAATACAGCGCGTTGACGACGCCCGAAGGCACCTTCGTCGACGACCTCCTGGTCTACAAGCGCGGCGACGACGACTACCTGCTGGTGATCAACGCCGGGAACACTCCAAAGGACGTCGACTGGCTGCGCTACCACGCCAAGGGGTACGACCTGCGCCTCGAGGACGTCTCTGATCGATGGTGCCAGCTCGCGCTGCAAGGGCCGCGCTCGCAAGAGATCCTCCAGCCGCTGACCACGGCGGCCTTCGCCGCGATGAAGTACTACACCTTCGTTCAAGACAACGTGTCCGGCGTGCCCTGCATCGTCTCCCGCACGGGTTACACCGGCGAGGACGGTTTCGAGATTTACGGTCCTGCCGAGGCCGCCGAGACGCTCTGGTATGCCGTTTTGGGCGCGGGGGCGCCGCACGGCCTCGTGCCGGCGGGACTCGCGGCGCGCGACACCCTTCGCCTCGAGGCGAAAATGGCGCTCTACGGGAACGACATCGACGACACGACGACCGTTCTCGAGGCGGATCTCGCATGGATCCTGAAACTCGAGAAGGGGGAGTTCCTCGGACGCGACGCCCTCCTCCGTCAGAAGGCCGAGGGACTGACAAGAACGCTCGTCGGCTTCGAGACCGAGGGGCGCGCCATCGCGCGGCACGGCCACAAGGCGGTGTCCCAAGGAACAGAGGTCGGGACGGTTACGAGCGGCACCTTCGCGCCGTTCCTCAGGAAGAACATCGGGCTCGCCTATCTCCCGATCGGCCTGACGCCGCCCGGGTCGCGGTTCACGATCGACATTCGCGGACGCGAAGAGCCCGCGGTCGTGGTGCCGACGCCGTTTTACACACGCGCGCGCTGACGCAAGACCTTCCTCGTCCCTCCGGAGGTTTCGATGTTCCCCAACGATAGGCGTTACACGAAAGAGCACGAGTGGGTCAAGGTCGAAGGCCAAGCTGCCACCGTGGGCATCACCGACTTCGCGCAGAAAGAGCTCGGGGACATCGTCTTCGTCGAGCTCCCCGAGATCGGCCGCGCGTTCGCTCTGGGCGAAGTTTTAGGCACGATCGAATCGGTGAAGGCGGTGTCGGAGCTTTACGCGCCGGTTTCAGGGACGATCTCGGCGGTCAACACGCTCCTCTCCGACAAGCCGGAGACGATCAACCTGGACGCGCACGAGACGGGCTGGATCTGCAAGCTGACGCTCGCCAAGCTCGGGGAACTGGACGAGTTGATGGATGCCGCGACGTACGCGAAGCTGGCGGCGGGCTAGGGGCTGACTCCCGAGACGGCCGTCGCGCTCTCGAACGATGCGCGCGCGGCGCAGACCCTGGCCCGCCTCCGCGGAATAGCGGAGAGCCTCTCCACCATCCCCCGTCGGCACATGTCGCGCACCCGCGGCATCTATTGACCAAGAATCGTTCGTGCTGCGCTGTTCTGAGTTAACCAGAAGCCCGCCCCAAGAGACATGCAGTTCGAACCCGAAGGGCGTCGGTGAGGATCGCCGAATCGGGACCTCGATTCAATGACGCACTTCAGCAACTTGACGGTCCTTTGCGCCGCCAAACAAGCGTGGACCCGCTGCACGAGCGCGTGGGACAATCCGCCAGGAGCAGGCCGTGAAAAACGACGAGGCGGACGGGCCACAAGAAGGGACCACCGGAGACGTGCCCACGACGAAGGGGCCTGACGTCGGCCCCGAATCCGCTTCCGAAGACCAATCGACCATCGATCTGCCGCAGCCACGACCGCGCGGCGCCGCGGTGCCGGGCCGTGCGAACCCTCTTCGGTTCGAGCCCGGCACTCTCGTCGCGGGCCGTTACAGGATCGTCCGCTTCATCGGCGAAGGGGGGATGGGCGAAGTTTACGAAGCGCACGACATCGAGCTTCACGAAAGCGTTGCGCTCAAGACCGTTCGCCCGGAGATCGCGACGGACGCCCACGCCGTCCTACGCTTCAGGAGAGAGGTCCACCTCGCGAGACAGGTCACCCATCCGAACGTCGCGAGGATCTTCGACATCGGCCACCACGGCACACGTGCCACCGAAGACGGAGTGGAGCGAGGCGGCGAGGTGACGTTCCTGAGCATGGAGCTTCTCTCCGGGGAGACGCTCTCCGCGCGCCTGCGCCGCGAGGGGCGGATGACTCCGGATCAAGCTCTTCCTCTTGTCGCGCAGATGGCCGCGGGGCTCGCGGCCGCTCACGAGGCGGGGGTCGTCCACAGGGATTTCAAGAGCGCCAACGTCATGCTCGTGCCGTCGGCGGACAGGATCCGGGTCGTCATCGCGGACTTCGGCATCGCGCGCGGTGTGGCCATGGAGGAAGGCACCCTCACCGCCACGGGCGCAATGATCGGAACCCCGGACTACATGGCGCCAGAACAGGTCAAGGGGGGCACGATCACCGCCGCGGCCGATCAGTACGCCTTCGGCATCGTCATGTACGAGATGGTTACGGGGGCGAAACCGTTCCGCGGAGATACGCCGCTCTCGAGCGCGGTCAAGCGTCTCAGCGAAGCTCCCCCGTCACTGCGAATCCATGTCCCGGACCTCGACGTCCAATGGGAGGCTGCGATTCTCCGGTGCCTCGAGCGCGATCCGACCGACCGCTTCGAGAACGTTCTCGATGTCGTGAAGGCTCTCGAGGGGGAGCACGTAGCGGAAGGAAGACAGGCCCGGAACGTCCGGGCGAAGTGGCGGTTGACGGCGCTCGTCGGGGGTGCGGCGACGCTCGTTCTCGTTGGATCGGTCGTGGCCTACGAACTCATGGTGCCGCCGAGTCACGCGATCGAGTCGATCGCGGTCCTGCCCTTCGCAAACGTGGGAGGGAATCCCGATGCGGCGTACCTAAGCGAGGGGCTCACGGAAAGCCTCATCGATTCCCTTTCACGGCTGCCCAACCTGACCGTCAAGTCGCGCAACGCGGTGTCTCGCTACCAGGGACCGGATACCGACGCACAGAAGGCCGGCCGAGAGCTCAGGGTGGAGGCCGTCTTGACGGGCAGCGTCTCGCCGCGCGCCGAGGACCTCTCCGTCGGCTCGGAGCTGGTGGACGTCAGCAAAGGTAGCCACCTCTGGGGCGAGCGGTACGACCGAAAGCTCGCCGACGTCTTGGCCCTGCAGACCGAGATCGTGAGACAGATCGCGGAGAAGATCCGGCCCACGCTGAGCGGAGAAGAAGCGAAGCGCGTCGTCAAGCCGCGCACCGAGAGCCCCGAGGCTTTTCAGCTCTACCTCAAGGGCCGGTACTCCTCGAACCGGCACAGTGCCGAGGGGTTCATGAAGGGAATCGACTACTTGAACCGGGCCGTCGAGGCGGATCCGTCCTATGCGCTCGCCTGGGCGGGGCTGTCCACCTGCTACTACGACGCCTCGGGTTTGGTTCTTCGCCCCAGCGACGCGATGGCCAAGGCGAGGTTCGCCGCGGAGCAAGCGTTGAAGATCGATGAGACCGTGGCGGTGGCTCACCTGTCTCTCGCCCTCGTGCTGACGAGCTACGACTGGAATTGGCAGGCGGCCGAGAAAGAGTTCTTGCGCGCCATCGATCTCAATCCGAAGGACGCTGCCGCGCACATGTACTACGGCGTCTACTTGATCTATCGGGCCAATCTTGACAAGGCAGTCGCTGAGATGACTCTGGCGCGGGACGTCGATCCGGTGACGCCCATCTACAGCGGCTGGCTTGCCTACCTCAGCTACCTCGGCCGTCGCTACGACGAAGCGGCCGTTCAGTACAAGAAGATCCTCGAGATGGATCCGACGTTTGCGACGGCGCATTACACGCTGGGGCTTGTCTACATGCAGCAGCAGAAATATCCGGAGGCCTTCGATGAGCTCGCCAAGGCGAAGGCTGACGATCCGGGATCCGCCTACATCGATGCCATCTTGGGACAAGCCTACGGAATGGCAGGCCGGCACGGTGAGGCGCGAAGAGTATTGGCGGAGCTGAAGTCACGATCCGAACGTGAGTACGTCGACCCTAGCTGCATCGCGCTGATCTACGCCGGCCTCGGAGATAACGATCAGGCCTTTGTCTGGCTCGACAAGGCGTTCGAAGCGAGGTCGGAGGAAATCCTCGCGCTCAAGGTCGAGCCCCGGTACGACAGTCTCCGCTCGGACCCGCGGTTGGCGGCTCTTATCGCTCGGGCGGGCCTTTAGGGATCCGGCGGTCTGAGGATCGTCGTACGATGCGACTCTGAGGAGGTGCCCGATGAGCGTTCGAGTTGTGGCGATGATCCTTCTGGTTCTGGCGCTCGGGGCCCGTGTCACCGCCGCCGATCCGCCGGGGGCGACGCTCGAGACCGGAGGCGTCACGATCTGGTACGAGGTTCGGGGGAGCGGCTCGGGCACGCCGCTCATCGTCGCCAACGGCGGCCCGGGTTTCGACCACAACTATTTGCTCTGCGGCGACGTGTGGGACCTGCTCGCGAAGGGGCGCAGGATCGTCTTCTACGATCAGCGCGGCAACGGCCGCTCGTCCGAGCTGAAGGAGGGGCAGCCTTGCGGGCTCGCCGAGCAGATCGACGATCTCGAGGCGCTCCGTGCCCACCTGGGCTTCGAGAAATTCGACCTCCTCGGGCACTCCTGGGGCGGCTATCTGGTGATGGCTTACGGCGCGCGCCATCCGGAACACATCGCGCACCTGATGATCGTGGACTCCGCGGCGCCCAAGATCCAGGACACGGTCTTCCTCTTCAAGAATATCTACCCCGAGACGACCGCGCGCGAGGATGCGCTGGCGTTCGCCGTCGAGCTGGGGGACAAGAAGGCGGTCGCCGCCGACCTCCGCGAGTACATGTCGATGCTCTTCTACACGCCGCAAGCGCGCGACGCCTACGTGGCCCGCTCGTCGTCCTTCGTCTACCGGCAGAAGGTCTACAAGGCGATCTGGGATGATATCCAGCGCTTCGACCTGAACCCCGAGCTTCCGAAGTTCGGCTTCCCGACGCTCGTCGTGACCGGCCGTTACGACTTCAACGTCGCGCCGTCGGTCGCCTGGGCGATCCACAAGGCAATCCCGGGCTCGGAGCTCGCGGTGTTCGAGAAGAGCGGACACCTCCCCTTCTGCGAAGAGCCGGGCGCGTTTCTCACACGCGTCGAGACGTTCCTCTCGAAGTGACGGCCGGCGCAGCGGTCTCCACCTCCGCCCGGAAAGACCTTTGAACCTGGAATTGCGAGGAAGGACTGCTTGCGCGGCATGAGCGCCGAGTCGGTGCTCGACCCAGGTACATCAGCACGGTCCTCTACGACATCGCCCGGGTCGAACGGGATCTCGGTCGCGTGACGGAAGCCGAGCGCGATTTCCGGCGAAGCCTGACACTTCGGGAGAAGTTCTTTGGGCCCACCTCTCCGGAAGTCGGGATCACGCTCGGCGCGTACGCGCTCCTCCTCCGGGGCAGCGGGCGGGATGCCGACCCGGCCGCGATCGAGGCTCGTGCCCGCATTGGCCGCCGAGCTCGAGCTGTGGGCCGGAGCACCAAAGAAACGGCTGCGTAGTGCAGGCGCACGGGACGTCCTTGCGATGGTACACGTATGTGTGTACATTAGGATCATGAAGCGGAGGGATCTGGAGCGTCGGCTACGCGAAATGGGCTGGACACTGCGACGCCACGGCGGCAAGCACGATGTATGGATCAGTGCCGACGGCGCGTTCACGGAGTTCGTGCCCAGGCACCCAGAGATCAACGAGAAACTGGCGCAAGTCATCCTGAGACGGACTAAGGAGAGGCAATGAGGTTCCCAGGGCGAGTCAAGAAGGACGGCAGGTTCTGGCTGGTGGAGATTCCGGCATTCGATGCCTTCACGCAGGGACGTACGAAGCGGGAAGCGTTGGCGATGGCCGAGGATCTCATCGAGACGATGGCGGGTGTAAGAGGTTTCCGAGCCACCGTCTATCCCACCGGCGGAGAGACATTCGAAATCGGGGCGAATCGCATCGGCACCCTCTTGGCGCTCCTGTTGCGCCGGCAGCGGGAACGTCAGGGACTGACCTTGGCGGAGGCCGCTGAGAAATTGGGGCAACGTTCCAAGAACGCCTACGCACGATATGAGCAGGGAAAGACGATGCCGACGGTCGAGAAGCTGGAACAGCTTCTCAAGGCGATTGCACCCGACCAGAGGATCGTCTGGCACATCGCCGCGTGAGAGAGAGTTCGAATCCTCTCGAGGAGGTCGTCACCGGATCGATTCGGCGCCGGCATGCTCATCTCCTCCGCGAACGTTGCGACACATGATGATATGCGACGTATCTCTGCCTCTGAAAAGCTAGGTGCCGAGTTCGATCTCTGACAGGGCGAAAACGGATCCGCCGCCAGAAAGCCCGCGATTCCGAAATCCCCAGTTCTCCGCTTCGGGTTTAGCGAGCGACTAGCTCTTCGCGTACTCCGCCATCTCCGGGCACGCGCACACGAGGTTCCGGTCGCCGTAGGCGTTGTCGATCCGCGCGACCGCGGGCCAGAACTTGTAAGCTTTGGTCGCCGCCGACGGGAATGCCGCGCGCTCGCGCGAGTAGGGGCGGTCCCAAGCCTCGGCGGTGACGGCCTCGGCGGTGTGCGGCGCCATCTTGAGGACGTTGACCGCGCGATCCGCGCGCCCCTCTTCGATTTCCCGGACTTCGGCGCGGATCGCGATCATCGCGTCGCAGAAGCGATCGAGTTCTTCCTTCGACTCGCTTTCCGTCGGCTCGATCATGAACGTGCCCGGCACCGGAAACGACATCGTCGGCGCGTGGAAGCCGTAGTCCATCAGGCGCTTCGCGATGTCTTCGGCCTCGATCCCTGCTGTGGCCTTGAGCTGGCGCACGTCCACGATGCACTCGTGGGCGACGAATCCCAAGCGCCCCTTGTAGACGAGCGGGAAGTGAGGCGCGAGCCGATGCGCGATGTAATTCGCGTTCAGGATGGCGACCTCGGTCGCCCGGCGAAGACCCCGGGCTCCCATCATCGCGATGTACGCCCAGCTGATCGGGAGGATGCTTGCGCTGCCCCACGGCGCGGCCGAGACCGGGCCGATGCCTTCTGCGCCGCCGACCTTCCGCAGGGGATGCGTCGGGAGGTAGGGGACGAGGTGCTTGGCGACACCGATCGGTCCCATGCCCGGACCGCCGCCACCGTGCGGGATGCAGAAGGTCTTGTGCAGGTTGAGGTGGCACACGTCGGCGCCGAGATCGCCGGGGCGGC
>Ga0315273_10008107_pt1 | contig 13242 bp, 9 predicted proteins | sample YL17G02_0_MG_FD_205753 | JGI IMG/M metagenome (GOLD analysis project Ga0315273, IMG submission 205753) | Sediment microbial communities from Yellowstone Lake, YNP, Wyoming, USA - YL17G02_0 | ecosystem: Environmental > Aquatic > Freshwater > Lake > Sediment | place: USA: Wyoming | collected...
GGGAACAAAGAAGAATATCGTTAACCTGATGGGGAATCCCTGTTTTGAACTTCTCCGGCATGATATTACCTTTCCCCTTTACGTGGAAGTGGACGAAATCTACAATCTTGCCTGTCCCGCATCCCCGGTCCATTATCAGAACGATCCCGTTCAGACCACGAAGGTGAATGTTCATGGCTCAATCAACATTCTGGGTCTCGGCAAGCGGCTGAGGGCAAAGATCCTTCAAGCCTCTACTTCCGAGGTTTACGGTAACCCGAGTGTCCATCCCCAGGTAGAAACGTATTGGGGAAATGTTAATCCTATCGGCCCGCGAGCCTGTTATGACGAAGGCAAACGCTGTGCCGAAACCCTCTTCTTTGATTACCACCGTCAGCATCAACTAAAGGTCAAGGTCGTCCGTATCTTCAACACCTATGGACCCCGGATGCACCCGAATGATGGCAGAGTAGTATCAAATTTTATCGTCCAGGCGCTTCGCAAAAAACCCATTACCATTTACGGGGATGGTTCGCAGACGCGTTCCTTCTGTTATGTCAATGACATGGTAGAAGGCTTAGTTCTGATGATGAAGACTTCCGATGAGGTGACAGGGCCAATTAACCTTGGGAATCCCGATGAATGCTCGATCCTGGAGCTTGCACAGCGCATCTTAAAACTTACAGGGTCAAAATCGGAAATTATTCTCAAACCCTTACCTCAGGACGATCCAGAAAAACGTCAACCTGACATTTCTTTGGCCAAGAGGATTCTCGGCTGGTCTCCCAGGGTTAAGTTGGAGGAGGGACTTCCGAAAACAATTGATTATTTTGACAACCTCCTCCGCAACACCAATGAATTTATATAGAGATGCTGCAATAGGTTAGCACAAATAGGTGTAGTATTCAGATCATTCGATAAAAAGGCGAACATCTGATGGGACAGCACATAATCGGCGTTGGCATCATGGCCCATAACGAGGAAAAGGTCATTGAGAATTGCATCCGGAGTCTATTATCGCAAGATTTGAGAGAAGAATATGAATTAGAGATGTTTGTAGTGGCAAATGCTTGTACCGACAGGACATGTGAGATAGTTTTGAAAAAATCTCTGGAAGTAAAGAACCTTCACCTTATCAATTTGAAGGAGAAGGGAAAGAGCCATGCAATACAAGTCTTCAAAGAGTGTGTGAAAGAATGGAATGAGAGCCAACAGGATGGGAATAATAGAATAGATAAATTGCTTTTCATGGATGCGGATGTATGGTTAGAGACAAAGGAGGCGGTATACTTAATGGGGAGAACCCTGGATAATAGGTCCGACCTTTCTGCTGTTCTTCCTGCGGGCGTTCCAGATACAACGAACAAGACATCGGCGTTCATATCCCACCTCTACGAAGCAAAGACAAATCTGGTATTTGCGGTAAAGGGGACCGCATTTTCAGGGCAGTGTTATATGATTCGAAATGAAGTCGCACAGAGGATAGAGATTCCGGACTATATTATGGCGGACGATTTTTATATTTCGGAAAAACTCCGAAAAGGTTATATCCGAGATTACAATATCAAATATTTCTATGCTCCCCCACCAAATTTCCGTGCTGAGATGAAGAAAATATTTCGCCATTCCCTTGGAAACGCTCAGATGAGAAGTTTCCTCGGGCGTGGATTATTCGCCCAGCCGGTAGTAGAAAAGGCGGCACCCATTGAAAAAAGTCTATATGAGCGAAGGGCCCTGTTAAAGGAATTTTGGAAATTACCGTGGGACTCAAAAGGTCTAATCGTGCTGTTTTATTTGATCGGCAAGATTGGGGATTTCCGCGGAAAATGGTTATTGAAAAAATATGGCCCAAAGAACATAAAGTTCTTTTTAGAGCAATGGCAAACGATCAGGTGACCAAAATACAACACCCATGGGGTCTCATCTGGACCAAGTTGACATACTTTCCTTTATTGGAAATTGCCAATTGGATCCTAATGCCTCGATACTTCCGGGGTGTTAGTCAGAAGTTGAAGAAAGTCCTTTTCTATGATCGTTTCGCTGCATTTACCAAAAAGAAATTTTATAAAGGACTCGTGAGAGGAATGGCAGGGAAAGATGTAAAGACATACGGTATAGGTCCTTTATTAATTTGCTTAGCTCATGATGAGAAAATTCCCACTGCAGCATTAGAATGGAATCTTTCACGCGAATACCTGGATATCGTTTACCCGATCGAAAATCCGAAGCACTTTCGTTTCATATTGGCGGAAGGTCCATACGAACTGGGGGAAAATATTGTCCTCGAAAAAGGAGACTATGTGGTCGATGCAGGTGCGTCATTGGGGGTGTTCTCCTTCTTAGCAGCCAATCGGGTTGGGAATGACGGACATGTTTTTGCTATAGAACCAGTGGATTTCCTTTGTAAATGTTTGAAAGAAAGCATTCACATGAACAAGTTCGAAAACGTTACTGTTCTGCCGGTGGCTCTCGGAGCTGAAAACGGATCGGGATCCATGAATATAGATTATGAGGATCCATCCAGCTCCAGATTGGGGGGGATATCTCGGGAGATTTCAGTAAACTTGAAGACATTAGATAAGCTTGTCTTTGAGGAAAAGATTGTCCGAAGAGTTAATTTCATCAAGATGGATATTGAGGGAAGCGAGAGAGAGGCACTGTTAGGGGCAAGGGAAACCATCTCTCGCTTTAAGCCAAAACTTTCTATCTGCGCATACCATCGAAAGGATGATTTCGAGGTATTGAGCAACATAATTCGTGATATTGAACCACGTTACAACCTGATCTATGGAAAACGGAAAATATATGGTTATGTAGATTAGTTTTAAGTTTTGGCCTTTTCGTTCCGAAGATAGATTCTTTAGCAATTTAAAGTATTTAATACATTACTCGAACAACATAAATGTCGATAACCGCAATAGGCATATTGGTAGTAATTTTCGGTTTGCTAATTGCAAGCTTTTATAAGCCCATTTTCGGCGTCTTGGGCTATCTTACCATTTACGTAATTTACAACCCGGATATCTGGTGGGGGGGCTACCTGCTGCAATATCTTCCAAGACCATCTTTTGTTGCTGTGATTGTAATACTTTTAAGTAGTCTACTGCACGCAAGTAAGTTGGATTGGCACATTACAAGAAGGGAAATTGAGCTTTATTTATTTCTTGCCGTAATTTGGCTGGTTTCTCTCTTTTTTGGTGTAGGGATAGAGAAAGAAAATTGGATTTATTTAGAAAAGATGACGAAGCTATTCGTATTTATTTTCCTATTTATTCGAGTTGTAGGGTCAATCGAGGATTATAAGTATGTTGTCTGGACATTGGTTTTATGCGCGATTTTTCTTGCTTTTCAAGCCCATAATGTTTCCTCTGGTTATTTTACAGGAGATAGATTAGATGCTCTTGGAGGAATTGATTTCCGGGAGGCAAATGGATTCGGAGCTTTTTTAGCATTGACCGTTACCTTTTTGGGCGTCGAGTTGCTTCGTGTTTCGTGGCCTAAGAGAATAGTCTATGTGCTTGCCATTGGTTTGATGATGAACGCCATGGTTATGACTCAGTCAAGGGCGATCTTTCTCGGTCTCATTATTGCCACTCCGTACGTTCTTCTTCGGGCTCCTGATGGATATCGGAAGAAAGCTTTCATTTGTGCTTTGCTTGGAGCCATACTATTTTTTATGCTTGCGGATATCAAGTTTGTAAAACGGATGGATACAGTACGGGAGGGTTTGCAGGAGAAGGACACAGAGGTGCTCGGCAGATTTGAATTGTGGAAGGCATCGGTACCGATGTTTTTAGATCATCCCATGGGGGTGGGAGTCAAAAATTTTGAACGACTGGCGCCATATTACAGACTTGGGAGGAATGTGGACGCTCATAATACCTATTCCTTGTGCTATACTGAAATAGGAATCTTTGGAATTTTTATGTTTCTGATTATTATTGGAGAGGCGTTGCTGCAGCTGAGGCGAGTTCGGCTCATCGTTAAAAAAACAAGGTTCGAGATTGAATTGAGCCTTCGTGCCTTTGCTCTTGGGACAGTTTTAGTGGTCTATTTGACAGGGTATATGATGACCCATAGCATATTATACATGGAAATGCTCTGGATACTACTTGCCCTCCCAATATGCCTTGAGAATGCTACAAAGAAGTTATTGGAAGAAGTTTAATTGTTATGACTTCTTTCGACTCCTTTGTCAGTCAGCATGATACCTCCTTTTCCTATTATAGGCCGCTATATTGCGGAAGTCTTCATTTAAAAGTAGATAATAGAATCTGTGAATGAGTAAGATAGGATATGGCCTTGCTGTCATTTTAAGTTTGGTTGTTAGCCTACAATTATTGCCTTATGGGTTAACCGCTGTGACAGGCCAGATATCGCTGGCCAAAGTCGATGCTATTCAAGCAAGACCCGAATGGAATCGGTTCAAGATTTTAATATGGCAATATCAAACAACAGTACTCAAAGATATTGATCTTTACCGGCAGGTTGGATTGGGCGGGTTCCACATCGATAGGGGTGCCGATCAGAGTGATTTGGTAGCCTTTTCTATAAAAGAAAAACTACCTTATTATGTTGATCATGTTGCAGATAAAGGGTTTCTGTATTTGAAGAATGGAAATGTTGAGGCGGTAACCGGAAAACGCGGTCTTGCAACTCGTCCTAATAGCTTAGCTAACCCCGAGGTTGTTGCTAAAATTAAGCAGCATATTGGAAAGAACATCGGAACGACAAAAAAAGGTTTAGTTTTGGCTTACGCATTCGATGACGAAATATCGCTGGGCAGCTTTGTGACTCCATGCGATGTTGACATCCATCCATTGTCTATTAAATGGTTTAGAGGGTGGCTCAAAAGTCGATACGGGGAAATCGGCTCCTTGAATAGGGAATGGAATGTCCAATTTAAAAGTTTTGATGAGGTGATACCCAGGGGCTTTGAGGAGGTTCGGAGACAAGCCCAGAAACCACCTCTATCCAAATGGAACCTTGCACCATGGATGGATTTCAGACAATTTATGGATTTTCCATTGTCCTGAAAGAATTAACTATGTATTCGAATCAAATCGATCCGAAAATACCGGCCGGATTTGTAGGAGGTCAGGGGCCTGGGCCTTGGGGAGGTTATGATTACGCAAAGCTGAGCAGAGCGGTCCAATGGATGGAGGCTTATGATATCCACGGGACGAATGAAATCCTGAGATCGTTTTGGAATGATGGCAGACGTCCCCGGATGCAGACCTTTTTTTCTACTAAAAATCCAAAATTGGACTCCTGGTTTCTCTGGTATTACATGTTGCATGGAAATCAAGCCGTGATTGCATGGCCAGAGGAATGGTTTCGTTCCGGTGGGAAGGAAATCGCCCCGTATATCCTGGCCAATAAGAATACCTTCGAGGAAATCCAGGGAAAAGTGAGCGAACCTATTGTAAATCCGAAGACAGTCTTTGATCCCGACCCAGTTGGTATCTATTACTCCCATCCAAGCATTCAGGCCGGATGGGTTATGGATGCCATTACTCATGGAAAAACCTGGATAAATCGAAAGGGTTCCATAGATGATAACAATCAGACTGCTGGCGTGCTGCGGAATGTCTGGTGCAAGCTTCTGGAGGATCTTGGATTCCAGTATGATTTTATCAGTTATCTGGACGTTGAAGAAGGAGCGGTGGATTTGAGCCAGAAGTTCAAGGTAATCATCTTGCCAAGAACTATTTGTCTCTCGGAGCGAGAGGCTCAGGCTTTGAAACAGTTTGTGCATAATGGGGGCATTTTGATTGTTGATTACCTCTGTGGATTGATGGATGAGCACGGGAAGGGCCGAGAGAAGGGGATTCTCGATGATTTGTTCGGGGTTTTACGAAACGAGTCGGCAGGATACATGAATGGAGGTGGACTCACTGAAATTGATGGTGAAAAATACACAAAGCCTTTTTTGAGACGATTTACATATTACGACGGAGCTTATCGCTACAAAGACATCGTGGTCTTTGAACGGGGCACAAGACATCGAACAGGGGCTAAGGGTGTCGAGATCAAAGGCAGTTTAGGCTTGTTTCATCGAGCGTCGGTGCTGATCGAGAATAAGACCGGGAAAGGCAGAACCATTTATCTGAACCTCTCACCGCTGGAGTACTGGGACGCCGGGAGAAGGTTTTCTGATTACGGAGACACATTGCGAGAAATGATTTCTGCCATCGCGAATTCGGCCGGAATCAAGCCGAGGGTCAAGGTCTATGAACGGGGATCCACTGCAAACATGATAGAACCTTTATATTGGAAGAACGGTAACAGACATTACCTCGGGCTGGTTAAGAACCCCACCGAGCAAAAAGAACTGAAGACAGTGGGCCAAGCATCTGAGGTTCAAGGCATCATCGGTGACGAGGTTGAGATCCAGATAGAGTTCAAAGAGCCTATCCATGAGTTGATCAATCTGAGGACAAAGAGACGTCATGGGCCCGGACACATGTTTCATGACAAGTTTAAACCGTGGGAAGGCAATATTTATGAAGTTGCGTACTAACAGGCTGCTGAAAAACGCTCATCTGCGGCGTTCTCCTCATCCTCGCCCTGTTAGATGAAGAGGGCTAGCTCTTAGAAAGAAGCGTCACATATTATGAGACCTGATAAACGCGGAACTCAACCAGGGTATTATCTAACAGGGCAAGTCATTGCGACGTACATTAAGTACGCCTCACTCCTCAGGATTTCGGGCGTTCCCGCAAACGGGATTTCGTAGGGATCAACTTGCATCTGGGCATTTTTGATCAGCCCGAAAAAATCACTTTTTCAGCGAACTCCACATAAAACGTTGGTTGGTCGGGCTGTCGTCAAACAGATCATGGTCTTATGAGGACAGCCGTTCGTGATAAATCGTTTTACAATAGTAGACTGCTTTGTGACCCCAGTAATGAATGGTTATCTTTGGATCTCGAATGACGAAACAACCACAAAAGTATTCTAATCGGAAAATTCACGTGGTTCATGTTGTCCCGACCCTCGGCGTGGGGGGGATGGAGCTTGCCCTGAGCCGTGTTTTGAAAGGATTAGACGCCACAATAATGAGACACACAGTTATTTGTCTGAAGGGAGAAGCTCTTATTCAGCATCATCTGGGTGAATCAGCGAAAGTCTACTGTATGCATTCAAGACCAAACGAAGCAAGTTTACCGTTTCGACTTTGGCGGCTATTGAGAGAGATTCGCCCCACAATCATACACGCAAGAAATTGGGGAGCTTGGCCCGACGTGACAATATCCAGACTGTTGCTATGGCCGCCTGTTCCGTTGATCTTTAGTTTTCACGGATCGGATGAGATTACTTCAATCCCATTGCGTCGGCGTTTCATTTCCCCGGGGTTGGCGAAAATAACAAACCGCATCTTCACAGTAAGCGAGGCCGCAAAACGGTTCATGATCAAAACGTTATGGGTACCCGATGATCGAATATCTGTAATTCGCAACGGGGTTGACGTAGATCGTTTCGCACCACGGGAAAGCGAAAGGACAATGAACTACACTGTCATTGTGGGTACAGTTGGTAACCTGACCCGCGTTAAAAATCAAGGAGTTTTGATCAGGGCCTGCTCAAAATTGTTGAATGATGGGCTCGAATTGGAACTCCGAATAGCTGGGGAGGGACCCGAAAGAGAAAAACTTACAGAGTTAGCCACTTCTCTTGGAATTGGAAGTAGAGTGCACTTGCTGGGCCATCTGGACGATATACCTGGTTTTCTTCAGCAACTCGATATCTTTGTACTCCCGAGCTATAGCGAGGCGAATCCAAACGCTCTATTAGAGGCCATGGCTTCCGGCTTAGCTTGTGTTGGAAGCCGTGTGGGTGGCATCGAGGAATTGCTCGACGCAGGGCGTGTTGGCCGGCTGACGGAGGTCAACAATGAGGCTGATTTAGCTGATGCCATTGCTGAATTGATTCAAAATCCATCCCTGCGCACCGACCTTGGCCGGGCGGCTCGGGAGCACGTCTGCAGGAATTATGATATGAAACAGATGATCGCAGCTTATGACTCGCTGTATCGAGAGGTCGGCAGGTACAGTTCTGCCTTTAAGAATATGAAGGGAGACGGCCTCGAACCCAAAGACCATAGACCCCGTGTGCTGATGCTTGGGCCACTGCCACCCCCGACAGGCGGTATGGCGAGTGTTGTAAGTAATCTTCGAGGAAGCACCCTGAGGGACCTGTGTAGATTGACCGTCTTGAATACAGGAAAGACAACCTCTGATAATCGTCGAATGGTTGAAGGTATCCTGGCTCAGATGAGGCTTATGATCAAATTGGCGAATAGCATCCGCTGCGAAGATCCTGAATTTATTCATATTCATACCTGCAGCGGATTTACTTTTTGGCGAGATTGCATTCACATGCTCTTAGGTAGGTTGCTGGGGTGCCGAATCATTTGGCACATTCACGGTGGATACTTCGATCGCTTCATTGGTGGACTAGGTCCGATTCGAAAACTGATCTTGAGAAGATGCCTTGAAACCGCAGCATCGGTTATTGTGCTTAGTCAGGAGTGGAAAAGGAAGCTTCAATCGGCCGCTCCGAAAACCAGATGGTGTATTGTCCCAAATGGAGTGAATGTCCCCCAGCGTGTAAATCAAACTAGAAATGATCGTACTCGTTTCCTTTTTCTTGGGAACCTGGGTAGAGAAAAGGGGATTTACGATCTAATCGATGCGACTGTCAAAGCTCAAAGTAGAGGGTTCGAAGGAGTTGTCGAGGTAGCAGGTGGGGAAACAATGCCAGGCGAGAAATCCAAAGTAGAACAGACTATCCAAGAATTCGGCTGCCAGAACCGGATTCTCTTGCTGGGAATGATTTCTGGAGAGCAGAAAACCCGGGTTCTGGAAGAAGCGGATTGTCTCCTGTTACCAAGCCACGGAGAAGGTTTACCCATAGCCATTCTCGAAGGGATGGCTTATGGTCTGCCAATAATTGCAACTAAAGTCGGAGCCATCCCTGAAGTGATTACCGACGGAAAGGAGGGTTTTCTCATTTCTCCCTATGATGTTGAAGCACTTGCCGACCGTTTGTTACGGATTGAGCATGATTCAGACTTGAGACGAGAGATGGGCCAGGCCGCTCGAAGACGCATAGAGCTCTGCTACAGTCTTACAGGAATGGTTGATCGACTTGTGAATATCTATCGCGAGGTCCTTCATATGCCTCATATTAAGGAAAGGTGACCTTTGGCTACCGTAGTCGATAAATAAGAATAAGAGCCCCCCAACGCGAAAACATGAGTTACCTTACGGACTACCTTCCAAGCGTAAATGCCCAGGTTGCTAAGCTGTTCTGCCTTTTCGTCGTGGTCTTAGGGCACTATTCAGAGAGTGTTCCTTGGTATGCGATGTGGCTTGCGATGTGTGTCTTTGGGTACTTTTCTGGCTTCTTCACGTTGGGGCCTTCACCTTGGAGGGAATCTGACCTTTAAGTCCCAAGGGCCAAGATGCTTAAGGATCTTCTCGATTACCTCTTCGCCCTCGACAAAAGCGAGTATTCGCATCTGACCCTGGCACTTGGGGCAGGTGAGGGGATCAACCTCATATATTGTTTGAATCAGTCGGGCCCACGTGTGCTTGTGTTTTAAATCTTCAGTCTCCAGGATAGAGGATATCGGGTCATCGAGGTTTTTCTTTTGCCGAAGGCCACGGAAGTGTTGCTATAGTGGCCATAATTGCGGACCATTTGCTCCCCATTGTTTGAGACATGCGATTTCATGGCCGCAAGCCAATCGAGAGCATCATCATTGCCTTGTTCGGTTTTGTCCATGCTGATCAATGACCTGCTTTCCGATTTGTGTTTTAATTGATGTGTGATGGTCTGCGGTGCAATTACGGCGAACTTGATCCCTTGATCTGCAATTTCACAAATCAATTGCTTTACAAAAATATTATGGGGATCAAGCCAGTTGGATAGCCGGATACTATGAAACAAATGCTCTCAATCTTTCTTTGCATACTATGTGCCCACATTTGGTAAATCATGTGACTTTGGCGAAGACTTCATACGTCGTCTATATTACCTTTTAACATGATCCTGCTTGTTTTCCATCCAATCAAGATATTTCATTGCGATAATGTTATTGGAGGTAAATGTCTCATTGCCCTTTGCTATCATTTTCAAATATTTGGGAAATGATATGATCCCATTCATCTGCAAAGGTGATGTTTTATATTCCACCAACCTTGCGGTCCTTCTCGCGATCGTTGTGAATACCGGATTTTTTCTTATCCAATTTTCTATGTTTTTATATGTGCTCGGATCATTTGTCGATCGCAAGCCTTCATTGTTCACGCATGTAAAATACAATTTGCGTTGGAACCGCAAAGGAATAGGAACGCGTTTCCAAAAATCAAACAAGGCATTATCCCATAACGGAATTAACCACTCATATCCGTAAAACTCGTAAGCCCTGACGGAATTCACAATGAATTTCGCTTGCCGTTCTCTTATGTTGAATCGCTCTGCTTCGGATGCTGCATCTTCCATTGAAAAGTCGGCGTTACCCGAGACACCCTCTGAGATGCGTTGCCGCAGCGATGCGGGAATCTGCTTGACTTTATAAAACTTATACGTAACCGCCTCCAGCAATTGGGCGCGGTCCATGATTCCCGTTCCCAGGAAATCCTCCGTTATATGGCTGCCGGCGATCAAATCTCCGGAATGTCCCGGTATAAAAACACTGTCGTCCGGAATACTATGGTTGTCTTTTAACTCTTTTACGGCAGGCAGATCTTGTATGTGCGGCAATGAAGTATAATTCCCGGCATAGGTGAAATAGCACGCAATTTCGCCGGACGTTTCCAATTTCCTCCACTTTTTTGCGGTATACGGGATCATATGCCACGCACACCCGAAACGATCGGCGACTTCTTTTGACACGCGGCTTTCCGAATTGCCGGTTTTGCCATATGAATAGCATATGATCTTGTCATACTTCTCATTCAAAAGCATTTTCAGGATCATTCTGGAGTCTGCGCCGCCCGAAAGGGGAATGACAGCCGTCCTCCCCTGTAAAACCGCGATCATATTTCGCACAACGGTCCGATAAGCATCTTCGAAGGGTTCCTTCAGTTCAAGCTCGCTGCCAACAAAAAAATCCTCATGGGCGTGTGAAAAATAAAACAATGCCTGGGTATCGCCCGTTGTCCGGTCAAGCTGAAGCAGCTCTCCCGCTTGCACGCCAAAGACACCCTTGATCATCGTGTACTTTCCCGTACAAAACAGAACAGACGTGCGATAATCTTCCATTGCCGTATCATCATAAGAAATCTCCTGCATATGATTCCTTATCGACTCAACGGTATTGCTTACAAGGAATTCGCCATGATGCACACAATAGAACAGCGGAAACGACCGCAGACGATCCACACAGAGAAATACCGTCTCGGCCGTTTCAATGACTAGCGAAAAACATCCGTTGATCTGCCGCAATCGTTGCTGTAATTGACGGGCATCTTTGATATTCGCCCAAAATTGCAAAGCTGTCTCACCGCGGTATACAATGCCGTCGGCCATGAACCAGCCTCTGAATGAAATGCCGTTATGATTCACCCACGGGTATGCGGGTGTTTCGCTGGTTAACATATTTATCTTATTGATCATAGGGGCAATCCTTCGATAACTCTCTGTTGACCCATCGATTTTAAAACTTCAGTGACAAGCTTTTATTCCTTGTCGTCCAATTCTTTATACAAGGCCAGCAGTTCCTTTAGTCATAAGAACTTGCTTCGGGATAAATTGAATGTACAAAAAAGAAAGTAGTATGTCAAGACATTGCTGTCCAAACCTCCATGCCCTGGCAAGGGCACCACGAAGCATGAAAATTGTTGAAGTGTAACATCATACATTATAACCTTTCTGTGGAAGGAAGAAGGTCGTTGGACTGATTAGTAATTAAAGCCCAAACGGCGGATTCAGAAGGCGGGACTTCCGTTGCTAAACTATATACAAAATTACGAGATTAACAAACTATCGATTGGCCACCCTGATGCCATTAATTTAATTATCCTTTTGGCATTAGTGGTCTTAATCATTCTTTCACTTAGAAAAAGCTCTACCACATTGTTGGATGTATCGCAAACCAACCAGGGAAAAGGCCTCGCCATATTGCTCATTATCATCGGTCACTTATGGGTCCATATATCAAACAACAAGCCAGCTTTAGTCTGGAGTGGTGGTGGTATTTCGCTGTTCCTAATCCTGTCTGGATACGGTCTAACGAGGTCTCAACTTCAACTATCTCATTCGGTTGGTTTCGAAGAGTTCTTTTCGCGACGAACCAAAAGAGTATTCTATCCCTATTGGATAGCTACCGCAGTGATATTAGGCATGGACTTCTTACTTTTGGACCGGACATATAGTTTGCATGATATTTTGCTGACGACGATCGGTGTAAATATCAGTACGACGACGAGGCACATCGATTATACAAGATGGTTTATCACGTTTATACTTTTTTGGTATATCATGTTTTTTGTGTCGACAAAAGTTGGAACAAAACGAAAGGGGCTGCTGTTTTTGTTTCTCGTATCCATCGTGCTCCTTCCCCTGGACTATTATCTTACGAAGCTCGGCTGGTACCAGATTTTCTCTTTTTGGACAGGTTGCGCAATCGGCCAAGCAAGGGAGAGACTTACCAGCCTTACTGTGGGTAGGGATTGGATGGTTTTCGCTGGCTGCAGCGCAGGGTTGATAGTCTCATCCGTTTATAAAATATATTTTGATACAATATTCGAAGGTTCCTTCCCATATTTTTTGGTGCTTCTCATAAGGGAAGGAATCGGTGTGATCTTTTCCTGCTCCCTTTTGCTGGGAATTATTTTTCTAGGGAAATTGGGATTCATAAGCAAATTGCTTAGCCTCATAGGCATTATTTCGTATGAACTGTTTTTATTACATGGCCCCTTATTAATAAAATATGATTTCATTATTCAGAATGAGAATGTCGTCCTATCATTCTTTTTATATCTTGTAGTGATCTGTGCTCTCTCGGCAGGTTTGCACAGGGTTACGGTGGCCCTTCGATGATGGAGTACGTTTTCTGGAGAAAGATTGTTAGATTTTCAAAAGGGGTCCTAATTGTACTCGTGATCGGTATTATAGGCTTCAATGTGTATTATTTTTTTGTTGCAAGCGGAGTTGGTCCAGATTTCTACCCTAGAAGATTATTCGAAGAACCAAGAGACCATATTTTAGAGGATTCAACGTACCAGGACCTCATGAAGGAATATGAATATC
>Ga0315273_10008109_pt1 | contig 13241 bp, 10 predicted proteins | sample YL17G02_0_MG_FD_205753 | JGI IMG/M metagenome (GOLD analysis project Ga0315273, IMG submission 205753) | Sediment microbial communities from Yellowstone Lake, YNP, Wyoming, USA - YL17G02_0 | ecosystem: Environmental > Aquatic > Freshwater > Lake > Sediment | place: USA: Wyoming | collected...
CGTCTATACCAAACAAGAATTTCTTTATTAAAAAGACCCTTTAAAAGGATATTTTTAATTAAAAAACCCCGTTTTCGGGGATGCATCTATATTAGCATGTCTAAATTCAAAAGTCAATGGTTTGAGAGTGGGCCAAAAGTCCTGTTTTTTAAGGTTTTTTTGAGGATTTTTTTGCGTTTTTCCAATAAAAAAAGCTAGGTTCAACCTAGCTTTTTTTATTGGAGCGGGTGAGCGGAATCGAACCGCCGTCCTGTACTTGGCAAGCACATATAATAGCCACTATACGACACCCGCAAGATTATATTTTTTCTGAGATTCCTTGTATCCAGCCCTTTACCCGCGAAGTTATTTCTGTATTATTTATAGTTAGATGAAGGGTACCAAAAGGAAGCGTATTTTTAGGTCTTTTGCCCCTACTCGCTCGGCTTATTTGAATTTGAGGAGGATAAAAATTGACTTTGGGCAAGCCTGTTATTTCGACCCAATAATTAGTCGCTTCCTCCTGTTTTATACAAGGATAAAGATGAATTCTTGCCCCAATCTTTTTTTCAGGAATTTCACAGATTTCTTTGAAAAATTTTATAATAGTTTTTATTATCAGCGGATTTGAATTTCCAAAACGCAGACTGTTTCTATTTTTTGAACTTCCTTCCGCCCAATAGAGTGCGCTTCCAATCAATTTAAGTTCGTTTTTTGATACATTTTTTATCTCTTCAGCCCCCTTTTTTGTCCAATTGCTTCTTATTTTAGCGGCTTCTGCCGGTCGAACTTTTGTATTATAAAATAAAATATTTTTTCTGCATTTTTCTTTGGCTTTTTCTAAAATTTTATTTTTAATTTCTTCTGTCAATACAGCACTCTTAATCCAAGACCATACAGTGCTTTTGGGAGAATTTAAAATGTCCATTATTTCTCCGCATGTTTTTCCCTCTTTTCTCAAATTTATAGCAGTTTCTTTTTTTGTCATATAGACATTAGATTTCATCTTTTAATTTATTATAATCTAATGTCTAAACAAGAGCAATGTGTATAACTATGCCGGAGACCAGACTTGCACTGGTTACCTCAATTTTTTCAGAATTGCGCTCTACTACATGAGCTACTCCGGCTATTTTTGAAATAATTCATCAGTCAAAACTATTTGATTTATGTGTGGGCGCTATAGGACTCGAACCTATGGCCTTCTCAGTGTAAATGAGACGCTCTACCAACTGAGCTAAGCGCCCAATGCGCGGGAGAGGAGTCGAACCTCCATACCTTGCGGCACATGCACCTCAAGCATGCGTGTCTACCATTCCACCACCCGCGCTTTTTTATTTTAAAACAGTACCGTGGTTTGAACCATAGAACTGTTTTTTATTTGGTTTTTGGGGCTGTTTGAGTGTTCTCTGAAGAGTTGTTTTCTGAAGATATAGTTGCTTCTAAATTTGAAATTTCAGTTTGTGTTTATTCTGGTTTTTGATTGGTTTCCCCCTCCCTTGCTAAGGCTTCTGTCTTTGTTAAAGCTTCCACCTTCGCTAAAGCTTCGGCGGACAAGTCGGCGGACAAGTCGGCGGACAAGTCGGAAGACAAGCCTATTGCTTCAAAAAAATCTTTTCTTTTGAGCCGGGCTTTTTTACCTTTTGCGGTTCTTAAATAATAAAGTTTTGACCTTCTTACCTTGCTTCTCTTTTTTATTTCTATTTTATCAATTACGGGCGAATTTAAAGGAAAAACTTTTTCTACGCCAATTCCCGCCACGATTTTTCTTACCGTAATTGTGGAAGAAACGCCTTTGCCGTGCTTTCTTGCCAAAACCAAGCCTTCAAAGGCCTGTATTTTTTCCTTGTCTTTATCTTTGAATTTTTGGTGAACTTTAACAGTATCCCCGGGTTGAACATCGGGAACATTTTTCTTTATATATGTTTTGTTGAATAAATCGGTTTTGTTTGCCATAAAATGATAATTTAAAATGATAAATTTAAAATTCAAAAACAATTTTTAATTTAAAATTTTAAATTGTCTTTAAACCCCGTACTAATTCTTCATTGCATTCAGAATAATATGGGGCGAGAATTGCAAAGAAAAACATTATTCTATGCAACTAAGTCCCGTATTCAAACTTGAAAGGTTTGTAATACTGGGATTTAGATTTTTAAATTCGTGATTTAATATTCTACTCCTTTTTCTCTAATTTTTCAAGGATTTTGGCTAAATCCTCTGGCAGGGCTGATTTAAATTCTTCTTCATTATTTTTTTGCATTTTTATTTTAATATAGCTTGCGTGGAGAAAATGCCTTGTCAAACCATTCGGGCAGGGCTGATTTTTGAACCCGTAAAGTTTGTCGCCTGCTATGGGATGGTTGATATATGATAAGTGGCATCTTATCTGGTGTTTTCTGCCGGTTTTTGGCATAACTTCAAGAAGCGTAAAATCTTTATACCGGGTTAATACTCTATATTTTGTTATTGCTGTTCTTTTTCCCGGGCCTGATTCTATTTCAGAAAAAACTTTTTGTTTTAATCTGTTTTGCGGGGAGCGTCCTATTAAAGTTTCAATAATTTCGCTATCTTGTTTTATATTTCCAACAACCAGTGCAATATATTTTTTTTGAACTTGGCGTGTTTTGAATTGCTCTTGAAAAAAATTTAAAGCATCATTATTTTTGGCAACAAGCAGAATTCCGGAGGTGTCTTTATCTATCCGATGAATTATTCCGTATCTTGGAGGAAATCCGGTTTCCACCAACTCAGGATATCCTTCAATTAGTAGGTCAATAATAGTTTGGTTTTGATTATCATTATTGTTTTTCCCTTCGGGAAAAACAATAATTCCCGCTGGCTTATCAACTACCAGCAAATTATTATCTTCGTAAATAATTTTTAAGTCCATATAATCGCTGATTCATGGTGTCGCGTAATCCCGCTAAAGCGGGAAACGCGACTACCACGCCGCAAAAGTTGCGTTACCGCGATAACGCGGTTTACGCTATTTAAATTTTTCCAAAAGAAAAATTTATTACGTGGTGGGCGGTATAAGATTCGAACTTATAACCCTCGTCACGTCAAGACGATGCGCTGCCATTGCGCCAACCGCCCCTATACAAAAACTTTTTTATTTAAAAAAGTTTTTGTCGAATTCGACCCATTAAAGCATAGGGCCCTTTTTAATGCGCGTGGAAGGGATCGGACCTTCGGCCCCGACTTTATAAGAGTCGTGCTCTACCACTGAGCTACACGCGCATATCTATAATTCCTTTACTTTTATTTTTGTTTTTTGTTTGTTTTTCTTTACGTTTATTTTTGTTTTGCTTGATACGGCTTTTAGCGATTTGTCGGATTTATCTTTTGCTTTTAAAGCTCTGCTGGCTTTTATTATCTTTTCAAACTCTTGCCTTTCTATTGTTTCTTTTTCTATTAAAGTTCTGGCAATTTTTTCAAGCAAGTCCTTTTTCTTTGACAAAACATTAAGCGCCTTTTTTTCAGCTTCTTTTATAAACTTTTCCACTTCTTTATCAATTTGGGCCGCCACTTTTTCTGAATAATTTCTTTGTTCGGATATTTCTTTTCCCAAGAAAACAAAGTCGTCTTTTTCGCCGAAAGACACGGGTCCTAAAGCCGACATTCCATATTCTTTTACCAGTTTTCTGGCAAGTTCTGACGCTCTTGTAAGGTCGTTTGATGCTCCTGTTGTTATTTCATGAAATTTTATTTTTTCTGCGCAATATCCGCCAAGCAAAATTGCTAATTCGGATAAAAATTCCGTTTTTGATTTTATTTTTCTTTCTTCGCTTGGCGTTTGCAAAGTGTATCCTGCTGCCATGCCCCTTGCTATTATAGAAATTTTTCTTACGGGTTCTACGCTATGAAGCAAAGTGGAAACTAAAGCGTGTCCTGCTTCATGAAAGGCCGCGATTTCTTTTTCTTTTATTGACAGAATATGGCTTTTTCTTTCAGGGCCCAGCAAGACCTTTTCAATTGCCTCAAAAAATTCTTCCTGATAAATTTGTTTTTTGTCTCTTCTGGCTGCCAGTAAAGCGGCTTCGTTTGCAACATTTGCCAATTCAGCGCCTGAAAAACCCGGGGTTCTTTCTGCAACTTCTCTTAAATGTACATCTAAAGCCAGTGGCTTGTTTTTGCAGTGGATTTTTAATACTTCTTCTCTGCCGTTAATATCTGGCGGGTCTAAAATGATTTTTCTGTCAAAGCGGCCAGGTCTTAATAAAGCAGAATCTAAAACATCTCCTCGGTTGGTTGCCGCCATTATAATTACATTTGTTTCTCTTTCAAAGCCGTCCATTTCAACTAAAATTTGATTTAATGTTTGTTCTCTTTCGTCGTGGCCTCCGCCAAGCCCTGTTCCTCTGTGCCTGCCGATTGCGTCCAATTCATCAATAAAAATAATTGAAGGGCTTGCTTTTTTTGCGGTTAGAAAGAGATCTCTAACCCGGCTTGCGCCAACACCGACAAACATTTCCACAAATTCTGAGCCGGAAATTGAAAAAAATGGCACATTGGCTTCGCCAGCTACCGCCCTTGCTAAAAGCGTTTTACCTACGCCAGCAGCTCCCAAGAGCAAAACTCCTCTTGGTATTTTTGCTCCCATTTCAAGATATTTTTTGGGATATTTTAAGAAATCAACTATTTCTTTTAATTCTTCTTTTGCTTCTTTTAAGCCAGCAACATCTTCAAAAGTTATTTTTTCTTTTGAATGTCCTTCTGCTCCGAAAAGACGGGCTTTTGCTTTCGTAAAATTAAATGTTTGGCTGGCACCAATTTTTGCTTGTCTGAATATAGAAGCAAAAAGAAAAACAAAAAGCAGAAGCGGAAGAATATAAATTAGCAGGGGTCCTAACCATACCCAAACCCCGCCTTCTTTTTGCATATCAATTTCGGTATTTTTTAATTTGTCGGAATTTACTCCGTAATTTGCCAATGACTGGGTTAAGGATGCTTCGGTTTCTTTCATTGAATTTGCTTTTGTTTGGTCGTTGTACAAAACAGAAATATCTTGTCCTGAAACCGTGATTTTTTTTACCTTTTCCTGATTTATATCTTGGGCTAGCTGGGTTAAAGAAATTTCTTTTATGTTTTCAAAAGGATGGGAAAACAAAGAAAAGACAGATGAGATGGCTAAGAATATAAGAATTATTATTGCTATGTTTTTTAATAAATTTTTCATTTATTTTTGAATTCTTTTTTTAATGTTAATATTATTAAATTTAGCATTTTTTTTATAAAAATTCAAATATTTAGCAAAAAAAACAGGGCGTTGCTAATTGCGCTACGAGTGCAATTGCAACGCCCCAAACTTTTTCTCTGCGCCAGGTTCTGAGACCTTAGGCTTTCACTTCGCTGAGCTTCAGCCGTTTGAACGTTTGGCTGATTGCCAGACGAAGCGGGACAGGGAGCGAAGAACCCTTCGTTCCTTCGAAGAATTCATGGCCCACGACAGCCCCGCCGGTTTTCAGCAGGTCAACAAGTTCTTGAGTGGAGACAGACTTGAGGACGAGCTTGGTTTTGCCATTCTCACCCTTCCTTTCCAGCCGGGCTGTTGCCTTGCTGGTGATGCTGAAGATTTTGCCGGTTGGCTTGTCTTCTTCATCTCTGGGTTCGTAATGAAACCCCGTGTCAACGACAAGGTCGTAATCGCCCAGCCCTCCGAAGTACAAGAACTCTCTGTCCGTCAGCAGTTCGCCCGGAGCTTTTTTGGGCTGCTTCTTGCCGTTGCCGTTTGTTGGGGCAATGGCGCGCGTTTCGTCGTCTGGCAGAAGCCGAGACAAAGGAACACAGAGGCCAAACCCGGTCCTGACCCAAGATGTCATGGCAAAGGAGCTACGATTTATGAATCTTGAGAATTCATATCGCAACTTTCCTTCGGCTGTCTTTCCGAGGCACAGGTGCTCTCCGTCTTTGGAGAGAATGTACTCGATGAGAATGAATGGATTGTCCCATTCCTTTCTCATTGCTTCCAATGCCTCGAGGGGTTTGCCCATAGCATTGAGGATGTAAAGCCGATTGCCGACACGGGACACTTTGATCGCGTTGTCGTGCCCCTGGAATTTCCAAGAGAGCAACGCTGTCTTCTCGTTGACTTGTTCCGGGTCGCCGAACAATAGTTCCTCAGGGGGCACTTTCGTCTTGTCAGGAGCGAAAACTTCCTGTTTCCGTGTTTCCTGAATGGTATTGTGAGCTGTTGCCAGTTCTTTCGATCGGTCGCTGACAGCTTCGGCCAACTTTTCACGGGCGAACCCGTTATAGCGGTCAAAGACGCCAGCATTGAGCTCGTAACCCTTGCCAAACGCCCAGATAGACGCTTTCTGTTGGCTAACGGCCACAAAGACTTTTTTGGCATCTTCGCCAAGGCTGTCTTTGGATCCCTTTAACAGATCCTCGAGGTCGTCCTTGGTGGCCGCGTGACGAAGAGTGTCTACCAAAAGTCCTATTTCGGTAATCTGCCTTACCCGGAGGCACAAGGCCTCCACAAACTGTTGCCGGCCAGGGATTTCCGCTTCTTCGCGGAGAACGCCATTGTTTTCGGGAGAGAAGATACGCAGGGCAAAGATAGTGCCCTCGTAGTCATCACTCCGCTGCTGTCTTGTTTGATCGGCATCATTGCACTGATCAAACTGGACTTCCTCGCCGATTTCCATCATGTCGAGAACCAGCTGACGGAGGAACTTGCATGCGACGTTTACAATCCATTCGTAAGCGCCGCGCGCAATGCCATTGACGTACTCGGACAGCTCTGCGCTGTCCATGCGTCCGTCATCCTTCTTTACGGCTTCGTTTGAAAAACTCAGCCGAATCTCTTTTTTGGCAGCCAGTTTTTTGGCCGCAGCCGTAAGGGCTGTTGCCGGGTTGTTGCTGTTTCTGCCAAGACCGCCGCTCAACTTTTGCGAAACACACATCTTTTACTCCTGTTGCCAAAAGCAACGGAAAAAGATTTGCGTCTTCACAAACGCGTCCAAAGGGCGCAGAAATAAATTGTGAAGAACTGACGTCAGTTTATCATAATAATAAAAACTTGTCAATAGTTTGGGCAAAATTGTTTTTATTCTATTTTTTGCAAAAAAAAGACGGAAAAATTTCCGTCTCTATTCTTTCTTTGGCGAGAAATAATAAACTAATTCTTCGCCGGTTTCAGGATGTTTTGCCACGATTTGCATTTGCCTGTATACCTTTGAAAAAGAACTTTCGCTGCCTATAGAAAAGGCGATTTCTATGCCTTTTTTTCTTCTTAATTCCCATAAAAGCGGAGAATAATCCAAATCTCCTGATGCCAGACAAAAATATCGGACCTGATCGCCAAAAAGGTTTATTATTTTTTTTGTATGGTCAATCAGATGATCGTCAACGTTATCCGGTTTTTCTTTGGGTCTTACAGGTTTCTTTGGAGGACAATAAATTGTTTCAATAAGAAATTCATTTTTGTAATGTTCCCAAAGATAATGCCATAAAGAAGAATTTGTAGACTGTGAAGGCGGTAAATACAAGTGGACGCAGAGTATTTTTCCAAAAGTCCTAATCCATGCAAACATTTTATGAAATCCGGCAATAAGGCTGTAACCCATATACTCTTGGCCGCCTTGAGCCGATGATATCAACAAATTATCTACATCAATTGCAACTATAACGTCATTTCCTTCTTTTTTTTTATTCGGCAAAGACATAGAACGCCTCGCTTTTGCAAAATAAAGACGAAAAGGCACATTAATAACTGATATTTATATTATATGTTTTTTATAATTTAGTCAATACCAGTTGACAATAATAGTATATCTATGATATAAAAAAACATAATAGTTCTTTTGCCCTTTTGCAACGAGGCGCGCAATGAATGGATTGATAAGCGGCGCGGTAAGGATTATAATGTTAAGGTTTTCTTTTAGCAATCTTGATTTAATTCCGGACTGCTTAGAACAAGAAAGCGGGATTGAAAAGCCGGAGAAATTTCTTGCCCGGCAATTTGAAATTCCAGGCGAACAGTTTATTGAACCAGTTGAAGCTGTTGGCTGTTTATTATTTATTCGCGACATGGAAGAAGCCGGATACATAATAGTGGACGCTTTTTTCAAGGTTGGAAAAAAATACGGCCGCGACTTTGGTATAATGCTTTTCACTTTTGCGATTAAAGAGAATGCGCATTGTTCCGAAAGATTTCTGAGAGCGAAGCTTGCCATAGAGCAAAAACTTCACAATCTTTTTGAACAAAATATGTGGCGTGTTCGGGCATTTCTTAATCCTTTCTTCAAGAATGGAAAAATGATTGACGACTTGTATGCCGTTTCCGTTAACTTTGAGGTTCGAACGCCTTTGGTGGATGGGAATGGAAAGCCGTTAGTCCAGTGGCAAAAAAACGATAAAGGCGAACGGATAGGAGATGCTCCGATAAAAATTTGTCCAAAGCTTTTCTTAAGAATTGAAAATGGCGATATTTGCGCAGCGAGCGCATGATATTATTCTATATTTAAGGAAAGCATTGCCGAGGCGTTAAAAACCCTCGGTTTTTTTACGTCAAAAAATCTCCGTTTTTAACAGAGATTTTTTGGGCGTAATTATTTATTGTTTATAGTTTTCAGTTTAAAGTTTATCGTTTACAAGTTTTAAGCTCATTTTATGGTCTTGCGCTTCAATAGAAGATATCTGAAAATTATATTCTTGCCCTATTTTTAACGTTTCTTCCATTTTTGCTTGAGACCCAAATTCTGAAATGTGGCACAAACCCTGAATTGTTTTACCATCTTTGTTTTTTTCCAAAATTAACTGCACAAAAACGCCAAAAGGATTAAACTTGGTTACCTTTCCTTTTATTGTGTCTCCTTTTTTAAGAGCAATGCTTGACCAGGGATCTGTTTTTAGAGCTTTTAATGATAGGGAAACTTTTCCGTTTGATATATCTATGATTTTTGCTTTTACTTTATCTCCAACTTTTACCACTTCTAACGGGTCTTTTATTAACTGCCAGTCAAGCTCTGAAATGTGTATTAATCCTTCCAAAGATTCTGTTTCATCGGATTCTTCTTTTAAAGGAACTTGAAATTTTAAAAATGCTCCAAAATTTACAACGCCCGTTATTTCCCCTTCAACTATATCTCCGATGTTAAAACTTTTTAACATTTCTTTTATTTTTATGTTTTCTTTTGTTTTTTCAGAAAGTATCAGTTTGTTTTCTTTTTGGTTTAAATCAAAAACTTTTACTTCCAATTCTCTGCCCACTAATTTTTGAAGAGCTTTTAATATCTTCTGGTTGTCTCCGTTTTCAACTTTTGGATAATTGGCAGAAGATAATTGGGAAGCAGGAAGAAAAGCGGGGATTCCAGAAACCTCTGCTAAAAGCCCGCCTTTGTTAGCCCCCAATATTTTAGCGGGAAACGTTTCGCTGTTATCATATTTTTGTTTTAAGGTTTCCCAGGCGATTTCTTTGCTTGCTTTTGCCAAAGACAGTTCTATATAGCCGTCTTCATTTTCTAGCTCTGTTATTTTAGAAATAACAGTATCTCCTGTTTTTAAACTTTTCATTGATCTTTTTGAATCATAGAATTCTTTGCCGTAAATTACTCCTGCTCCAAAAATACCCAAATCAAAAAAAACAGAGGCCTTGCCCTTGCCAATAACTTTGCCTTCTATAATTTCTCCAATTCTGGGAGTTTTTATGGAAGAGGACTGCTCAAAAGATTTTTTTATTATCATACTTTACAACTCCTTGCAATAATAAAAATATAACATATCGGGGCGAACAAAGCAAGAGCTTTGTTTTCTAATTTTCAATTTTCAATTTACAATTTTCATTGAACGACCTAATTTTTCCGCCTACGGCGGATGTCCCGAAGGGACACAATTTTCAATTACGAATTAACTTTTATTGATATTGAACTTCGCTGTTTTTTATGATACTATTAATTAATAGACCCTACTAATAAGGTCTTATTATAATTATGATTATTAATTGGTACGGGCAAACTTGCTTTAAAATAATAGTTCAGGGCGATAAAGGCCCTGTTGATATGTTTATAGACCCTTTTGAAAAAGAGATTGGTTTGAGGCCTCCAAGAATTGACGAAAACAGCATTGTGATTTTTTCAGAAATTGACAAAAAGTTTTTAGGCTCCAAATTTGTTATTACGGGCCCCGGCGAATACGACACAAACGGGATTTGTATTCAGGGTATAAACGCGCCGGCAAAAAACAAAGAAAGAACAACGATTTTTTTGATTAAGGCGGAAGATATAAAAATCTGCCATCTTGGTTTTTTAGGAGAAAAAGGTTTTGCCGAAAAAGAAATAGAAGAAATAGGAGACGTTGATATTTTAATGCTTCCTGTGGGTGGCGCAAAATCAATTGATGCCAAAGATGCATTAGAGGTAATGTCGCAAATAGAGCCGAAAATAACAATTCCAATGTATTATTCTTTACCGGGCTTGAAAGAAAAAATTGACGGATTGGATAAATTTTTAAAATCATTGGGCATAAAATCGCCTTTGGCTTTGCCAAAATTGTCGGTGAAAAAAAAGGATTTGTCGCAGGACGAGGCGAAGATAGTAGTGTTACAACCATAATAAATAACCAAATCCCAAACCAAAAACCAGAAAAAATAACCAAGTCCTAATTCCCAATTTTTAATTTATTTATTTTTTGGATATTGGGTATTGTCTCCCTTCGGGAGATCCCCCGCAGGGGGAGATATTTTTTCGGAATTCGGGTTTGGAAATTGTTGTTTAAAACATTGGATTTTTTAAATAAGCTTCGCAATCAGCCCGAGCATATTAAAAAGATAATATTATGGGCGACGGTTGTTATTATTGGGTTGATAATGCTTGTTTTATGGTGGTTTTTTATATTCCAAAAAACGATAAAAAGTTTTAATTCAGAAAAATTAAAAGAAAATTTTAATATTCAAGGATTGGAAGATCAAATACAAAATCTTCAAAAAGTAGAATTGCCTAAAATAAGCGAAGAAGACGCAAAAAAAATAGAGGAAGAGCTGAAAAAGATGGAAGAACAAGGGAAAACGGCAACAGGGGAGTAAAATTCCAAGTCCCAATGCCCAATGCCCAACAAAATCCCAATTATTTAAACCCCAAATCTAAAGTATAAAGTAATTAGGGTTTGGGGTTTAGAGCTTCATTGGTCATTGGGGTTTGGTCATTGGGGTTTAGATTAATAAAATGGCTAAAGAAAAAGAAGAAAAAAAACTTAATACAATCGGCAAAGTAAAAGACCGGGAAATTGTTGACGAAATGAAAGAGTCGTACATTGACTACGCTATGTCTGTTATTGTGTCTCGCGCTCTTCCTGATGTAAGGGACGGGTTAAAGCCCGTGCACAGAAAAATTTTATTTGCCATGAACGAATTAGGATTAAGCTCTTCGGCAAAATTTAGGAAGTGCGCCGCTGTTGTTGGAGAGGTTATGGCAAAATATCATCCGCATGGAGATATGGCGATTTATGACACCTTGGTTAGAATGGCGCAGGATTTTAATATGCGGTACACTTTAGTTGCTCCGCAGGGAAATTTCGGTTGTTTTACAAAAGATACAAAAGTGAAACTTACAGATGGAAGAGATTTATCTTTTGGAGAACTTATAAAAGAATGTAAAGACGGTAAAAATAATTTTACTTATACTATTGATGAAGACGGAAATATAAAAATCGCTGAAATTAAAGAACCAAGAAAAACAAACGAGAATACAGAAATAATGAAATTAGTTTTAGATAATGGAGAGGAGATAAAATGTACCCTAAATCATAAATTTATGTTGAGAGACGGCAGTTACAAGGAAGCAAAAAATTTAGAGGCAGGGGATTCTTTAATGCCTTTGTATTTTAGATACTCTATAAAAAAAGACGATGTAAATGCGATAGGATATTCCATGGTTTTTCAGCCAAAATTAAATGTATGGAATTTTGTCCATATTTTAGCTGATGAATGGAATATCAAAAATGATGTTTATCTAAAATCAAAAGGTAGAATTAGACATCATATTGATTTTAATAAATTAGATAATAATCCAACAAATATAATTAGGATGAATTGGAAAGAGCATTGGCAGACACATTATAATTTTACGTCCGACAAGCATAAAAACGACGTTTCGTATAGAAAGAAACTTGCTGCAGGAAGAAATAAATATTGGCAAAACCCGGTTAACAGGGAAGCGTATTCTAAAAGAATGAGCCAAAGAAATTTAAAGAACTGGAGAAAAACTGGATATAGAGAAAGAATGAGGATATTTTTGAGTGAAATAAATAAAAAATATTTGGCAGAACATCCAGAAAGAATTAAAGAAATAAGTAAAACTGCTTCTGCAACAATGAAAAGATTATGGCAAAATCCCGAGTATAGGCAGTTATTCCATGAAAAAATAGTTGCAAGCAATAAAAAAAGAAAAACAAATTTAACAGGGAAAATAAAGTTTTTAAATATTTGCGGATATTTATCACAAAATAATATAGAAATAACCGAAGAGAACTATGAGAAAGTGAGAGTTCTAGTTTTTGGCGGCAAAAATTTTACGACATGGAATTTTGGACTTGGTAAATATTATAAGAACGATAAAAATTGTTTATTATTTGAATTAAACCGTAATCATAAGGTTGTCAGGAAAGAGTTTTTAGAGGAACGTGAAGATGTTTATGATTTGACTATAGACAAAACGCATAATTTTGCTTTATCTAGCGGTGTATTCGTTCATAACTCTATTGACGGGGACAATGCCGCGGCTTCCAGATATACTGAATGTAAATTATCAAAAGTAGGGGATAAAATGATGGAAGATATAGAAAAGAACACGGTTAATTTTATGGATAACTACGACGGCACCAGAAAAGAGCCAAAAGTTTTGCCTTCTCCTTTGCCTAATCTCTTGCTTAACGGGTCTTTTGGCATTGCTGTTGGCATGGCAACAAGTATTCCGCCCCACAACTTAACTGAAATTTGCGATGCTTTAATTTATATTATTGATGAGCCAAAAGCGGGAATAGAAGATGTTTTTAAATTTATTCAAGGACCTGATTTTCCCACAGGAGGTATTATATATGGTAAGAAAGACATAATTTCTGCTTATTCGCAGGGCAAGGGCCCTATTGTAACGCGGGGCAAAGCAGAAGTAATAGAGCAGGAAAAAACAGGTAAAACTCAGATAATCATAACGGAAATACCTTATGAGGTTTCAAAGTCTTCTTTGGTGGAAAAATTAGCCGAATTAGTTCAGGAAAAGAGAATAGACGGTATAAAAGATATCAGGGATAAATCAGACAGG
>Ga0315273_10008112_pt1 | contig 13239 bp, 5 predicted proteins | sample YL17G02_0_MG_FD_205753 | JGI IMG/M metagenome (GOLD analysis project Ga0315273, IMG submission 205753) | Sediment microbial communities from Yellowstone Lake, YNP, Wyoming, USA - YL17G02_0 | ecosystem: Environmental > Aquatic > Freshwater > Lake > Sediment | place: USA: Wyoming | collected...
GTGGGTCCCTTCGACGACGTGCAGATCGACGGCTTCCCCGACCCCTTCTATCCAGACAACTACATCGCAGTGGCGGCCTCCAACGGGATCACCGTTGGCACGGGTCCTGGCAGGTTCTCGCCCGGTGCAATCATCCTGCGCGCCCAGGTCGTGACCATGATCGTCCGCGGGGCTCAGAATGTGCTGCCGCCGGGAACGCTGACCATGCCGCCGGCGGGCTACACGGGCTCGCTGCCCAACTTCAGCGACATCCATTCGCCGAACATGCGGGTGGCCGAGTTCAATGGTCTGCTGGCGGGCCTGGTCGGGTTCGGCCCGTCGTGGGACCCGTGGAAGCCTGCTTCGCGCGGGGAGGTCGCGCAGATGTTAGCGAACCTGCTCGCGCTCGTGCCACCTTCGGGTTCCACGACCACGACGCTGCCCTCTACTACGACCACGACGGTGCCGCACACGCCGACCACGATACCTGTGGCCATCAAGAGCCTAGCCTTCAACCCAGCCACGGTCACCATCCACGCGGGTGACTCCGTGACCTGGACGAACAATGACGGCTTCGACCACACCGTGACAGCCGATGGTGGTGCGTTCAACGCCACTATTCACAGCGGGCAGAGCTTCACCGTCAAGTTCAATAGTGTCGGGCAGTTCCCGTACCACTGCGCCATCCACCTGTCGATGCACGGGAAGGTCATCGTCCAATGACGCGAGGTCGGGTGATAGTCACCGCGAAAGGGCGAGCGATGCGGAAGGGGGGGGTGACGAGTGCCGTCCTCGCAATCGTCCTCACGGTCGTCCTCGGACTGGTCGCGGCAGGGTGCGGCAGAGCTGGGGCCACGACGACCGAGTCTCTCCAAACGCCACCAGGTTCCTCCACCGGCGTTCAGCCCACGGCCACGTCACAGATCGCGACCACCACCGTCACCCATCCCCCGACGACCCAGAGGGCCACGACCACGGTCCAGGCCACGACGACCACCGACCGGCCGACCACGACCACCCGCCGCACCACGACGACGCGTCGCCCCTCGACCACCGTTCCAGTCACCAACGTTCCAGTCACCACCACCGTGCGGCCCACGACGACCACCACCAAGCCGGCGAGCCCCGAGGTGGTCACCATTCGCGGGTTCGCGTTCGAGCCGGCCTCGGTCACTATCCACGTGGGGCAGAAGGTGATCTGGAAGAACGACGATAGCGTCGAGCACACGGTCACGGCCGACAACGGCGCGTTCGGCAGCGCGGCACTCGCACAGGGCGCGAGCTTCAGCCATACATTCGCCAGTCCGGGCACCTACACCTACATCTGTGGTATCCATCCGCAGATGCAAGGCGTGATCGTTGTCGAATAGCCGGCACCACCCTAGGGTGCGCTCGATGCCGTGGAGGCGATCTCGCACGGGTTTCGCGCGCTCGGCGCGTAGTTCAGGTGGGCGCGGGCCGAACTGATTGCTGGGCCGCCGCGCTTCTTTGTCTACGCCGCTCCAGCCGCGCGCTTTCCCGCAAGGGTGTCGTCTGTCTCCAAGGCACTCAGAAAGGCCTGCACTAGGGCCGGGTCGAGCTGGGTGCTGGACCATCGTATGAGCTCAGCCTCCGCTTCCTCGTGCGACATGGCCTTGCGGTAAGGGCGGTCGGTAGTCATGGCCGAGTACGCGTCGGCCACAGCAAGGATACGACCCAGATACGGGATCGCTTCACCGCGAAGTCCACGGGGGTAGCCCGTGCCGTCGAAGCGCTCGTGATGGGCCCCCACCGCCTCGACCACTTCGCCCAGGTTGGGGACTTCCTTGATGATGAGTTCGCTCAGCTGCACGTGATGCTTGACGATGTCGAACTCGCCCACGTTTAGACGCCCCGGTTTCTGGAGGATGGTGTCCGGCACGCCCACCTTGCCCACGTCGTGCAGCAGGCCGGCGATCCGAAGGATCCTCTGCGACTCGTCCGAGAGGGCAAGATGTCGGGCGAGCATCAAAGCGCGTCCCGTCACGTCCTCGGAGTGTTGGCGCGTGTAGCGGTCCTTCTTGTCCACGGCCGTGACCAACCCATCGAGGACCCCGAACATTCCCGCGCCGGCGAGCTCGGTTCTGACGTCGGCGTCATCCGCCTTGGCCGAGGTGACCGCGTCTCCGCCGCGCCGCTTGGATTGGTACATGTTGGCATCGGCGAAACTCACCAGCTCGCCGGCCGTTCGGGCGTCCGTGGGATAGGTGGCGACCCCGCAGCTCACGTGCAGAGGGATGGGAAGCCCGTCAGGAGACTCGAAGGGACTATCGTAGACGGAAACGCGCAGGCGGTGTGCCAGCTCCACCGCACCCTGTCCGTCCGTGCCGGGAAGGATGGCCGCGAACTCGTCGCCGCCGTAGCGGCCAACGACGTCCGACAAGCGCAGCGCGTCGGATAGACTGCGGGCCACCAGACGGAGCACGTCGTCCCCCACTGGGTGCCCGTACGTGTCGTTGAAGATCTTGAAGCTGTCCAGGTCCATCATCACCAGTGAGACCTGGCCCCCACTCCGTTGGGCCCTATGGACCTCCTGATCGAGCCGCTCGTGGAACCCCCGGTGGTTCAACAAACCAGTAACGGGATCTCGCTCGGCCAAGATGAGCGCGTCCTCGTACTGTTGCGCGTTGTCCAGCGCCACGCCCAGCTGGGCGCCAATGGACTCCTCCAAGACTGCCCGATCGGCGCGGTCACCTACCGGAGCGTCCCGCAGCAACAGCCCGAGGGCGCCCAGAGCCCTTCCCCGGGAGATGAGCGGCACCATGAGCAGGCCCGTCCAGGGCCATAGGTCGTCCCCCAATCCGGCCAGGACGGGGACTTCCTTCGTCATGAGCAGGGTGGGTGTCTGGGTCTCCAACACCACGCCCAACGTCTGCTCTCGCTCGCCCAGGACAGCCAGGAAGTCACGCGTCATCCCGTCCACACCGCGGTGAACCGAGAGTGCGACGCGACCCCCGCGGTCTTGCACCCACACGACGCCCTCTGTAGCTTCCGTCGCCTCACAGGCGAGATCCAGCCCCGTGGCGAGCACCTCGTCTGGTTTGAGCGACTGGCTGAGAGCCGTCGCCGCTCGGTTGAGCGTGTCGAGCTGCGAGGTGCGCTGGGTCAGTACCTCGCTCTTCTCGGTCAACTCCACCACGCGTAGCTCGAGGTCCTGCGACAGGATGCCCAGAGATGTGTTCAGTCTTGTGTTCTCCAGCAGGGTCAGGAATTGGCGGACCATCACCAGCACGAAGAGAAGGAACGCGAAACCCACGACAAAGAAGCCGGGGATGTCGAGGGTGCCCTCATTCCCGCGGAAGTTGAGGAACAGGACAGCCACGACCGCAGGGAACACGAGGTACGGGAGGACCAGCCGCAGCGCTTTGGAGCGGTGCAAGTCGACCCACATGCCCGGCGACGCTGCTCCTTCATCCGCGCGGGCGGCCGCCCGAGGCTCGGATGCCGCGGCGGCGGCACTCCGGATCAAAGAGAGGGCAGCGAGGCCGCCCAGGGCGTACGAAAGAGGCCAGAAGGGATCGACGATGCTTCCTGTCAAAAACTGCCCTTGGAGCATGAGCCACGCGTAGACCATGTCGGCGAGAACGAGCACGGCGAAGCTGGTGAGCAGAAAGAGCGGAGCCAACGCCACCCGTTCCAGGTTCCAGCTGAGGAAGAGAGTGGTCAAGGCAAACAGAAGCACGAGGTCCCACATAGGGTACGCGACGGTCACCGCCACCAGCAACGGGGAGTCCTCTCCCGTGATCGAGGGGGCGAGAACGAGCTGCCACGCCAGCCCTGCAACCCCCAGGGTGAAGAGGAGACTGTCCAGTATGACGGTGATTCCAGTGAACCGTCCGGGAGGACGTCGCACGAGGAAGAGTATTCCCGCGAACATGGCGGGATAGAACGCCATGTAGAAGACGTCGGCCAGGGACGGGGTGGGCGATTCCTGGGTGAGAACCAGCTCGTAGAACGTCCACGTTGCTTCCGCGACAGTCGAGAAGATGAACCCCAGCGCGAAGAAGCGCCACGCCCAACGATCGCGGCGGTCGGGGGAGTACCGAGGGGAAGACGCCAGGTAGCAGAGAACGGCGGCTGCTCCCGGCATCGCGATCGAAGCGATGTCCAAGAGCGCACGGCGCGAAGCGCTCTCGGAGCCGGGGAGATAGGTGGCCATAGCGAACAGCGCAACCCAAGCGAGCAGAGCCCACCCGACCGCGCCGATGGGCGATCTTCGCTCCCTCTCCGCCAACGCGCCTGCCTGCATCCGCCAGAACCTCCGTAGTCGCGGCGAAACCGTTCCTGTGCTCGCCGCAGTTCCCCCTGTATCGGCGTGGTTCGACCGAAACTCAAGCGACTCGGTACTTGGACAGTGGACGAGAGCAGAAGTCTCCTGCTCATCGACACGCTGCATCAGCCCGTCTTCGACGAGAGTCGTTGGCCGGTCTACCCTGCCGAGCCGATGCATGGGAAAGCGGTCAGGGTGGCTGCATGTGCGGGGCACTATAGCCTGCTCAGACACCCGGACCCCCTCGCACCGGGTTTGAAGTAGGTACACGGACGAAAGAATAGAGCAGGCAACCGTGTCGGGCAGCGCGGCATTGCGCACCGGCCGGGATGTTCACGTCATGTCGAGGCACGAGGAGGCACGGGTTAATGAGCACCATATGGGAGGACTTCAGGAACGCGCTGGGCACCACGATCCCGCACATCATCGCAGCGGTCGTGATCCTGCTGATCGGCTGGTTGATCGCGTGGGTGGTGGCGTCGGCTGTGCGAGGGGTGATCAAGCGCACCGGTCTGAGCCAGCGCTTGGCCGGACACGTGCGCGACGAGGACAAGGATCGCGTGGCCACCGTGGAGAACGGATTCTTCAAGGTCACCTTCTGGGTGATCATGATCTTTGTCATCGTCTCCGCCCTCGAGGCCCTTCGGCTGACCGTGGTCGCGGGACCTCTCGGCAGCATGCTCACCCAGATCATGAACTACCTGCCGCGGCTGCTCGGCGCCGGCATCCTCCTAGTCGTGGCGTGGCTGATCGCGACGCTCGTGCGCATGCTGGTGGCCAAGGTTCTCGGAGCGACGAGCGTGGACAAGCAGGTCGGCGGGCACGTAGCCGGTACGGACGACGCGAAACCGGTCCCGCTCAGCGCCACGCTGGCGGAGGTGGCCTACTGGTTGGTGTTCCTGCTGTTCCTCCCGGCGGTCGTGGGAGCCCTCGGTCTGACGGGACTGCTGCTCCCGGTTACCGCGTTGGTGAACAAGATCCTTGCCTTCCTGCCCAACCTCCTCGCCGCCGGCGTCATCGCGCTGGTCGTCTGGTTCGTGGCCCACATCGCGCGGCGCATCGTGGTGAGCCTGCTGGTCGCCGTGGGGCTGGATCGGCTGGGCGAGCGTATCGGCGTTGCTAAAGCCCTCGGCAAGCAGACGCTGTCGGGCCTCGTCGGGCTGGTGGTCTACGCGCTGATCGTCATCCCGGGCGTCGTGGCCGTCCTTGACGCTCTGAACCTTCAGGCTGTCGCGATACCGGTCAGCCAGATGCTGGGCAGTATCCTGGCGTCGATCCCGCTCCTCGTGGCCGCCGCCCTCGCGCTGGTGATCGCCTACTTCGTGGGACGTCTGGTCGGCGACCTGGTGAAGAACCTGCTGGCCGCTGTGGGCTTCAACGCCGTGCTGGCCAAGCTAGGCATCGGCAAGGAGCGGACCGAAGGCGGGTGGACACCAGCCGCAGTCGTAGGCAACATCGTGATGGTGGTGATCGTCCTCTTCGGTCTCATCGAGGCGTTCACTCTGCTGCGCTTCCCGGCGATGGTCGCCATCACCGTAAGCTCCATGGTCTTCGCTGCTCACATCCTGGTCGGATTGGCGGTCTTCGGCATCGGCCTCTTCCTGGCCGACGTGATCGTGCGGGCCATCCGGGCGTCCAGTGTCGCCCACGCAAGTCTCCTCTCCATCTTCGCGCGGATCGCCATCCTGTTGCTGGCGGGTGCCATGGCTCTGCAGCAGATGGGGTTGGCGAACAGCGTCATCGTAGTGGGCTTCGCCCTGCTGCTCGGCTCAGTGTCAGTGGCCGCCGCGATCGCCTTCGGCGTGGGTGGCCGCGAGGTCGCCGGGAGAGAACTCGCGAACTGGGTGGACACCATCAAGTCGAAGAAAGAGTAGGAGATCGCCGCCGTGGCCGGGGCGGCTTCCGCCCCGGCCACGGCGACAACCAAGCGGGGGGGGCTGCACGAGGGTCTTCTCTACGTCACGGGGGCGACGGGGTTCGACCTCCAGCACGACGGAGGGCGCGAGATCAACCCGGGGCCGCTGCCCGCTCTTGCCGGTTTTCGAGTGTATGCTCGGTTCTCAACATGCGACCGCGCAGGCAGTGCGCCGCGACCGTCTCGAGCTGCCTGAGCTGACCTGCCGTGATGCTGCTCCCGTCGGCCTCCACCACGGCGTAGGGCACCCCGCTGCGCACCGCGGCGTCGTGTAGCGCCGCCGTCGCCAGGTTCGCCGGCGCGCAGTTGAAGGCGCCGATGTTGACGTAGCCGTCGAAATCGCCCGCCTCCAGGCCGGCAATCAGGCGACCGACGGTGAACGGCGCCTCCGAATAGCCGTTCACGGAGATGAGCTGGTGTCCTTTGCTCGCGACCTCGTTGAAGGGCGCGGAGGGCGCGAACAGCAGGCCGGAGCGTTCCATGATGCCGCGCCAGCGCCGCTCCATCCCCGAGACCACCGATCCGTGCACGCGCCCCTGCACCACCCGAACCCCCCGCGAACGGCCCCCGCCGCGGGTAAGCGACCCAAGAACCGCTCCCCAGGAGTTCTGCGCGGCGGGCGTCAGATACCCCCTCTCGAACCCCGACCGGCTCACCTCCTCGAACTCCATTAGAGAGACGAACTCCGAGAGGTCGTTGGTCTTGCAGAGGATGCCTCTCTCTTCGAAGAACTCCCTCACCTGCACGTCCACGAAGATCCGGTTGATGCCGCCGAAGAGCAGCACCTTCGGGGCTTCGGCGGGCCGTTCGCGCAGGGGGATCTCAGCCAGACTCGTCGCAACTCGGCGAAGCTCGCGATCGGTCGACACGAGACCTCCCTGCGCAGCTGTCAGGAGTCCGGCCTCCAGCTCGTCCAGCCTGGTCAGCGCCGCCGACCGATCCACCGCCAGACAGCGCAGCGAAGAGCGCACCTCCTCCAACAGATCGCCCACGATAGCGGCGGCCGCTATGCTGGCCGCCCCCTTCTCCCCCGCACCGAGATACGCGTTGTGAATGGACGGCCAGGCGACCACCGCGTCGTCAAATCCCAGGCGCTCGAAGGCGATGGCGGCGGCATCGAACCAACTACCGATCTGGCACGGACCCTCCTGCTCCAGAAGATGGAACACGGTGACCTCACCCGCCGGCCGGGATTCGAGATGCCGCGCCGCCTTACCCATCATGGAGAGGAACGGCAGGCACTCCCGACCCGAGCAGACCGACCGGGCCGCCTGCAGAATGCCCGCATCGGTGTCGGCGGTAGCGATCGCTTCCCAACCGAGCGTGCCGTACAGGTGCTTCATGATGCCCGCACAGACTGGGGGGAAGTCACCGAGCAGCACGTGCAGCACCCGGGGATCGTCGAACCCCAGACGGCTACCATCGCCGAGGACGATGCGCACCTTCCTACCTTTCCCTTCCACATGGGCACGCGTCGCGTGGGGGCGCATGGACGCCGCAGCCGCGTGACGCTGGCGACGCTCCTCGATGATGTCCAGGAAGGCGCCCACCCGCGTCTCGATGCCGGCGTGGGCCGTGTGGGAGTCGATCTCGAGGAAGCAGAAAGGCCGGCCCTCGAGTTCAAGTCGCAGCCGGTGGTGGATGATCGCATCAGGGCCGCACGAGAAGCAGGAGAGAGCACACACGTACAGATCATCTCGGTCGCGTACGTAGTCGACCGCAGCCAGCACGCGCTGCGTGTGGTGCCAGACGTTCCGCCGGTTGGCGGGCGGAGTAAATGGCAGAGCGTCACCGGGGATGACCGTGAAACCGCGGCTTGCGATCTTCCGCGGGACTGACAGGTTGACTTCGGGAGCGTACGCCGCGTACGGGCGACCAACCAGGACGACCGCCGGACCATCGAGCTTCTCCAGAGCTTCCTCGATGGCCTCGCGGTAGCGGTGCTCGAACGCTTCTTGGTGAGCGCGGGCCGCGGCAAGGGCGGCGTGGGCCGCGGATCGGTCGACTCCCAAACGCGCGGCCATTCTCGCCACCTCGCGTTCGGTGGTCGACCTCAGATGGTCGGTGAGACCGATCTCCGGCGTCAAGATGCGGTCCGAGGCGGTCGCGAAGAAGGTCTTGATCACACCGGGGGTATCCTCGGTGACCGGACAGAGGTATCCGTGGTCGAGGCCATCAGGGACTGGGAACTCGCGCAGGTAGGGAAGGAAGACGTAGTCGACCTCTTGGGCGAGGAGGTCGTCCACCGCCGCGTGCAGGAGTTCGCCGGGATAACACAGCGGAGCGTGAGTGCGGCGTTCTCCCATGCCGGGGCGGGACAGCACGACCTCATATCCCAGCCCGGTCAGCAGTCGGGCGAAGAAGGGATAGACCTCGTAGGTGTTCAAGGCGAGCGGGAGTCCGATACGGCCCCGAGACGGAGACGGTTGCTCCGGAGCGAACGTCTGGAACATGAGCTCCTGCCTGAGTCCCACCAGGTCCACGCCCTCCTTGTGGCGCAGAGCCTCGGGCCGACGCTGCATCTCCCACTTGGAGCAGAGTCCGCCAAACGGGTAGGTGTGCCCATCGAGGGCTATGCGCTGGATCTCGCAACGGTTCTCGCAGCTCTTGCAGGTGAACGACTCCTTCTCTTCCATCTGCACCGCCCCGAAGGCGGTCAAGTCCCGGTCCAGCCGGTCGACATCACCAGCCGTCAAGAGGTCGTCTGCCATCTGCGCGGCTCCGATAGCACCCATCATCTCCGGCAGGGGAGGCACCCGCACCTGAGCGCCGGTGAGACCGGCGACGGCCAGCGCGAGCGCAGGATTCAGGGCCACGCCACCCTGCAACAAGATGGTCCGCCCGATGTGGCGCGCTCCCACCACCCGGGCCAGATAGTTGTCCACGATGGCGTAGACCAGCCCGGCGAGCACGTCGGTCCGATCCACGCCCTGCTGCAGCGCGACACGGATCTCGGAGTTGATGAAGGCGGCGCAGCGCTCCCCAAAGGCCACCGGGGCCGTTCCTTTCAGGGCAAGGAGGCCGATCTCCTCCATGGGCACGTGCATGTCGGAGCCCGCCGACTCCTCCAAGAAGCTGCCTGTACCGGCGGAGCACCCGTCGTTCATGGCATAGTCCACCGGGATCCCCGCCTGCAGTGCCACGAACTTGGCGTCCTGACCGCCGAGCTCGAACAGGGTGTCGACGTCCGGCGCCGCTTCACGAGCCGCGCGTGCATGGGCGAGGATCTCGTTGAACATGAGACAGTTGTCCAGAGAGACGGCCACGATGTCCCGACCCGACCCGGTGGTCGCCGCCTGGACGATGCGCACAGGAGTGCCGCCGACCTGCCGGCTGAGCTCCTCAAGGCACTCAGACGCCGCCCGCACGGGGTTGCCGTGCGTCCGCAGGTAGCAGCCCACCACCGGCCGGTGGCTCTCGCGGTCGAGAAGCACCGCCTTCGTGGTGGTGGACCCGGCGTCGACCCCCAGGATCACGTCCATGCCCGGCACGAGTGGCGCCCAGGCGGCGCCGCTCATGCGGTCGACCTGGCCGGCGTAGGCAGTCAGCGGCACGCGGGTGGAGTAGCTGTGGCCCTCCCGAGGGCGCAGCCATTCCCGCGGATCTCCAAGATCACGGGCTCCCGCCTCCCGGGCCGAGACGGCCGCACCCAACGCTTCGAGATAGACGCTATGCTCATCAACGTCCACTCGAGACACACTGAGCAACCGCCTGACCTCCTCTACGAGCAGATGGCTCTGCACCAGGTTCCCGGCCAGCAGCACGCTGTCGCGGGGCCAGTTCGTGGAGGAGACCAGCGTTGCGATCTTGCCCCCCAGCTCCGCTATCAGCGAGTGGGCGATATCGGCCGGTACGCACTCGCCTTTGTTCAGCTTGTGGGTGGCGTCGGACTTGCAGTGGACCGAGCAACGAGAGGCCAGGGGGACCCGACGACCCCGGTCGGCGGCCTCCAGCCCGGCGTGGAGGTCGAAGTCCATCCGGCCGAACTGCTGCACCAGGAACTCCCCGCTCCCGGCGGCACAGCGGTTGCTGGAGACCATGCCCCGAACCATCCCCTCGGCCATGCAGTACACCACGAAGCTCTCGCCCCCCAGGGAGAGCACGAGGTCCGGCAGCCGGTCGAGATATCGTAGCGCCGCCTCCACGCAGAGAGACTCGGGCACATACGGGAGGGAGAGCAATGACGCCGCCTGCGGGCCGGTAACGACAGCGCCGGCCGGTCGCGTGCCGTCTTCGGAGCGGGCGCCCGCATAGCCGCTTTCGATCGGGGACCCGTGGCCGGCCAACTCGAGAAACGCGCGCTCCGGCTCCCCCTCATGTCTGCGCGTGTCGGCCTCGATGCGCCCGTCATCGTGCAGACGCACCCTCTTGACAGAGACGGCTCCGATGTTCCATCCCTCGAACATGAGCGCCTCCTACGACGGTCGGTCGCGTGCGAAGACTAGTCTCACTCTACTGCCTAGGACACGCGGCCGCAACATGTCTAGGCTGCTGAAAAGTGACGCTTCGCCGCCAGGGCGCTTGCGCTGAGTGCGAGACAAGGACGCAAGGATAGCTCGTAGCAGCGCTACGTGCGCGACCGAGGACGCCGTATCGCGCCGTCCGGTGCGTTCTGGAGGCCTAGGCTTCGTTTTTCAGCAGCCTGCTAGGGGCACGCCCCCACGTCTAGACCATCGGGGCCTTCCCGGTCTTCCTGTTGCCGTTGGGTCCGGAGACCGCTTCCGGTGACTGCGCGATAGCACCGGCCCCCAGCGCCACGGGCACGGGCTCATGTTCGGCTGGCGCCAACGTGACGAAGGCACCGAACTTCTCCAGCTCGTCCACTCGGCAGCTCCAGACCAGCCGCCCCTTGTAGGGGAGGATGTCGGGGCAGCCGTCGCACATGCTCTGGCGGCCGTCGGCGAGGATATCGCAGGGTTGGATGATCGTCAGGGTCTGCATGCGGAGGGGGGCGAACCAGTCGCCGGGGGACTTGATAAGGTTCCAGAACGTCCGGGCCACGCTCTTGTTGACGAGCGCCACCGGCAACATGGCGCGCGCGTGGCGCATCAAACCCGGTCGTGAGTACGCCAAATACGTGCCGTACCACCGGTGATGCAGAGTCTGCACCCGCTCCATCATCTTGGAGTCCCAGCAGCCGAACATGCGCCGGGAATTGCCCATGCGCAGGCCGACGAGCCACTTGAACGCGGTCGGATCCTCGGTGCCGTTCAGGTAGCCACAGGGTTCGAACTCGGGGTAGGCCCGGCGGATGCGGTCGACTGCTTCTTGCGCCAGGATGTCTTTTGCGGCCTGCTGTGTATCCAGCTGGTACACCAGTTCGCCTACGTCCACCTTCTCGCCGTGCACGTATCCGTCGTACCTGGAAGTGGCCTTGACCGAGCGAAAGAGGATAAAGACCATTGTGTTGACGATGTCTATGTGTTCCTGCGCCCAATCCACCAACATGGGGATCTGATCGAGCGTATCGGGATAGACCGTGGCGTTGAACGAGCAGGCTATGCGGCCCTTCCCGGATTCCGCTACCGTCCGCGCCAACCTGAGGCGCAGTTCGTTGAGGTCCTCTTCGGTCTTGTCGTGCCAGCCGGGACGATCCTGGTGCGAATCGACGTGGAAGGTGAAGGCGACCAACCCGGCGTCCAGCAGCTTTGTGACCAGCTCCGGGGTGAGCGCCTGGCCGTTGGTGTTGAGGATAGGCTTCCATCCCTGCGACGAGATGTACCTCACCAACTCCACGATGTCCGGGTAGATCAGCGGCTCGCCGCCGGCGATAGAGATGCCGTCGGAGGTACGCAGCCGCTTGACCGTCTCGAGTTCCTCGATGACCGTCTGCAGCGGCTTATGACCGTTGGGATCGTTCTCGCGGTAGCAACCTTCGCAGTAGAGGTTGCACTTGGTGGTGGGTTCAAGCCAGGTGATAGCGTTGTCTGCCAGGTTCCACGGCAGGCGATACAGCGTCCGGTGGTCTACCGTCGCGGACACGTTGCTCCTTCCTTCAGGCCGGCGGATAGAATGGGAAAGCCAGCCTGCCCAGGATACCGTACGGCAGCCTCGCAGGGGGCGGCTGTCCACACGGAGCCAGCCGCGAGCGCGTTCGGCTCAGCGGTGCTCCAGATCCTGGATCATCCACCCGGCCTCGGTCAAGACCACCCGATAGCGCCAGGTGTCGGTGTCGTAGCGCCACTCCTCCGTCGTGAGCACCCAGAATGTGCCGTCGCCCACCGGCTCGGCCCCGTCGATACTGAACGACAGGAAGTCGCCGTTGCTGTAGCCCGCGCTGGCACCGTCCAAGGCGAATGGCTCGATCGTAAGAGCGTGGGCATCCAAGGGGCGGTCCTCTTGCACCGCGCGGAGGAAGTCCTCCACCACCTGCCTGGCCTGCTCCTCATCGCTCGCCAGCACGTCAGAGCCGCCCTGGAAGGGGTAGGAATCCGTCACCGCCCATCCCCCGCCCCGCGACCGTGTCACGACGCATACCGTGGCCCACTCGCTGGTGATCGGCCCGGCCCAATAGGTCTTGCTCGTCTGACCGTCCTCCACGAGCTTTGATATCCAACCCTCGGGCAGCTGTTCCGCGAGGGCCTGCGCGGCGGTGGCGGCACCACCGGCTCCGGCGCCGAACACGGTCGTGGCCGTGGCGGGAACCGAGGTCGGCGTGATTGATGAGATCGTCACCGTTGTCGAGGTGGCGGCCAGGGTGGTCGACGAAGGCCCATCTTCGCCGTCGTCACGGATGAACAGCAGATAGGCGGGGCCCGCGGCCACGACCAGGACGACGAGGGCCACGAGAGCGACGACGAGGGCCAGGGAGCTGCGTCTCTGGGGCGGGCCGGCGGGTGGAGGAGCACCGTAGACGGCGCCCGGGCCGGACCATCCGGGCGGTGGTAGCGGAGGGAGCGGGCCGTACCCCGAAGACGGCCGCGACTGCGGGGGCAGAGGCGCCTGCGGGGACGGTGGCGACTGCGGGGGCGGTGGCGACTGGCCGCTTCGAGCGATCGGTGTTCCGCAGTTTCCGCAGAACCCATCGGACGCCATGACGGGACTACCGCATGTGGGG
>Ga0315273_10008115_pt1 | contig 13233 bp, 14 predicted proteins | sample YL17G02_0_MG_FD_205753 | JGI IMG/M metagenome (GOLD analysis project Ga0315273, IMG submission 205753) | Sediment microbial communities from Yellowstone Lake, YNP, Wyoming, USA - YL17G02_0 | ecosystem: Environmental > Aquatic > Freshwater > Lake > Sediment | place: USA: Wyoming | collected...
ACTAAGGGTTCCGATGACTTTGAAAGACGCATGGAAACGTCCAGCCATGAGGAGTTTGTCATAGAGCTTAATTTCCTCCCATGCACTTCTTGATTGCAGAATCAAATCAGCACGTTCTGCGGCAGGGTGTTTGCCACCTTCATCAGTTACCCATTTCTTGATTTCTTCAAGAATTTGTTTCTTTGAACTATCAAGAATAATTTTCTCAGTCTCGTCCATCACCTCTGCCAAATATACCATAGCCTTTTCAGGACTCTTAACAAATGAATACTGTTCTGCTTTGGCTACTGCACTTGCTTTAAGTTGCTTGACACCTTCAACATCGATAGCAAATCCCTTCCATCTGTTAGCGGCTACAGCACAAGCCAAAACAGAATCGTCATCATCAACGGGAGGACATCCGAAGAATTTATAAAGTTCTCGCGTATAGTGTACATCGAGTTCTGCATATTCCCTCGCTAGTGTGTTATAACCCCAATGGATTATATGCTCACGAATTTTAGCGGGCCATGTTCCATACCACTTTCCCGGCAGAGTAGGAATGATTCGTTTCACTTTGGCATTACTATCAATATCCTTATTCCATACCCCTGCCAAAGCGAAAGGAGCATAACCATACTCTAAAGGATATTGATGCTCATCTACCTCTACATCCTTGTATACTAGTAATCCCTCTTTGGCGATACCAGTATCTACTGCCAACGCTTTCAAGGCAGACGAAGCAGCGAACTTCAGCACAACATTCTTGAAGTCGTCCTCATCTTCGATATCTACCACGTGCCATTGCTTAGGCTTGACACCTAACCTAACAGCTCTAGCAAAATAGATATCAGGCAACTTAACTAACTTAGTCAGTTCCGAAGCGAGTTCATAAGCAAGGGCAGTAGGAACCTTTTTGATTACGATATCATCCCTATCCATTGTTGATTGATACGGCCCCTTACGCGCATGAAGCATGAGGTCGAAACAATGCCTTGGCTTGAGACAGACACCATCTCTTGCATGAGGTTCAATGAGAGCCAGTTCATCAATGATATCAGTTGGATAGGCATAATGGTCATCATACATCTTGAACATATTGTAAATCTTGCAGAGATGGAAATGGTCAAAGACTATATTGAAACCAATATATCCTGATTCCATAATCATTTCAATAAGTTCAAGTGTCTCATGGATTGGAGTTGTCCACGGTGAATGAAGGATGATTTTGCCATCATCCTCTGCATATTGGATAAGCACAGGTACTCCATGCTTACCACACGTTTCTGTATCTAGATAAATCATAGAAATGGATTAGGTACGGGGTTTGGTGCTTCTTCCTTGTCTTCTAAGCCAAATTGTACTCTCAATCTTTCTTTTTCTAAATTTCTGTAGTAATCCCTTTCTACATTATCACAGATATCACTCCAATAGTCATAACCTTCAGCAGTTTTGTTCCAATCAAAAGCCTCAATCATCCAGTTAGAAGGATTGTTATCCTCGATATCTTTAAAGTTAGCACCACAAGCAATCCACTCAGCGGCAGTCTTGTTCCTGAGTCTTTCAGCCGCCTCTACTTGTCCAAGTTTGATTAGATAATCAAGGAACTGGTTCAGAATCATTTTCAGGCTCCTCCGCAATTATAAATGGCAAACCCTTCTCATTAGCCAACTCACCCATGTGATTATCTTCTTTCCTAATCAAGACATAGGTGAGTCTCCCATTATCAATGACACCATTCTCAATGGTTTGGGCTACTCCATTCTCATCAAGAACTTTGATAATCATGTTGTACCTTCAATTACGCCTCATCAGCGTCAGGCTTCTCAGGGGTAGTATCCTTATCATTATCCTTATTCTTACCGAGGAGTTCATTAGCATCCCGGCGCATCTGAGTAATGACATTATTAACAGGGAAGAGATGCCGGCACTTCTTCTGCTTCTTACCAGCAATCATCAGTTCAACGAAGTGAGTATCATCGAGATGCTCAAGAAGTTGCTGATTGCTTTCACTCAGCTTCATCTGAAGCTTGTCAGCATACTGGTGCATGAAGATTCCAACTTGCTTGTCGGTCATTGTAATATCCTTTGATTACGTAATCTTGTTAGGCAATCTTGACAGAGGCTTTATCTACCTTATGACCTAAAGACTTCCCAATATCAAACTCTTTTCTCTGTGAAAATTCCTCCTTCTTTCCTTCGTTCCAAAGATTAATCGGCCTCATATAGCCTACTACTCGGCTATACACTTCGCACTTTTTGTTGCACTTCGCCATGTTATTCCTCCACTATGATACTTGATACACAGTTATCCATTGGTCGAACGAACTGGACATTAGATGCAATAGCTATTTCCTCTATTGTATATAGAAGTCTAGCATCATCCACTTCTCCAGCACACCAAGCTAAGGCACGGGTAGTCAAACCATTTCCAAAACTTTTCCTAATAATATCCTGAAGATGAAATATCTCAGCCTTATTTCTGAGCCTTTTAGCTGGTGAGGATTTCTGTCCACCAACTCTCAGAACAGCCCTCCCTCCACTAAGTTTTGCATCCTTATACTTTTTAACTAGCGCATACATTTCCTCCTTTGAACCATTGCGCCTTTTGATTGTGTAACAATCCTTAATGACTGTGAGAGGCAAAGCACCAACAATAATTTCTTTCTGTACTTCTTCCGGCAGTTCAAGTAGATTGAACCTAGTCTGAATCCAACTTCTATGCACGTTCAAACGTTGAGCAGTCTCATCTTGAGTAAGACCTAAATCTTTAAGCTTCTTGATTACGTTAGCTTCCTCACCAAGATTCAAAGCCTTACGTGCAATGTTCTCTGAAAAGTTGAGAATCCTAGCACTTATTTCATCCAAACCATTTCGGATAAAAGCTGGAATCTGTTTATCCTCATTAACAAGGAATGCCTTATGCCTACGATGACCAGCTACAACACGATACTTGACTGACTGATTATCACAGACATATGGTTGCACAACAATTGGAATCTGCAGTCCATTAGCCTTAATATCCTTAGCAAGTTCAGCAACATCAATGGGAGCAATGTAGCCACGACAATTGAACTCAGGGTCAGCAAAGATTTCCTCCATAGGAATCATTCTGACTGTGTAATCAGTAGACTTCTTAATGGTGTTGGCATTAGTAATGTCAGCATTAGTTTCCATTGGACTTCTCCTCGGAATTAGGTGAATCAGTTTTAACACGTACTGGATTACTATCTAGATATTCTTTTAATCTCTCCATCGAAAGAGCCTGTAATTCTCGTTTCTTTTTAAGATTCTCGATTACGTAATCATCAGTTGGCAGATGCACAATGTCAATAATAGTGGCCCCTTTCTGTTTGTCCATGCCTGGACGATGGATTCTATCTTCCGCTTGAATACGATTCTCTGCTTTGAAGTCATTACTATAGAAAACAATTGTCGGGCTGGCAGTAAGAGTCATACCCATACCACCACTCTCAGGATGAGCAATTATTGCAAGTTGTGGATATTCATCTAGCCCATCCTGAAAAGCCTCAAGCATCTCTGATTCCTTAATCAAAGTACCATCAGGCTTAGTACAATTAGTATGCCAACCTCTACCATCAATCCTAATCCATTTCCAATTCATTGCTTGCACAATCGAAACTATCTTATCAATTGAACCTGTGAAGCCAGCATAGATGACAAGTCTTCCCACTTCTTCATGCTCATCTATGATGTCCTTGAGAGCTTCTTCTTTGGGTGTCTTAACATACTCTGTAACCCTTTCGACAGCTTTAATCTTTCCCTCTTTACAACGTGTACAAGTAGTTTGCTTCATTGGAATCTGAACAGTAGGATTAGTGTAATCAATATTCATTTCTTTACACTTTTCTACATCTACATCCTCAAACACACTTGCTCCCTTACAAGTTGGACAAGTGATTAGGTTATCAGTTTCTTTCTCTTTATACTGGAACCCATCAGACAATTCTCTCAGAAGAGTTAGAGCAGTAATTGCTCTAGGAGCAGTCTTGACTATGGTATCCATAACTCTTTTTGTGGACGCTGAAATCTCACACTTGACAATTCGATAAATCTTATCAGGCAAATCTAAACAATTTCCAGTTATGACATTATTTTCTAATACTAAATTATGAGTTTTAGGTACTACTGCACAGTATACGTCCTCTATCTGTCCAGTAGGTTCAATCTTTTTTACTGTTATACACTTATTTTTATGATTAATAATTAATTTATCTGCATAATCTTTTCTTAAAAACATTTCTTTTGTAAGATTATAACTTGAAATATTGAACCAGTATAATGGCTTATAACTTCCATCAATAGGAGAAATAGTTCTTGATAATTTAACTGGATAGCATCTAAAACCACAGGCAATAGCAAGTTCTTTTATCTTTTCTATTTGGGACAAATCTGCTTGATATAGTCTTATTTCAGACTTATTAATACAGCCATCTGCACAAATTAATCCAAGAATAAAACCAGTAATATATTCTTTAGATTGTTCATATGGAAGTTCTTTCCAATGCTTCGGCATTGAATTAATTACTGGTACTATATGAGAACAACCCATTTTTGGATTAAAAACACTTACATCACTTCTATTTCCAAATTTAGAAAGTAGTGGAATCATATCTTTATCATGTTCACCATATAAATGGATTCTTGTGCTTTCGGGAGTATGGCAAATCCATCCATCCCCATATACAAATCCATGAGCATATCCTTCTTCTGAAAAATTAGATAATGATTGCAAAATCAAAGGTAATTCTGTTTTTCCAATTTTTAATTGTTGAGTAGTTTTGCGTCGTAAAAATGGAATAATACCTTTCTCTTGAAACATCCAATTATGATTTAAAGTTGTAGTGACTTCACTTCTATCTCCAAATGTAATTTTGTAAGTTGGAGCTTTTCCAAAATATTTAATTTCGGATTCAATATATTCTGCCCCAATTGAATTATAGGTTAAAACAAATTGTTTTGTTCCAACCGTATCAATAAATCTTTTAAGTCCACTCTTAGTTAAATATTTAGTTTCACCACCAAAGCAATCCTTTTTGAATTGCACAATTACCAAACCTTTCATCCGCTCACCTAAGTATCTGACCTCATTCTTAGATGGTTCCCAACGATGGAAAAGAGTATCTCCAGCAACCATATTCTTTAGGTCATGAACAGGGTCTTCTTGTACACGCCCACAATGCTTACATAATCTTTCATCGTTAAGCCAAGTAACTAAATGAGGATACACACCTCCACTAATGGATTCCCTATTCTCGATAACGGCAAGCCTATTCTTGAACTTCATTATATTGCCCTCCCGTAGATAACCGGGACAGGCTACTTCACAGAGATGCCACCAGTCACAGGGATTACGCGGAGCAGGAGAACCACTCATCAGAAATATGTAACCATTCTTGCTTCTAACGATATTGGCTAAATCAAAAGCGGCAACAGACCGTTGAGCAGTAGGATTCTTAATGCGTGAGCATTCATCAAACACTACACCATGAGGAGTGTAATGGAGATTCATTAGAAATGATTTGAGAGAGGAGTAAGTCACGAACTCAGGATTAATGAGTGCGTTCCACTTCTTGAATTCCAACTTGACAGCATTGATTGCAGAACGTGGCCCAACCCATATCCAATTGATTGCGCCAGTAGAAGCGGCAGTACTTTCCATTGCTTCAATAGCGGCTAGAGTCTTACCAGTCCCCATCTCAGCCGCATAGATGCAATGCTTACGAGTAATGAAGTGTCGTAAGCCAACTACTTGATGACCATATAATTGCCGCTTAGATTGGAGAGGAATCAGTTCTTGGTCGTAAGCGGCATAAGGATTCTTACCCTCAAGATACTCCACTTGGAATAGATTTCTATCAGTAGCATTGATTGACCATTCCTTACGGTCAGGATGCCACTTAGCACCGTCCATAGCCTTCAACTCTTCAATCAATTTCTTATTGAAGCCACTACGAATGAATAACAATTTGCCTTCCCATTTAAGAGTAACTGGAACCTTACGTCCATCAATAACAAAACCTGTGAATTCGGTACTCATGGTTAATGACCTTGTGCTTGTTTTAGTTGTTGGAATCTTTTGATTATGCAATCAACGGATACTTTGTTCTTGGTTAAATCAAACTTGCCACAGGAATGCACTTTTCCAGTTTTAGTAAGTAGTTTCCACTTATCATTAATCTTTCCCCAATGAAGAGTTGTACATCTACATCTTTTACAAGTAGCATACCCAAGAATACTAGAAAATCCCATATTTTCTAAATCATCTAAATCTAACCAAGAGTCATTATCCCAATAATCATCAAAAATATCCATATCATCAGTCATGTCACTCATGATTATCTCCCAACTAAAACAAATATATCATTAATAACTGGCAACTTACGATAGTAGACAAGTTTCTGTGGGGCTATGGGGATTAATTCAGTATATATGCTATTCACTTGTAGATAGTAGCCAAGTGTTAGAGCCTCATCAAAGGGGTCTATTAAGACGTTGATTACGTAATCACACCAGTTCTCGATACTACCAGTTGCGAGAATGTAAGGAGAACCTGCCCTAACGTGATAGCGTAGATAAGACAATTGGGCATATGCTTGATGATGATTTGGCATCTTGATTATGTAAGTAAGAGTTAGTTCTTTGTATATGTCATAGGTAGGGTACAGTTTTTTGAAATGATGATATAGGGCTTGGAGGCTATCAAGCATTGGTGCTTCACGTAGAGCCTGTTCATTAACCGCTTTCAGCATCAACGGTAATGAGTTATCTATTGCCGGCTTGAATATCATATTGACATCCTAAATAAAGGAAGGAGGATAATGTAATCAGGACACCTAGTGTCAGGAACCATTCCAAAGGAAGGGTCTTCTAAGCCTCCTAATCCACTCATCCTCCATAAGATACTAGGCCGGACTCTCCCGGCAGTCACACCACTTCATCGCGCAGGGGGTACTTCACGATTGGTAGGTGTCACCATGCAAACTACCTAGCTCTGTTATCCTTTGCGGCTTCATCCGCAAAAGTCTTCTGAATCTTCTCAGGATTCATGAAGGAATCAACCTCAGTCTTCAGGTCTTCATCCTTCGGAAGATTCTCAATAGGAACAGAACACGGCTTAACCTTGGGAGCGTGCCAACTGTACTTCGGCCCCTTCACAAGAGTACTCTTAATAGTAGCCGCTCGGCTAAGAAGGGCAAACATAGCCCTAGCCTCGTAACGGGAACTCTTGTTATTCAGGAAGTAAGGCACAAACCCCTTCTCAGGAATCCAAAGAAGGAACTCAGGCCCATACATGCAGCCTGAATCCTGTACATCACTCTCAGAAACAATCTTCTTGAACTCCTCAGAATCAGCATCATAATTAACAACAACCTCATCGCCAACACGCATAGCCTTTGGACGCCATGCGATGATTACGCAATCAAAAGTGTCGCCAATGTCATTGTGTTCCTGACCATCGACAACTGAGAAATGACCAACCGGAAACTTGCCTTCTTTGACTAGCTCTGAGTTACTGCCCATAAGCTGGAGACGCTTGAAAGCAGAACCCTCAACTAGACCATTGAAGACTCCGACATCATACTTCTGACTAACTGGTACGAGTGCTTCTTGCATGGTACACCTTGCTTTATTACTTGTTTGGAAATAGCCTACTCCATGCTCCAATGATTGTAACCACATGATTATGCAATCATCTTTGCATGGAGTAGGCAGATACAGACCTTACACTACCTTAGTCGTGGCATCGGCCTTGGCCTTATCGGCCTCAGCTTGGAGGTCAGCAGCCTTCTTAGCGGCGGCAGCCGCCGCCTTCTCAGCCCGCTCGGCAGTCCGACGATTACGCTCATCGGCGGCCATCTTCTTGCGAGCCTCGAACTTCTCCTGCTTCTCCTTAACCGTCTTGGGGTCAAGCTGGAGAACCCAATTCAGACAAGCCTTGAAACCGTCCTCAGACTTCTTGGCCTTGACATCCGCACAGACGCCAGCCGCAGAGGAACCATTCTCAAGCTCGGCCTTGAGTTCGCTCAACTTACGCAAGTGCGGAACTGCAACAAACTGCTCTTCAGTCCCATCCATACCCTCACGCTTCGCCTGACGCAGTTCCTTCATCCGTGCCTCAACGAGAGGAATGAACTCAGCCGGGGGCAGAGTCATGGCACGGTCAAGGAAACTCAACTGCTCCGCATTAGGCAGACGGCTCAGAGCATAAGCGTTGCTCAGTCCCACCTCACCGCTATCAACGAGAGTCTGAACGTTTTCGGCCAGCTTCAGCAGACCGAAACGGTCACTAATCCAAGCCGCAGACTTGGCAACCTTCTGTGCCAGTTCCGAAAGAGTCATCAGCGGATTGGTAGCAAGGATGCGCTTCAGATGCTTGGCATACTCGACAGGACGAGTTTCAACCTTCTGAATATTGGCGACCAACTGTGCTTCCATCGCCTCCACTTCGCTAATCTCAAGAATCTGGCAAGGAATCTCAGCCAGACCAGCGGCCTTAGCGGCAGTAAAACGGTGCAAGCCATCAATGAGGCAGTAGCCACCTTCAGTCAGAGGACGAACACTAACCGGGTTAATAACCCCCTTAGCACGGATACTGTCAACCAGTTCCTTGAAAGCTTCAGTCTCAGTATCAACAGCACGAAGCGCAACAGGGGATTCGGTAATCTCAGTAATCTTCAGGTTAGCGAGCTTGCTCATGGTACACCTTTTCTTGTTTGCTTACGTAATCAATCAGGCAACCGATTTGTTGACTGGATTCGTAAGCTCGTTACTCATTACAGTACCGGACTCACCAGTTTCTCAGCCCGTAGGTTCACCCCTTTCAGTTCAAGTGTTTAAGATTGAATTGATTACATAATCACGATTGATTACATAATCAAGGTTGGCTACTCACTTACGCAATCACGCTATATATAGGATTAAAGGATTCTCATTTTTGAGAAATTTTAATTTGCTTCTCATTTTTGAGAAACTTTTCCCCTACATTATAAGACGTTACCCCCACACGGATTACCAGTAATCCGCGTGAATTCTTGCCCAACTTTAGTAAGTTGATTTTACCTGTCCGCTTATAAAGACGTATGGGAAGAGCAATTTACCGCTCGAAAATAAATAAATTTTTCACCCGGTAAAACTCATGTTATAAACGTCTTTATAAGTGGAAAAACATATTCGATTGTTAGATTTACTAATTTTGCTAGTTTTAAACACTTTATTAATTTTCCCCTTTAAGTACTGGCTTTAGTACTATTGATTATGTGATTCTCATTTTTGAGAAAATTTAAAAATTCTCATTTTTGAGAAACTGATTGCGTAATCAACCAAAGGGGTACAATAAAATGTTTCGTTCTGATGTAGTTAAAAACTTTCTTAAATTACACGCCCATGAAGATTTTTATAACTTATATAATCGGGATATGCAATGTCATGTAATAGTGGCGGCGGGTACTGGAACAAAAGATGGGGTAGTATGGAGTGATGGTACTGAAACTTGGTATCCATTTGTTATTAGCGATGAAGAAAGTAATAACAAATTAGTAACTTATAACTTTGATAAGCACGTTGAAGGCATTGGCCTAACTGGCTGGGACTGGAAAAATAAAGTTTCCCGTTGGGTTGCTTTCGATTTTGATAGTATCATAGGGCATAAAAAGGGTTTGCCTGATTCTATAATCAAAGAAATCATCAACAGGGTTTCAGAAGTTCCTTGGATTACGATTAGGAAATCAACTAGTGGTAAAGGTATCCATATTTATGTAAACATTAATATTCATACACAAAACAGAGCAGAACATTCAGCCGTTGCAAGAGCAGTCTTGCACCGGCTTTCTGCTTTATGCGCGTATGATTTTAAGGATAAAGTGGACATATGCGGCGGAAATATGTGGATTTGGCACCGCAAGATGACTGAAACAAATGGTGGATTAAAAATAATTAGACTGGGCGGAACACTTGAAGATGTGCCAAATTGGCAAGAACATATTGAGATGGTTAAAAGAGGCAAATCTGCTCCCAAAGATTTTGATGCTTTAGTTTTAGCCAAAGCTCATGTAGCTTTGGACGAGGAACATAGAAAATTGATTACGTACTTACAAGACCATGATTGTTTGTGGTGGTGGGATAATGACAAGAATCTGCTAGTTACTCATACTTATTATCTTGTTCAAGCCCATGAAGCATTGAATTTTAAAGGGCTATTCAAGACTCTAGCCACGGGCAAAGAATTACCAGACCAAAATTGTTATCTCTTCCCTTTGAGACATGGGGGCTGGGTAGTTAGAAGGCATAGTAAAGGATGTACTGAGGATTCGCTTTGGGAACTGGACGAATCCGGCTGGACACGTTGTTATTTAAATGTTGATACTGACCTCAAAACTGCTGCAAGAACATATAATGGTATTGAGCATCCAAATGGCTCGTATGTTTTCAAGTCAGCAGAAGAAGCCTCAAGAGCAGCGTTAGTATTGGGTATCCCATTTGATGTGCCATTAATGGCGAACTATTGTGGCGCACAAATCCGCGAACACAAAGATGGCAGATTAATTGTAACGATTGAAGATAAAGAAGCAAAATTACCACATGATAAAATGTCAGGTTGGATTAAGGAATCAAGATTTTGGAAACGTATTTATAATAAACAAAAGACGACCAGTTCAAATGAAGAATTGTACCAATACGATGAACTAATCCGTCATTTGGTTTCAACTGGTGGTGATGATTTTGGCTGGGCAATTAAGGTTGAAGCAGATTGGAATTTTGAAGCACTACAACACGTTAAATTAGTTCTAGAATCGATGAGTCTTAAAGCTGGTCAGGTAAAGGAAATACTTGGGTCTAGTATATTAAAGTGCTGGAGAATAATTAATAGACCATTTGCACCTGAATATCCCGGTAATCGTACTTGGAATAGGAATAGCGCACAATTACGTTATGAACCAAGTGTAGAAGTCCCAGCCAATATAGTGAACGAATGCCCAAACTGGTATAGAATAATTCGGCATGTATCTAGAAATCTTGATTCCGTAATCAAGAATAATGAATGGTGTAAGAATAGTCATGTATATGATGGTGCTGATTATTTAGTCTGTTGGATTGCAAGTCTATTCCAAGAACCTACTGAACCTCTTCCATATCTGTTCCTATATGGGCCACAGAATAGTGGTAAAAGTATTCTACATGAAGCTCTCTCGTTACTTATTACCAATGGCTATATGAAAGCAGACAATGCTTTAATAAATAAAAGTGGCTTCAATGCTGAAATGGAATCAGCAGTTCTTTGTGTTGTAGAAGAAGTAAATCTCGCTCATAGTAAAGAAGCAGCTAACCGTATTAAAGATTGGGTAACTGCTAGAGATATAACTATTCATCGCAAAATGAAAACGCCATATTTGATTACCAATGTCTCTCATTGGATTCAATGTTCAAATGAGCATAGTGCTTGTCCAATCTTCCCAGGAGATACACGCATAGTAGTTTTGTTTGTTGACAATTTGAAAGAACCAATCCCTAAAAAGATATTAATTGAATCTCTCAAAGAAGAAGCACCCAAGTTCATGTCTTATATTTTAAATTATCAATTGCCTGAAAGTAATGATAGATTGAATATTCCTGTGATTACGACAGCAGACAAACGCAACATTGAAGATAGCAACAAGAGATTACTAGAAATATTTATTGATGAGAGTTGTTATAAAATATCTGGTGGGATGGTTAAATTCTCTGATTTCTATAGTAAGTTTGTTGAATGGATGGGGCCGACAACTGAATATTGGAGCAAACAAAAAGTTGGTAAGGAATTGCCACCTCAATATCCCAAAGGAAGATTACCTGCGACTGGTCAGTTCTTTATTGGCAACATTACATTTGACCCTGAACTAAAAGAAGGTATAAAAATAGTGTTAAATGGAGATAAATTAATTGAAGAGGGGTCAAATGAAACAAACTAAAAGATTCTTTGGTGCAGTATGTAGAGATAAATATCCCAACAATACTGATTATGTAATCATTGAAGCCCACACTATTAAAGAGGCAAGAGAAATAATTAAAAGAGATGGGCTAGATGATTTGATTACGGACATCACAAATAAGAAACCAGTAGAACCATTTACAGTTATAGGGATATTCAAATGATGAGACATCTAATCAAAAAGCATCGCTCACAATGTATGCTTTACGCATTTGCTATGGCACTAAATTGTGACCCTGATAACATAATCAAAATACTAGGTCACGATGGTACTGAAATATTGTGGCCTAAGTTTCCAAGTCCTAAATGTTTCAGAGGTTTCCATATTAATGAAATGGTGTATGTCTGTTTCCAATGTGGGTTCTCAATCTACGAATATCCAAAGTATCTTGAATTAGGTCATGATGAATCGTCAGCTAGACGGATTAAAGTACCATATAATATTGATGAATTAGTCCAATACAATAATGGAGTACTACTTAATGATGTACACGCATATGCGTGGGACTTCCATACTCAAACAGTTCTTGACCCCGATGGGCCGAAATCCCAACTAAATCAAATCAATTGGTACATATTCTATTTGATTGAACCTAGATATGGAAGAGTATAATGGAGAACTACAATGTCAAAACGATGTAGAAATGAAGTCCCTCAACATTGGAATAATAATCAAGTATGTGTTGTTACAGCACAATTCACAGGATTGGAAGCACAGATATATGATATCATACAAATCTGCATTGTGCCTTTAGATGGTTTCTATGAGATTGATTCTACAAAACAAATGTTCATAGCTAGTATGCAGACAAGACACAATATGATTGAAAGAAAGTATGTTAAGTATAAATATAATAAGTGTATTGAGATTATGCAATCAGGTGTTGACCCATATTTTACTGCTGATGAATTGGAGAAATGGTTTGAGAAAATTAGAGTAGTGGATAATAGACAAATAATGCCATTGGCTTATAATTGGCCGCTAGTAGCAAGTCATCTAGTTGACTGGTTAGGCTTCCAAACTTTCAATTATATTTTTTCGCATGAGTATCGTGATATCATGCCCGCAACAATATTTTGTAACGATAGGGCGTATTGGCAAATGGAAGATTATCCCTTCCCTAAAACAATACTTACGTATATGGCTAATGTAACTAAAGAAGATTATTCATTAAGGTATGATATCATGCAACAAGCAATAGCAATTTCCAAAATATATAAGAAAATGTTAATCCATTATATTGGAAGATAATCAACATGGAGAT
>Ga0315273_10008116_pt1 | contig 13230 bp, 9 predicted proteins | sample YL17G02_0_MG_FD_205753 | JGI IMG/M metagenome (GOLD analysis project Ga0315273, IMG submission 205753) | Sediment microbial communities from Yellowstone Lake, YNP, Wyoming, USA - YL17G02_0 | ecosystem: Environmental > Aquatic > Freshwater > Lake > Sediment | place: USA: Wyoming | collected...
GGCGGGACGCACGTATTCCTTCGAGTTCTTCCCACCCAAGACCGACGAGGCCGAGCGGGCGCTCGAGAACGCCATCGGCGAGCTCGTGCCCCTCGATCCGTCGTTCGTGTCGGTCACCTACGGCGCCGGCGGATCGACCCGCGACCGCACTCGCGACATCGTCATTCACATCCAGCGCGACGCGGGCATCACCGCCATGGCGCATCTCACCTGCATCGCCCACACCCGCGAGCAGCTGGTCTCCCTCGTGGCCGAGTACCGCGATGCCGGCATCGAGAACCTGCTGGCGTTGGCCGGTGACCCTCCGGTCGATCCTGCCGTCGATGCCGGCGATCTGCAGTACGCCCACGAACTGGTGGAGCTCATTCGTGACGCCGGTGACTTCTCTATCGGTGTCGCCGCCCACCCCGAGCTGCATCCCCGATCGGGCGGCGATCGCCAGGCCGACCGTCGCCACTTGGCCGCCAAGCTCGAGCTGGCCGACTTCGCCATCACCCAGTTCTTCTTCGAGGCCGAGCCCTACCTGCGCATGATCGATGAGCTCGATGCGCTGGGCTGCTCGAAGTCGGTGCTACCCGGCATCATGCCGGTGACGAACGCCGGTCAGGTGCAGCGATTCGCCCAGATGGCGGGAGCCGAGTTCCCGCCCGCATTGGCCGAGCGATTCGCCGCGGTGGCCGACGACCCGTTCGCCGTGCGTGGGCTCGGCGTGGCGGTTGCCACCGAGCTGTGCGCCGAGCTACTCGCCGCCGGTGCCCCCGGCCTGCACTTCTACACGCTCAACCGGTCGACGGCGACCCGGGAGATCTACGCCAACCTCGGCCTCGGGACCTGATCGACTGGTTCACGGGAAGTACTGCTGCTGGATCGCGACGACCCAGCCGGTGACGACCTCGACCCACTACCGGATCCGCTCACTCCTCTACGCCGGCCGACCCAACTGGGAACTCCTCAAGACGATCACACCCCACTGAATTCCGAGGAGCCCCGAAAGGCCATCCACACTTGTCTGGAACTTGTCTGATCACTAGGATTCCGACATGTCCGACAAGATCACCCAGAACGCCGATGGCTCGCTCAACGTCACCGACACGCCCATCATCCCCTTCATCGAAGGCGACGGCACCGGAGTCGACATCTGGCCGGCGGCCAAGCTCGTCATGGACGCCGCCGCCGCCAGGTACGGCCGCACCATCGAATGGAAAGAGGTCCTCGCCGGCGAGAAGGCCTTCAACGAGACCGGCGACTGGCTGCCGCAGGACACGATCGACATCTTCCGTGACCACCTCATCGGCATCAAGGGCCCCCTCACCACGCCGATCGGCGGCGGCTTCCGCAGCCTGAACGTGGCGCTGCGCCAGATCCTCGACCTGTACGTGTGCCTGCGCCCGGTGCGCTGGTTCCAGGGCGTGCCGTCGCCGGTGAAGCACCCCGAGCTGGTCGACATGGTGATCTTCCGGGAGAACACCGAGGACATCTATGCCGGCTTCGAGCTCGAGTCGGGCACGCCCGAGGCGATCAAGCTCATCGGCATGCTCCACGACAACTTCGGCTGGGACATCCGCGAGGGCTCCGGCATCGGCGTCAAGCCGGTCAGCGAGTTCGGCTCCAAGCGCCTCATCCGCGCCGCCATCGAGTACGCCGTCAAGCAGGGCCGCCCCAGCGTCACGCTCGTGCACAAGGGCAACATCATGAAGTTCACCGAGGGCGCCTTCCGCAACTGGGGCTACGAGGTCACCCGCGACGAGTTCGCCGACGTCGCCGTCGGATGGGACGACTGCGACGGGCAGCCCGGCGACAAGATCCTGGTGAAGGACGCCATCGCCGACATCACCCTGCAGCAGGTGCTCACCCGCCCGGCCGAGTTCGACGTGATCGCCACGCTCAACCTCAACGGTGACTACCTGTCCGACGCCCTCGCCGCCCAGGTCGGCGGCATCGGCATCGCTCCCGGCGGCAACATCAACTACGTCACCGGCCACGGCATCTTCGAGGCCACCCACGGCACCGCCCCCAAGTACGCCGGCCAGGACAAGGTCAACCCCGGCTCGGTGCTGTTGTCGGGCGTCATGATGTTCGAGCACCTCGGCTGGACCGACGCGGCCACCGACATCGTCGCCGCCCTCGAGGCCACCATCGCCGACAAGATCGTCACCTACGACTTCGCCCGCCAGATGGACGGCGCCACCGAGGTCAAGTGCTCCGAGTTCGCGTCGGCCATCGTCGATCGCCTCTGATCCACCGGCTGGTCCGCCGTCAGGCGGGCCGGCTGCTGTTCGCCCGCGGGAGGGGCCGGTCCGAGATCGCGACGGGGCCCGGCGATACCATCGCCAGCCATGCCCCCGATCCGCTGGCGCTCGGTTCTGATCTGGGCGCTGGCCGGCACGGCGTTCGCCGTCGTGCTCACGCTGGTCAACCTGGCGTCGACGTTCGACACGCTCGGCGGCCTGGTCGTCGCCGGTCCCGCCGACCCGTCCGCCCCGATCATCGCCCGGGACATCCCGGGCTACCCCCAGGCCGAAGCGGGCCGACACGACGGTCGCGAGTTCTACGTCATCGCCCGCCAGCCGATGCACCCGACCTCGGCGGCGGCCGGGCTCGACCGGCCGCGGTACCGCCTGCAACGGGTGCTCTTCCCTTGGCTGGCCTGGGCGCTGCACCCGTCCGGTGGCGGCGAGGGATTGGTGTGGGCCATGTTCGCCGTCGGGGTCCTCGGCGTGTTCGCCGGTTCGGTGGTCAGCGGAGCACTGTCGATGCAGCTGCGTGGTCCGCCGTGGCCGGCGGTCGCGTTCGGCCTGATGACCGGCAGCTTCATCTCGCTGCGGATCTCGACCCCCGATCCGCTCGCCGTGGCCCTGGCGTTCTGGGCGTTGTGGTTCCTGTTGCGGCGGAAGCTGGGCTGGGCGGTGCTGCTCGGCGTGGCGGCCGTGCTCACCAAGGAGACGAGCCTGGTGTTCCTGGTCGGGTTCGCCCTCTGGCGCCGCGACCGCGATGCGCTGATCGCCGTGGCGGTGCCCGCGTTCGTCGCCGGATCGTGGTGGCTCTGGCTGCGGGTGCTTCTCCCCGACGTGGGGAACCAGGTGAGTGAGATCGTGACCCCGTTCTCGGGTTGGGTCGACGCGGCGCGGTTCTGGAGCCACGGCTACGAGATGCTCGGCCTGGTGTCGTTCGTGGCCGCCGTGGTCGTGTCGGTCGCGGCGCTGGTGAAGGGGGGACTGCGTCATCCGTTCGGCTGGGCGATCCTGCTGAACCTCGTGCTGTTCGTCGTCTTGTCGGCGAGTGCCATCGCTCCGGAGCGCAGCGCCGGCCGCACCACGATGGGCGCGTTGATGCTGGCGATCATCGTGTTGGCGACGGCTCGACATGTGCCTGAGGATCTTCGGGCGCCGGTCGCCGCGGCCGCGGCCGACTGAGGGCGAGCCGTCGACGACCGCGGTTGGGGGTGGTCGGAGTAGCGTGACCGGACCGCCACACTCCGGCCGGACTTTTCGACCGTTCCATCCCAGGGGGATCTCCGTGACCGACTACGACCAGCTCTACATCGACGGCGCATGGGTGCCGTCATCGGGCTCCGACACCATCGAGGTGGTCAACCCGTCGACCGAGCAGGTCATCGCCGCCGTGCCCGCCGGCACCCCCGCCGATGTCGACCGAGCCGTCGCCGCGGCCAAGGCCGCCTTCCAGACCTGGGGATTCACCTCGAAGGACGAGCGGGGCAAGTACGTGCAGGCCATCGCCGAGGGCCTGGCGGCCAGGAGTCAGGAGATCGCCGAGGTCATCTCGTCCGAGCTGGGCATGCCGCTCATGTGGGCCACCATGATCCAGGCCGGCCTCCCCGCCGGCAACATGGCCGGCTACGTGCAGATCCTCGAGGACTTCTCCTTCGAGGAGCAGGTCGGCAATTCGCTGGTCGTGCGTGAGCCGATCGGTGTGGTGGGCGCCATCACGCCATGGAACTATCCGTTGCACCAGATCATCGCCAAGGTCGCGCCGGCGCTCGCCGCGGGCTGCACCATCGTGTTGAAGCCGAGCGAGGTCACGCCGCTCGACGCGTTCATCCTGGCCGAGATCATCGATTCGGCCGGCCTGCCCGCCGGCGTGTTCAACCTGGTGACCGGCACCGGTCCGGTCGTCGGCGAGGCCATCGCGTCGCACCCCGACGTCGACATGGTGTCGTTCACCGGCTCGACCCGGGCCGGCAAGCGGGTCACGCAGCTCGGTTCCGAGACCGTCAAGCGGGTGCATCTCGAGCTGGGGGGCAAGTCAGCCAACGTGTTCCTCGACGACGCCGACTTCGCCGCCGCCGTGCCGCCGAGTGTCACGTTCGGCTGCTACCTCAACTCGGGGCAGACCTGCTCGGCGCTCACCCGCATGCTGGTTCCCCGCGACCGCCAGGACGAGGTCGTGGCCATAGCCAGGCAGACGGCCGAGTCGATCACGCTCGGCCCGGGCAGCAGCGACGCCCAGCTCGGTCCGCTCGTCTCGGCCGTCCAGCGTGACCGGGTGCGGGGTTACATCCAGAAGGGCATCGACGAGGGCGCCACCCTCGTCACCGGTGGCGTCGATGCCCCCGAGGGGCTCGACACCGGCTACTTCGTGAGGCCCACGATCTTCGCCGATGTCACGGCCGACATGACCATCGCCCAGGAGGAGATCTTCGGTCCGGTGCTCGTGATCATGCCCTACGACGATGAGGACGAGGCGCTGCGCATCGCCAACAGCACCGTGTACGGGTTGTCGGGTGGCGTGCAGTCGGCCGACGTCGAGCGGGCCAAGGCGTTCGCCCGCAAGATGCGCACCGGCCAGGTCAACATCAACGAGGGCGCCTACAACATCCAGGCGCCGTTCGGCGGCTACGGCCAGTCGGGCAACGGCCGCGAGCTCGGCAAGTTCGGCCTCGACGAGTTCCTCGAGACCAAGGCGATGCAGCTGCCGTAGTCGATGTCATCGGCACCGAGGCCTACGACGTCGTGCTGGCAATCGTCAAGCTGTGGCTTCCCCGTATCCAGGCGTGAGCCGAGTCGATACTCGAGAGCCTCAACGGCACCATCGACAACACCTCGCGGGCCGGTGCCATCGTCGTGAACCTGGTGATCCTCGGATACCTCGTGTGGAACAGGCGGCTGTTCGGGGCGCGCGGCGGCGCGGCCGCCCTCGAGGCGGTGATCGACTGGGACGAGATCCTGGCCACCCCGATCTCTCTCGACCACACCCCGACCCGCGTCGGCTGACGCTCAGCCGACGGGACAACGGGCAATGGGTCACGGGGCGACGGGCTCTCGGGGCGACGGGTCTCGGGCGATGCGACTCCGTTGTTGTTGCCCTATCGCAGCCGTGTAGATGTTGTCGCATGTTGTCGCAACGTGCGACAGAGTGAGACAGCTTCTGGAGTGGTCAGAACCGCTCGGCGGGACGGGCGGTGACCGCGACATCGAACCGGGCCTTCCCGGCGGAGGTCACGGGATCGGGCGTCATGGGGCATCGGGGCGGAGGTCAGCGACCCGCGTCGGCCGACCCTCAGCCGACGCGGCGATGCTCGGGGGGCTCGTCGGGCGGTTCGGGGGGCGACGGGTCATTCGCGGTGTCGGCGGGCTCGGGCCATCGGTGCACCGACACGACATAGTCGGCCCCTGGGTGAAATGACTTCTCGTCCCACGAGGCGAACCGGCCTTCGAGCACGAGCCCGACGGCGCCGCACCAACCGTCGTAGTCCCACGGGGTCGGCCAGCCGACCTGCAACTGGAACCCGGCGACGAGTCGTCCGCTGTGGCCGACATGTCGGGCGCAGCCCGCCACGGCGGCGGCGCGCCGAGCGGGCTCGACGAACGGCACGACGTTGCCGGCCATCACCACCACGTCGAAGGTGCGGCCGAGGTCGAGGTCGGCGAGGTCAGCGTGCTGCCAGGTCATCTCGGGAGCCTTGGCGCGGGCGCGGGCCAGCAGCTCGTCGTCGAGGTCGACGCCGACGGTGTCGAGCCCCCGGCCCGCGAGTTCGATGGCCACACGCCCCGTGCCGCACCCGGCATCGAGCACAGTGGCCGGGCGCATGCCCGAGAGCACGTCATCGACGAAGTCGGCCTCGCCGTGCGGGTTCTCGCCGGCCTCGGCCATGCGGTGCCAGCGGGCGTCGTACTCGCCGAGGTCGACTTTCTTGCGCCACTGCTTCCAATCGTTCATCGAATCCTCAACGAACCCTCCGCTTCGAGCCGGGAAACCCTAACTCGGCGAAGGGTCGGCCCCGGGGCAACCGATCCGGTCATCAGGCTCGATGGCTCGCCGGCCGAGATCGTCGGCCCCACCATCTGCCAACGCCGTCGGCTGGCCACCGCGGTCAGGCCTGAAGCTGGGCGATCGCCTCGGCCATGGCGATGGCCCGCCGGGCGTTGTCGACGTGCATGTTCTCGATCATCCGACCCTCGTAGGTGGCGACGCCTTTGCCCTCGGCCTGGGCCTCCTCGAAGGCCAGGATCAGCCCGCGGGCCCGGGTGAGCTCGAGCTCGCTCGGAGCGAATGTGTCGTTGCACGGGTCGACCTGGCTGGGATGGATCAGCGTCTTGCCGTCGAAGCCGAATTGGCGACCTTGCACGCATTCGGTGGCGAAGCCGGCTTCGTCCTTGATGTCGTTGTAGACCCCGTCGAGGATCACCTTGCCGGCCATCCGGGCCGCCATCAGGCACTGCGACAGCCCGAACAGCAGGGGCTGGCGGCCGGGCACGTGCTCGGCCTGCAACTCCTTGGCCAGGTCGTTCGTGCCCATCACGAGCACGGCGAGCCGCTCGCTCGACATGGCGATCTCCTCGGCGTGGAGCATGGCGATCGGCGTCTCGAGCATGGCCCAGATGCGGGTGCGGTCCGGGGCACCGGCGGCTTCGAGCGCCGTCTCGACGGCGGCGACATCGACGGCGGAGTTGATCTTGGGCACCACGATGCCGGCCGGGCCGGCCTCGGCGATGGCCCGCACGTCGTCGGCGTGCCAGGGCGTGTCGAGCCCGTTGGCCCGGATCGTGATCTCCTTGCGGCCGTAGGCATCCGATGCGGCGGCCGCGCACACCCGGGCCCGGGCCTCGACCTTGGCGTCGGGGGCGACGGCGTCTTCGAGGTCGAGGATCAGTGCATCGGCCGGCAGGGTCTTGGCCTTGTCGAGCGCCCGCTCGTTGGCCCCGGGCATGTAGAGCACCGAGCGGCGGGGTCGCAGATCGTCGTTGAGCATCGGGTCGTGTCCTCGTTCTCTCTAAAATCCGTAGACCGAGGCGAGCTCGGGGTCGCGCTCGGCGAGCTGATGGGCGAGGTCGACGATCACGCGGCACTGCTTGACCGAGGCGTCGTCCTCCATCTTGCCGTTGAGCATGATGGCGCCGGTGCCGTCGCCCATGGCGCCGATGACCTCCTGGGCGTGGGCCACATCGGCGGGGTCGGGGGAGAACACCCGCTTGGCGATCTCGATCTGCACGGGGTGCAGGCTCCAGGCCCCCACGCAGCCGAGCAGGTAGGCGTTGCGGAACTGGTCCTCGCAGGCCAGCGTGTCCTTGATGTCGCCGAACGGCCCGTAGTACGGGAGGATGCCGTTGGCGACGCAGGCGTCGACCATGCGGGACACCGTGTAGTGCCACAGGTCCTGCTGATAGGTGGCCCGGGGGGCATCGGGGTCGTCGGCGTCAGGGTCCTGGCGCACGAGGTAGCCGGGGTGGCCGCCTCCGACGCGGGTGGTCTTCATGCGGCGGTTGGCCGCGAGATCGGCGGGGCCCAGCGACAGCCCCTGCATGCGCGGCGACGCCGCGCAGATCTCCTCGACGTTGGCGACACCGCGGGCGGTCTCGAGGATGGCGTGCACGAGCAGCGGCCGGGTGAGGCCCGCCTTCGCCTCGAGTTGCGCGAGCAGTCGGTCGACATAGTGGATGTCCTCGGGGCCCTCGACCTTGGGGATCATGATCACGTCGAGCTTGTCGCCGACCTCGGTGACTGCGGTGACGAGGTCGTCGAGGCCCCACGGCGAGTCGAGCGAGTTGACCCGGGTCCAGAACTGGGTGTCGCCCAGGTCGAACGACCGGCCGACCTCGACGAGCCCGGCGCGGGCTGCCTCCTTGTCGCCGGCCGGCACGCCGTCTTCGAGATTGGCGAGCAGCACATCGACCGTCGGCGCGATGTCGGGCACCTTGGCGACCATCTTCGGGTTCGACGGCGGGAAGAAGTGGATCATCCGCGACGGCCGGAACGGGATCTCGCGCACGGGCTCGGGCGCGCCCACGGCGAGGGGGCGGAAGAAGTCCTTCGGGCTGCGCATCAGCGTCTCCGTCGAGGTGGTGGAAGAGGTGGTGGAAGTGGGCTCCTGCGCCGTCGACCCTATGGCCCCGGCCGCGGTGGGGGAAATCTCTGGCACGACCGCCGGACCCGGCACATACCGCTATTCGATTGGCCCTCTGACCGGGGTCGGGCGACGATGGCACGGTCATGTCAGATCCGGGGGGAAGTCGGTCGACGGCCAGCAACTTGTTCCGCCGCGGGGTCAAGGTGGTCATGGGTTACGTGCGGTCCGAGCCTCGCCGGTTCACGCTCGCCGTCATCGGCGCGTCGCTCTACGCCGCGGCCGCCGTGGGCGCCACCATCGTGTTGGGTCGCGTCACCCAGTACGTGATCCTGCCGGCGTTCTCGGGCGGGGTGGACCAGTCGACGGTGATCTGGGGGTCGGTGGCGTTGTTTCTCGTCGGCTTCCTCAAGGCCGGCTCGATCGTGCTGCGCCGCTACAACGGCGGCATCACCGCGTTTCGGGTGCAGGCCCGATGGCGCCGCCGCATCGCCGACACCTATCTCGATGTGCCGCTCGAGTTCCACCGGTCGCGCCCGACCGGTGAGCTGCTCGCCCACACCGACAGCGACGTACTGGCCGCCACGGAGGTGATGAGCCCGGTGCCGTTCACGATCGGCGTGTTCGCCCTCATCTTCTTCTCGCTGATCAGCCTGGCCTTCGTCGACATCTGGCTGATGCTGCTCGCCGCGATGCTGTTCCCGGCTCTGGCGCTGCTCAACCGCATCTACACCAAGCGGGTCGAGCGGCCGGCCGAGCAGGTGCAGGAGCAGGTCGGTGTGGTGTCGCGCATCGTCCACGAGAGCTTCGACGGCGCGCTCGTCGTCAAGACGTTGGGCCGCAGTGATCAGGAGGTCGAGCGTCTCGCCGCGGCCGCCGACCAACTGCGGATCACCAGGGTCGGTGTGGGTCGGCTGCGCGGTTCGTTCGAGCCGGTGCTGCAGGGAATGCCCACGATCGGGGCGATCGCCCTGCTCGCCCTCGGTTCGTGGGAGATCTCGATCGATCGCATCACCACCGGTCAGCTCGTGCAGGGCATCGCCCTGTTCAGCATCCTTTCGTTCCCGATGCAGGTGGTCGGCTACTTCCTCCAGGAGCTGCCCCGGTCCGTCGTGTCGTCGGCCCGACTCGAGCGCGTCGTCGCCGTCGCGCCGGCACCTCGACCCGACCCGGCCACGGCCCGACCGCTGCCCGAGGGCGGTCTCGATGTCGAGCTCGACGACGTCGGCTTCGCCTTCGAGCCCGACCAGCCGGTGCTCGAGGGGGTCTCGTTCCGGATCCGTCCGGGTGAGGTCGTCGCCCTCGTCGGATCGACCGGCGCCGGCAAGACCACTCTGTGCGAGCTGCTCGTCCGGCTCACCGACCCCGACTCCGGCCGCGTCCGCATCGGCGGGATCGACCTGCGCGAGGTCGACCCGACCTCGCTGCACAGCCGGGTCGCGCTGGTGTTCCAGGAGACGTTCCTGTTCGCCGACACGCTGTGGGAGAACGTCGTGCTCGGCCTGGAAGCCTCGAACGACCATGTGCGTCGGGCCATGTCGATCGCCCGCGCCGACCGCTTCGTCGGTGAGCTTCCGATGGGCGTTGCCACCGTGGTGGGGGAGCGGGGCGTCACCCTGTCGGGCGGCCAGCGCCAGCGCGTCGCGCTGGCCCGGGCCCTGCTGCGGCACCCGAGCGTGCTGATCCTCGACGACGCCACGTCGGCCGTCGACCCCCTGGTCGAGAGCCAGATCCTGGCCGGATTGCGCGACGAGCTCGCCACCACCACGCTCGTCGTGGCCCAGCGCGTGTCGACGATCGAGCTGGCCGACCGCGTCGTCTTCCTCGACGGCGGCCGGGTCGCGGCCGAGGGCACGCACGACCAGCTGCTCGCCGACGTGCCCGCGTACGAGCGCATCGTGCGGGCCTACGAAACCGCGGTCGACCGGTGAGCCGGCGTCGTCGACCGGTTGTCCAGCCCGAGGTGGCCGAGGGCACCATCGCCGAGTTCGTGGCCGATGAGCAGGAGAAGGCCGCCATCGAGGCCTCGGCCGCGGTCGGCCGGGCCACCCTGTTCGACGATCCCACCGAGATGCTCACCGAGGAGGTCGAGACCCCGGCGGTGCCGGCCATGGAGGTGCTGCGCCGCGGTCTGAGCCGCAGCCCCGAGTTGCGCACCGGCATCTACTTCACGGTCGCCATGGCCATCGCCACCGCCGTCGGCCGACTCGTGACCCCGGTGCTCATCCAGCAGATCCTCGACAAGGGGGTCAACGGCAGCGCCGGCTTCCAGCCGGGGTTCGTCTTCGGGGCCAGCGCCTTCGCCGCGGTGATCGCCCTGTCGGTGATGGCGTTGAGCCGGGCCACCTACATCCGGCTCGTGCAGGCCGCCGAGCAGATGCTCTGCAACCTGCGGGTGCGGGCCTTCGCCCACATCCACCGGCTCAGCATCGCCGACCACAACGAGTCGCGGCGGGGTGAGCTCACCGCCCGGGTGACGAGCGACGTCGAGACGATCGCGCGTTTCGCCCAGTGGGGCGGTGTGGCCTGGATCGTCGACTCGGTGATCATCGTCGGCACTCTCACCGTCATGGCGATCTACTCCTGGCAGCTCACGCTCGTGACCATGGTCGTGATGGCGCCGCTGCTGCCCATCCTGCGCGCCCTCCAGCGTCGTCAGCTGCGGGCCTACGACCGGGTGCGCAACCGGGTCGGCCAGACCCTCTCGGCGGTGTCCGAGGCGGTCATGGGTGCGGGCGTCATCCGCGCCTACGGCATCAACGAGCGGGTCCGCGACCGCGTGCACGATGCCATCGACCGGCAGTATCTGGCCGAGAAGCGCACGGCCCGCTACTTCGCCTTCATGTTTCCGCTCGGCGACATCTTCGGCGGCGTCGCCCTGGCCCTGGTCGTCGGCATCGGCGCCTGGTGGGGCCCCGGGTGGGGGATGCAGGCGGGCACGCTCGTCGCCTTCGCGTTCCTGGTCAATCTGTTGCTCGTGCCGATCGCCGAGCTCGGCGAGATCCTCGACCAGACCCAGACGGCACTGGCCGGCTGGCGCAAGGTGCTCGACGTGCTCGACATCCCGCTCGACATCGTCGAGCCCGATCCGGGCGTCGTGCTGCCGGCCGGACCGGTCGAGGTGCGCGCCGTGGGCCTGGGCTTTTCCTACCGTGACGGCGGCCAGGTGCTGCGCGACATCGATGTGGTGATCCCGGCGGGTACGGCGGTGGCCGTCGTGGGCGAGACCGGCTCGGGCAAGACCACGTTCGCCAAGTTGCTCTGTCGTCTCGCCGACCCGACGGTCGGGGGCATCGAGTTCGATGGTGTCGACCTGCGTGACATCGCACCGGCCTCACGGTTCGACGCGGTGCGCATGGTTCCGCAGGACGGCTTCCTGTTCGACACCACCATCCGCGAGAACGTGCGCATGGGCCATGGGGGGGCGAGCGACGATGATGTGGGTCGGGCCTTCGTGCGACTCGGCCTCGACTGGTGGCTCGCCCGACTGCCCGAGGGTCTCGAAACCGAGGTCGGCGAGCGGGGCGAGAACCTCTCGGTCGGCGAGCGGCAACTCGTCGCGCTTGCCCGGGCCCAGCTCGCCAACCCTGGGCTGCTGATCCTCGACGAGGCCACCAGCGCCGTCGATCCCGAGACCGAGCGCGCCCTTTCGGACGCCCTGTTGCGGCTGACCGAGGGTCGCACCACCATCAGCGTGGCGCACCGCCTGTCGACGGCCGAGGCCGCCGATCTGGTGCTCGTGTTCGCCGATGGCGAGCTCGTCGAGCGGGGCTCGCACGACCAGCTCGTCGCCATGGGCGGTCGCTATGCGGCCCTGTACGAGAGCTGGTTGGGCAACACCCAGCGGACCTGACCGCTCGGGCCGTGCCCTGATCAGACCCGGGCTGTGATCAGATCCGGGCCGCGAGCAGGCTGGCCGAGATGGCCGCGAGGCCCTGTTCGAGCTCGGCGGTGTCGGGCCAGCCGAAGCCGAGGCGGAAGTGGGCCCGCGACTGCTCGAACCAGTGACCCGGCCCGACGAACGTGCCGTGGTTGGTGGTCAGGATCTCGTAGAACGCTTCGACGTCGATGCCCGAGTCGGCGGTGATCAGCGGGAAGCACACGACGCCTCCGCGGGGCTCGACCCACTCGAGGGCGGACTCACCGGCGATCCATCGGGTCACGATCTCATGGTGGGCGTCGATGCGTGAGCGGATGCCGGGCAGCAACTCGTCGCGCCGGCTCATCACCTGAAAGGCGATCTCCTCGTCGATGAGCGAGTTGCAGATCACGATCTGCTCCTTGGCCGCGAGCAGGGTGTCGAACAGTGCCGGGTCGGTGGTCATGAGCCAGCCGATGCGGATGCCGGGTATGCCGTAGGTCTTCGACATCGACGACACGCTGATGACCGACGCCGAGCGGCCGGCGGCGATGGGGAGCACGTCAGGTCGTCCCATGTCACGGTAGGTCTCGTCGAGTACGAGCCGGGTGCCCCGCGTCTCGACCAGCTCGATCACGGCGTCGATCTCGTCGAGGTCGAGCATGGTGCCCGTCGGGTTGTGGGGGCACGTGAGGCTGACGAACGCCGTGTCGGCTCGGATCATCGCCGCCAGTCGGTCGAGGTCGAGGCGGTAGCCCTCGTCGAAGCGCAGTTCGAGCAGTTCGATGTCGGCACCGATGGCCCGAGGGGTGACGATGTTGGTGGCGTAGTTCGGCGCCGCGACCACGACGTGGCTGTCGGGTTCGAGCAGCGAGGTGGAGATGGCGAAGAGGGCGCCCGCGGCCCCGGCGGTGACGAGCACATCGTCGGGGGTGACCTGGCCGGCCCCCGGATCGGCGGCGAGCACCTCGCGCAACCCGGGGTGGCCGACGTGATCGCCGTACGCGAGCACGAGGCCGGCCAGATCGAGGTCGAGGTCGTCGAGCCGGGCATCGGCGAAGCTGCTCTC
>Ga0315273_10008117_pt1 | contig 13229 bp, 15 predicted proteins | sample YL17G02_0_MG_FD_205753 | JGI IMG/M metagenome (GOLD analysis project Ga0315273, IMG submission 205753) | Sediment microbial communities from Yellowstone Lake, YNP, Wyoming, USA - YL17G02_0 | ecosystem: Environmental > Aquatic > Freshwater > Lake > Sediment | place: USA: Wyoming | collected...
GGCACGATCGTCATTCGGCCGAAGCAACTCACCGACAAGCCCGTCCCCGAAGCCACCGCCACGGCCGCGGAACTCCGCGCCATCAAACGCGGCCGCGCTGAAGCGGCTGCCGATGAAACGATCCCGCATGAGCAGTACCGAGCCGAGCGCGCCGCGCGCCTGGAGCGTCAGCCTCGCCAAAAGCGCGCAAAAGCAGCTCGATAAGCTGCCGGCCGGCGACTTCACCCACGTCGACGCTGCGATCGAAAGGATGCGCGTTGATCCCTTTACGGGCGACGTCGTGCACCTCACGAACGCCGATGCCGCTTTCCGCCGCCGCGTGGGTGACTACCGCATCCTCTTCGACGTCTTCCGCGGGGGACGACGTAGAGAGCTCGAGTCCCCGGCGTCCGAGATCGACCGCCATGACAACTCGGCCGCTTATGCCGCCTATGCGCTCCGCGGCATTCGTACTCGAACCGGGGCTACAAGGTGAAGGTGGTTCGCGATGCGGTCGCGTCCATCAGCGACGCGCGACGCGACCACGCGCTCGACGCGCTGCAGAGGGAAGGTGCGGAGCTCATCGACAGCGAGCGGGAGCTCTCCGAGTGGGTGCGCCGGAAGAAGCACCTCGCGTCACGCTAGCGCGAGGCCCGAGGCCGTCCGCGTGGCCTCATCGTGGAAGCGAAGGATCGGCTCGACCTCCCCGTGCACGCCCTCCGCGCCAACGGTCGAGACGTGCGCGCAGGTGGCAAAGCGCACAGACAGAGCCTCGTAGCGCTCGAGCCATCGGCGAAACGCCTCTTCCCGCTCCGCACTCTCGTGCGGAAACTGCGACGGCGGCCTGACGACGCCGCAGCGCCACGGCTTGGGCGTGAGCCGGGCGCGGAAGCTCCGCTGCGCACGGCAAAGACGGACGTAGAGCGGATCGCACCCGAGCGCCTCGAGCAGGGCTTCCGTCCCGGCGCTCGCCGGCTCGAAGATTCCGCTCGTGCCGAGATAACGCAGGCCCGCGCGCGTCCGATAGACTCGGAACCCCACTCCCGGATGCGCCCGCACCCAGGCATCGAGGCGCTCGAGCGCTTGCGCTTCGGCGCCATCGTTCGATCCCTGCCCGCCTCGGCCGAGAAGCCGCGCGATCCAGCCGCCCGCGGACGCAGCCAGGCGGGCGGGCGGTAGATCGACGTCGACGAACAGCACGCGCGCCGTGTTGAGGACGAGACAGCCGAAGGAGTTCCGCGTGACCACCGCGGCGGGACCGCCGTCGCCCGAGCCGAGCTCGCGCACCACCTCTTCACGGATGGGGCGCTCACCGTACAGGTACCCGCGCGTCGGCTCGCCGCTCTGCGCGGCGCGCGCGGCGACCTCTTCCGCCGCCATGCGCGCCGAGGTCTGCGCGTCGTCGAGGCTCCGGTCCGACCCGCGCCAGCAAGCGAACGCGAGCGTCCGGCCGTCCGGCGCCGTGGCCTTCGCGGAAGCCTTCGCCCAGTAGCGCAGGAACTTCATCTAGCTCGAAGAATTGGGCACCACGAATCCCCTCTCCCCGGTGGGGAGAGGCAGACGGTCGGTCGGCTCGTTTCGGCTCTCGTGACTTCCGACACTGGGAGATTCCGTTCAGGGAAGATCAGAGTCCCTCGTCCTCACGCGATCTTCGAGGTTCACTCGAGAATCTCGCGGATCACGTACGTCGGCTTGTTCTGGCTCTCGTGATACGTGCGCGAGAGCATCTCGCCGAGAAGCCCGAGGGTGATGAACTGCATGCCCGTGAACGTCAGCAGCACGGCGAGAAAGAGCTGCGGCCGATTGCCCATCGGCACCCCGTAGACCTGCCGCTCGACGACGAGCCAGATCGTCCAGACGACGCCGAGCACGACGGCGATCAAACCCCAGAGGCCGAAGACCTGGATCGGCCGCGTCTTGAAGCTCGACAGGAACTTCACCGTGATGAGATCGAGAATCACCCGTACCATGCGCGAGAGCCCGTACTTGGAGGTGCCGTAGCGGCGCGGACGGTAACCGACCGGCACCTCGACGATCGATGCGCCGACGTCATGAGCCAGCACCGGCACGAAGCGGTGCATCTCGCCGTAGAGCTTGAGACTCGACGCGAGCTCACGGCGAAGCGCCTTGAACTGGCAGCCGTAGTCGTGAAGGCGAACGCCGGTCGAGTAGCCGATCAGCCGGTTGGCCACCTCACTCGGCAGGCGCCGTGTGAGCAGCGCGCCTTGCCAGCGCCCTTGCCGCCAGCCGCAGACCATGTCGACTCCCGCCGCGAGCGCCTGAAGGAGCTTCGGGATGTCGGCGGGGTCGTTCTCGCCGTCACCGTCCATGGTGACGAGGACGTCGCCGCGGGCGTGGGAGATCCCCGCCTGCAGGGCAGCCGTCTGACCGAAGTTTCGCCGGAAGAGAATCACCCGCAAGCGCGGCACACGGGTCTTGAGCCGGCGAAGCACATCGGAGGTGCCGTCGTCGCTGCCATCATCGACGACGACGATCTCGTACTCGCGCCCGAGTGGATCGCAGGCACGAACCACGTCGTCGACGAGCGCTTCGACGTTGCCGGCCTCGTTGTAGACGGGAAAGACGACAGAGAGCTGCACCCGGGTTCCTCAGAACTCCGTCAGCGCGACGAACTGCCGATAGCGGTGCTCCACGTCCTCGCTGCTGAGCTTCCGCAGCCGCTTCAAGCTGAAGTCCTCGACCACGAAGGACGCCATCACGCTGCCGTAGACGATCGCCCGGCGTACGCTCGGCGGCGAGAAATCGCCGCACTTGGCGAGGGCGCCGACGAAGCCGCCGGCAAACGCGTCGCCCGCGCCCGTCGGATCGAAGACCTGTTCCAGAGGAAAGGCGGGCACGGCGAAGACGGAATCGGGGGAGAAGTGCAGCACGCCGTACTCGCCACGCTTGATGAGCAGGCTCTTCGGCCCCATGGTGAGGATCTTCCGCGCCGCGGCGACGATGTTGCGCTCGCCCGAGAGCATGCGCGCTTCCTCGTCGTTCACGGTGAGGACTTCGACGTGGCGGAGCAGCGCCTCGAGGTCGCCACGGGTGTCCTGGATCCAGTGCGTCATGGTGTCGGCGCCGACGAGCTCGGGTCGGTCGAGCTGCCGCAACACGCTCTGCTGGAGGCTCGGATGGATGTTGCTGAGGAAGCAGATCTCCGCAGCGCGGTACGACTCGGGGAGCTTCGGCTGGAACTCGGCGAAGACGTTGAGCTGGAGGTCGAGCGTGTCGCGGAGATTCATGTCCTCGTGATAGCGGCCGGTCCAGCGGAACGTGCGTCCCTCGGCGACCTCGATCCCCGCCGTATCGATGCCGCGCGAGCGCAAGAATGCGAGCTCCGCCTTCGGGAAGTCTTCCCCGACGACCGCGACCACGGCGACGGGCGCGAAGAAGCTCGCGGCTACCGAAAAGAAGGTCGCCGAGCCGCCGATCACGTTCTCCACCTTGCCGAAGGGCGTCTCGACGTTGTCGAACGCCACCGAGCCGACCACGACGATCTTCAAATGTCTCTCCCCCTCACGCGGTGGCTCCGCTTCACTCCAGGTATCGACCGGCGATCGGCCGCAGGCGAGCTCGCGCGCTCGCCGGAATCCGCGCCCGATCGGTGATGATGGCCTGCGCGAGCGCCGAAGCACAAACGCACGCGCGCTCGGCGGGCAGCTGATCGACGATCGTGCCGACGATCCGCTGCGCGCGCTCCGTGCTCTCCTGGAGAATGCGCAGCACCTCGGCGATGTCCACGTCTCCGGCGCTCACGTTCCAGCAGTCGTAATCGCTCACCAGCGAGACGGAGGCGAAGCACATCTCCGCCTCCCGCGCGAGCTTCGCCTCCTGCACGTTCGTCATGCCGATCACGTCGGCGTGCCATTGCCGATGCAGCATCGATTCCGCTCGCGTCGAGAACTGCGGGCCCTCCATGCAGACGTAGGTGCCGCGCTCGTGGACCGTCGAATCGCCCGTCGCGAGCGCGGCCACGACCACGAGTCGCGACAGCACCGGACAGACCGGATCGGCCAGGCCGACGTGTGCGACCACGCCGTCTCCGAAGAACGTGCTCGCTCGCCCGTGCGTGCGGTCGATGAACTGGTCGGGAACGACGATGTCCCCGGGGCGAAGCTCCTGCTTCAAACTGCCGACCGCCCCGACGGAGAGCAGAAACTCGGCGCCGAGCTGCTTCAGCGCGCACACGTTGGCGCGAAAGTTGATCTCGCTCGGAAGGATGCGATGACCACGCCCGTGGCGCGGCAAGAAGGCGACGCCGACGCCACCCAGCTTGCCGACGACGAGGGCATCCGAGGGCGCGCCGAACGGCGTGCGCACCGAGACCTCCTGCGCGCCGTCGAGCCCGGGCATCTGATAGAGCCCGCTCCCGCCGATCACGCCGAGGCGCACGGAAGGCGTGCCCGTCGGGCGCCGGTTTGCCGCACCTCTCCTCTTGGCGACTGCCATTCCCGGGACCATCTAGGGGACGCGGCCGAGCGATGCAACCGTATGGGGACGTTCCTTAGCTTCGAAACTTTGCTCAGCCGGGCGCCGCCTTCGGAGCAAAGTTTCGAAGGTAAGGAACGTCCCCGCCCGCTGAAACGTCCCCCGCCAGCTGCCCGCAGGCCGCCTGAATGTCACGCCCGCGGCTTTCGCGAATCGTCGTGTGCACGCCCTGGCGCAGCAGAGCGGCGCGAAAGGCCTCGATCGCCGGCAGCTCCGTCGACGCAAATCCGCTACCCGGAAAGGGGTTGAACGGAATCAGGTTCACCTTCGAGGGAATGCCTCGCAAGAGCGTCGCCAGGCGGTGGGCATCCTCCAACGAATCGTTTCTTCCCGAGAGCATCACGTACTCGAAGGTGATCCGTTTGCGCCGCGGCAGCGGCAGCCCCCGACAGGCGTCGAGGAGGGTCGTCAGCCGGTACTTGCGGTTGATCGGCATGAGGCGGCTCCGGACCTCGTCGGTCGTACCCGAGAGCGACACCGCGAGGTTGACCCTCGTGTCGCCGAGCAGCCGCGTCATCTGCGGGACGAGGCCCACGGTCGAGACGGTGATCCGGCGGGGCGAGAACCCAACGCCCCAGTCCGCGGTCAACACGCCGACCGCGCGCACGACCTCGTGGTAATTGTGGAGCGGCTCGCCCATGCCCATGAAGACGATGTTGGTGATCGTCGACTGCGGCTCGCCGGACTGTGCGGCATCGGCGAGCATGCGCCGCGCCTCGAGAACCTGATCGACGATCTCGTGAGCATCGAGCCCCCGCTTGAGCCCGAGCGTCGCCGTCGCGCAGAAGGCACAGCCCATCCCGCAGCCGACCTGCGAGGAGATACAGAGCGTCAACCGCTCGCCGAGCTCCGCCGGGATCAGCACGCTCTCGATGCGGCTCCCGTCGGCGAGCTCGAAGAGAAACTTGCGCGTGCCGTCGGCGGCGCGGGCGAGACGAGCGACCCGAGGCCGGGAGATCGTGAAGGAGCTCTCCAGCGCGGCTCGCAGATTCTTCGAGAGGTCGCTCATCGCGGCGAACGAGGCGACGCCCTTCCGGTAGAGCCACTGGAAGATCTGCTTCGCTCGGTAAGGCGGCTCTCCCCGCAAGGAGAGCCAGCCGGCGAGCTCTTCGAGCGAGAGCTCTTTGATGTTGCGAGTCACGGATCGATGACCAACACGTAAGTATGACAGAAGCCCGGCCCGCGTGAAACTCGGCCGGCGACGCCTTGATCCGCGAGCCGGGCGATGAGACCCTCTCGCCCGTTCGGGAGGAAGGACCATGAGCCAAGGCACCGCACTGATCACCGGCGCCTCGAGCGGGATCGGCGCCGAGTTCGCGCGCCAGCTCGCACGCGACGGCATGAACGTGGTGCTGGTCGCGCGGCGCGCCGATCGGCTCGAGGAGATCCGCAAGGAGATCGAGAGCGAGGCATCGGTAGGTTGTCGTGTCATCGCCAAGGATCTGAGTCGTCCGGAAGCGCCGCTCGAGGTCTGGCAGGACGTGCAGATCCACGGCATCACGGTCGATTGGCTGGTGAACAATGCGGGCTTCGGCACCAACGGTTTTTTCGCGAGCCTGCCGCTCGCGCGCGAGATCGAGGAGATCCAGCTCAACGTCGCCGCGCTGGTCGCGCTCACGCGTCTTTGCCTGCCTGGCATGGTCGAGCGCCGCTCCGGGCACATCGTCAACCTCGGCTCGGTCGGCTCCTGGGTACCGACGCCGTACATGGCGACCTACAGCGCGACCAAGGCGTTCGTTCTGAGCTTCTCGGAGGCGCTCGCCGCGGAGCTCGCCGGCACGGGCGTCCGCGTGCTCGCGCTTTGCCCGGGTGCGACGAAGACCGAGTTCCAGCAAGTCGCGGGGGTGCGCGAGAACGTTCCGAAGTTCACCTACATGAGCGCAAAGGCAGTCGTGCGGCAGGCAATCGCGGCGGCAAAGAGCGGCAAGCGCACGCTCGTCCCGGGCTGGATGAACAAGGCGCTGATCGGCTCGACACGGCTCACACCGCGCAGCGTGCTCGCGCGGGTGGCAGGGTCGATGTTCACTCCGAAGGGCGCGCCGAGTCGCCGCGGCTGAGCGCGCTCACGGGGAGAGATGCGCTCGGATGGGTGACGTTCATCCCATCCGCAGCACGGTCAGGTCGAGAGCGCGCATGCTCGCCGCCGCGTCCATCGCCGCCTCCAACCGATCGAGCGGAAACGCCCGGACGCGGATCGCGCCGAGATCGAGCAAGCCGCCGCGAACGATCGCCGCGAGGCGCGCAGGAGCCTCCTTCGGGTACATGAAGTTGCCGATCACGCTCCAGTCGTTGCCGAGCATCTCGCCGACCGCGAGCGGCAGCGGCTCCGAAATGCTCCCCATGAGGATGAGGCGGCCGCCGCGACGAAGCGCTCGCGGCGCGGCTGCAGCGGCTCAGGGCCAAGGCCCTATCGGCTCGGCGACGGGAAGTCGCGGATCGGATTCCGGCCGTCCCAGCCGTGCGCCGCGTCGCGGATCATCATCATGATCTCGTAGATCGGCGGCTCCTTCGCCTCCGAGATCTCGTAGACGAGGCCGCCCGGGGCGGAGTCGGTCGCGAAGTACACGAAGCGGATGCCGCTTCCCGGGATCGCGCCCTCGTGCGCCAGCTCCACGCCCGAGCGGAGGATGGCGGCAACCGCCGGGTCGTACTCGGCGCGGGTCATCCACGACGAGACGTGCTGGAAGCCCTCGCGGCCGGATTCGAGATAGTCGCGATAGGCGCTCGGCCGATCGTCGTGCTGCTGGATGAGCTCGACCTGGAACTCGCCGGAATAGCCGAGAGCCAGCGTGATCCGCGGTGCCGGTGCCGGCTTCCCGCGGTAGCGGTAGCTCTCCGGCACGAGATCGCGCATCAAGTAGAATGGACCGACGCCGAGCGTCTCGGTCCAGTAGCGAAGCGCATTGTCGAGGTCCCGCACGACGAACGCGATCTGACGCATTTCTCCGAAGATCCGACTCATGAGTCTCCTCCTCTCGCCAAGACGGGAGGCACCATATGCTCGGGCATCTCGGCGATCAAGCGACTCGCGGGACCGCGCTCTGGCGGCCGCTTGCCGAAACGACTATCAAGGGACGCCTCCGCGGCGCTGCGGCGCAATCCCTTCTGCCGATGTCGATCTTGCAGAAACCCGGGCGCGCGCCCGCGAAGCTCGAGAGATTCGGCAACCGCGGCGCTTCTACCACGTAGCAATCTGATCCGACCGCCCAAATGAGCCTCTGGAACCTGATCGCGATCGTGCTCACGCTGGCGGGGCTTTTCAGCTACCTGAACTATCGCTTCGTCGGGCTGCCGACCACCATCGGCGTGATGCTGGTCGCCCTCATGGCCTCGCTGCTGCTGATCGTCGGCGACGCGCTCGGGATTCACCTGCGAGACGAGGCCGACCACCTTCTGGCCGGCGTGCACTTCGAGCACACGCTGATGTTCGGTCTGGTCGGCTACTTGCTGTTCGCCGGGGCGCTCCACATCGAGCTGAACGAGCTCGCCCTGCAGCGGCTCGAAGTGGCGACGCTCGCCACGCTCGGGGTCGTCGGCTCGACGTTTCTCGTCGGTGGCCTCACCTTTTGCCTTTTCCGCGCCCTCGGCATCGAGATCGACTGGGTACATGCCCTCCTCTTCGGCGCGCTGATCTCCCCGACCGATCCGATCGCCGTCCTCGGACTCCTGAAGATCGTCGGGGTACCAAAGAGCCTGGAGGTCACGGTCGCCGGCGAGTCGTTGTTCAACGACGGCGTCGGTGTGGTCGTGTTCCTGACGCTCATCGAGATCGCGACCGGCGCGGTGCCGACGGTCGGCGGCGTGGCTCTGGTTTTCCTGAAGGAGATGATCGGCGGAGCCGCGCTCGGTCTGGCGGCTGGTTGGATCACCTATCGCTTGTTGAAGACCGTGGACGAGTATCAGCTGGAGATCCTGCTGACGATCGCCCTCGTCAGCGGCGGCTATGCGCTCGCCTCCGCGCTGCACACCTCGGGAATGATCGCCATCGCGGTCGCCGGCTTGCTGATCGGAAACCAAGGGCGGCTCTTCGCGATGTCGGGCCGGACTCGCGAGCACCTCGACGTCTTCTGGGAGGTCGTCGATCAGATCCTCAACGTCGTGCTCTTCGTTCTGATCGGCCTCGAGGTGCTGATCGTCCCCTTCTCCCCTCGCAACGTCGCGGCCGCGCTCGGAGCGATCCCGCTGACGCTGCTGGCCCGCTGGCTCACGGTGAGATGCGCCTTTCTGCTACTCCGCCCACGACGGCTGCCCGATAACTCGGTTCGAGTCCTCACCTGGGGCGGTCTCCGTGGCGGCATCTCGATCGCGCTCGCGCTCTCGCTTCCCGAGGATCCATCGCGGTCGGTGCTGATCGCCGTCACCTACGCGGTCGTGGTGTTCTCGCTGCTCGTGCAAGGAACCACGCTCGGGTGGGTCATGCGCGCTTGAGCGGCCCGCTTCCCATCGCAGCCCACCGTTTCTCGAACGGATTGCGCAGGGTTGAGCGCCGCGACGGACGGTGCTTCTCGGCAGCGCAACTGGAGGTGAGAGTGGCTCCGTCGGCGGAGGCGCGGGGCTCCTCACCCCCGCGGCAGAGCCGGGCGGCGAGGAGTCGTCACCGTTGATTGCGGGGACTCGATCGCAACCGCGGGCGACAGCCTCACTGCCTCTCCGAATCCTTGGGGAGCGGGCGATCCGGGTCCCGCGGGGCGGTAACGCCCTACGCGGTTCCGGTTCTCGCGAGAATGACTGATCGACTCTGGACGAGAGGCGGTCCCATAGGACATGAAGAGCCCTGAGGCTGGGTCAAAAACGAATCGTCGAGTGGGTCAGTTTTCGAGCGCTGTCACCAGCCTGGAGCCATGTCCAGGCCACAACAACAGGGTGAGTTGAGGGCATATGATTTCGAATTATTCCGTGAAAGCGTTGGTTCGGGTGGCTGCGGTCGTGTTGGCGCTGGTTACCGGCGCGGGTTCTGCGTACGCGGGTTCGTGCAAAGTCACACCGTTGCCGTCAGGCTTCAGTCCGCCGACCGCTCCTCTTGATCAGTTCTACGTCGCCAACCGTAGCAACGTCGTCACGCATTACGATTACAACCCGACCGCGTTGGCCAGCCACGTCTCGAGCGGTTACATCACCAACCTGGCCCCTGACGCGTCGATCGCGGGCACCAATACGATGCTGGCCCTCACGTCCAAGAACTACCTGGTCGGAATGGCCACGGATGACTACGGCAATCTCTACGTCGCCGAACCCAACCTGAACACCGTGCACGTCTACGCAAAGCCTCCCTGCCCTAGTAATAGCTGCCTCCCGAGCGCGACCCCGTATAACGAGACGCCGATCGTGCTCAGGGGGCTGAGCCAGCCCGCGGGGCTCGCGTTCGATCGCAACAGCGACCTGCTGTACGTCGCGAACCGGGGGAACAACACCGTCACCGCCTACCAGGTCAACTTCAGCGCCGGGGGAATCCCCGCGCTGGTTTCCTCGCCGACGCGGACGTTCGCCTCGGGCCTGAGCGCGCCGCTCGGGCTCGCGCTCCGAGGCGACTTCCTCTACGTCGCCAACAAGGGCAGCAACACGATCGCCGTTTACAGGCTCTCCGTGACGAGCGGCACGCCGATTTTCAACAAGACGCTCCCGTACCTCACGGGCCCTCTCGGGATCGCGATGAATCAAGCGGGGACCAGGCTTTACGTGGCCGACAATGGAGGCGGTGTCACGACGGGAGCCAGCGCCTCGATCTACAAGATCGACCCGACGTCGGGCACGCCCTCGCTGCTCGCGGGCGACGCGCAGCTGCTGGCGGGGACCAACACCGGGGTTTGCAACCCTCCCGCAGTGGCGATCGACTCGTCGGAAAAGTATCTCTACGTCGCCAATCGCGAGAGCTTCGGGGGCAGCATCACCGTCTACGGGCTGGATCAAGACGGATCACTCCTCACGGGTTCCCTTAACGATCCCCCCAACGTCAAGCCCGCGGCCATCATGTCGCACGATACGGCCAACCGTCTCGGCGCCGCGGTCGGGATCGTCTTCGCTCCGTTGCCGTAGCCTTGGTGTCCGCGCGGGGGAATGCCGCTCCATCGATCTTCGGCATCCCCGCCCCGTGAAGGGCCCGTGAAAGGCAGGAGGAGAATCTGCGGCGTCCGATATCGGAACTTACGTCATGGGGCGCTTATGCCGGCTATCCTCCTACGCCAACAGATGCTCCGCGTCGCAATCGGCTTCGGATCAGGTGCGTGTTTGTCGATGCTCGTCCACCTACGAACGCAGAGATGACTACTGCGGAGGCGCGAGGTTGCCGAAGGCGATGCGATCGACCGTCGGCGCGAGACGGTTCGCATCCGCCACGACGCTGATCGAGATCCCGTGGGCCGCCGCGGGCGCCAAGTCGGCGCGGGGCGCAAGCTGCAGACCGCCCCCAGCGGCTGGTTTCCAACTGCCGAGCAGTATCAGTGCATGGTCCTCCTTCACGTCTCCTCGCGTGGCGCTCCAACGAAATGCGTAGCGCGCGCCTGCCGGCAGACGGAGGTTGCTCGCGCCGCTCCCGGGCGATTCGACGCGGGAGTTGACCTCGACGCTGATGGACATTTCGCGGTCGCGGCTCACCTCTTCGAAAATGGCACTGTTCTGTGCCGCCGTGTTGCCCTCGTCAGCGACCTTCTGGTAGTCCGCCTGGACTGCCGCGAGCTGTTGGTTGACCGCCTCGACCCGGGCGTAGTCGCCCTTTTGCGCAGCGGCGATTTGCTCGTCAGTGAGCACCTGCATCTTTGCCATGAGCGCGTCCAGCCGCGGCTGCTTCCGCGCCATATCGGTTTGCATGTTGGCGGCCGCCACCTTGATGGCCTGATCCCGCGCCTCCTGGTCATCCACCCGTCGATAGTAGCGGGTGAACTGGTAGCGCCACGGCTCGAGCTCATAGTCCCTGCAGATGCTCGTGGGAACGGAGACTTGATCGTCGCCGGGGATCACCCACCCCTCCGCGGCGGTGGGCAGCGCCTTTTTCGCGGCCTCGAGGACCGCCGTCATCGTCGCGCGTTCCGCTGACGTCGTGTCGCGAAAACCTTTTTCGCAAACGCCGTCGGCCCGAGCCGAGGAAGCGCCAACGATGAGAGCCAGTGCCCAGGCCGTAGTCGCGATCCCTCTTCCGACACGCATCCCCGCTCTCCCTTTATGTTCGTGCATTAAATCCACGAAAAACCCACCTGATTGCGCCTCGGCCGAAGTATGCGTCAGCCGATCGACGCGCGAAGGTGGGTTACCGGTCGGTTCGGCGCGCGCTCAGCGGCTGCGCCAACAACGGGCGCTCGGGATCAAGGGCCGCGTCACAGCGGCCGGCCTTTTCGGCCCGTCTTTCGGGCCTGAAGGCCGGCTCGCCGCGAGAACCGTCTATTGCGGGGGTAGGATTTGAACCTACGACCTCGAGGTTATGAGCCTCGCGAGCTACCAGACTGCTCCACCCCGCGCATCGCCGCTCGTTCGCGGCTTGAACGTCGTTGCTTAACCGCCAAGGTGCGCGAAGTCAAGCCGGTCTTCCGCGATCGCGGTCCGAGGCCGACGGCCGCGCGCAGCGCCTCGAGCTCTCGCTCGGTGAGCGGCCGCCACTTGCCGGGCTCGAGCCGACCGAGCTCGATCGGCCCGAAGCGCACTCGCACGAGCCGGTCCACCAGATGCCCGACCGCCTCGCACATGCGGCGGATCTCCCGCCGCCGCCCTTCGCGAATCGTGATGTGGAGCCACGCCTTGGTGGGCAGCAGCGTTTCCACGTCGACCTGCGCGGGGCCGGTGACGCCGTCGTCGAGCTTCACTCCGCGCCGCAGACGGTCGAGCGCCGCCGCGCTCGGATGGCCGCGAATCTTGATGCGATAGGTCCGTGGGATGCGGAAACGCGGGTGAAGCAGCCGCCCCGCCAGCTCGCCGTCGTTGGTGAGGAGCAGGAGCCCGCTCGAATGGAAGTCGAGCCGTCCGACCGGGAACACGCGATCGAAATTGCCGGGAAGGCAGCTGCGGATCGTCGGGCGCCCCTCGGGATCGGAGAGCGTCGTGACGACGCCGGGCGGCTTGTGAAGAGCGAGAACGCGGGCTCGCGGCTGCGGTAGCCGCTCTCCGTCGAGTCGAACGTCGTCCTTCGTGGCATCGGCCTTCGTGCCGAGCTGGGCGACGATCGCTCCATTGACGCTCACGCGCCCCGCGCGAATCAGCGCTTCGGCCGCGCGGCGCGAGGCGACGCCTGCTCGGGCGAGGAGCTTCTGTAGACGCTCTGCGGCCATCGGCACTCCGCCGTCAGCTCTCGGCTTCCTCGCGGGTTCCCGAAGGCGGCACGGCGTCTTCTTCTGGCGAAGGCGGATCGGCGGCGGCCGACAGCTCCGCCGCGGCGCGCTCGAGCGCATCGGCCGAGGCGCCGAGCTCCTCGAGGGTGGGAAGTGACGCGAGGTCCTTCAAGCCGAACGTCTCGAGAAACTCCGGCGTCGTTCCGTAGAGGAGCGGCCGTCCGACCACGTCCTTCCGGCCGAGGACGCGCACGAGCCTGCGCTCGGAGAGCGTCGTCAACACGGCATCGACGTCGACGCCGCGGATCGCCTCGATCTCGGGCCGCGTCACGGGTTGGCGGTAGGCGACGACCGCCAACGTCTCGAGCGCGGCGCGGGTCAGGCGGACGGGCCGTTGGGCGAGCAGCACCTTGACGAATTCCGCGTTGGCGCGCGTCGTGCGCAGTTGATAGCCACCCGCCACTTGTTGCAGGCGAAAGCCACGCTCCTCCCGCGCATACTCTT
>Ga0315273_10008118_pt1 | contig 13228 bp, 15 predicted proteins | sample YL17G02_0_MG_FD_205753 | JGI IMG/M metagenome (GOLD analysis project Ga0315273, IMG submission 205753) | Sediment microbial communities from Yellowstone Lake, YNP, Wyoming, USA - YL17G02_0 | ecosystem: Environmental > Aquatic > Freshwater > Lake > Sediment | place: USA: Wyoming | collected...
GCAAACCTTGTGAGGGACCCTGACAAGATGCTTGAAAAAAGCGCTTTGAAAGACTTGAAAAAACTGCTTTACAGGCGCGTTTGGAAGGCGCAGTTTGACCAGCTTGAGAAACAGTTTTATAGGGAGGCAATGGAGTTCCGCGACGCAATTAACACTTACCTCATGATTGAGACTTATATGCCAACCAAGGAATGGCCTGAGTTCTGGCCCAAGCGCGTCCCTGAGTAAGATTTATATATCTCGAGAGAAGATATCACGGCATGCCGACCGAGCAGCAGCCCACGATGTATTTCAAGTATCGCGGGACTTTTGACCAGAAGAAGCTTATGCAGGGGATACAGCAGTGGTTTGTTGACAACGGCTACAAATTCCACGCTTCCAAATATAAGATAAAGGCAAGCGAAGCTGAATATGATGCTAACGGCGAGCGAGAAATAACAGAGTTTGTCAAGTACTGGATTGGCATCCATATGTGGATACGCGACCTGTTTGACGTGGAGGTCATACAGGATGGAGAAAAGAAGAAGGTGCAGGAAGGCTATATCCAGCTTGACATAAACGGCAAGCTGGAGTTTGACTACACAAAAAGGTTCGGCGGAACCAAGTTCATGCAGTGGCTTTACAACTTTTACTACAAATATGTTATTAAGCAGACAATCAAGGATGTATGGGAGGATGACATAATACTTAAGATGCAGGAGCTTGAGTCCAAAATCAAGGATTTGATTGGTGTTGAGGTGAGCTGATGGTTGAAAGAAGGCCGGTTATAGAGCACGAGCAGGTTGTTTATGAGGGCATTTTCAGCCTTAAGGAGCTTTACAGGCTGTTCTTCAGCTGGCAGAGCGACAAGGGATACTGCCCTGTTGAGAAGCGCGTTCACGAAAGCGTATCAAAAGGAAGCAAGCACGTTGAGGTTGAGCTTGAGCCTTACAAGAAATTCTCTGACTATGCAAAGAGCGTCATCAGGATTCACATAACAGGGCACAATATCACAGATGTTGAGGTCGAGAAGGACGGGCACAAGAGGAAGATGCAGAAGGGAAAGGTAATCATGACATTTGACTCCTGGCTTGAGACAGACTATGAGCACAAGTGGGAAACCCAGCCTGTGTTTTACGTGCTCCGCTCAATATTTGAGAAGTATGTGTACACGCCGTTCCTCAGCGGGTTCATATCAAGCGTCAGGAACGACACTCTTCAGATAAAGGACCAGGTAAAGGCATTCCTCAATTTGGAACGCTTCCAATAATAATCTTTAAATAAGGTCCTTCTAGTTTACCTACTTATTCGCCTCCGTAGCTTAGGTAGCTATCCTTTGCGAAAGGATAGAACCCAAAGCAGTCAAGTGGGGCCTGCGACCCCACGAAATATGGAAGGCGCAAAGGCGCAGGCAAATTCGCCTCCGTAGCTTAGTAGCTATAGCACCTGCCTTGTAAGCAGGAGGTCGAGGGTGCAACTCCCTCCGGGGGCTTCGAACGCAGTGAGAAGACAACGGAGGACCAGCCAACGAGCATCAGCGAAGTTGGCGCTGCCCTCCGGGGGCTTCAGCACGGAAAAACCTCAAGTTTATAAAAGCAATTAACAAATTCATAAAGAAACACACAGGTGAGGTCAAGGGAAAATGAAATGTAAGAAATGTCACAGGTCAATGAAGAGAAAAACATTTGCACAAAGTCATAAGAATGGTTGCAATCCGACAGCTAAAGACCTCGAACATTATTATTGGAGCAAGAGCGGAAAGCACGCAGAAGATTGTCCTTGCTTAAGATGCAAGAACCAGCGTCAACAAGGAAGTTGACGCAGAAACTTACTGGCTAAGCACAAACTGGTTGGAGAATGGGGTTTATTTATCTTTTTTCCAAACCCCTGCCAAAACCTCCTCCGGGGCTTCAGCACAGATTTCTTAATTTAGAACCATAATTTTCCAGTTTAGTATTGTTGCAAAGCTCACCCAGAGAATGTACGGCACAAGAAGATATGCTGCGGGCGGGGAGACGCTGAAAAAGCTGATTATTGTTGCAAGTATTGCCAGCCATAATGCGATTATGTCAACAAAAGCCCACAGCGGAGAATGCAAGCCGAAGAAAATTATGGACCATAATACATTGAGTGCGAGCTGTATGCCGAAAATCCAGAGCGCTGCATTGTTTGCCTTTCCAGATGTCCAGACAAGATACAAAGCAATGCCCATAAGTATGAACAAAGTTGTCCAGACGGGACCAAAAATCCAGTTTGGCGGGTTGAATGATGGCTTTTGAATTGTTGCATACCAGTTTGGAATTGATTTTGTTGTGAAAATGCCACCAATAAATCCCGCAATAAGAGGTATTGCGATTGAAACAATGAGTTTTGTGATGTTCATTGATAATTTGCGACCAATTTAGTATTTTAATCTTTCTCAAAGAATTCTTGACGCAGCCCTTCTCAGCCGGTTCATAACTGCCATTCCAAACCCTTTTTCAGGCAAACCTTCTGCGATTATCAGGTCAAGCTTTTGCAAATCAAGCCATCGCAATGCATCAAACAGTCTTTTTGCAGCTGCTTCAGGTGTTTTGCCGATGATTATCACTCTTTCTGCGCCAGTGCGATATCTTCCGAGGCAGAGCAAGCCGACTTTTTTGCCTTTTTTCTGCTCGCTTTGAACAAGTTTCTCTATTTTGCCAGCACTCGGCTTCAAAACAAGCAGAACAGGTGTCTTTGGCGAATAATGACGGTACTTCATCCCAGGCGCAAGCGGTCTTTCTGACTTTTTCACGCTTGTGACAATCTCCAAAGGTAGAATCCTGCGCAATTCCTCAACAGTAATCTTGCCGGGCCTTAACAGCTTGGCAGGCTTTGTCGCAAGAGAAACAATTGTTGACTCAACTCCGATGTCAGTGCTTCCGGCGTCAAGAATCAATGGAATTTTGCCTTTAAGGTCAGCAAATACGTGGGCTGCTTTGGTTGGCGAAGGCTTTCCAAATGAATTAGCGCTCGGAGCAGCAATAGGTCCGACACGTTTGCACAGCGCAAGCGCAACAGGGTGGGAAGGCATGCGCACAGCAACAGTCTTCAAGCCGGCAGTAACCACTCCCGGAACCTTCTTTGACTTGGGCATTACTAGCGTCAGCGGTCCTGGCCAGTATTTTTTCATCAGCCTGCGCGCGACAGCAGGTATTTCTTTCACTGCCTTCTCAGCGTCAGCTATCGAGGCAACGTGCACAATCAGCGGGTCATCTGCAGGTCTTCCTTTTGCAGCAAAAATCTTCCTGACCGCAGAAGGATTGAACGCGTCAGCACCCAAGCCGTAAACTGTTTCTGTTGGAAATGCAACAATCTGTCCTTTTTTGAGAAGCTCGGCTGCCTTTCTAATCGTATCTGCCTGGGGTTTATTCTGGCTGAGCTTCAGAATTTTTGTTTTCATCTGTTTTTGTTTCCTTTTTCTTCTTTTTCGGGAATCCCTGAGCGCCTTCTTTCACAACTTTTACAAACACTTCCTTTTGTTTTGCAGTGAGCATTCCCTGGCGGAGATAATTTCTCTTTATGCTGCGAAGAAAAGAGCTTTTCTTGTAAAGCTCAGGGTCAATGTCAAAGAATTTCTTCCACTTCTTGTCTGTTATCTCATCGCTTATGTCTTTCATCTCGCATTCAAGGCACACAGGGCGCTGCTTGTAATAAGTAATCAGCACCATGTTTTTCTTGCAAACAATGCATCTTTGCTTGTATGCCATTCCTCTGAGAAACCATTGTTGTTTTATAAAGCCTGCGTGCGGTAAGCCCCGAGGCAGGCCATACTCGCAGTATGCCTTTTCATTTTTTTCAGCGCGCAATAAATGTATTGTGTGTTGCCTTCCAAATCAATGTAAAACCTGTATTTGCCAAGTTTTTCCCCTGTTGGTCTTGATCCTATCATTGTCATATTTATGCTTCTCAGCTCGTTGATGCAGGCGTGCAGCACCCCTGGCTTATGGCGGCACGTGAACGCTACTGATACTTTCCCGTTTTTCGGCGGTTTGTTGCTCCTGCCGATTATCAGGAACCTGGTCATGTTGTATTCGCAGTTGGCAATATGTTCCTCAAGAACATTTAGGCAGTATAATTGCGCCGCTGTTTTCCCTGCTATTGCCGCCTCGTCTTTTCTGCCGCGCAAGTGTACAAATGCCGCGGCTGTTCCGTTGTCATTTCTCTCTGTTTGCTTGTAACTGTGCGCTTCCAGGAAATCAATGCATTGCGCAAACGCTTGCGGATGCGCATACACTCTCTTGACGGTCCTCACAGTGGCGTTCTTGTTTGCAAGCAGGCAGTGATTTATTCTGTAATGCACTTCCCTGCAGATTTTAATTCCGTGATTGATATTGTAATATAAAAGAAGGTCATGATTGTCTTTTACAGCGCCGGCAATGCAGTTCTCTATGGGCACAACCCCGTATTTTGCATTTCTGTCTGCGACTTGTCGGAATACATCTTCAATTGATTCGCAGCCGACTGAAACAGCCTTCGGCGACAGGATTGAGGCCACTTCATCTGCGTACGCCCCTCTGTGCCCATTGAAAGCAACAAGAATATTCCTTTCCAACACCATCTGTTTTTTATGGCTGCGGATTCTTATAAAGCTTGCCTAGTCCTTGATAATCCACCAGGATCTGAACCAGTTTTTTATTGGAGTGTACTTGAATATCAGGTCAAGGTATCTGTCGCTTATGGGTCCTGAGCGGTCGTGCCGCAATAATTGGTCGCGGGGAAGTTCTCTTGTGAAATACTGCCACAATTCACTCTGGTTCTTGATGTAATAATTTGTAACGCTGACAAGCCTGAGCATCTGCCATTTTTCTGTGCACGTCCTGAAATACTGCAGTGCATCAATGTATTTGCACTCCAGCATGCCGTCAAGCAGCTTCTGGTTTGTCAGGTCTTTATCATCCCTGAATGTGAAAACAGTGTTGGATATTATGCTGCAAATGTTCTCGTCTGACAGCCTGCCGTCTGGTTGATTTGTGTTTGTTCTCATTATTCCACCCTGAAACCGATTACGTCCTCTCCTTTTTGCTCAAGAACAACATGAGGTATTGATGACTGCTTTTTCAAATGGTTTTCAATCATCCAGTAATCTGAGGGGATGATTGTGCTTTTGTCAAGCTTTTCAGGGTCAAACCACGCGACTTTTCCTTCCTCGCTTTCCCACAGCTTGTCAGATTTTGGCTTTACAGTTGTCAGCATTAAAAGAAACGCGTGCTTCATTGTGCCTTCCTCATTTACGCGCTCGTGGACAATCGCGTTAATCTTGTCAAATTCGCATTCAAGCCCTGTTTCCTCCTTTGCCTCGCGCAATGCAGCCTCAGGTATTGACTCCTGCAGTTTTGGCTTTCCTCCAATAAGACCCCAGTAGCCTTTGTATGGGCGCTTTTCCCTCCTCAATAGGCAGATTTTTCCCTTGTTCTGTATTGCCACAAGAACAACAGGCATCACTCCCACTTCCTTGCCTGTTATCTGGTTGAAAAATGGAATCATCTGCTCTGCCTTGTCAGTCAGAGTGTAAAGCTCGCCATCTTTTTTGATTATTCCGTCTTTCTGCATCTGCTCAAGGTGGTAAGAAAGGTTGTTTGACCTTATCCCAATACCATCCTCAATGTCAGAAAACCTCAACTGCCTGTTCTTGAGGAACTGCTGGAATATTTTTTCCCTTTCTTCCTTTCCAAGGCTTGCTTGTTGCATGTCTATATGGTAATCCCCGCTGCTTATATATTTTCGCTCAAGAAAGTTTGACTAACTGGACAGCATGGTTTTTAAACACACACAGCCAAACCGGCGATATGCAGTTATTCCAAAAGGGTGAGCTGAAACAGTTATTGCCATTTTACATTTCAGAATTTTTGGCTGGTTTTGGCACCTTGGCAGCAACTTACATGTTTCTTTTCTTTTATCGCGACCTTGGGCTTTCCTTTGTCGAAATCTCATTAACATCCATTTCTTTTTTTGTGGGAAACCTTATTTTTGAGATTCCATCTGGGGCTTTTGCTGATGCATTTGGCAGAAAACGTTCTGTGCTGATTGGTTTGGGTTTGCCTGCAATGTGCATACCCTTAATGGCATTTATTCACAGTGTGCCCGGGCTTGTCATATTGTTCTTTTTATTTGGTATGGGAGTCTCTTTTCAGTCAGGAGCATGGCCTGCTTGGGCTGTTGACAACCTGCGCCATCACAAAAAAGAAAATCTCATCCAGGCTTTTTTTGGAAAAAGCCTGTCATTCCACAGCCTTGGAATGATATTTGGCCCTTTGGCAGCTGCAGTTCTCGTAAACTATGTTGCACTAAGGTGGCTGTTCCTAATCGATGGTGCGTTCTTTTTCCTTGCCCTAATTCCCTTGTGGCTTACACATGAGCATTGGCACAAGCCAGTGCTTCCTCCACTGCCCAAGCTAATCAAGAAAACAATTAAATTATCATTAAAAGCAGGCAGTTTTGTTTTCTCACACCATAACTTAAGGATGCTTCTAATCGGCAACGCTGTCGGCTTCATGACTTTTTCTGCAGAAACAGGGTGGCAGCCCCTTTTTGCTCTTGCTTTGTTGCCATTGGCAGGCATAGGCATTGTTAACTCAATTCAGAGCATAATCAGGACTCTTGTTGCGCCGTTCAGCACATTATTGACCAAAAGAATGTCCCATGTCCACGCGCTTGTCCTTATTGCGCTTTTCCACCTGCTCATTGTCCTTTTGCTGTTTTTTGTTGAGCCGGGTAAATGGTTGTGGGTGGTAATTGTTTATCTTGGAATTGCATTTCTTGTTTTGAACGGTCCTGTACTGGCTGACCTGCAGCAGCGTTATACCCCTTCCAAAGTCCGCGCAACTGTCCTTTCATTCTTTACGCTTTCGTGTTCAATTGTGGGTGTTGTTGGTTTTTTAATTGGCGGTTTTGTTCTTGACGCCGTTGGGCCAAAATACGCAATTATCTTGATGGCTTTCTTCACCGTGCCTGAAATGTTGGTATACCTGAGCATGAAGGATTAACCGCAATCCATAAATACCCCTCTTTATCCCAAGCAGTCATGCCAACAACAGACATAGAGCACCACTATAACGAGCTTAAGAAAAAGTTCTCTTTGCCTAACTTCAGCCTGCTTGACAGGGAGTTTGAAATTTCAACAATAGAAAAGCCTGTTTTGCTGCTTGGCGCGATAAGGAAGAAGATTGGCGAGCGGATTGAGAACATTACTCATTTCCTTGACCCATTGCTTCAGCCTGACGCGAATTCATTCTGCTCTATTTTTGAGTACCGCTGCCTTACAGAGTCTGAAAGAAAGGAAATACTCAGGCAGTTTCAGTTGCTTATGGCATTGCTGAGGGTTTCAATCGCAGCTGATTTGAGCGCAGATGACGCCCAGGACGCAGCCTTAATCTCACGCGCTGCTGTTGAATTCCCTGCGATAAGGCAGGCATTGAAGCCGTTTGTGCAGAAGCTGGCTGAAAGCTGGCCAAAGCCAATGGAGAAAAAAGATTCAGTGGGGTATTTCGGATGAAAATCGTGATTATTGGCCCCCAGGGCTCTGGAAAAGGCACTCAGGCAGAGCTTATCAGCAAGCGGTTCAGCATTCCTCACATTGACACAGGCTCTTTGCTGAGGGAGCATGCCGCAAAGAAGACAGAATTCGGAAAAATAATCGAGAAGCCGATGATGAAAGGCGAATTTGTACCTCCTGAAGTTGTTGACAAAATCATAAAGCTGCGCCTTGAAGAGCCTGACGCGAAAAAAGGGTTTATCATCGACGGCTATCCGAGGCAGCTTGAGCAGGCGGAGTTCCTTGATGATGTTGCTGAAATTGACGCGGTTCTTGTGATTGAGGTTCCTGATGATATTTCAGTAAAGCGCATTGCAGGCAGAATGACCTGCAAAAAATGCAGCGCTGTTTTCACCTCAGAAGCAAAAAAGTGTTCTGAATGCGGAGGCGAGCTTTTCCAGCGCAAGGATGACACGGAGGATATTGTCAGGAAGCGGCTGGAAAAATACCACGAGGAAACCGAGCCTTTGATAGAATATTACACGCCAAGGGATATTGTGAATATTATTGACGGCACAGGCACTGTTGAGGAAGTGTTCAAGCTGGTTATGAACGTTCTCAGCTGAACAACTGCCGAACAAATTCTGTCGCATAGCTTCCTGGAGGCAGTTTGAAAGAAAGTTTTGCCTTCTTTTTGCCCGCATTCATCTCGTCATCCTCAAGCCCGCCGATTTTTAAATCAGAAGCCTCTGCGAAAACATCCCTTTCTGTGCCTTCAGAGCTCATTTCAGGGAATTCTTTTACAACAAAGTCCCTTGTGGTGACTCCTTCGCGCTTCAGGACTTCATCAAGCTCGCGGTCAGGAACAGTCCCAAATCCCACAATTGGCAGTTTTATGTTTTCATGGTGGGTCTCTGTGTGCTTTTTCGCAAGCTCGTTCCAAATCGATGACTGGAATGCGTGCACGTAGAGCTTCAGGAGCTTGAGCGGCAGGTTTTTCAGCGCCCCAAGGTAATTCTTTGGCTGTTCTGTAAGTGTCTTGAGCACGTCAAAAGATGCCTCGCTTTTTGTCACAAGTATCAATGCAACAGCCTGCTTGAAATCCCGCTTTACGATTGCCTTTCCTATGGCGGAATTGTGCGTGCTGAACCTCTGCTCGCCGAATAAATTGATGAATTTTGTCTTTTGTTCAGGCAATTTGTCAATATCCCTTACTATAATCTCAAACTCATTGCATTTCAAGTCTCCGAGGCTTATTGGCTTGCTTCCTTTTCCCAATGGCTTGAGTTCAATGTCATTGAGAGAGAGGCTTAGCAATGATTCAGGCGGAATTGTCGCGACAGAACAAACCTGTTCTGTTACTGCCACCTTGTCCTTGTTTCCTGCGCAGCCAAACCAGCTCAAAGGAGTCCTAAGCGCCTGCGAAAGCACCTGGAGCGCTTTCAGGGTTGTGTAATCTCTCTTCTTCAGCACAAAGTAAGTGTATTCCCCTTCTTTCTGGGGGGTTATGCTGGTTGTTTCCCTTACAATAAAGTCCTCAGGGACCTGTTTCAGCTTCATAACGCAGGGTTGCAGAGCAATCTTTATATAGCCTCTGAACGAGAAATCCATTGTTGCGCCCGTAGCTCAGCTTGGACAGAGCGGTTGGTTCCTAACCAAAAGATCGGGGGTTCAAATCCTCCCGGGCGCGTCTATGCCTCTGCTCCTCGAAGGGTTAAGGATGTTTGGCCGCGCTGCAGGAGTGCGTATTCTGGGCTTTCACAAATATGCTGGCGGGGCAAAACAAATTTGCGAACAGATTGTCAATGAGTGCTGGAATGGAAAATATTTTCAGGCAAGCGCAGGGCATTTTGCCGAGTTCTGGACAAGGGACTTTGGATGGTGTGTTGATTCGCTTTTGAAGCTCGGCTACAGGAAGGAAGTCCTGAAGACACTTGCTTATGCGCTTGAAAAATTCTCAAGCGCAGGCGGAATTTCGACAACAATCTCGCCCTCTGGAAAGCCGTTTAATTTTCCCTGCTTTTCCCCTGACTCCATCCCATTTTTGATGCACGCGCTTAATGCCGCCAATGCAAAATCGCTGGTTAAAAAGCACAAAACTTTCCTACAGGCACAGGCAAAGCTGTACGAATCAAGGGTTATAGATTCAGAAACAGGGCTTGTTTGCGACAAAAAATTCTCGTCGATGAAAGACGGATTTTACCGCCACTGCAGCTGTTATGACACCTGCATGGTGGGAATGCTCGCGAAAGAACTCAGAAATGCAGGAATCAGGCACACTCTTCCTGATGCAAAGAAAATCCTGATGAAGCACTACTGGAATGGCAGTTATTTCCTTGACGACCTGAGCGGCAAGGATTATGTTGCAGGAGACGCGCAGGTGTTTCCTTTCTGGACTGGTGTGATAACAGACAAAAAAATAATGCGAAAAGCATTTGTTTCACTTCAGGAGGCAGGGCTTGACCATCCTTTCCCCCTGAAATACACTTCTTTCAGGATGGGTGCTGATGTTTTTGCGCAGAAATTGTTTGCTAGAAACTATGAAGGCAATACAATCTGGGCTCATATGGGCTTGCTTTACATCCAGCTTCTCAGCCAGATTGACAAATCACGGGCAAGGGAGGATATTCATGCATACAAAAACCTTGTTGAGAAATACAAAACATTCCTTGAGGTCTATTCTCCTGACGGAAGAAAGCCTTACAAGACCCTGTTCTATGCCTGCGACGAGGGAATGCTCTGGGCTGCGAATCTGCTCACAATGCTGTAAGCCGAAGCTTTAAAAACGCCCTTCACGTGGTTTCTTTATGCAAAACAAGACAGTTATAGCAATACTTGCAATACTGACTTATGCAGTATTCTTGTGTATTGGCTGGACAGAAGGCACATTCAAGTATTACTGGCCTGATGCTGTTTTCTTCATTGCAATTATCCTGTTTTTGTATTTCACGTTTAATTTCTGGCGCCTGAACATTCCTGTTTATACCTCTCTTGTGCTTGCATTGTGCCTGCACATGTGCGGTGTCTTTGGGTGGTATAGCAATTCGCCTTTGTTTATCCAGTGGGACCACATCACGCACTTTTTCCCGCTGTTCGCATTCACAATGTTCCTTTACAATTTCACCCGCCCATGGATGGCAGACCGATTCTGGAATTTGAAAACATGGTCTGTGGTTATGTTCCTGCTTCTTGGCGGGTTTGGAATCGGCGCGATAATTGAGAATATTGAGTTCGCAGGCTTCCTCTCGCTTGGTTATGGGGAAGGCGGGCTTTGGTTTGGCGGCGCAGGCGGCGGTGATGCAGAGGCAGTTACTGACGCCCAGGCGCGTGCAATCATAGAGCAGGGAGGGGGTTATTTGAACACAGAACTTGACCTTGCCTATAACGCATTCGGCACTATTGCAGGAGTTATTTTCATGAGCCTAATTCATTTCGGGTTCAGGAAGAAAGAGCCTTCAGGAACTGCGCAATTTTCTCTCCAGAAGCCTTACCTCTGAGCTGTTTCATTGCCGCTCCAATCAGGGCATTGAATGGCATTCCCTTGTTTTCCTGTATTATTTTCTTCAATGCTGCCCTTAATTCATTGTCAGACATGTTCTGATACTTGGGAAGGACTTCGCAGACAGGCTTGTTTTCCTTCAAAATCTCAAGCACAGACTCTTTTGACACCTGCCCTGCTGCAATGGCTGCAAAAAGCTCAAGGAAATCCTGCTCTGAAGGATTGATGTCAACATTGAAGTTGCGCTTGATTGTCTTTGCGCCAGTCATAAGCAATTCTGCGATGTAAGCAGGCTTGAGCTCAAGGAAATCAGTCACGAATTTGTCAAACAAGTCAGCGCGTTCAGACCTTGCTGTGAGCTCAGCGAGGTCTTTTCCTATGCCCATTTTCTCAAAGCGCTTTGTCTTGTCGCTGATAAGCTCTGGAAGCTGTATTGAATCAATCAGTTTCTTTGTTACGGCTGCTTTTGGAATGTCAGTTTCAGGATACATTCTTGCAGCGCCAGGCATTGGGCGCTGGTATGTTGTGTTTCCATCATCTTTTGCTCCCCTGACTTCGCAGGGGACTCCGTCAATTGCATCATTTGCGCGCTCAATCACTGCTTCAAGAGCTTTCTTTGAGCGCGCAGCAGAGTCAGCAACAATAACAAAAGCGTCATTTTCAAGGCAGCCGAGCTCGTGCTTTAGGAATTCAACCTCGCGGTCAGTAATTCCGTAGTTTGGAAGCTCATCTGAGTGGAATATTCCGCCAACTCCTGCGATTACTTTTGCCCGGTCTGAAAATTCTGTTCCCAGTCTGCGCTCTGGCTGTATTTCCCTGCCGACAAGCCTCGCAAAGCCCGGCAGCATTATTCCAAGAATAACTCCTCCTGATTCAATCGCTTTCTTGATTACTTTTGCGCCAGAACTCTTTACGACATTTGTGACATCCTTTATCTGCCCTGCGAACTTCTTTGCGCGCCTTTTTTCAAGCTCTTCCTTGATTTCAACAAGGTTTTTCTGTCTTATTGCCTCGCGCTCAACAATCAAGGGTATTGATTTTAGGTCCTGCACTCCCTTGACCTCAATCCTGTTGCCTTTTTTGATGCTTACATTTACGTCCTGCCTGATTGTGCCTATGCCGCGCTTTGCTTTTCCTGTGCTTCTGATGATTAATCCGATTTTTTCGCACACTTCTTTGCATTGCTCAGGGCTTTTGATGTCTGGTGCTGAGCCTATTTCCATTAAAGGAATGCCAAGGCGGTCAAGCGAGTAAACAACTTCTGTGTTGCTTTCGCTTACAGGCCTGCACGAGTCCTCTTCAAGGCAGATTATTGGAATGCCAATCGGGCCAAGAGAGCTTTCAAGGACTCCGTTTCTCGCGATTAGCGCTGTCCTTTGGAATCCTGCGGTATTGCTTCCGTCAACAACTGTTTTGCGCATAAACTGGACGCAGTCAACGATATTCGCCTTGAGAAGCTTTGAAACCTGCAGCGCTGTGATGAAAGCGTCAGGGTTAATCCTTTCAGGCGGGCTTTCGTCAAGCTCGACAAGACAGGTTGTGTCCTGATAGCCGTGATAGACATAGCGCCTTCCTTTTTTCATTTCCTGCAGTGCCGCGATGTCAACCTGTCCTGACTCTCCTGCTGCAGCCCTGAGATTTCTTATTGCAGTGAAGTGCGGTTCGTCCTCGCGCATAATTGTCGGGCAGCTGCAGAACAATTTTTTTCCTTCAAGCTGCTGGTGAATCTCAATCCCGCATTTCAAGCCAAGCTGTTCGTAATTAATTTCCGCCATAAGCATCAGTTAATGACCAACCCCTCATTGGAATTTCTTCTGCTCAATATTCTCAAGCCTTGCGCTTATCTCGCCGCAAATGTTCTGTGAGTACATTTCCTTTGCTTTTTCCTTTGTCTCATTGCTGAGCAGCCACGCGAGCTTGATAAACGCGGTCTCAGGAGTCATGTCTGTGAGATTTCCTATGATTCCAAGCTCCTGCATCTTCCTTCCTGTTGAATAAACATTGAGATTGACCCCTCCTGAGATTGTCTGGGTTGTTGCTGCCACGACTGTTCCTGCCTGCACGAGCTTTTTGACAGCGTCTGCAATCTTTGTGTGCTCTTTTGTTGCCTCATCAATCTCATTTATTGGCAAATGGCCGAAGCCTGTTCCTTCAATAACAAGCCCGTCAAATCCATTGTAGAACTCAATTTCCTGCGCAGTGAGGTTCGGGTGCGACTTCAGGAAGCCGACTTTGATATTTTCCTTGAACAGGCG
>Ga0315273_10008119_pt1 | contig 13228 bp, 14 predicted proteins | sample YL17G02_0_MG_FD_205753 | JGI IMG/M metagenome (GOLD analysis project Ga0315273, IMG submission 205753) | Sediment microbial communities from Yellowstone Lake, YNP, Wyoming, USA - YL17G02_0 | ecosystem: Environmental > Aquatic > Freshwater > Lake > Sediment | place: USA: Wyoming | collected...
CGTCAAGCAGGCCTGTCGCGAGGCCGGCGAGCCCATCATCGCGGACTTCAATGGAGCGACCCAGGTGGGCTGCGGCTCGGTCCAGGCGACGATGAAGAACGGCGAACGCTGGCATACCGGCAAGGCCTACATCCACCCCCACCTCGGCACTCGCCAGAACCTGCAGCTGATGTGCGAAACGCACTGCACCCGGGTGCTGTTTGAAGGCCGGCGTGCGGTGGGCGTCGAGGTCATCCAGGGTGGCCAACGCCGGGAGCTGCGGGCCCGACGGGAAGTCATCGTCTGCGGCGGCGGCATCCTGTCGGCAAAGTTGCTGCTGCTCTCGGGTGTGGGCCCAGGCACCGAGCTGCAGGCCTTGGGAATTCCCGTGGTGCACGAATCACCGGCCGTCGGCCGGTACCTGCATGACCATCCCGCCGTCACGCTGGCCTACCACATACCCGGCGATCCCAACCTGATGGGAATGTCACCGACCGGGGCGCTGGCCCTGCTGCGGGCCATCCGGCGATGGCGGAAGGAACGCCGCGGCATGGGCGCCACGAACTTCGGCGAACTTTCCGGCTATTTCTGCCTGCAACCGGACTCGCCGCGCCCCGAAATCCAGTGTCAGTTCGTGATTGGCATGGCCCTCGATCACGGTCGCGACGTCTATGCCAAGCACGGCATGTCGGTCGTCGCGATCCTGCTCAGGCCCGGCAGCAGGGGCAGCGTGCGGCTTGCCTCGACGGACCCGCTGGCCGATCCGCTAGTCGACTTTCGTTACTTCTCGCATCCGGACGACCTGCCGACGATGGTCGCGGGGCTGCGACGCATCGCCGGCATCATGAAGACACCGACCATGAGCCGCCGGATCAAGCGCGACCTGCTCACCGAGCACTGCAGGACCGACGAGGACTGGGCGGAATTCGCCCGCAACCGCGCCGGGACCGTCTACCACCCGGTCGGCAGCTGCCGCATGGGCGCGGATCCGTCCGACGCGGTGGTCGACGCCCGTCTGCGGGTGCACGGCCTGCAGGGCCTGCGCATCATCGACAGTTCGATCATGCCGCGCATCGTCGGCGGCAACACCATGGCACCGGCGATCATGATCGCCGAGAAGGGGGTCGACATGCTCAGGCAGGACAGCAAGGGGACGGCCTGATGGGACGCACGTACAACTTCGTCCCGGCAACCAGCCTGGACTACCGGCGCCTGGCCGAGAAGCGCCTGCCCCGCTTCCTGTTCGACTACATCGACGGAGGCGCCAATGACGAACTGACGCTGCGACGCAACGTGGAGGATTTCCAGTCCATCCGTGTCCGCCAGCACGTGATGCGCGACGTCTCGGACATCGATACGTCGACCACGCTGCTCGGCGAGACGGTCGCCATGCCGGTCGTGCTGGCGCCGGTGGGCATGGCTGGACTGTACAGCCGTCGGGGCGAACTACAGGCGATGCGCGCGTCCGACGTGGCGGGCATACCGTTCACGCTTTCGACGCTGGGCATCTGCTCGCTGGAGGAACTCCGCGCGCAGGCGCAGAAGCCATTCTGGTTCCAGCAATACATGATCCGTGACCGCGGGGCGGTCCGCAGAATACTCGAACGGGCCATGGCAAACGGCTGCACGACATTGATCTTCACGGTCGACATGCCGGTCGCCGGCATGCGCTACCGCGACACGCGCAACGGCATGCTCACCGACGACGTCGCTTCCAGGCTCGGCCGTGCGTGGCAACTCGGGCAGCGGCCAAGGTGGCTCTATGACGTCGGCGTGCGTGGCAAGCCGCACACCTTCGGCAGCATCGCGGATCAGGTCTCTGATCCGACCAACACGCGGGCGGTCAAGGCCTGGGTCGACAACCAATACGACCCGGCCGTGACCTGGGCGGACATCGCCTGGCTGCGCGGATTCTGGCAAGGCAAGCTGGTCATCAAGGGCATACTCGAGGCTGACGATGCACGGGCGGCGCTCGATGCCGGCGCCGACGGCGTCGTGATCTCCAATCACGGGGGCCGCCAGCTAGACAGCGTCGCTTCGACGATTTCGAAATTGCCGGCGGTGATCGAAGCCGTCGGGGGGCGCCTCGAGGTGTTCATGGACGGAGGTGTCCGTGGTGGCATGGACGTATTCAAGGCCGTCGCCCTGGGCGCCACGGGAGTGATGATCGGCCGCGCGTGGGCCTGGGCGATTGCCGGTGGAGGTGAGGCGGGCCTCGTCGACCTGCTCGCGACATTCAAGCGCGAGCTGGCCGTTGCCATGGCGCTGACCGGGGCGAAGTCGATCAGCGAGGTTCACCGCGGCCTGATCGAAGGGGACAGATGCTGATCCCCGCCAGCCGGCGTTTGCCGGCTGAGCTGTACTGATCATTTCGGGAGGAGAAAAGCCAACATGAGATGCAAGACACGAAACCAATTCCACGTCGGCACAAGCGTCTGCCTGCTCGCCGGCAGCCTGGTGGCCGTGGCCTGGGCACCGCACGCCGACGCGCAGGATGCCCCTGGACCGGCCACGCGAAAGGTGAGCTACTCGCCGTACCCTGCCCAGACGTTCCCGAATCGCGTCTACTTCGGCGACACGCACCTGCATACCTCGTACTCGGCGGACGCGGGCATGGCTGGCGCCATTGTCGGACCCGAGGAGGCCTACCGGTTCGCACGTGGTGAAGAAGTGAAGTCGAACAGCGGTCTGCCCGCCAAGCTGTCGCGGCCGCTCGATTTCCTGGTGGTCGCCGATCACGCGGAAAACCTCGGGCTCGCGCCGATGATCGCGGAATCCGATCCCGAACTGCTCAAGTCGGACTGGGGCAGGAAGGTCCATGACCTGGCCAAGACCGGCACCATCGAAGGACAGGGAGCAGCCTTCAACATGTGGATCGCCGCCATGCAGGAGCTGAAAGACCCGTTCAAAGGCTCGGAAGAAACCATGGGCCGACCGGCGTGGAAACGGATCACCGCGGCCGCCGAGAAATACAACGAACCCGGCCGCTTCACGGCGCTGATCGGCTTCGAGTGGACGTCGGGGCCGGATGGCAACAACCTGCATCGCAACGTGGTCTTTCGCGACGGCAAGGACAAGGCCGACCGGATCATTCCCTTGTCCTACTACGATACCGGAGATCCGGAGGATCTCTGGGCGTGGATGGCGGATTACGAGCAGAAGACCGGCGGCAAGATGCTCGCGATCCCGCACAACGGCAACCTGTCGAACGGGCTGATGTTCGATGACGTGACGCTGACCACGAAGAAGCCACTCGACCGCGACTACGCGGAGCGCCGCATGCGCTGGGAGCCGATCTACGAAACCACCCAGCCCAAGGGCGACGGCGAGACGCACCCGGCGCTGTCGCGCAACGACGAGTTCGCCAACTTCGAACGCTGGGACAAAGGCAGTTTCGGACCGGTGCTCAAGACGCCCGACATGCTGCCACGCGAATACACCCGCGAGGCTTTCAAGCGCGGGCTGGCCTATGAGGCCAAGCTCGGTGTCAACCCGTTCAAGTTCGGCCTCATCGGCTCGACCGATTCCCATACGGGCCTGGCCACCACCACCGAGGACAACTGGTTCGGCAAGGTGGCCGTGCTGGAACCCTCCGCCGACCCGATCCGCTTCGATGAAGTGATCGTTGGCCGGGTGCCGGCCGACCGCGCGCGCAGTAATCAGCACCTCGCCCGCGAGACCAGTGCATCGGGCCTGGCGGCCGTCTGGGCACGCGACAACACGCGCGAAGCACTGTGGGACGCGATGGCACGCAAGGAGGTCTACGCCACCACCGGCACGCGGCTGCAGGTGCGGGTGTTTGGCGGATTCGACTTCACCGCCCAGGACCTCGAGCGCTCGGACTTTGCCGAACAGGGTTACAAGCGCGGCGTACCGATGGGTGGGGATCTCAAGAGCGCGTCCGCAGGCAAGTCGCCGACATTCCTGGTTCGCGCCTTGCGTGATGCGGATGGTGCCAACCTCGACCGCATCCAGGTCGTCAAAGGCTGGCTCGACGCCTCGGGCAGGACCCAGGAGAAGATCTACGACGTGGCGTGGTCCGGCGACCGCAAGCTGGGCGCGAACGGCAAGCTGCCGCCGGTCGGCAACACGGTCAACGTAAAGGAGGCAAGCTACACCAACGCGATCGGAGCGCCGTATCTCACGGCGTACTGGCGGGACCCCGCCTTTGATCCGAAGCTGCGGGCGTTCTACTACGTGCGCGTGCTCGAGATTCCGACGCCGCGCTGGACGACCTACGACGCCAAGATTTTCGGGGTGAAGCTGCCGACAGACGTGCCGGCCAGCATTCAGGATCGAGCCTATACGTCGCCGATCTGGTACACCCCGTAACGGCGCTGGCAACAGGAGCACAAAGAATACCCGGCGCCCATGATCCGTTTGTCCTGCAATCCCACCCCGCGCAGGACGTTCGGGTCATGGTGCGTCGCGGTACATCACACGCAGAACACACGCGTCCCCTAGTTTGCCTGCAACCCAAACTCGTGACCGAGTAGCCACCTGTGCAACCAACCACTCAGTCGCTTGACGGAAGTAAAGTTGAAAGAGACTCGCGGGGGAATTTTCCGGTTACTGGTTCATTGTCCATCACCCGCTCGTGTTCCGGAGACTGGCACGCTGAGCGTCTGCATCTCGCAGGCCCGACGGTCCGCTCCGGGTCGGTTTTCACCGTACAACGTCCGCTAACGGGACACAGGTCGCGGGCCGATTGAGCCTCCCCGCTACCGACCCGCGACCTCCCTCACCCACACCCGATGCCGCTTCATTTCCGGCACCTCCTGCCGATCGAGCAGCCCGAGCAGATTGCCGAGCCGCGTGAACCCGACCAGCAGCTCGTACTCGAAGCCACTGCCCGTCACCTCACCCGTCACCAGGATCGGCGGCCGCAGCCAGGTCAAATGGCGGGCCCAGTGCTCGACGACGGCATCGCGCGCATCGGAGAGCCCCTCCTCCAGCGTGCGAGCACGCGCCTCGTCGACCGCGTACTGATAGCCGCGATCGACGGCAACACGCCGCAACGCCACGCCGGAGAGCTCGAGCTCGGTCCAAGCGACCGCTGACCAGTCGGCGGCGCGATACATCGTGCCGAAATCCTCGTCGCCGTGATGCTCGAAGAACAGTTCCTCGAACACCTCGAGCGGGCAGTCGAGCCCGAGCTCGTCACGACATCGCGCCCAGTGCCGGTCGAGATCCGGCTCGTGCAGCGCTTGGATCGCGCTCCAGGAAATCGGCATCCGCCCTTCGATCATCGCTTCTCCCATTCCGCAATACCTCGAAGCGCCGTCCCCGGCGCGATGACGCATGCCTGCCGGCGTTTGGTCGTCTGACCTGAATCCGTCCGCTGCCAAGCGTACCGTGCCGTACGCTTGTCCCTGGCCCGGTTACTTCCGCGAAGCCTGCAATCGTCGCCGACCGCGCTTCTTGATGGCGGCCATGTCGAGGGCGGCGCTGTGGCCGCTGTCGATACCTTCCTCCCACAGGCGGCGCAGCTCGCTCACGGCTTCGCTGCGCGCCGCACGACGGGCCTTCCACTCGCGCAACGCCTCGCGGATCACTTCGCTGCTGGAGGCGTAGTCGCCGGTCTCCACGGCCTTGCGGACCAGGATGACCATCTCGGCCGACAGTGCAATGCTGATCTTTTCGACGTTGGCCATTTTGGCCCTCCTTACGGTAGGCAATGGTAGCAAGGACTCCTACCAACCGCGACGTCGAGCGGACAACCGTCACCGAGCCTGCTCCCCTCCCCTGCCATTGCCTCCGTGAGCCCCAAGATGTCAGCGCGACTTCGCGAACGCGTTGATTGTCGTCGCCGCAGCCCGCCTCCACGTCGATCGAGGTGTCTCATGAGACGTCGTTCGTGGCTGGATATTCGCCCGATCCCGGCGCCCCGAATTTCTTGTTGCGGTAGTATCGTACCGGGATTGATTCAGGAGACGCCGCATGGAACCCCTCGATCGCATCACCCAGCGGCCCGAAGTCATGGGCGGCAAAGCCTGCGTCCGCGGCATGCGGGTCACGGTGGGCATGATCGTGGGTCAGATCGGCGCCGGTCGCAGCGTCGAGGACGTGCTCGGCGACTACCCGTATCTCGAACGCGAAGACATCCTGCAGGCATTGCGGTATGCCGCTTGGCGGGCCGAGGAACGTGAGGTCCTGCTGGCCAAAGCGTGAAGCTGCTCATCGACATGAACCTCTCGCCGCGCTGGGTCGAGCGCCTGAGCGCGGCGAGTCTGACCGCGGTGCACTGGTCCAGCGTCGGCCGTGTCGACGCCCCGGATGCCGAGATCATGGCCTACGCCGCAGAACACGGCTTCGTCGTGCTGACGCACGATCTGGATTTCAGCACGATCCTGGCGGCCACACGCGGGACCAAACCCAGTGTCGTGCAGATTCGTTCCGAAAACCTGAGTCCCACGAGCATTGGCGACACGCTTATCGCTGCTCTGCAGCAAATGGCCCCCGAGCTCGCCGCGGGCGCGCTGCTCACCATCGATCCGAGCCAAACGCGGCTCCGACTCCTGCCCCTGGCGCGCCGATGAATCTTCGGTGCCGTCGACGCACATACGGCGCCGCGTAGTCGTTCAGACACGGGGCGTGCCCTACCGCGCTTTACGACTGCCGCGGGCTGCGCTCTTGGGTGGCACGACTCGCACGGTCGCCGCGCGCGGGACTTTCGCCGTTCGGGCGACCTTGAGTAAGCCCTTCAACGCATCGTTCACGGCGGCAGAAGTCGGAAAGGCCGCGGCGACTTCGGGCTGCAACAGGACCAGGTTCGTGCCCTGCTGGTATGCCGCGGCATGCTTGCCGCGCACGCCAACACCGAGATCTTGGCGACGATAGCTCTTACGCATCGAGGTCACCCATTCTCGTTAATCCGGAGTTCTTATGGATCTATGGCACTGGGTGCTTAGATCGATCAATCACCACCCGAGCGCCCTGCCCTACCCCGCCGCCCCCGCATTCTCGGCGAGCGCCTCAACCACGAACTCCCGCAATTTGGCGTAACGCCCGTACCGGATCATGTCCCGCGGCGAGATGTCGCCGAGCAGCGGATTCGGCAGCCGAAACCACAACGCGGCGCAGTTCACGTCGCCCTCGAAGAGCCCGACCACCTGCTCGCACAGCTGCTCAAATTCGCCGAGCGCGACCCTTCCGCGCGCAACCTGGCCGGCCTCCCGGAGGTTGTTCACCAGCTCGGCGAACCGCTTGGCGTCCATCTCCCCTCCCCTACTCCATCCGCACCCGCTTGATCGCGAGCGCGGTGGATTCCTGCAGCCGGCCTTCCTCGGCGAGGAGATTCTCGAAGTCGCTGCCCACGTGGGGGTTCGACTTTCTGCGCGCCGCGACGTCGTCGATCCGCACGATCTTCGCCACCTTGGTGCGCAGCGCCCGGCGCGCCCGCCACAGATCATGGTTGGCCTGCAGGTGCAGCCACGACTCATCACTGCCGCCCAGGGCCGCCGCGAGCCGGACCGCCATGTCCGCACTGATCGCCGCCTTGCCATTCAGCACGCGCGACAGTGCCACGCGCGTGACGCCCAGGCGCTTCGCGAAATCCGTGACCGTCAGGCCCTTGTCCGCGAACACGCCATCGCGCAGCACTTCGCCCGGATGCGGCGGGTTGTGCAGGGTCGTCATGCGTGAGTGCCTCCGGGGCTCGGCCTGATTGTCGGCGATCACGCACGCGCTGTATCGCGAGGCTATACACCGTTCAACCCGTCGAGACGCCCCACGCTCCCTGATTTGACGCTGTGAACAGGTGGCCTTACCATCAAAGTATGGCCACCACCACTGTCAAGACGACCTATGCCCTCGACCTCGAGACCGTCGGCGCGCTCGATGCGCTGGCGCGGCGCTGGAACGTCTCGAAATCGGAAGCGATGCGTCGCGCGATCCGCGCCTCGGCCGCGGTCCACGCGGTCAACGTACCGCCCGAACCGCTGCAGGCGCTCGACGAACTGCAAAAGGTGCTGGCCCTGGCGCCGGCGGCCGCTGCGCGCTGGTCGAGTCAGGTGCGAGCGGAGCGTCGTGCCGGTTCCAAGCGACGGGAAGAGCAGACGCGTTGATCCTGCTCGACACGAGCTTCCTGATCCGCTCCCTGGTCGCCGGATCACCCCAGGATCGGCAGCTGCGACACTGGCTGGCCGACAAGGTGCCGATCGGCATCAGCTCGATCGCCTGGGCGGAATTCCTCTGCGGGCCGGTGCAACCGGCGATCATCGAGGCTGTGACACGGTTCGTGACCGTGCGCGCCGCGTTCGACGAGGAGGACGCGCTGCTGGCCGCGCAGCTGTTCAACGGATCGCGCCGTCGGCGCGGTTCCCTCGCCGACTGCATGATCGCCGCTACCGCCATCCGGGCGCGGGCAGCGCTCGCGACTTCGAACGTGGCGGATTTCCGTCGCTTCTGTGCGGCAGGGCTCGCGCTCGCTACCGATTGACGCGCGTCATGGCGCGCGCCTCTTCCATCGCCGCGCGGGTCTCGGAGTTAGAAACCTCGAGTTCGAAAGGCAGGTGCTGCTCGACGGTCACCCGAGTGAGGAAGACGCGCACCGCATCCGAAAAGAGGCCGGGTTGCCGGGTAACCTGTTGATATTAGAGAAATTGTATGTTCGATGAATTACACGCACACACTGCAGCCCTGTCGACAGAGCGGCTACCCCCGCGCAACTTGTGACCCTCCTGTAAAATCGGCGGCCCGCCAGATATCCGCGACGATCGTGCCGTACACCTCCGCCACAGACACCGCATCTGGCCGCTCGACCTGGCGCGACTACTACGAACTCGGCAAGCCGCGCGTCGTCGCGCTGATTGTGTTCACCGCGGTGGTCGGCATGTTCCTCGCCGTGCCGGGTCTGCCGCCCTGGCCCGCCTTGCTCTACGGCACACTCGGCATCGGGCTCGCGGCATCGAGCGCGGCGGCCATCAACCATGTCGTGGACCGTCGCTTCGACGAAAAGATGGCGCGGACCATGAACCGCCCCATTCCCACCGGTCACGTCACCGCCCGCCAGGCACTCGGCTATGCGGCCGTCATCGGAGTCGCGTCGATGGTCGTGCTGTGGTGGCTCGTCAATCCGTTGACGGCCGTGCTGACGTTCTGCTCGCTGATCGGGTACGCGGTGCTGTACACGGTGTGGCTCAAGCACGTTACGCCGCAGAACATCGTGATCGGCGGTGCGGCCGGTGCGGCGCCCCCGGTGCTTGGCTGGACCGCGGTGACCGGCTCGGCCGACCCGCATGCGCTGCTGCTGTTCCTGATCATCTTCGCCTGGACGCCACCGCACTTCTGGGCGCTGGCGATCGCGCGTCGCAAGGACTACGCGAAGGCCGGCATCCCGATGCTGCCGGTGGCCTACGGAGTCGAGTTCACGCAGCTGCACATCCTGCTGTACACGATCCTGCTGTTCATCGTGACGTTGCTGCCGTACCTGACCGGCATGAGCGGCCTGCTCTACCTGGTCGCGGCGGTCGTGCTCGGCCTGGTCTTCATGCGTTACGCCATCGCGATGCGCCGGCCCGATGCACCCGATCAGCTGCACATGCAGGCGTTCCGCTATTCGATCAACTACCTGATGCTGCTGTTCGCAGCCCTGCTGCTCGATCATTACCTGCAGATCGGTCCCTGAGCCACCAATGGTGAACCGCGCCAGGCATTTTGCCGCGCCGCTGCTGCTGGCGGTGATCACCGCGCTGATCGTCTACGTCTCGCTGTACCCGTTCCGCTTCGTCGAGCACGGTCCGACCCTGTCCGAAGCACTGCGCTCGCTGAGCTGGGCGCGCGCCGGGCGCAGCGACATGTTCAACAACCTGCTGCTGTACGTACCTTTCGGATTCTGCGTGGCACTGCTGGTGGAGCCGCGCTGGGGCCGCCTTGCCGGCATCGTCGCCGGCACGCTGCTCGGCGCCTCGCTCTCGCTCGGCCTCGAGTTGCTGCAGGCCTCGGTCTCGCCGCGGGTGCCGAGCCTGCGCGACCTGACGCTGAACGCCACCGGTTCGCTCATCGGCACCGTCATCGGCACCGTCTACCACGCGCTCGGCAGCCGTGTTTCGCCGCAAGGCGCACCGCGCAGCCGTTCTGCGGTCCTCGCGACAGCGATCCTGGTGCTGTGGCTGATCGAACGGTTGTGGCCCTTCATTCCCGATCCCGGCCTGCGCCAGCTCAAGCGCGCGGTGCAGCCGTTGCTGGCACCGCACATCGAGTGGATGTCGCTGGCCGGATTCTTTATCGGCTGGCTGGTCGTCGCACAGGTCGTGTTCGGGCTGGCGAAGCGGCAGCGCGCCATGGACACATTCCTTATCGCCATCGCCATCGTGCTGGTCGGCCGGGTTTTCGTCGGTGGCAGCACGCTCGATATCGCCGAGATTGCCGCCATCGTGCTGCTGCTGCCGCTGCTGGTGCCGTTCAGCCGCCTGGATGACGGCGCCCGTTCGACGCTGGTCGCCGTGCTGCTCGGCGTATGGCTGGCATGGGCCGCAGTGCGTACGCTGGTCGAGGGCGCGGCGACCCCGACACCCGACCTGCCCGCGCTGCGCGAGATGCTGCTGCGCAACGTCCCGCCGCCGCCGCTGCTCGCCAACAAGGCGTTCAGCTACCTCGCACTCGGCTGGCTGCTGACCGGCGCCGGTCTCGTCCCGCACGTGGCAGCCGGCATGACGGTGCTGTTCGTGCTGCTGCTGACCATGCTGCAGCTCGGCGCGCCCGCGCCTGCCTACGGCTGGGTCGACCTGCTGATCGCCTGCCTGGCGGGATGGATCGTGGCGCGGTGGATGCCGCGGAAATAGGCGTTCCGGCGCCGTCTGGTCGATCGCTCAAAGCGGCGGCGTGTCGCTGCCGAGCATCAGCTTGCGCACCAGCGGCACCGGCCCGCTGTAGGAAAGAAACGCGTCGTGGAACTCGCGCAGGGATGCCTGCGGGTTCGCGGCCATCCAGTCGCTGCGCAACTTCAGGATCATCAGTTTGCCGAGCGTATAGTTCAGATACGCAGGATCATACGTACCACGCAGTGCCTGCTGACGCGCATTGCCCGGGTCGGCCAGCGCGCCCTCGCGGAACAGCTTCTCGGCCTGCTCGACACTCATGCCCTGCGTGTGCAGGCCGATCGCGGCGAGGTAGCGCGCATTGCGGCGCAGTGCCGACAGCAACTGGCCTATCTGCCATTCGGGATTCCCGGCACGCAGGCCCTCGTCCTTCATCATCTCCTCGGCGTAGTGCGCCCAGCCTTCGGTGTAGGCATAGCTCTGGAAGAGCTGCGCAACCCTGGACGGGTTGCGGTTCACATGCAGGAAATGCAGAAAATGCCCAGGCCAAACCTCGTGCACCGAGGTCGACAGCAGGGTGCCCTCGCCACCGACGTACTGCGCCTGTTCCTGCGGTGTCCAGCGCGGATCCGGCGGCGCGATGTAGTACACCGACGGCACGTCCTTGCTCTCATAGGGCCCCGCCGTGCTGATGTAGGCGAAGTTCTGCGCGTTGTAGGGCGGGGCGGCTTCGACCAGCGCCTGCTCGGGCCCGGGGATCGTGACGATGCCTTTCTCGGCCACGAACGCGCGCAGCTCCGGCAACTGGCGTCGCGCACCGGCCACCGCGCCGCCATCAGGCTTCTGTGCGTTGGCTTTGTCGGCGCATTCACGCAGCGTCTTGCCGGGCGCAAAGGTGTCGCATACCTTGCGCAGCGATGCGAGGTTGCGCGCCATGTCCGCTTCGCCGATCTGCTGCAGTTGCGACAACGGTATGTTTACCTGTTCGGTTGCCGCGACCATGCGCGAGAACAACTGCGGCCCGAGGGCGAAATCCTGTGTTGCATGCTTGCGCTCGGCTGCGAGCCAGTCCGCCAGCTCCTGCATCGACCGCGCCGCCGCGGCATTGGCGGCGGCCAGCTGCGACTGCAGGGACGGGTCCTGCACATCGGCGAACACCGCTGCGACATCGCTGGTAAAGAACTGGGCGAAACCACCGAACGCATTGACACCGTATTCGATCCACGGTGCCGGCATCGGCGTCCGCAGGTTGGCGCGGATCTGCTTCACAGCGCGCGGAATCTGCTGCGCGTACTCGATGTAGGCTCGCATGCGCTGCTCGAGCGGCGCATACGGCCTGCTCAGGTAGATCTCCGGATCGAGCAAGCCCGAGTAATAGGCCGGATTACGGTGCGGCCACTCCGCTTCCTTCTTCCAGAACAGATCTGCGTCGAGCGCAGCGAGCAGGTAGGCGCGCTCGCGCTGGCGTGATTCGGAGAGCGTAGCGGGGTCGACGGCGCCCAGCGTCGTTCTTTCGGTCTCCAGGCGGAGGAGGTCCTGGCGCAGCGCGGCTTCGCTCAGGTCGGGAATCTGGCCATCGAATTCGTGCCGTCCCGCGTAGACCGCGGCGACCGGATTCGCGGCGAAGTGACCTTCGATGAAGCGCGCTACCCCCGCATCCCAGGCGGCATCCACGCTGGGGCCAGCGGCGCAGGCCGGGGCGCCGCTCAATCCGGTGGCCACAATCGCAACGCCAAACTGCGAGATCAGGCGCGTTGGACACAGCGTGGCAAGTCGCATGGGCGAAATTCCTCTCGCTCGGTCAGGTCGGCGGCGGCATGGGACGCCTAATTTACGCGAGGCTGCAGCGACTGCTGTAGAATTCTAGGCCTTCCGATGGACGTCTCCCACATCATTGCGCCGCTGAACGACGCGCAGCGGCAGGCCGTGACCGCCCCGCTGCTGCCAACCCTCGTACTCGCCGGGGCGGGCAGCGGCAAGACCCGCGTGCTCACGCACCGCGTCGAGTGGCTGGTGCAGGTCGAGGGCGTCTCCCCGCACGGCATTCTCGCCGTCACCTTCACCAACAAGGCCGCGGCCGAGATGCGCCACCGCATCGAGACGCAGCTCGGCCTGCCTTCCGCTCCGCTCTGGATCGGCACCTTCCACGGCATCTGCCACCGCCTGCTGCGCCTGCACTGGCGTGAGGCAGGCCTGGCGCAGGGCTTCCAGATCCTCGACGGCGAGGACCAGCAGCGCCTGGTCAAGAAGATCATCCGCGGCCTGAACCTCGACGACACGCGCTGGGTGCCGCGCGAGGTCGCCTATTTCATCAACGCGCAGAAGGACGAAGGCCTGCGGCCGAAGCATCTCAAGGACGACGGCGACCCGACGCGGCGCCAGCTGCTCAAGCTGTACGAGGCCTACGAGGAGACCTGCCGCCGCAACGGGGTGGTCGATTTCGCCGAGCTGCTGCTGCGCAGCTACGAGATCCTGCGTGAAGTGCCCGG
>Ga0315273_10008120_pt1 | contig 13227 bp, 16 predicted proteins | sample YL17G02_0_MG_FD_205753 | JGI IMG/M metagenome (GOLD analysis project Ga0315273, IMG submission 205753) | Sediment microbial communities from Yellowstone Lake, YNP, Wyoming, USA - YL17G02_0 | ecosystem: Environmental > Aquatic > Freshwater > Lake > Sediment | place: USA: Wyoming | collected...
CAATAACACTTATTGATGGAACTATTCTAAAAATTCCTAATTTAGCACCATCAGCAGATCTTATTAGGAATATAGAAAAAATTAGTCATGAAAAGTATGTCTCAAATATAACCCTTTATCTCAAAGGGCGAGGATGCGTTGATACAAAGTGTGGAAATTTTGCTAAGCGCTTAGATTTTTTTGAAAAATCCGGTAAGGACCCCAAAGAAATGATAGTTGAGATCCGTTTTTATCCTATTAGTGAGTAAATAGGCAATTTTTTTCCTAATATTCAGCAAAGAAGGGGCGGTAAACCTTTATGAGTCAATTATAAGGAATTCCTGCACCGACAGATAACACAGGATTGGCGTTTCCACACTTCGGGAAATCCCGACTTTGTCGGGGCTTCGCTAATCCGAAACGTTAGCCAAAAGCCCCAAAAGTGGGAGAAGAGTCTGTGTCGCAGTAAATATAAAAATGATAATACATTGTTATTTACCGTCTATTTTGGCGAAGAGGAGGGCATTATGAAAACATGGATGAGCTTCTTAACCGTAGTATTTTTATCTTCCGTTATAACAAATTGCGCCGGCAACCAAAGCCGCCAACGTCCCGTTGAAACGGTAGACAACCTTCCCGCTGGCTGGGGATTCTTTGATGGCAAAGCTACCTTCCCGGTAATCACTTCAGAAAGCGGGAAAAAGGCATTTGCTCCTACCCCTTTCCCTTTTCAAGCCTCTGGCAAGTTGGTCTGAAAAAGTAAGGATGGGCAGATCCACAGTTCTCAGGTCAGCGCGGCGGGCACTTGCATGGTTCCAGGCTCAAGTGGGTTGGAGGGAATTAGGCCGTGTTTTGGAATTGGCGATAAGAGATCATTGATACTTCTGGATTTCGAACCTAGTCAGTCTCCAACCTCTTATCGTGGTCGTATACTGGAGATTTCTAATTAATTGGTGAAGTCAAAAAATGGCTAATCACAAGACCATACGGGGCAGATAAACATGGAGTGAAGTTGGATACTTCACACCGCTAAGCCCCGTTATTTGCTCATCACGGACAAGAAAGGTGTAAAGTACAAAGCTATCTATGTATGTCCAATAAGACTAATGTGTAAAGACATTAATAAAATAATTGACACACGGACTTTTTGCGCCACAAACAGTTCATTATTTTTGGGGCCTCCGCCTAACGCGCGGGCAACAGATACTGCAAACCTATCGGCTTCAGTTGCCCGCAAAACGTTATCTGCTCAGTGGGGGCAAGGAAAGGAGGGAGAAACAATGTTTAAAAACATTTTTTATCTATTAATATTTGCCATCTTATTCATTTGTATTAGCGGTAATCCAACATGGGCACGGAAACCTATAGATGAAGAGAAAGATATATTGAAGAAGGTAAAGATTATTCGTGTTGTCGTCGAGGAGTATTATGGCATTGCAGGTAATGTAAGATTGCCTTTCTTCGATTATTCTGAGAAAATATTAAGATATGCTGGCTTTGAGGTGGTAAGGGAAACTTCGGGGTACGATGCTATCCTCCAGATAAGGGCAAAGGTAACTCGTGAAAGTGCTTTTTATAGTATCATTGTGGATAAAGGTGGGTGGCGTAGTGGAAATCTCTATACTGGCGCATTGGCAGAAGGAGAATTATCATTTGAGATAGGAGATAGGAAGTTTTTTAGTCTACAATTTTTTTATAGAGTTGATCCTCCACGTTCGATAACTACTTTAGTGTCCTCTGAATATTATAGTAACCCACAGAATGCACCATTAAGGGAGGCTTTTAACAATAGCTTTTTACCGGAAATGCTAGAAATGCTAGCAAAAATGAAGGGACCCGAGCCACTTATTGCTGCCCTTAAAGATGAAGATTCGTTTGTCCGAAAGAGTGCGGCAAAATCACTGGAGAAAATATCAGGTCAAAACTTCGGAGAAGACCCAGTAAAATGGCAAGAGTGGTGGGAGAAAAATAAAGGGAAATATAAATAGCCGGCACCTACAGATAACACCGGCTAAAAGATTGATATCCAAGTACTGATGCACTTCTTTTGGCCTGGAACGTTAGGCAAAAGTACCAAAAGGAGGGAAAAATGAGAAAAATTAATGGAGGTTCGATAGTTGTCTTTCTAATCTGTTGGGTCTTTGCTACCTGGGGGGTGGAATCAATAAGTGCACAGGCATCAGAAGGGAAACTTTCAAAATCAAGATATGTTGATCCTAAAGGTTACTTTAAAATTGTACCACCTGATGGGTGGCGCATGCAAGACTTCCCACAAGATACAAGGGGCAAGGTTGCATTTTTTGCACCAGAATCAGATGTTGACCTAAGGGTGCTTGTAAATGCTGTAGATTTCAGCACCATAGAGGAACTAATATCTTACTGCAAAGATGTGGAAAGGCGCATAGGGGTATCAACAAATATCGGAAAAACAACTTTTGGTGATAGACCAGCTGTCAAAAGGTCTTTTCAATTTAAGGGGTTAAAATTGTATTACATTGACTTTTTGGTAGGCAAAGTTGACCACAATATTGCTTATAGTGCATCGCCTTCCAAGTATGATAAATATCTGCCAATTGTACAGAAAAGCATGGAAACTTATGAAACAGTCATGCGAGATATTTCAGATAAAGAAGTCGTTAAAAATCTTGTTGCAAAAAAGGTTCGATTAACACAGCTAATGATTGAAATGGGAAACTTTGATTTAGCTATGGAGTTTGTAAAGGAAGGTTTGCAAGCATCTCCAAATGATGCAGAATTATTGCAACTGAGAAAACAAATAGAAAACAAACGAAAAAAATGAAGATGTTGGCACCTTCGCCTAACAGAGTCCTTGAGGTGTATACCCAAAGGCTATGCCCTTCTCAAGCACTCGAGTCGTTAGGCTACAAAACAAGGAGGGACCGCAATGAAAATAAAAATGACTTCGACACTGTTTACTAGGCGGGAATTTAATATTTTGTTCGTTTTCCTGATGGCATGCGTGATCTCGGCCGGGTGCGCAATGAACTCGGGGAGACAAAGCCAATCCCGGCTAGTCAGAACATCGGAGATTGTCAAGGAATGCATTATAACCGAAAAGATTCTATTTAATGCCGACCTGGCAAGAAAACTATTATCAGCTTGTGATAAGGCATTGGATTCTCCGGCATCAGAGACACGAGCATATACGTGCTCAGCAAGTACCGGCGGCAAATTTGAGCAACCTCGTCCCCCTATTCGCTTACTTATATCTGGAAAAGAAAATGATAATGCTATTATCATAGGTAGCGGTGATACTCATTATAGCGTGGTTGTCGCCTGTCGCGGCAAACGAAGTGGTTCTGAAGTTATCTGTCCGCTGACAATGACAGCGGAAATAGAGGATAATCTCTTACGAAGGATACGAGTTAAGGGTACTGTTGGTGAAGGTTTATTGCCCTCAGAGGAAAGAGCCAATATTGTGGTCGTGAAATATATTACTATATTAAACAGCATGGGAATTCAATAGCAAGTGCAGCCATTGGAATCAAGAACGATGGCCGTGACTCTATCGCGTAACGTAACCTGCATTTTTAGCTGCCGGGCATCGGCCAAAATGAGTCGAAACGCATGAGCCTAACATTCGGCTCCAGGCGACACGGAAGAGACCGCGCGCCTGAGCCGTAGCGTTAGGCTAAGCAGGTCATTGCAAAGGAGCGACACATATGGGGATATTCGATAGGCTGTTCAAGAGGCCCGCTCCCGTTGGTCCACAAAGGCCCCCAGCAGAATCAGCGGAAGTGAAAGGCAACCGGGACAGGCTGCTGATAGCCGCCGTAGCTAGTGGTAACGTTAAGGAATGCTGTCGCCTTCTCGATCACGGCGCTGATGCGAATGCCAAGGATGCGGAGGGAACGCCAGCACTCAACATTGCATCCCAGCTTGGAATCTTGGAAATCGCAAGCGTCCTCCTTGAGCACGGGGCGGATACAGAGAGTACAAATACTCACGGCGCAACTCCGCTAATCGTAGCTGCCTTCGAAGGCCATATTGCGGTCATGAGGTTGTTATTAGAAAAAGCGGCCAATAGAGAAGCCTGTGCGCAAGGTGAAACCGCTTTCAGCGTTGCAGCCCAACTCGGTCACCAAGAAATAATGGAGTTACTTGTTCCTTTGAGCGAACTGGCTCGCGCCTTGCTATCCAACAGCAATGAGACGAGTGACGCAGCAATTGGACGGGTGCTCGAACTGACCAGAAGTGGGAGTGGAATAGGATTGAAGGCATTGGAAGAATCTATTTGCTGGACGCGTGGCAAGCAGATTACTGACTTCTACACGCCCGGCCTGAGGGCGTTAGATGGATGGTCGGCACTGGACGAGGCACCGAAGAAGCTACTCGCGCTGGCACGACAGAAGGCTCTCTGGACGACCCCACCGAAACAGGTGCAGGAACTGATTTCTCTTTGCCAGGTAGGTGGTACCGATATGCGCGCCCTGTTGTCGACGGCGAAGGAGCTAGGCTGCGATCAACTCCAGGTCAGGGCTATCCAGCTCTTGGGCCTGCACCTCGCGGCACAGGTGATCTTGAGCCGTGTTGGACGAGGAGAAACGGCCGCATCAGTCCAGTCGCCGGAGGCGAAAGAGGGTAAAATTATCGTCGTGCCAAGACACGAGACTGAAAACAAAGATTGTGCCCCCGTTCTTTCGCTGCTTAAGAGCCTGATGGCCTCCCCTAAGATGGCAAGGGCTCACAGGCAAGGCGTTGATATTTTGTTCGGCGGCTACGATGACGACCCCAGGCCCATATGGCAAATACCAGATATCAGGCAATATGCAAGCATGTTGAGTGAGCAATTTCCATATTGGCTATTCTTTATGTCTGACATTCTGCCGAACTTTGCCGGCCTTGTGCGTTGCCTAATGCCGCTTAACACAAGGGAGGAAGAGAGGAAAACTTTCGTCCAGCAGGTGCTGCTTCCTCAGTGGGTAGTGGCACTGAATAAAATTTCCGAATACGCAGGCATGACGGAAAGCGAGGAGAAAGAAATTCTTGAACGTTCAATGCGGTATCTTATTGTAGAGGTGGTCATTAAAGACTGAATAGGGATCGCCTAACGAGTAGGTGCACCGGACGTGGCAAAACAGCGCGCCACGCCGGTGACCATTGCATTAGGCGACAATTGTGGTCCTTGAGAAGGAGCAATGAAACATGAAATGTTTACATCTATCTAAGCTTTACTTTTTAGGCATCTTCTTGTTTACATTCACATCAATGAGCGCATTCACACAAGAGGTGGCAACTTCCAAGCAAAAACAATTGACAATTGTAGTCGTGCCAATATGCTTAAAAGAGGCAGGTGATATAGCAAACCATCTAAGTATTAGTTCTGCTGATTCCTTAACAGAAGCCTTAACGAAAACCGCGTCAGTGAAAGTAATAACCCAGAAGGAAGTCGCCGCGGCGATGAAGAAAGCTAATCTTGCTTATGATAATGTCGGCGGGAAATCCTTGGGTGAAATTATAAAGGCTTTGCCCTTCAGCCATATTTTCATCACCGTTGGGCCAATTCGTACAGATGGTTGGTTTTCATGGACAGTTGCCAGAACACATGATTTTATGGGGAGGAGTGCATCTAAATTGCTTGTGGAAACTAAAGATCTTGATAAAGGTTTTACAAAAGAATTACTTTTGAAAGCACCTACAGCAGTTACCATTGATGATATTAGAGATATGATCAACAAGTTATTAGAGGACTCATTAAAAGGCTATATGCCAATTCCATAGAAAAATTTGAAAAGAAGGGGCAGCAAGGTAATTTATGGTTATTTGAATCGATATTATTTTGGCTTACCATGCGATATTTATTAATCTTTTTCGGATGATTTAAGGCCCACAATCATCGCCCAACACCGGCCAAAAGATTTACATCGAAATGCTATTGCACTTCTTTTGGCCTTGAACGTTAGCTGCTCATTGCGGGCAGGAAAGGAGTTTAATTTTATGTACAAAACATCAGAAAAAAGGAATTGTAAACGTTGTGGTATGGAATATATTTCCAAAGGTAAGGATCTTTGTGATACGTGCTTTTCCAGCGATATTATTGATACCATGAACCGAATTCCGCCGAGTCCGCCATATGCCGTAAAAGTTCAGTACACAGAGGCTTCAAAGGAAAGTATTAAGGAAATCTTAGACATTTTACATGGTGCCGATAAACCCAAAAAACCTTGGTGGCAATTTTGGAAATAAAGCATTATCGAGAGCAAGAGAGCTAATGAGGGCTGCGAGAGAGTTAAGTCTTGATTCTTGAATTTTGGAAAAATGCCCGCACCGGCAGATAACACAAGTTATCTGCTCATTGCGGGCAGGGAAAGGAGGCAATTAAAATGATACGCATACTCAATCAATTGATTTTGTTAGCAGCGGTGCTTACCTTTGTGGCTGGGTGTGCCACTATGCAGAGCCGTTGGGAAGAGACAAGGTCAGCAGATACTATTCAAGCCTATGAGGAATTCATAAGGCAATATCCAAATCATGCAGAAGCTCATTATTTACTCGGAGTCTTATATGAGAGGCAAGGATTTGAAATAATAGATAAAAAGAAAGAAGAAGTCGAAGTCAAAACTCTTGAGTTATCTTTTTTACAAAAAGCACAAAATGCATATGAAAGAGTATTGATATTGAATTCAGCTTATATGGGTGCCAACAAAGCTCTTCAAAGGTGTAAAGCAAAAATACATTTTGTGCAAGGAGTGAAAAATATAGATAGACAACCAGAATTGGCAATCCAAGAATTTAATATGGGGATTGGGATAGACCCAGATAATTATTCTGGTCTATTAGTGGAAATGCACAACAATATTGGCAACCTCTATAATAGAAAAGGGTGGTACGACAAAGCAGTAGCTGAATTTGAGAAGGCGTTTGAAATCGATCCTGACATGGAAGCGCTTCGTTATAATTTACCTTATAACAGAGGCTTAATGTACTTGGTTCAACAAAACGATTTGAATAAAGCTGAAGAATCAATTCAAACCGCAATTAAAGCAGATCCCAATCGATCAAAAGCACAAACTCTTTTAGGTATCATTTATCGTCGTAAAAGATTGCTTGAGGCAAGCATAAGAGAATTAAAACGAGCAATAGCCATTGATCCGAATTATGCTGAGGCACACATTCAACTCGGTATGTCGTATAATGCTTTAGGCCACTATCATGAAGCGATAGACCCATTAACGCAGGGGCTTCGTCTCGAATCTAATAATGCTGAGGCTTACATGCAGCTTGGGGCTGCCTATTCCCAATTGGGTCAGCACCAAAAAGCAATAGAATCGTACAAGCAGGCGTTTCATATCAACCCGAATAACGACGCCAATTGGTATTTTGCTTTAGCTGAATCTTATGCCAAGCTAGGCCAACATCAGGAAGCGATAGGAACTTATAAACAAGGGCTTCTTCTTGCGCCAAATAATGCCGAGGCTTACACACAACTAGGACTGGTATATTCCACATTGGGCCACCATCAAGAGGCTATAGAAGCATACAAGCGGGCACTTATTATTAAACCAAATGTTTCTCAAGTACTTGCGGGCTTAGGGATAGCATATATCGACATAGGTGATTATCAAAAAGCTGTTGAGGCCTTCCGTAAAGCGATTCTCATTAGTCCTGATAATGCCAGTTGGCATTTCGCTTTAGGTGTTGCTTATTCAAACCTTGAGCGCTATCAGGAATCGGTGGAATCCTATAAACAGGTGATTCGTCTCGAACCAAATAACTCCGAGGCACACTTTAGAGCGGGTATAATGTACCTCATCCTCGGTAATAAGAGGGCCGCACAAGAACAATATGAGATTCTTAAGAATCTTGATCAAAATAAGGCAAATCAGCTCCTTGCACTTATTAGAAAAAGTCCATAACGAAAAAGAAAGGGAAAAGGGGACAGATTTATTTTTTGAGAAAACAATATAAAAGGACTGCCCGCAACGACAGATAAAGGCAAAGGAGACGCAAAGCGTCTCCAAAGAAGTTATCTGATAATGGCGGTGGAAGAGGGCTAAATGATAAAGAATACTAATGTCGAGTAAGCAACGCGCTGATGGAGCTTATTTAGGTGTTTACAACAACAAAAGGAGGTAGACCACTCATGAAAAAAATATTAACCATCATTATTTTGGCAATGCTCACAATTTTCATCAGTATTGCTTTGGCCATAGACGATAAAGTGCTGGTAAAGCTTAAAGGAATGGGTGAAGAGTACAAGGATTTCAAACTGTCCGAAGCTAAAGTGGCACCATCTGACGTATCTGTAATAACCAAAGGCGGGCTAAAGTTCTTTACGAAGTATGCCAGCGGAAGGGTTGCTGCAGTGCGTATCTCAGAAGAGGATCAGAAAAGGGCTGAGACGCTCTTTGCAGATTATGTGACCAGTGCCATCACCCTTAAGAAAGATTCAGCGAGTGATTGGCAGCTTCTGGTGGTCTGCAATGAGAGCACAGGCGCGAAAATGGGCGGTGGTGCCATTTGGAAAGGGATTCCAAGAGCTAACAATGATGCAGGATTGAACGATGTTGGCGTCAATCTAGGCTACGGTGGCAATGTGACCCCCTTAGTTACAGGAAGTTTTCTTGTCGTAAACCGCAAGGATAAGTTGTTGGTATTCTACAAGGAGGTTTACGCCACAGGGTGGGATTTGGATTCCGTTATGAGGGGTTTCGGGGTTGAGGTTGCAAAAGAGTTTGCATCCTGGACAAATTCATTGAGCAAATAGTATCCCTTGTATCCGCCAAAATGATAACTTTGCGAAGGTTTAACGATACATTTCAGTGGACTCGGGCAAGCAGCGTCGCATAGCATAGCTTCCCGTTCAAATGGCATGGCAATATCAGTAGATATGAAAACATCACAAAAAAAACATTGAAATTCTTTTTATTCGATAAGGCACCGTTTACAGCTACTCCAGATAACATGGTGCAAAAGATTTACATTTAAATCCTTCAGGCCTCTTTTTCAGTAAGAACGTTATCTGCTCAGTGGGGGCAAGGAAAGGGGGTTATAGAAGATGTCCACTCGATACAAGAAATTGATATTAGTAATAAGTGTTTTCTTCTCTATTATCATCAGCTTTACTAATTTAGTTTTCCTTCAGCAGGCAAGGGGGCAAGACAGTTTCGTTTTGGAAGTTAAGTTAAATCTACCCCATAAAATACCAGTCAATTATTCAGATGGCCTTTGGATATCTTCTGTCCCAATGCGATTAGACGTATTAGTATTCCCTGAAAAATTTAGAGGAGGTAAGTATAAATACGTCGGCAAGGTAGACAAGAGTGAGGACGCATCACCACATTATGTTGGAAAAACTCCACTTTATTTAAAATTAAAACCTGGCAAATATGAGGTAGTAATATTCCATCCTCCTTTGGAGGAAATTGACAGGACATACAAGCAAGAATGGGAATCTCATGGAGCAATACAATCTCCCCAAAATCCCTTTATTGGTGCGCCTGTTCTGATGGCAGTTGAGGGAAGATATTTCTGGAGTGGGGTATGGGAGATTGAAATAGATCATGGATTAAAGACAGTAATCGGACTTTTTCAGAGGAAAGATAAGCCCTTCACGTATCTGCTTGATTTTCTTCCTAAGGAGAAACATTTTCTTCCTTTTTTTCCTAATAATAAGAATTTTGAATCGCCTTACAGGGAGTATTTAAAGGATTTTTCTAAATTGGATTCCAAATTAGTTGGGAGACTTGTTGACCATGACATAGAGAAAGCTTTTGAATTAATTCGGAGAGGAGGTGTTTTCGGATGGGAAACCGATAAGGGAGATCAGGTAATTATCGAGGTTAGAAGGAAGGGAATAAACATTCGCAAATTTTTCGTAGAATAAGTCGAAAAGGGAATGATAAGCCAATAGGAACAGAAAACGGCTATACCTTCAAAATTCATTTAGAAAGGCATGCCGGCATCGGCAGATAACACCGGCTAAAAGATTGGCATCTGAATGCTGACGCACTCCTTTTAGCCTTAATCGTTATCTGCTCACTAAGGGCAAAGGAGGCAAAGATGAATAATTTCGTTAAGTTGGCTGGTGTCGTAATGGTAGTTATCCTTATAGCAGGTTGCACCGGTCCTGCAACTCAGCAACGATCTAGTATTGGGAAACCTTCTTTTCCCATCACTATATCATGGGAGAAGCAATTCACTAGTCCGATGAAACCCTCAAATCTCCCAGCGATAGCATATAAGAACCACTCTAAGAAAGGGGTTTCAAAAGGAGTATACGCAATCCAATACACGTGCACGGGCTCTGGCATGATGGGATCCAAACTGGGCACCCCAGTAAAAAAATTCGTAATGGGCAAAATACATGTACCTCTTGATTCATATAGTGGGGTATTTAGTATACATGATGTTATGTTAACTGGAATCAGCTTCTACATGAAAGAGTGCTCAAGAGATCATGATATTCTGCTAAATGTAGCCCTTTTTGACATTGATGAGAAAGCACAAATCTCAAACGCTTTGACATTGCCTGTGGTCCAGGATTACCAGGATTAGAGCGCGGTCAATATGGACTATTGTTCAAGAATTTCAAGAATAATTAAACCCCAAAACACCAGATAACAGGCGGCTCCACCGGATCGTCGATAGATCCGGCTCCTGGTGAGCCATGGCGTTATCTGTTCATTGCGGGCAGGGAAAGGAGATATTGGTACTATAAAAAAAATATTTTTATTCCTATTGCTATATTGTTTTATTCTCAACGGTTGTGCTGCTAAAAGGATATCTGAGGATCAACACCAGGGTGATTATCAAGCTGCAAAAGCAGCTTTCATGCGTGGTGATTATGCAGAGTCAATTCGTTTGCTTCGCCCACTAGCAGACCAAGGTGATCCTGAAGCTCAGCAATTAATTGGTGGGTTTTACGAAAACGGGAAATGGGTTCCACAGGACTTCGCTGAAGCGGCAAAGTGGTACCATAAGGCTGCTGAACAAGGATCAGTACAAGGCCAAGCCAACCTCGGCTTTATGTATGCAATGGGCAGAGGCGTCTCGAAAAATAACGTATTGGCATATATGTGGCTCGAGTTAGCTGTCGCAAAAGGAAATGCCGATGCAATGTGGAATCGACGGAATGTTGCCGCCCAAATGACGCCCGACGAAATCAAGCAAGCTCAACGCATAGCTAAGGAGTGGAAGCCAAATCGATGAGATAGAAATACTGATTAATCATTTCTTGTTCAAAGACTGGATTTGGAAAGGAGAAATCATGCGTACAACAACCGTCTGCATTTTGATGATGCTGGCCTCGACTATCATCCTCGCCTCGTGTGCTTCCACAAGGTCAACTACGGTTAATGAACCGAGGTTGTGCTACCGCATCACACCATTGCGAGTGAAATATGGGGTTGGTATCCAAGTTAAGCCAGGATTTGAGATGGCGGCGAACGCCTGCGGGACCCCAAAGGAACCTCCACGACTTTCTGTCGAAGATTGTATTAGAGGCAATCTTGAGGCAACGTTCCCTGGTGGGGGTAAGATAGTATTCGAAGAGGACAGTGTTCGCTCTGCCTGTGAAAAGGCCGTGCAACGCGGCCCGCAGCTACAATAATAGAGCTCGAATAGAGAAGAAAGAGAGAAAAAGACTCTTGATTTTTGGAAAAGGGAAATGAGAGTTATATTTTAGGGCTGCCCGGACCGACAGATAACATGGCAGAAAAGATTGTTATCCAAACCCTTTGGGCTTCTTTTGTGCCACATCCGTTATCTGCTCATTGCAGGCAGGATAAACATGGAAAATAGAATCGCCCCACTGAATCTTATGGTGATTGTGGACAGACAAAAAATAAATGGGGGGAATAGCCATGTGTAATTTAAGATCAGGTATGGTTGTGGCGTTACTTTATTTTGTAGTAGTTCTTTCCTTTGGATGTACTAGATCTCTTAAATACCAAGCAACTGAGCCGAGCGACTTCGGTAAACTCAAAAAAGAAAAAAAGTTGAAGCATCATTAAAAATTGTTGAAATGCCAAATATTTTGGCTACTGGCCAGAGGTATTCAATAGTGCTTAGGGAGACCAATGGAATAGGAGTAATTATTAAACATTATACTTATTGGATTAAATGTGAGGATGGGATTTGGTCTCCCAGAAGTTCAGAGTTGGCAGAGGAATATTGGGTAAGAATTAAGCCATTCGGAGAAGGGATATTTAACATCAATGTACCACAATGGCCATGGAACTGCGATAGCGTACCGTATGCATGGTTATTTGGGTATGATGATTATGGAAATAAGATCGAGGTTATATTTTCATATAAGATAAAGGGAAGATGACAAGCAAAGAAAAGAAATTTATATAGTACAAGATTTTCGTAGTAAAAAAGGACACAACTTCACATAAGGTGTTGTAAGAATCTAACGTCCAAATCCTTTGGACTTCTTTTGGCATTGTACGTTATCTGTTCATTAGAGGCGGAGAAAGGAGAGAAACATGAAGAACATGAAATGGATACTTTATATGTCTATCTTTTTTGTGGTACTGTGGGTAGTTGTAAACCTTCAAGTTTCCTGGGCACAGAATAATCCAAACACCATTACGCTTGATAATCAGTCTGGGGAACCCGCGTTAGTGAAGGTAATAGGGCCTACGGGCCAGATATTAGAGGTTCCTAATGGAGAGAGCCGATTGATTAACGTCGAAGCAGGAGAATATTATATTCTTGCACGTTACGGTAAAAAACCTGATCAGTATAAATGTTCTAAAGGTGATTTGTTTACTGTAACTCAGACTCCAACACAGTATTCAGTTATCACCATTACCCTCCATAAAGTCATAGGGGGCAATTATCCTACTCATCCAATTTCGCTAACAGAGTTTGATAATACACCCGTGATAATTCAAAATGTTCATTGGCCAAAAGATGTCGATAAGGCAATCACACCAGCTTACAAGGCCTATGAACCACTCAAGGTTTATGAACCCCTTAAAGTCTATGAACCTCTCAAAGTCGAAACCTACAAAATTGCTGAGCCTCTCAAGGTTGAAACCTACAAGCTTGCCGAGCCCCTAAAAGTAGAAACTTATAAACTTGTTGAACCTCTCAAAGTTTTAGAGCCCCTTAAACTTGTTGAACCCTCTAAAGTAGAAACATACAAAGCGGAAAGGGTTTCACAAAATCCTCCAGTCCAGCCTGCCCAACCCACCACGGTAAAAAGTCAAAAGGGGTCTGAATCCTTGACGGTTATTTTCCAGGATGAAAGAAAGGTGGAAGTCAATAATTGGAACT
>Ga0315273_10008121_pt1 | contig 13225 bp, 9 predicted proteins | sample YL17G02_0_MG_FD_205753 | JGI IMG/M metagenome (GOLD analysis project Ga0315273, IMG submission 205753) | Sediment microbial communities from Yellowstone Lake, YNP, Wyoming, USA - YL17G02_0 | ecosystem: Environmental > Aquatic > Freshwater > Lake > Sediment | place: USA: Wyoming | collected...
ATTTCTCTGGAGACGCCCATCGGTGAAGAAGAAGACAGCCACCTCGGCGATTTCATAGAGGACAAGAAGATAATGTCCCCCTCGGAAGCAACGATCAACATGGATTTGGCAGAACAGACGCGCAGGATTCTGTCCACCCTCACGCCACGGGAGGAGAAGGTTTTGAGGATGCGTTTCGGTATCAGCGAGCGCTGTGACTTTTCAGCGGAAGAGACCAGGGCCATGCTGGATCTTACCAGGGACTCCTCCCGTCAGATTGAGGCGAATACGGTAAGAATACTAAGAAATTCACCGCGAAGAAAGGTGTTGAAGCCCCTGATGAAATAAGATATTGACAAGCATCCTCAATGGGTATAGCAAAAATCACTTGATACGTTAGGGTTTACGTTTCAAGCCTTCATCATCCGGACGGCAAGGGCCCATAGCTCAACTGGCAGAGCCACCGGCTCATAACCGGTAGGTCCCTGGTTCGAACCCAGGTGGGCCCATCATTTTGCTGGTGATATTCTGGTCTGTACCCTGTGACAGTTTGGCAACAGGAAAGGGGAAGGTGATTGAGCGAACAGTTATTGTTATTACTCCTGATTGAACTTCAGAAAGACGATCTGACAACCAGTAGAATCAGTATAAAAAAGCGGGAACTGCCTGAAAAACTAATGAAACTCAATGAGGGCTTCCAGGCTTTCAGCGTCTCCCTGGAGGATGAGAAAAAGAATCTTGATGAGTATCACAAACGCCATAGGGAAAAGGAAAGCAAACTCAAAAGCGCTCAGGAAAATCTGAAAAAGACGAAGGATCGCCTCCTTGAAGTGAAGACGAACAAGGAATACCAGGCGATCCTGAAGGAAATCGAAACCATTGAAAAAAGGAAAAGCGACACAGAGGATGAGATCATCGTCTGTCTGGACGAAATTGACCACCGGGAAAAGGCTCTCAGGGAAAAGGAGGAGCAGTTCAAGGGGTATCGTCTCCGCTATGAAACGGAGAGACTGAAAATGGAAGAGGATATCGCCAATCTCGATGCCGAACTGGTTACGGCCCAGCAGAAGATCCGCGAGACCAGAAAGCGCCTGCCCGAATACATCTTCAAGAAGTATGAAATGATCAAGGGGCTGAACAACGGCCTGGCCGTCGTCTCGGTTTGGAAAGAGGTCTGCAACGGCTGCCATATGAACATACCGCCCCAGCTTTACAATGATCTTCAGAGATCGACCGAGCTTCTCTCCTGCCCTCACTGTAGCCGGATCATGTACTGGGACGACCAGGGGAAAAATGGCTGAAAGTATTATATGAATCATTGGAGAAATGGGAGGCGTCGGAGCAGATCAGATGATCGCTGGCCCGCTCATGCGGGCTGGAGGAAAGTCCGAGCTCCACAGGGCAGGATGGTCGCTAACGGCGACTGGGGGCGACCCTAAGGAAAGTGCCACAGAAAATATACCGCCCCGCCTAAGGCGGGGTAAGGGTGAAAAGGCGAGGTAAGAGCTCACCAGTTTCCCGGGTGACCGGGAAAGCTTGGTAAACCCCATCCGGAGCAAGACCGAATAGGAGAACACTGAGAGTGGCCCGCTCGACGTTCTCGGGTTGTGTCGCTTGAGGCAGCAGGCAACTGCTGTCCCAGATGAATGATCATCACCGTCCTTCGGGTGACCGGGGGATGGAACAGAACTCGGCTTACGAGCTGGTCCGGCCCTCCCATCCACACATCAGGAAATCCCCAGTTTCTTTTCAGTCTCCAGGATTTCCATAGTTGTCTTGATGACCGTGTCCGAATTCAGGGAAATGCTGTTGATCCCGCATTCCACAAGGAACTTTGCGAATTCCGGATAGTCACTGGGCGCCTGCCCACAGATGCCGATTTTCTTTCCCATCTTGCGAGCCTTGCTGATGGCCATCCGGATGAGATCAACGACGGCCTGGTTTCTCTCGTCGAAAATATGGGCTACCAGGGATGAATCCCTGTCCAGCCCCAAAGTGAGCTGGGTCAGGTCGTTGGAGCCGATGGAGAAGCCGTCGAAAATCTTCCCGAATTCTTCGATCAGAATCACGTTGCTCGGCACCTCGACCATCATGTAGATTTCCAGGCCGTTTTCACCCTGAACGAGTCCACGGCTCGCCATGACCTCGATCACCTTCTCTCCTTCAGCCACGGTGCGGCAGAAGGGGATCATCAGCTTGACGTTCGTCAGCCCCATCTCGTTGCGGACCTTCTTCATGGCCTCGCACTCCAGGGCGAAGGCCTCGCGGTAATGATCGTCATAGTAGCGCGAGGCGCCCCGGAAACCGATCATGGGGTTTTCTTCTTCCGGTTCGAAATAGGAGCCGCCGACGAGATTGGCGTATTCGTTGCTTTTGAAGTCACTCATCCGGACAATGACATCATTGGGGTAGAAGGCGGCTCCAATCTTGGCAACGCCCTGGGCGAGCTTGACCACGAAGAAGTCGCTGCGGCTGTCGTATCCCTGGGTCATCTGTTCTATCTTTCTGCGCACCTTCCCGTCGGTGACCTTGTCGAACTGGATCAAGGCCAGGGGATGGATGGTGATGAATTGGCTGATGATGAATTCCAGCCGCGCCAGCCCCACGCCGTCGTTGGGGATGAATGAGAGGATGAAGGCACTATCGGGATTTCCGACGTTCATCATGATTTTCGTCTTTGGCCGATCCAGGTTCTGGATGTTCATCCGCTGGACTTCATATTTCAGGATACCTTCATAGACATTCCCCACTTCGCCTTCGGCACAGGACACGGTGACCTCCTTGACGCCACCCAGCACCCTGGTCCCGTTTCCCGTTCCCAGGATACAGGGAACACCCAGTTCACGGCTAACAATGGCTGCATGACAGGTTCTCCCCCCTTTGTTGGTGACGATTGCCGAGGCGATCTTCATAATGGGTTCCCAGTCCGGATCGGTGATGTTGGTGACCAGCACCTCGCCTTTTTGAAAAGAATGGATCTCGTTCACCGATTCGATGACACGGACGGGACCGGCACCGATCTTCGCACCGACGCTCGTCCCCGTGAGAATGGGGGTTCTGTGCTCGAGCAGGATGTAATTCTCGTAGACATTCACATCTTTCTGAGATTGAACCGTTTCCGGTCTTGCTTGCAGGATGAAGAGTTGACCCGTTTTGCCGTCTTTGCCCCATTCGATGTCCATGGGTCGAAAGACGCCCGCCTTCTGCGAGTAATGATCCTCAATGATCATGGTCCAGCGGGCGAGCGTCATGATCTCATCGTCCGTCAGACAGAACCGGCGCCTCTGTTTGACCGGCACGGAGACGACCTTCGTGGAGACTTTTCTTTTGCCGGCGCCATAGATCATCTTCGTCTCTTTCGTTCCCAGCTTTTTTTGAATGATCGGCTGGTAACCCTCACGCAGCGTGGGCTTGAAGACATAGAACTCGTCCGGATTGACGACACCCTGGACAATCATTTCACCGAGGCCGTAGGAGCCGGTAATCAGGATGGCGTTCTTGAACCCCGATTCCGTGTCGATGGAGAAAATAGCGCCCGAAGAGGCGAGATCCGAACGGACCATCTTCTGGACGCCTATGGAAAGGGCGATGGATAGCTGATCGAATTCCTTGTCCACACGGTAAGAAATGGCTCGCCCTGTGAAGAGCGATGCGAAACATTTCCTGCAGGCCTCGATGAGGGCATCCTCCCCCCGGATGTTGAGAAAAGTATCCTGCTGGCCGGCGAAGCTGGCATCGGGCAAGTCCTCAGCCGTTGCTGAACTCCGTACGGCTACATCGGTATCCTCGCCGTATTCAAGGCAGAGTTTCCGATAGGCGGTAATAATCGCTTCCTTGAGGTCCGCGGGAAATTCGGCTTCATAGATCAAGGCGCGTATTCGGCGGCTCTTTTCGTTCAGGCTCGCCATATTGTGGGTATCCAGATCGGAGAGGATCTGCCGCATCCGATCGTTGATGCCGGCCGATTTCAGCAGGTATCGGTATGCATAGGCGGTAACGGCATATCCGTCGGGGATGCTGACGCCCTTGGCGATGAGGTTTCTGCGCATTTCGCCCAGAGAGGCGTTTTTCCCGCCTACCTGGGGGATATCGCTCAGTTCTATATCGTCAAACCACAGAATCAGCTTATCATCTTTTTTCATTGGATGACTCCTTATGAATTCAGATACAACCGCATATCTGGCAGGATAAATCACAAACATGCATCTGATAACGGCAATGCTATTATCAGTTTTACCGACTGAAGTCAAACGGAAATATCTCAGAATCAGGATGTCGGAGAAGACCGGCGGGCGAAAAGGCGGCAATTCCTGTAAGGAATGACGGATCTAACGCAGAGATGGGAACCTTTCATGATAGCGGCCGCCGCGCCTCTAAAAGGATGAAAAAAAGGCCGGAAAGGATCCCCTCCGGCCTGTAGATTTATGTATCAGTCTTCCTCATCCTCGTCATCGTAGTATTCGGCCCCTTCCTGTGAATCCGCAGGAACCTCGGCCTCAATGGAGCGGCCGATACCCCTTGCGAGCAACGCGGCAATCAGGAACAGCAGGATGACCGAGACGGTTATGATCACGATGATCGTTGCGATCCAGGAACGTGCCTCCTGCTGGATCTTCTTGGATGAGGACAGAGCCAGCTCGTTGAATTTTCCGGTATCGACGTTCATTCCGATCCATCCGAAACCGCCGGGTTTTGGGTAGGTGGAGCTATAGAACTTGATGGCTGCATAGGCCACGAAGAGGGTCTGAGTGCCCGATTTGTAAGTCTTCATCCCGGCGTTTCCGGCCGCTGCATCCTTGGCAATGACGGGCAGGGTTGGATCGATGTACCCTATCTGATACACATTCAGGACTTCTTCACCCTTGCTCATCAACACCTTTGCCGTTTTGTCCGTCAAGGCCGGCACCGGTGTCCCGTCGCCATACAAGCCTTCGATGTTGTAATCGTTGGGTGAAGAGATGATAAATCCGCGGTTGTCAACCATATAGGCATAGTTACCCGTCGCTGCATCCGCCTCGACCACGTATCCGGACTGGGTGGGTATGATGTTATCGGTGAACCGCGCCAAGTGTCTGATATCGATGGCCAGGCTGATGACACCCGCAAAACCCTGCTTGTCGAAAAGGGGTGTCGCAAACCGCAGGATGCCTGAGAATCGTTTTCCTTTGGCGAAATCCGCCCGGTTCACATACCAGCCCGTCACGGGGGATACATAGATTTCTCCCTTGTTCAGGGCCTTGGCCTTCGCAAAGTAATCTTCCGACTTGTAGGCGGTATTCGCAGGATTGGCCACATTCGCCAGTTTGCCTTTGGGTACGATCTGCCCATTGGCGATTTTGATGATTTCATCCCCGTTCCTGCCGATCAAAGACATCTCCGTGTACAATGGAGCTATGACCTTGAAAATAGAGTTATTTTTCATGACCCAAAGAGATTTTTCGTTTTTGAGGATGAACTCTTTGTATGTGGTCTCGGCAGCAGGCAGGATCGTCGCGATCAATATATCCTTTTCCCGATCCCGGAGAAAATCGGCAACATCTTCCGCCACATTCATGGCACGCAACTTGATTTCTTCCTGGGATTTTTTGTCCAGAACAGTAGCGGCCTGTTCCCTCGCTGTGTCCCCTAATTTTAAAATGCCATTGGCGATAAGAAGAGCCACCAGTGATAAGGGGATGACGATAAGCAGGAAGAATACCCTTCCCACAGTAAATAACTGCTTATCCTTCTTGGTTTCTGACATTACTTTTCCCCCTAACTGTAGTTAGTTTATGGTCAACAGAAAAACTAACCAATGAGAAAATACTTCGTGTAGGGGTTTGCATAGAGGAGAACAAGGGCAATAACCAGGCAATAGATGGCAATCGATTCTGCCATGGCGAGACCAACCAGCATGGTCATCATAATTTTACCTTGAACGCCTGGATTTCGCCCCACGGCGGAACAAGCACCGTTTACCGCTGAACCCATTCCAAAACCAACGCCCAATGCCCCGATCCCCATGGCAAAACCCGCTGCAATCATGGCGCCAATGGTAAAAAGCACTTTCGGGTAAGACTCTCCCGAAGGAATGGCTTCCGCTGCGTAGGCAACTGGTGAAACCATGATAAAAGCCGTAATGGCCACCATTAACGTAACCAATTTCATCCCCAATCTCCGTAACATCTCATATCTCCTTTCGTACTTTAGAATTCAAATCCCTCGGTGTTCCATAACATAAAAAAAATGCCGTGGATAGAGGGAAGGCAATTTAAAGCGGATGCAAGGTGCAACAGATATGCCACAGATGCCGAGATAGGATTATATTTTGGCTAAAGACATATAACCACTTATCAAATGACGAAGGTCCCGGTAACGGCAGGGGCGTTTCAATGCCTGACCCCTGTGAACACTTTATTCAACGTCGGCGATCCTTTGAACGAAAAGTCGAACGGACCCGTCAAATGCGATGCCATCGGGGAATGAAGCCCCGGTACAGGCGGTGCTTGTCTGTGCGTGAGATCGTTCAAGCACGGTGCGCCCTGGCAATCACTGCCTTGGTATTTCCTGTTGACCCCTTTCATATAATTATATTGAAATTTAATCGTCGGACCGATAGTATCACCCTGCCAGGGTCGTCTCGGACCCGGCCGAGTTTGGGGTGGGGGTTCCGAAGAGACCGGCGCAGCGCTGAAACATCATTGCAACTTGAAGTGACAGGGAACTACCGGTTCGCTGGCCCCAAACCCTTTTCAAGAGGTTTATCATGCAGGAAATCCTGACTGCTGCCACCTATCTGGTAGTCTGGCTCCTCTGCGAGCAGGTGCTCGAAATCGAAAGCGGATTGATCAAGCTGATCATTTCCCTGGGGGCTGCCGTGTCCGTTTATGTGCTCATCGCGCTCAGAGACTATCGGACGAAAAAGCATAAACTCAAGGGAAAGGATTGATGGAGAGGCACAGTTCTCATCAAACCATGAGCTCGGGATCTTCTGGAATCTTATGGAAGAACAAATAGTGTCAGAACGAAAAGGGCTTTTATGATCAACAAAAACCTGTCGATCTGGTTGACCACGGCAATAGTCATCGTTCTCATTCTCCTGCTGGCCCTGACCATCAACCGCGCCCGGGAAAAGGATATGGTCCTGCAATTTGGGCAGCAGCAGCAGGCCATCGCCGAAGGGACAGCGGCACGGATCGGGGACCTCATAGATACCGTCGGCCGCAGCCTCATGATGCTTTCCAGTCTGTCCGGTCAGGATGAGAAAGGGGCATCGGCCCGGAGCATGAAGGTCACCTACGATTACCTGAACGGCGGCGTCGACTTTATTGCCCGTCTTGACCGAGGCGGTAAACTTCTGACCGGTTATCCCCCTGCCGTCCTGAAGGATCTGGCCGGAAAAAGGATAGTGAATGCCGACTCCGTAAGCCCAAGGAACCGGCAGGGTCAGCCCTGGATCTACAATAGTATCCTGAAGGGGAAAGATAGGGATAAGACAGGGATGGCCGCCCGCTTCGTTATCCTGGGGGTGCCTGTTGTGAATGCGAAAGGAGATTCCCCGGCTCTGAATGTGGCAGCCGTTTCCATTCCCGCAATTGCGCAGCGCTTTATCAACCCCGCCAAGGGAATCGTTTCGAGCGATTTCTTGATGGCAGACAAAGAAGGCATGATCCTGTTGCATCCGAACAAGGCCTTTCTGGGAGCCGATACCGGCCTCCTTGAAGATCCCAGGCACGGCCAGGGAGAGACTTCCCTGAGCCGTGCCCTTCGGGAAGGCCGAAAGGGATACGGTGAATACCTTTTAAGGAAGGAAGACGGCACAATTGAGCGCAATGTCGTGGCCTATGCCCCCATTCGCGTTGGTCCAACGAGTTGGTCAGTCGCCATTGCGACCCCTTACAACACTGTCATTTATCAGGTAAGGAAAGCCTTCGTCCATATCATGCTCGGCGCCGTCGGCCTCATCATGGCCGTCATCGTTGCAGGCCTTTCCATTGCCTATACCGGACGGCGCCGCCTGAGGCTCGAGGAGGAACTGAAACGCCTCCGGGAACGTCACGATTGGCAGGAAAAGCTGATCCGGGAGAAGAGAACCATAGAAGGAATCATCGAGGGTTCTCCCATTCCCACCTTCGTCATTGACAGCGACCATCGGATCATATTCTGGAACAAGGCCTGCACGGACCTGACGGGTTACGAAGGGAAGGACATGATCGGGACCGACAGGCAGCATCTGCCCTTCTATCCGGAGAAACGCCCGGTCCTCGCCGATCTGATCATCGACCGGGATGTTGAGGGCCTGCAACGATATTACGGTAAAAAAAGGGTTCAGAAGTCGACCATCATCGAGGGGGCCTATGAAGCGGGGGCCTTTTTCGAAAATCTGAACGGCAGGGGGAGACACCTCTATTTTCTGGCGGCTCCCATGTTTGATGAGAAGGGGAAGATCATCGCCGCCATCGAGACCCTCCAGGATGTGTCCCGGGAAGAGGAAATGGACCAGAACCTCAGGGAGTATGCCGAGACACTACAGAAGGAACTCATCGAGAACATCAATCTCAGAAAGGAAGTCGAATCTCTCTACAATTACCTGCAATCTATCCTGGACAGCTCTCCCGACAGGCTGTTCGACTTGAACGCCGACGGGACCGTGAACTTCATGAGCCGTGATCTGCAAAGGGGGCGGGGCCTGGTATCCCAGCAGGTCAAGGGCAAGCATATTCTGGATTTTATCGCCCCCGAGCTCAGGGTTTTCGTGATGGCGAAATGGGAGGATGTGAAGAAGGGGATCTACACGCCTTATGAAATCGTCGCCACGGCCAAGGACGGGACCAAGAGGAACCTGCTGATCACGCCGCGCCCCGTCCAGGATACGGACCGTTATATCCTCGTCCAGCGCGACATCACGGAGTTCAAGAATCTGGAGGATAAATACTACGAAAGCCAGAAACTGGCGGCCATCGGCCAGCTCTCCGCCGGTATCGCCCATGAAATCCGCAATCCCCTTTCCTCCATCAAGATGAGTCTGCAGATTCTCGAAAAACGCATGCAGCCCGAGGGAAACGATTTGAAACGTTTCAAGATCGCCCAGCGGGAAGTGGAACACCTGGAACAGCTGGTCAATGACGTCCTCATCTTTGCCAAGCCGACGGAGCCGAAGCGTGAGCCCTCCGACCTCCGGCGAATCCTGGAACATGTCCTGGCCATGGCGGAGAAGGAGATCCTGGACAACCACATCGCGGTACAGACCCGGTTCGACGCCCGGATGCCTCTGCTTCCCGTCGATGCCGCCATGCTCGAACAGGCCTTTCTCAATCTGTACTTGAACGCTATCGAGGCCATGGAGCCGGGAGGAAGGCTGTCCATCTCCATGCGCTTTGCCGATGAAAACGGAGGGCAGGCTCTGGTGGAGATCGAAGACAACGGCTGCGGCATCGACGAAGGGGATATGCCCTATATCTTCAATCCCTTCTTCACGACAAAAAAATACGGAACGGGTTTGGGGATGACGCCCATCAAGAAGATCGTCGAGCTTCACCAGGGGGCTATCGATATCCTGAGTAAAAAGGGGGAAGGCACCCGGGTGGTGGTGACCCTTCCCGTGGAGGGGGAAGCGGAACGCGGCGTGCATATCCCGGGACAGAGCAAGTAGCTACCCATAGGCGATCTCAAAAGGATCAAAACATGGCTACGATACTAGTCATCGATGATGACAACTCCATCTGCGAAACCCTCGATCTTTATCTGACCGAAGAGGGTTACGAAGTTCGGACGGCCACCACCGGCACCGACGGCTTGAACAAATTCGTAGAGACGACGCCTGATGTGGTCATCCTCGATATCAGGCTTCCCGACGTCGACGGCTTTGCCATCCTGGAAGATCTCCGGGATGAAGATGAGAATGTGAAGGTTATCATGATCACGGCCTACCACGATATGGAAACGACCATCAATGCCATGAAAGGCGGCGCCTTCGATTATATCCACAAGCCGATCAATGTCGATGAACTGGACATGGCCATCAAGAAGGCCATCAAGACCATGGAAATGGAAAAGAAGATCGACGGCCTGCTCATGGAGCCTTCCCGTCATTTCAAGGTGGGCGACATTATCGGTACGGGGAAAGAAATGAGGGAAATTTTCAAGACTATCGGCGTCGTTTCCCAGAGCCGGACCACTGTTCTCATCCAGGGTGAAAGCGGTACGGGGAAGGAGTTGATTGCCAAGGTCATTCACCACAATACCGCCCCGGACGAACCTTATATTGCCGTCAACTGCTCGGCCATCGTGGAAACACTGCTCGAATCGGAACTCTTCGGACACGAGAAGGGCTCTTTTACGGGGGCCATCACCAGGAAGCTGGGCAAGTTCGAGCTGGCCCGCTATGGCACTGTCTTCCTCGACGAAATTAGCGAAATGTCCCTGAACCTCGAGGCAAAGCTTCTGCGGGTTCTGCAGGAGATGGAATTTGAAAGGGTGGGCGGCAAGGACAGGGTGAAGGTGCACGCCCGGATCATCGCGGCCACAAACAAGGAATTGAAAATCCTGGTCCGGGAGGGAAAATTCAGGGACGATCTCTTTTACCGCCTCAATATCGTGGCCGTCAACATCCCGCCGCTTCGGGAAAGGCGGGAGGATATTCCCCTGCTGATCGACTACCTGCTCACGAAGATCAACCTCGATCTGCACAAGCGGATCGTCAGCGTCTCCGACGAGGTGATGGACATCTTCATGAAATATAAATGGCCGGGCAATATCCGGGAACTGGAAAACCTCTTGGTCAGAGCCGCAGTGGTGGCCAAGGGTCAGGTCCTCGTCCGGGGGGACTTCCCGGAGCTGACGGAGGAAACCCAGAAAGACGGCCATGAGGAGTCCTTCAAAGGAGACGGCCACAGCATCGCCGGCAGGCCTATGACGCTTGATGAGATGGAGGACCATCACATCCGGGAAGTCATCCGCGGGAACAGCCACAAGAACAAGGGAGAACTTTGCGAAATCCTGGGTATTTCCCGTCCCACCTTCGAGCGGAAGTTGGAGAAGTACGGCATCGTTTTCGAGCGGGAATGATATTCGGGCCAGGAACGCCTTCAATTATGAAAATACACTCGGTAAAATTCATCAAATCGGCCAGAGAACCCCTCCATTATCCTCCCGGCGACCTGCCGGAGGTGGCCTTTGCCGGGCGGTCCAACGTGGGCAAATCCTCGCTCATCAACAACCTGGTCCAGCGAAAGGGGGTGGCCCGAACCGGCCGGACGCCCGGTACGACCCAGTTGATCAATTTCTTTACCGTAAACGATCGGTATTCCTTTTCGGACCTTCCCGGTTACGGTTTTGCCAAAGTCCCGGAGGCGATACGGAAGGACTGGGGGCCCATGGTGGAATCCTATCTTAGAGAAAGGAAGAACCTGAAGCTCGTCATCCTGCTGTTGGATATTCGCAGGGAACCCTCCGAAGACGACCTCAGGCTCAGGCAATGGCTCGATCAGTATCACGTCCCTCATCACGCCGTGCTGACCAAGGCTGACAAGCTGTCACACAGCCAGGGCATTGCGCGCCAGGGCAACCTCAGGCAGACCCTGGGGATTCCGGCGGGCAATGAGCCTCTTCTTTTTTCGGCAAAAACGGGTGCTGGACGGCAGATGCTCTGGCAGCAGATAGAGAGATGCTGTCTGGAAACCCCGATACGGTGAGAGCTCGCCGAAAGGAAATCGCTTTTCCCCCGTCCGGAGCGTCATTTTCGGGGACGAAGCCGGGTTGCATCGCCCCTGTTGTGCATTCCTGACGATTTCCAATTCGGTCTTGACAGGAGGGAAAAATCATGATAACCGCACGTTTCATTTGACGTATCTCCCGGTAAAAGCCGGGGAAAGAGAAACGATCCCTATATATACATCTATTCGAAATCCGAGGTGTTAACAGGTGCTGAAAGATAGTGAAAAAATCGGTGCAGTGATGATTGTGGGCTCGGGTATCGCCGGTATCCAAGCCTCGCTCGATCTCGCAAATTCCGGATTGAAGGTCTTTTTGGTCGAAAAGGGGATCAGCATCGGTGGCGTGATGGCCCAGCTCGACAAGACCTTCCCCACCAACGACTGTTCCGCCTGCATCCTCTCGCCGAAACTGGTGGAGGTCGGCCGCCATCCCAACGTGGAGATCCTGACCCGGAGAACGGTGGAGGCCGTCGAGGGTGAACCGGGACGCTTCCGGGTCAGGATGACGAAGGCGCCCCGTTACGTGGACCTGATCAAATGTACGGGCTGCGGCGACTGCGCCAATGTCTGCCCCGTTTCCTTGCCGTCCGATTTCAACGAAAATCTGAACGAACGTAAGGCGATCTACCGCCATTTTCCCCAGGCAATCCCTTCGGGCTTCGCCATCGACAAACTGGGAACATCCCCCTGCAAGGCGGCCTGTCCCACCCATATCAGCGTCCAGGGGTACGTGGCCCTCATCGCGGCGGGCAAATACAAGGAAGCCCTGAAGCTCATCAAGAAGGACAATCCCTTCCCCATCGTCTGCGGCCGGGTATGCAACCATCCCTGCGAGACGGCCTGTATGCGGGGCAAGGTGGACGAGCCCATCGACATCATGCACCTCAAGCGCTTCGCGGCCGACCTCGATCTGAGGGACGATGTGCGCTACATTCCGGAAATCAAAGAGAAAAAGAACAAGAAAGTGGCCGTCGTCGGCGCCGGTCCCGCGGGACTCACGGCAGCCTATTATCTGGCCATCGAGGGATACGACGTTGACGTTTTCGAGGCCCTTCCCGTTGCCGGAGGATGGCTTGCCGTCGGCATTCCCGGATATCGCCTGCCCAAGGACGTGCTGCGGGCCGAGATCAAGGTCATCGAGGAGTTGGGCGTCAAGATCCACCTCAACACGAAGATCGGCCAGGATATCCCCTTCGAGAAACTTCGCAGCGACTACGATGCCCTTTTCATCGGCTGTGGAACCGTGCTGAGCAGCAAGCTCGACATTCCCGGGGAAGAACTTCAGGGCGTCATCCACGGGGTGGACTACCTCAAACGCATCAACCTGGGCGAAAAGGTCTTTCTCGGCAACCGCGTGGCCGTCATCGGGGGGGGAAACGTGGCCATGGACGCGGTCCGGACGGCCGTCCGCACGGGATCCAAGGATGTCTTCATCCTTTACCGACGGTCCCGGGCCGAAATGCCCGCCTCACCCGAGGAAATCGAGGAAACCCTGGAAGAGGGCATCAAGATGGAATTCCTGGTGGCCCCCGTCCGCATCCTCGGCAAGGATG
>Ga0315273_10008122_pt1 | contig 13224 bp, 28 predicted proteins | sample YL17G02_0_MG_FD_205753 | JGI IMG/M metagenome (GOLD analysis project Ga0315273, IMG submission 205753) | Sediment microbial communities from Yellowstone Lake, YNP, Wyoming, USA - YL17G02_0 | ecosystem: Environmental > Aquatic > Freshwater > Lake > Sediment | place: USA: Wyoming | collected...
GGGTGAACCGCGGGCGCCAGTGTGAGCGTCACTGTCCGCCGGGCTCGAGGAAACCGGGAAGGACGCGATCCGCGCCGGTCCTCAGAGTCCGAACTGCCGGAGATGGTGGTCCAGGTGCTTCCAGGCCAGGCGGCACCATCCGTCATGCGTGAGCGGGCCGAACATCGGGTGAATGGCGGTCGTGGGGGTCGTCGCGAGGCGGCGGATGAGAGTCCGAACGGTCTCCCTGTCCCCGGACCAGCTTGTCGGCGCACTGGTGAGCATTTCGGGAGCGGTCAGAACCTTGCGGGGGGGGCGCCTGGAAGGGGGAGTCGACCACCAGCCACTTGAGCAGTGTGCGGGAGAGGAGCGTGTCGTGCCGGGCCACGGGGAACAGTCCGAGTGCCACCCGGAGCTGATCGGCGAGGTGGCAGAGCAGACGGGGCGCGGTAAGCGTGCCCCAGCTCGGGGTTCGATCCGGTGTCATTCGCTGCAGGCGCTGCAGGATTACGTCCCGGTCGGTCTGGTCCAGAAGGGTCGGCAAGGGGTGTTCTCCGGGCGCGTGATCACCTGGAGCCCTTCGCGGTGACGCGGCGTTTCAGGGGCAACGACTACCGTCGAAGTAGTGCCACGCCCGCGACCACCAGGATGGCCCCGGCGAGACGGGCCGGAGTGACCGGCTGCTGGGCGAATCCGACCCACCCGAAGTGGTCGAGCACCAGCGAGGCAAGCATCTGGCCCATCACCACGCTGGCGATCAGCGTCGCCGCGCCCAGCCGGGGTGCGAGGACCACCGCCGCGACGATGTAGGCGGCTCCCAGCATCCCCCCGATCCAGTGCCAGGCGGGGCCCATGGCGACCGTCCGTCCGCTCGGGAGCGGAACTCGCGCCATGACCAGGATGACTCCCAGGGCCAGAGTCCCGACCGCGAACGAAATGAATGCTGCCATCAGCGGATGCCCGACTGTCAGGCGCAGCTGGGCGTTGACGCCCGCCTGCACAGGCAGCATCAGACCGACTAGCACGGCCAGCAGAACGAGGATCATTGACGGTCTCTCGGCATCAGGGTTTCAGCCACACGGTCGGATCGATCGCAGGACAGCCGCGGGGTGACGATGGGTGGACTCCGGTCGCGCGCTGGGAGGGTGGCGGGGGCTGGCCGGGGAAGGCCGAAATCGGCGACGGGGAGGGAAGAGGCCGCGGTCAGCGATGCTTCGCCGACTCGGCGATCGCGATGAACTTCGCCATCGGCGTGCTGGCGACGATGTCGCCGATCACGCCGAGCGGCAGCTCCTCGGAAGACCGGAAGCGAACACAGGACTTGCCCATGTCCAACCGCTTCCCGGCTCGCTTGAAGCCGGCCTTGAGCTGCTTCTGCAGGTTTGGGTTCATGTAGACCGGCATGAGATAGAGGGCCAGGTGGTTCTTCTGGGCCGCGAGGGCCACGTAGCAGAGTGGCTGGCCGTTGTAGGTATTGGGATAGGCTGTGAGCGGGACGGCATAGGAGATAATGCCCCGGTTCATCGACTCCCGGTACCCCTTGGGCAGCCGCTTCCGGATGATCCCACGGACTTTGGCGATCGAGGCGCGGCGCTCGGCCGGGAGCTCCGCCAGGTACCCCGCCACTGTGGTGGCGCTGCTCTTGGCCATGATGACCGTCCGTCAGCCGGCGTTGGAGTCCGTTGGCCCGGGCTTCACGAGGTCAAGCAGCATGATGGCGAGGTTTGCACTGGCGCAGACGGCGCCGAACACGATGAGCCAGATGGCGGTGCGTCGCAGGATGCTCAGCCGGTGTACGCCGATGCTGATCAGCAGGACCTTCGCGCTCAGGCAGGCGACGGCCGCGGAGAAGAAGAACAGCTGGAACAACAGCAGCGGGCGGTAGCCCAGGTCGGTGAACAGCCAGTAGAGCGCGATGCCGACGAGCAGCCAGGCAAGGATTCCCGCCCGGGTGGTGTCGCCCAGTGGCAGGTCCTTGAGGAGGGGGATCACCAGCATGGCGACTACCACCAGCCACGCCAGGAGCTGCAGCGCATGCCGTCGCACTCGGGCAGTGATGCCGCCAGCGGAGGTGCTTTCAGGCGTAAATGACACGAACGACCCTTTCACTATCTCCGCGGCGTGGTCCCGGATTGAGCCGACGATCCTTCCAGTTCCACCACTTCAGGAGGGCGGTCTGGGGCCGCGAGGTCCGCGCCGCGTACACCGCGCAGCGGAACGTGTACAGCACGCACGGATCCTGCCGGATGCCGCGCAGCCGGTTCAGCCGGGCGTACAGTCGTTCCGGGTCGCGCCGAGCCAGCATCGCGATGGACCGGACGCCGAGTGCGCGCAAGTCCTGCGCGATGCTGGGGCCAACGCCAGGCAGCGTCTGCAGTTCGTCGTGGTGTGAGGGCACGCGTGCGGACCTCAGACTCCCGGATGGGTTACATCCCCCCGCCTCTGTCGGGACAGGGGGCTCTCCGGCAAGGGAAATGTTTCTCGGAATCCTTTGGCGCGCCAGTCCATGGCAGGGCTGGCCGATCAAGGCACCCCGGGTACCGGGAGGTCGAGGTTCTCGGTTTCGGCTAGGGCGTCGCGGCGATCGAATCCTGTGCGGCGATCCGGTTGCGGGAACTGTCTGAGGCGTCCAGCGCCTTCTTGACCGCGGAGGCACCGGGGATCTGGGATTGCCCGATCACGCTGTCGGTCTCCCGCTCCGTGCGCCCGGTGCTGGTCTTGGGACTGGAGGAGCAGGCAAGCAGGAGTACCACCAGCAGCGAGAGCCATCGCGCAGTCATGAATGTGCCCGGGGAAGGTGAGGAGATGGTCGATGTTCAGTAGCACTTGACCAGCGAGCCCGTCTTGCCGCGCTCCAGCGAGTAGGGTCCCAGCGTCTGGTTCAGGTCCGTCAGCGCGACCGATAGCGTCAGCCAGCGGCCCTGCAGCGTGCCGAGGTAGCGGGCCGGGTGCGGCGGGACGCCGCCGATGGGCACCGGTCCCCCTTCAGTGAAGTGCATTCCCGTCGCCGTGAACCGCCCCGATGTCCCCACGGACCAGGTCGAGTCGATGGTGCCGAGTCCGCACCCATACTCGATTGTGCCGCCGGACCGACTGAGCGTGAGATTAGCGTCGTTGCTGCCCCACTGGCCGATCGGATCCGGTGACGTGGGGCTGGCGCAGCCGAGTGCGAGCAGGAAAGACAGCGCGGAAACTCGAGGTGCGGTGTTCACGGGAAGCCTCCTCCTGCCAATACTGCGCGACGGGCTGCCGGGCCGCAAGCGGCATGGCGCCGAGTGTTTCAGGGGTGGAACGATCGAGGTCACCGTCGCGCCACACGGTGGCGGTCGGCCCATCCAGCCCAGGCGACGAACAGCCACAAGCCGAGGGTGAACCACGCGAGCGCCCGGGCGCTGGGGGGAGGCGCCGCTATCGGGCCCGGGGCCCAGAGAGCAGCGCACAGGAAGAGCAACACACCGAGGCCGACCGCACCAATCCGGTCCCGGGGGCGTGTGGTGCGGAAGTACAGGTAGATGCCCGCGAGGTACATGGCTCCCTCAATCAGCAGGGTACCGGCCACAGACTGCCAGAGCCCCAGGCCAACGTGCGGGGAGTGTCCCGGCCAGAGCGGAAGATCAGGGACATGGGTGACGTAGTCGAGGACCCAGTGGCTGATCACCAGGCCGCCGAGGACGGCTGCCTCTCCTGCGGAGCGGTGCAGTCCTCGCGCCAGCGCGAACGCCGCGGCACCCCAGACCAGGGCCATTGCCAGGCTGTGCGACCAGGGATAGGAATCGAAGACAAGCGGAGAGAACGCCGTCGCACCCGGGGCGATGGTGACACGTTCCACGCCGAGCAGGAGGAAGACCGGCCAGAGGAGATCGAGCCCGAACGTGGCAGCGAAGAGCCATCCCAGCGGGATCGATGGGGTCCGGCTGCGGGCGGCCAGCGCCACCGCGGCATGCCCAACGAACATGGGGCCTCGGAGGCTAGCCCGGAAACCGACCCGGTGGCGGCTCCCACAGCTCGACCTTGTTGCCCTCCAGATCGAGAACCCATCCGAACCGGCCATGCTCCGACTCTTCGATCCGCTCCTCCACCGCACAACCCTCGGCGCGGAGGTCAGCGAGCACCCTGGCCAGATTCTCGACCCGGTAGTTCACCATGAAGGGAGCGATGCTGGGATCGAAGTAGCGGGACGACGCCGGGAAGACGCTCCATACGGTCACCCCCTCCGGCTCAGTCCAGCGGAACGTCACTCCGCCCCAGTCCTGAATGTCGAGGCCGAGATGTTCTCGATACCAGGCCCGGAGGGCGTCCGGGTCCCGGGCCCTGATGAAGATGCCGCCGATCCCGGTCACTCGAGTCATAATTCTCCCGAGAAGGGGGTGAATGCCATGGCGTAAATGAGCCTTCGTCGCGCCGATCCGCAAGCGGGGGGAAAGGGACGGGGAACGGGGCAATGGGGGAACGGGACGAACCGTGGCCCGCAACGAGAGCGTCTCACCCGTCCGCGCCGCGGCTGGCCGGAGCGGCGGCAAGGCGGCGGAGCCTGCCCCCCAGGAACTGGCCGGCGAAGAATGCCGCGACGAACAGTGGCAGCGTGGCGAGCCGGAACGGCAGCCCGGTATACCACCGAAGTGCGATCGCCAGGGGCACGGGCGCGTGGACGGCCACGAACCAGCGCGGCGAGAGTTTCCGCAGCCCGCCACGCCAGAAGCCGAACGGCAGGTTGATCGCGAGGATCCCCAACGCTACCAGGCCCAGCCTGAGAGATGGGGACACGTTGCCGGCAGTCTGGAGGTCTGGCGCTGTCATCAGGGGACCGGCAGCGGATCGGGGATGCCGGCTCCCACTGGCGCTACCCGGAGAAACGCGAGGTACCCGCGCACGCAGCGGGAAGCGAACCAGATGGCCAGCAGCCAAGCAATGGCGTAAGGGCCGTGGACGACAACCACTGCCGCTGGAGGCACGATCGCCGCGAAGAGCAGGCCGATGGCGAGGAACAGGAATCCGGCGGCGATGGCGAGGGCGACCAGCGCGTACGCCGCCACGTCACCCGCGAAGGCGAGCAGGAGAATCAGCAGTCGGAGCGGACGACCCATGGGGACCGGCCCGTTGAACGGTTTAAGCCGACCGTGGTGCTAGATGGTCGGCACCCAGTCCCAGGCGAGCCGCATCAGATCTGGCCGGATCAGGAACAGGAAGAACCCCAGTGCGGTCAGCGGCGCGGTGATCTTGATGGCCCGGTGCTGGACGGCCTTGCCCGGATCACGACCCCAGTCGAGCACACCGACCAACGGAGGAACCGAGGCCACCACGAAGGCGACTGGCCAGGCGATCCACTTGCCGGCTCCGTGCACACCCGCGAGATGGTGACTGGCGGAACGGATGACCAGCACCGTGAATATCAGCGCCACATACAGTTGGGCGGCGAGACTCACAACCAGCCCGAGCCAGGCCAGCGGTCGGGCTCCGAGAGCGGTCAGCGCCGCGCTCAGCAGGCTCCCCGGCTTCCCCGCGAGGCCGAGCACCAGGGACCAGGCGACCGCGGTGAAGGTACCGGGGAGACCGACGACCAACGCATACCCGAGTCCCGGCATCCGAAGCTCCGAGCTGGGCCGCTGCTGCGAGCGGCGGTGGCGGCGGGCACCCGACCTGAACTTGGTGCCGATTCCCGCTCCCCGGCAAGCGGAACGGCGGGCCTCCGCCAGCCACGGTGGTGCCCTTGGTACAATCGGGACCGAGGGGTGGCGTTTCTGGTCCCCTCAGGGTATACTTGTCCCCAGTAGACATAGCCTTCGGGCCCCGGGTATCAAGGCGGACCGGGTGATGAACCTGCCATGAACCAAGTCCGGCCGGTGCAGACGCACTGGACCGGGCTTTGTGTTTTCGGCCTGCCCCGGCTCTCGCCGCTTCCGCCGTTCGATCGATCGTCAGCTGCGCCTCGATCAAACCCGGTTCCTTCAGCTCCTCCCCGTCAGATTCGCACTCCCTTGGGCGCCGTATACCTCGGGTCGTCCACATTGCCGGATCCGGAATCGGCCTTCCACGCCGAGAAACAGCTCGTCTTCAGCCTCATGGTAGTGCCAGGGAAACTCTCCTCGAAACTTGACCAGTTTCACTTCCTGACCGTTGAGGCTACCCACCACCTTCGGCCGCCAGTGCTCGGTGATCAGGGCCAGCTTCTCACTGAGGATGATCTTGTCCATGTCGCCCATGCGCTCAGGCCCCCAGGCGGCCCGGCTCGCGCGGGCGAAGCCCATAGCCCATGGCTGGGAATCCCAGCTGCCGGCGGAGCAATGCCACCTGTCCGAGATGATAGCTGTCGTGCTGCGCCAGAAACGCCAGAGCACCCAGCACCGTGCCATCGGAGCCGGGGAAGCGCTGTCCCTGCTGGGCTAGCTGCGCGGTATCTATGCGCTCCAGCTGCACTGCGAGATGGGCCGAGATGGCTTCCCAGGCGCCGGCCAGTTCTCCGACGGGCAGCATCTCGCCAGCGTCCTCGAGGGACCGCGCATTGGCCAGTGCCCGCGGCAGGGGGCTCGGCAGCGGCGCGCCGAGCACCGTGGCGATGAAGTGACGGGACTCGACCAGGTGCGCCACGAGGAAGGCGACACTGTTAGTCCCAGGGGTTCCCCGCTGCTGCGCCGACGTGTCGTCCAAACCGTCGAGACAGTTGAGCAGCAACTCGGTGTTCAGGCGGAAGACGGCGGCGAGCGGAGTGACGGACGGGTGCACGGCTTATCCTGTCGGAGAGAGCAGCGGCGAGGCCTGGTGCTGCCCCCGGAACTTGGCGACCCACCACTTGGGCCCCCCAAGGAGGAAGTGCCAGTTCGTGAAGAACGCTGGCGGCTTACCATCGACGGCGTGTCCGAGAAACCGCAGCAGCCAGCTGATGCCGCGGTCGCGTCCGCTCTTGAGTTGAATCAGCATCATTCGCCACCTGACGGCGTCAGCTCTGGGTCAGCCGGGGTGCCCGCGCGACCAGTCGTTCCCTGGAGCGGGACAGGAAGCGTTCACACGCACGACCTGAAGGCCCCACGGTCTCACATCCGACAGGACGGCGTTGAGACGGCTCACCAGTGGGCATCCGCGATGCCAGGTGAGGCGGACCAGAGCAAGGTAGACGGTGTCGTGATCAGTCCGGGCCCAGCGGAGGGTGGCTGGTGACAGCCAGCCGCGCAGTCCGGCGGAATCGGCCCGGGCAGCGGCGCGGGCCCAGCCGAGTGCCGGGGCGTCTTCTGGGATCGCGTCGCGGTCGGGGAGAGTCGAGGTGGTGGGGGTGAGATCGAGGCGTGTCTGCCCGGCGGAGAGAACTGGCAGGTCGGGCAGGCGGTCGGCGAGCGCACGGTGGAACAGGTCCTCGAGATCCCGGGCTGGTCCCGGATGGAATATGGGCTGGGTATAGGTGGTCAGGCCCAGCCCGAGTGCGAGCAGGGTGAGCAATGATGTAATGAGAATGGTAGGTCGGCCGAGCTGGGGCATTGTCGGGCTCCCCGGGTTCGAGCTGACCTCGGCGCCGGGACGGAGGCGCACACCCGTTCCTGAACAAGCTACGGTCGCGGACCAGCGGTCGAAAGGCGGGCCGGGAAGATGCTCTAGTCGGAACTGTCCGCGGCCGCCGATCCCACCGTGCGCAGCGACCGGGCGACCAGACCGATACCCCCAGCGAGCAGACCCAGCATCACCAGGGTGTCGAAGAGAGAAGTCGGCTGGAAGTAGATCCCCAGGTTCGCGATGATGCCGACGACGATGATGATTGCGCCGGCACCAGTGAGCAGCCAGCCCGGCAGAGAGCGCCCGTCGTAGAACAGGATTCCGATCCCGATCAACAGGGGGAAGAGGGAGAGGCCGAAGGCGTTGTATCCGTAGAAGTGCCAGGAACCGCCGACGACGCTCACCCGGGCGAGAAGCAGGTAGCCGCCGGCTACGACCATCGCGGCCCCGCACAGGAACGTGCCGATACCGCCAGGAGTCCCACCCGCACCCTTCACTGGATCCTCCCCGCATGAGTGTCATGGGGCTCTTGCCCGAACGCTGGATCTTGGCGTTCGTCGTCCGCTCGCGCAAGCATCAGGCGGGCTCGGCGTCAGCGGCCAAGGTGCTGTCCAGATGAGTGACCCCGACCGGACAGCGAGCGACCTTCATCGCCAGCTCCTCGACCGGCGCGAAGCCCCGCCGAAGCAGCGGCCGGTTGTCGATGTCGGGCGGTGCGGCGCCGGTCGCCATCAGCCAGCACTCGACCGGGCCTTCCCATGCGCGGAACTGAGCTTCTGATAGCATCCGAACACCCGCTCGGGGCCTGGCGGTGAGTCAGCTGTCCACGGGGTCGGCGCGGCTGACGATGGCCTGGGCGTGGGCGATGATCTCGGCCGCCAGGGCATCGCGTTGCTCGGGATACTCGAGCCAGTCATCCGCGAGCGCGTAATAGCGGCCTAGGTCACGATCCGCCGGGAATTCGATCCACAGGGTCGCCAGCTGAGTGGCCCCCGCCTCTGGAGCAAGCCGCCCGGCCACGATATCGGCGGAGGTGGCCCGGAGTAGGACCCGCTTGGCCTGCTGACGCGTCAAGGACGGGGCGCCGGCCTGGGCGAGCGCCGCCGCGAACCGGGCCGCCCAGTCCTCCAAAGTCGGCGTGGTCTCGCCCGCCAGCTCGCGGAGGGGCAGACTGTCGTAGCCGGCCGTGAGTAGTTCGGTGGCGAGTCCGGGAAGTTCGTGACCCTGGATCCGGCCCAGGTTCAACCGGGCTGCGATCGTGGCGAGCATGTCATCCCCTTCGCCTGGCAGCTGTCCTCAGACGGGACTCCCCTCCTCGAGGTCGGCCCCGGAATGGCCTCGGCTCCCTCCGATGCCGTTGCCTCCCCGCTGTACTATCCGCCGAGGCCGCCGGACCGCAAGGCGGGGTCTGAATCGGGTGATTCTTCAACTCTCCGCGCCACTGCCGAGGGTGAGGTGGGATGCGAGACGCTCACGCAGGATGGCGAAGAGGTCCTCCGCCATTGGCTGGTAGTCGTCGGGGATGCCGAGGGCGACGAGCGGCTTGTCGACCAGGTGCTGTGGGAAGCGGGTCCGGAGGAACTCCGCGTGGTGGTCTTCCATTACCAGGATGCGGTCCGCCCAGGCGACGAGCTCCGCGGTGACCCCCACCCGGGCGCCCACGTGGGTGCCCGCCGAGCGCACCTCATAGGAGGAGTGTCCGATCAGCAGGACCTCTGCGGTTCGGCTGCGACTGAGGTTGAAGGTGCAGACGAAGAGTAGTTTCTCGCGCTCCTGATCGGCGGCCGGCATACGGAGCAACTAGGGGAGGGGCCGGGTGGCGTAGAGCAGCACCGCCACGTAGTGGCACGCGCTTCCGGCGAGGACGAACAGATGCCAAACCGCATGCCGGAACCGGAGCCGGTCTCGGATATAGAACGGAACGCCGGCAGTATAGCAGAGCCCGCCCGCGAGAAGCCACACTAGGCCCGATCCCGGGAGCGCGCGCGCCAGCGGCCCTAGGGCGACCACGGCCAGCCACCCCATACCCAGGTAAAAGACGATCGAGAGCCGGGGGAACCGGAAGCCGAGCATGGTCTTGTAAAGAATCCCCAGCGCGGCGAGCGCCCACACCACACCGAACAGGGTCCACCCCCACGCCCCGCGGAGCACCCCGAGCGTGAACGGAGTGTAGGACCCGGCGATCAGCAGATAGATCGAAGAATGGTCGACGACCCGCAGGACCTGTTTGGCCCGGGATGCCGGGACGGCGTGATACAGCGTCGAGGCGGCATACAGGAGGACCAGCGTGAGGGCGAAGACCGTGCACGCCAGTAGCTGGCGGCCGTCGCCCCCCGCAGCGGCGACGAGGACCAGGGCCGGCAGCCCCACCAGACTCGCCCCAAGGCCGGAGCCATGGGTCAGGGCATTAAGCAACTCCTCCCCACGGGACTGGGGGCGTTCGTGACTCATGCTCGAAGATAGTGGCTGCGGTAGGCCTCCAGCACCTTGGGGCTGAAACAGGCAAAGATGACGTGCTCCAGCGGGGGCAGGCGAGGTCCCTTCTGCCGCACCGTATCAACCGCGATGGCGGTTGCTGCGGCCAGGGGGTAGCCGTAGATCCCGGTGCTGATGGCGGGGAATGCGATGCTCCGGAGCCGGTGTTCGGCTGCAAGCGTAAGGGAGAACCGATAGGCCGAGGCGAGCAGCTCAGGCTCCCCGGACGCCCCGCCGTGCCAGACGGGGCCGACGGCGTGAATGACGAAGCGAGCGGGAAGTCGGAAGCCGGGTGTCAGTCGGGCCTGGCCGGTCGGGCATGGCCCGAGGGCGCGACACGCCGCAGCCAGATCCGGCCCAGCCGCCTCGTGGATGGCGCCACAAACACCGCCACCCGGTGCCAGATCGGTGTTCGCCGCGTTGACGATGGCATCCACCGCCAGCGAAGTGATGTCCACGAGGCGAGCCTCCAGCTGCAGCAATCTGTCACTCCAGCGTGAAGTCATGCTGCCGATCACCTCATCGCGGTGACGTACCTCGAGACGCGGAATGAAAGGATCGAGCGGGGAAGCTGAAGTGTGCTGCGCACTCGACCTCGCGAGGTCTTCATCGACCGCCGCGGCCCACCGTGGGCTGGAAGACCAGGGCGAGGCCGAAGGCGAGCAGCAGACAGGCGAACAGGAGGAGCCACCAGCCCTCCGCTCGCACCCTGCGGATCCGCGCCAGCAGGCGAGCCCCCGTTTCCCGCAGCATAGAGACCAGGCCACCGCGACTGCCGCGGCCGCTGGCGGAACCGGGAGGGTCTACCGAGAACGCTGGCGCGTGCATCTGCGGTCTTCCATCCAGGATGGGGCTGGTCAGGTGCTCCGAGGGGGGCGGCCCCAGCGGAAGACATGGCGCACCCAGGCCTGGGCCGCGGCCAGCGCCTTCCGCTTGCCCCCGAGCCGGAGGTCGGGGAAGAACGAGACGAATCTGGCTCGCTTGCCGCGGGTCGTCGTGTGCCACCCCAGGCGCACGAACCAGCCGTGGGTAGCCTTCGAGTCGATTCGGGAGATGCCGAACCTCGGCGAAGGAACGCGGGCGCCGGGCGTGGGGCGACGCTTCGCTGGCTCAGATCGCTTAGCTGGCGCTCGCTTGGGGCGCGTGAGGGATGAGGGCACGTGGCAGTTGGACCAGAGGGTGGACAGGGGACCAGAAAGCTGGAGACGAAGCTGCGGCCGGGGAGCGCGTGGCGCAAGACTCAGGGTCCCGGCCGTCTCAGGACAATCACGTTGGTGGGCAGGGGGCCATCAAGCGTGAGCGTTAGCTCCTCATCCTGCCATGCCATGCCCCAGACCGCGGACTCGCCGCCGGTGGTCAACGTGACTTGGCCCAGCGCAAGCTCCCAGGTTCCGACCACGGTCAACGAATCGGTTGGCTCACCCGGGTAGGTCACCGTGCCCCGCACCTCGAAGCTGCCGTCAGACTGGAACACCATGGTGCCGGTTGTGACACCGAGGACGCCGTGGTCGCTGTAGCTCGCCAGCTCCCAGGTGCCGATGAGCGAGCGCGAAGGGCCGGAACCGTCACCACAGGCGGCAGAGCCGGCCAGAAGGGCCAGGGCCAAGGTCAGCTGCGGCGAGAGGCGGCGGCGCATGTCAGTGGTACCGCTTCGGACGGGGGACCTGGCCGGATGAGAAACAGCGGCCCCGTGCGCTGACACTATGCGCGCCGCCATGAAGCGGTGCTGAACTCTCGGTGAGGAGACAGGCTCAGGTCGGACCGAGGGCCGCCGAGGCCTGCTCCAGCGCCTCGACATGCGCCGCGAGGAGCCGCACACCCGCCTCGAGCGTCACGGTTGTCGTGTCCAGAACCGGGAGTTGGAGTGCGTCGGCCTGACCCCGCAGGTAGGCCGCCCATGCCGCCATCTGCTGGGCCGCCAGTTCGGACTGCTGCTGCGGGGTCGGCAGGCGCGCATCGCGCGTCGCCGGTTCACACTCGACGAGCACCACTCGTCCGAGGCGCACCTGATGCTCCTCGAATGCCTGCTGCACCACCGAGGGCCGGACCTGCCCTTCCAGGACCGCGACGCGGCAGGCATGCCTATTGGTGGCCAGCGTGGCAATCCACTGGTGCGTCGTGGCGACCTGCCAGGCTTGTGGCGAGCCGTAGTCGGCCATCATCTCCGAGAGCGATGGCACCCCGACTGAGTCGAAGTAGTAACACCGGACACCGGGCTTGGCCTGAGCTTCCAGGGCATGCACCAGCGCTGTCTTGCCGACGCCGGAGGCTCCAGTGACCACGAGGATGGCGGGAACGATCATCAATTGGTGGCCGCCGAATCGGGGGCGGCCAGTCTAGGTCTCAGTTGAATTGCGCGGTGGGCGATCCGCCGCTCGCCTGGCCCAGCGGACCACGGAGGAACCAGCGACGACGGCCACGAGCCCGATGACGACCCGGGGGAGCGAGCCCGGAGCCTCGGCCATCGTCCCATAGGTGCCGAGCAGGATATACACGATCCCGGCGAGCAGCAGCAGCCAACCGAAGAGAGCAGAAGATGGAGCGACGCGAGTCGACATAGGCACCTCGAAGCTCGGGCCAGCCAGTCACAACCCGGTGCGCCCGGAGCCGCCGCGGGCGGGGCTCCTTGGGAGGAATATGGGCCACACCACCCCGTGTTAAACTGGGGCGAACCGCGTTCAGGCGGGATGAAGCCTGGGTGATACTCCGTTCAGGGTCCGGTACCAGGCCCCTCAGGAAGCAAGGGGCGTCAGCGCGACGAAAGGATGAGGGTCTGGCCGCGGCGGCCGGCGTGTCATGGGCTGAGGAGGTTGGGGTCGTACCAGACGTCTTCGTAGCCGGGCGCGAGCAAGAAGCGCCAGCCCGGGCCGAGCCCGAGGTAGGGCAGGACCTGCGGGATGGTATCACAAAGATGCAGGGCGTTCAGTGACTTGAAGAAATCGGGATCGTCCGAGGGGTCGCCGGCCCAGATGTACCAGCCGCAGCCTTCTGCGTCGGGCGCCTGGCGCAGGCCGTGCAGGGGGGCGCCGCTTCCGAGGGTCTCGAGCGCCACCGCGAGCGACGTCTCAAGATCGGTGGGAAGAAACTCCGCCGCGAAGCGGCGACAGACGTCTTCCTGGGCTCCAAGGAGACCGGTCATCAGAGGGGCTGCGCTGGGGTGTGTCGCCCGGGAGGAGGGCGGACGTTGATTTGGCTCGCCAGTATAGTGAAGCGGCGTCCAAGCAGGTCGCAAGTCGGCCCGGGAGCCGCTCAATACACCGGTTCAGAGCCCGTGGGTGCCACGATGAGCAA
>Ga0315273_10008123_pt1 | contig 13223 bp, 7 predicted proteins | sample YL17G02_0_MG_FD_205753 | JGI IMG/M metagenome (GOLD analysis project Ga0315273, IMG submission 205753) | Sediment microbial communities from Yellowstone Lake, YNP, Wyoming, USA - YL17G02_0 | ecosystem: Environmental > Aquatic > Freshwater > Lake > Sediment | place: USA: Wyoming | collected...
CAGCCCAGGCCGTCTCGTCCCCGGTTCCCTGGCTTGACTTCACCAAGCGCGACGACGCCTACAACAAGGACGCCTCATCCCATCGCCCCCTCAAGCCCGTCATTTACCTCTTCGACCAGGCCGACGACCCCACCAACGTGTCGGGACAGCCCGGCAACTACATCAACCCGCTCGCCGGCACCACGGTTCCCCAACTCCGCGGCCAGTCCGGCGACCGCATTCGCCTCCGGGTCTTCTTCCAGTACAGGAAGAGCGCCAACCCCGACCGCGACAACTCGGATGCCGTCCCCTTCTACCAGATCCCCTGGCGCACCCCCTGGGTCGACTGGATCACCATCGGCTACAGCGGCCCGACCTATGTCATGGAGCACAAGGAGATGCCGTATTAGCATGTAGTCCCGCCTTCAGGCGGTCTTCTCCTCGCTTGGAGTCCCGCCTTTAGGCGGTCTGGGTTCGTAGTTCCGCCTTTAGGCGGCGTTTGTAGTCCCGCCTTCAGGCGGTCTTTTCCTCCTGGTTTTCGGTGTTCGATGTTCGGTGTTCGGGGTCTGAGGAAGGAAAGCTCGGTTTCTTTGATGTTCAATCGCAAATCACAAATCGAAAATCGAAAATCAGCTCGTCAGCCGCGAGCGGCCTTCACCCTCGTCGAGATCCTCGTCGCCGTGGGTGTTCTCTCGATTCTAGGCGTGGCGCTCGTCGGCCTGATGATGGCCGGCGTCGGGGCATGGCGCGACGGCGAGGCCGCTCGCCAGGTCCAGGAGAAGATCCTGGCCCTCAAGCGCCAGATCGCCGACGACTTCGCCGCCGCCATCCTCGACCCGCCGCCCACCCCCGACTTCCACTATGTCCTCGACACCCTCGCCGACCTGCCAACGGACCCAACCGATCCCTATTGCATCACCTCCTCTACGCCGGCCCACGTGACTTCGCCTCAGGGCACCGACCTGTGGTACTTCGGCTCCGGCCAGATCGACCTCAAGATCCGCGTGCCGTTCGCCGTCGGGGCCGCCCTGCTCTCGGCCCGGCTGGACGTACTCGACAAGTCCTCCGACGTCCGCCTCCAAGTCGCCCGCAACGATCCCACCGCAGCCGACCCCACGCTCCCCGTCGCCTGGCAGGACGTCGAGTGGCTCAACCAGAACCACGACCACGACGGCGCCATCGGCGGCGCCGAGACCGACATCTCCACCCTCGTCGTGGGCGGCGACACGATCTTCATCCGCGCCGTCCTCGCGGGGGGCAATGCCCAGTTCCTCCGCGCCGACACCCTCCGCGCCGAGGGCCGGCCCGTCCTCATCCTCGACTGCTACCGCGACCCCAACGCGCTGCCCCAGCGGGCCCGCCCCGTCTTCAAGGCCTACTTCGAGAACGGCGCCCAGGTACTCGTGATCACCCGCACGATCCCTGGCGAGACCGAGAAGGCCATCTACCGCGACGCCGGCACCGGCCCCTGCACCGAGTATCTGAACAACTACGACGACAACGGCGACGGCTACGCCGACGAACCCGCCAACCTCAAGCCCCTCGGCGGCCGGGCCTCCGTGGTCTATCGCTTCGAGCCGTACCCCCCCGAGATGGGCAAGCCCGGCCTGGGCGTCCTCAAACGCGGCTTCGAGGCCCCCCTCGGCCGCACGATCGACCAGATCCCCACCCTCGAACTCATCCCCAACGTCGCCTACTTCGGCGTCAGCTTCTGGGGCGGCGGCACGACGGTCTGGGAGCCCAACCCCGAACTGGACCCGAACTATAACCAGGCCAACCCGCCCCACCCCGCCTGCCAGCGCTGGCTCTCGAGCCGCTACATGCCCGAGCAGGTCCAGGTGACGCTCGTCCTCGAGCCCGACGGCGGCCGGCGCACCACCACGGCGCTCGCGGCGCCCGTCGCCTCGGCGTTTCCTCAGACCGACAACGAGGCGGACCGAATGCTGCTCGTCGACAACACCCGCGGCTTCTACAACGTCGCCCGCACGTCGGACACGACCCAGACGTTCCTCCGCGACCCGCGCCATTACATCAAGATCGGCAGCGAGTGGATCTTCTACGAGCGCGTCGCCTCGCCCGCCGCGTTCCTCATCCCCAAAACCACCGGCCGCGGCCAGCGCGGCACCACGCCCCGAGACTGGCCGCAGCAGGCCGAAGTCCTCCGCGGCATCACCTCCGTCTTCACCGTGCCGATCCCGGCATTCCGCAACTGGCAGAGGTGAGGGATTCTCGATTTTCGATCACCAAAACGGCGGGGCCAACGCATAACAGGTACCGGTAGGCCAAACTGAGATGACAATCGAAAATCAGAAATCAAAAATCAAAAATCGCCGCCGTTGCCAGGGTTTCACCCTGATCGAGATCCTCCTCGCCATTGGCATCCTCGCCCTCGGGATCACGGCGGTCCTCTCGCTGTTCATGATGGGCGCGCGCTCGCATCGCCGGGCGACGGACCGCGCCCGCTCCGCGCTCCTCGCCGACACGGTCGTCAACCAGATCCGGGCCGATCTCGTCGAGACCCTCCCCAGCCGATACAAGGAAGACACCGACCACAACATAACATTCTGGGACGTGACCGACCCGGCCAACCCCAGGCAAATCGGTCCGCAGAACCCCGCCGTCCTCGCGGATTTCCCGGAATTCCGCTATTATGTGACCTTCGACAAGCTCTACGCCGATGGCCGCGACTACTACAAGGTCCGAGTCATCATCGTCTGGGATACGGCCGGCCTGAACGCGGCCACCACCCTCGACGCGCGGAACTCGGAGACGTTCGAAACCATTGTCCGGCGGAAAAACTACTGAGGCCCGCGGAACGACGTGAAGAAGAACGAGAGAAGAGGTCTAACCACGGATTACACGGATGACACGGATAGGAAAAGGAGGGATGGCAGGGTTTGAGACCAGGAAGTTCTCCGACCCACGTCCGTCGTGCGATGTGCGATCAAGTGCCTTGCTTGGCTGTTTGTCGCTCGAAAAGACCATGTCCACGAGCTTGGATCAGACGGAAGGGACTGATCGGAGAGCTTCTGGATTTCAACCCTCGATCCCTTCTTCTCTTATCCGTGTCCTCCGTGTAATCCGTGGTTAAAGCTCTTCTCGTGGCTGCTTTTCGCGTCCTTTTCGTCCGCCGTACGGCGGATTTCGCGGGCGCGTTCTTGAGTCCTGTCATCTCTTACTGCGGGTCGCGGGCTGAACGGCGGGCGGTCAATCGAGCATGGCCCTCAAAGGCTTCCACCATCTCTCGATGCGGCGGATCGTGGTCATCGCGGTCGTCGCCATCATCCTGCCCAGCCTGGTTCTCACCCTCGTCGGGCTGAAGCTCACGCTCGACCTCAAGAGCCAACTCGAGCAGTCGCTCATCGAGCAATACGCCAGCTCCGTCCGCGAAAAGGCCGACGAGATCGAGGCCCAGATCGCGTCCCTCGAGGAGCGGATCAAGCGCAGCGCCGACCTCCTCGACCCCGCCCAGATCGTCCCGACCCTCGATGCCCTCCGGCGCGGCTCGCCCCTCGTCGACGAGCTGTTCCTCCTCGACGAGCACCTCCACATGGTCTATCCGCCCGAGGCCGCTCCGCCCCCCGCGGCGGACGAGTCGCTGCTCTGGACCGAGCCGTTCCCGCCCGAGGCCCGGCGCCCCGGCGCGGCGTCGGCCGCCCATCTCACGGAAACGCTCGACGCGCTGCGCCGCTACCGCGAGCGCACGCTCTCGCCCGCCTCGCGCGCCCGAGCCACCCAGGCCATCGCCGCGCTCCTCTTCCGCCAGCGCCAGTTCCCCGACGCCATCGCCGAGTACCTCCACCTGCTCGACACGGACAACGTCGCCATCCTCAGCCCCTCGCTCGCCCTGATGGCCCGCTACCAGATCGCGCTCGCCCTGAAGGAACAGGGCCGTGTCCAGGACGCGCTCACGGCTCTCCTCAACCTCTTCGCCGATCTCGTCCGCGAGCGGATCGGCGTCGCCGATGCCGACCGCGTGGCCTACTTCAAGGGGCGCATCCGCGCCGACGTCGAGGACCTCCTCGGCCGCTCCGAGGCCGCCCGGCTCGACAGCCGCCGCTTCACCGTCCTGCTCGAAGAGGAGCGGCGCAGGGCCGCCCGGGCCACCTTCCAGGCCTACCTGCGCCGCTTCTTCCTCCCAACGCGCCTCGAACTCCAGGCCCCGTCCCTCCGCGCCGACGAGCCGGGCTTCTACCATTTCTGGGATGACCAGTTCGCCGACGAGCCCTACGCCATCGCCTACGCGGCGGTCCGCGCCCCCGACGGCGGCCGCCGCATCTTCGGCTTCAAGCTCAACCTGGACTACGTTCGCAAGGACATTCTCCCCAGTGCCCTGCGCTCAGGCCGTTTCAGGCACCGCGTCGCCTTCGTCGCCACCGACCGCAAGGGCAACCTGCTCTTCGGCGACCGGGATGCCGGCCCCGCCGCCGTCGCCACGTCGTTTCTCGGCATCTTCCAGTCGTCGACGTGGCGGGTGGGCCTCATCGAGCGCGAGCCGGCCGAGCTGCGCCGCCTCGCCCTCTACAACGTCCTCCTCTTCACCGCCGTCAACAGCCTCATGATCGTCGCCATCATCGTCGGCGTCGTCATCACCCTGCGCGGCACGGCCCGCGAGCTCGAGCTTTCGCGCCTGAAGAGCGACTTCGTCTCCAACGTCTCCCACGAGCTGAAGACCCCGCTCGCCCTCATCCGCATGTTCGCCGAGACCCTCGAAATGGGCCGCGTCAAGAGCCCCGAAAAAGCCCACGAGTACTACTCCATCATCACCCGCGAAAGCGAGCGCCTCACCCAGCTCATCAACAACGTCCTCGACTTCTCCCGCATCGAGAGCGGCCGCAAGACCTACGAGCTGCGCCTCGACGACCTCGGCGACGTCGTCCGCGACACCCTCCGCGCCTTCTCCTACGAACTCAACAAGCAGGGCTTCGCCGTCGAGGCCGACATCCCCGACGACCTCCCCGAAACCCTCATGGACCGCAACGCCATCTCGCTCGCCCTCCTCAACCTCCTGACCAACGCCGTCAAGTACACGAAGGACGACCGCCGCATCCGCGTCGCCTGCGCCGTCCGCGACGGCGTCCTCGTCCTCGAAGTCACCGACCACGGCATCGGCATCGACCCGAGCGAGTACGAGAAGATCTTCGAGAAGTTCTACCGCGCCCACGACGAGGCCGTCCGCGCCACTCGCGGCTCCGGCCTGGGCCTCTCCATCGTCAAGCACTCCATCGAAGCCCACGGCGGCTCCGTCTCCGTCGCCAGCGAAAAAGGCGTAGGCTCCACCTTCACGATCACCCTGCCCATCCGAAAGACCTTGACGGGATGACCCCGGAAATGCACAATGAACCCGCGTAACCTGCGATCAGAGAAGACCGGAGTGCCCGCGAAATCCGCCGTACGGCGGATTTCGCGGGCGATCTCTTTCCGCTCGGAGGTCCCACTCGATGGAAAAGATCCTCATCGTCGAAGATGAACCCGACATGGTCATGGGCCTCGAAGACAACCTGAAGTTCGAGGGCTTCCAGGTCATCACCGCCACCGACGGGCTGGCCGCCCTCGACTTGGCGGCCAACACCTGTCCCGACCTCATCCTACTCGACCTCATGCTCCCCAAGCTCAACGGCTACGAGGTCTGCAAGCAGCTCCGCGCCAAGGGCATGGACACGCCGATCATCATGCTCACCGCCAAGAGCCAGGAGGTCGACAAGATCCTCGGCCTCGAGCTGGGCGCCGACGACTACATCACCAAGCCCTTCAGCATTCGCGAGCTGCTCGCCCGCATCAAAGCCGTGCTGCGCCGGCCCCGCCGCCCGCCCACGCGCATCGACACCTACACGTTCGGCAACGTGAAGATCGACTTCCGCAAGTCCGTCGCCATCAAGAACGGCGTGCCGATGGACCTCTCGCACTACGAGGCCGAGATCCTGCGCGTCCTCATCACCAACAAGGGCGAGCCGATCTCCCGCAACCGTCTCCTCGACGAGGTCTGGGGCTACGAGCTGTACCCCACCACCCGCACCATCGACAACCACATCGTCAAGCTCCGCCAGAAGGTCGAGGACGACCCCCACGACCCCGCCCACATCCTCACCGTCCACGGCATGGGCTACAAGTTTGTGGACTGACCGCGCCGAAGGCTCACCCGCGAGACCGGGCGGAGGCCCGGAACATGCGTCAGCCTTTGGAGTGCGGCGGCTTGACGCCGCTTTTCCTCGGCGGCCCCCGGCCGCCGGGGTCTTCGCGGGCGTTTCGCCCGCTTTGGAGTGCGGCGGCTGGACGCCGCTTTTCTTCGCCGGCCGCCGGCTCGCTCACGCAGGAGGACCTGAGTGCCCACGCGGCCCCTTATCTTGACGCACGGCGACCAATCTGTGTCTTTCGCCCCCGTCGAAGGCGGCTATCGCCCCGAGTGGTTCCGCCTGGGCGACCGGCCGATGCTGCGGTTCAAAGACCACGAGTTCCTCAACATCGGCGCCCTTCGCGTCAAGCGCGGCACCCTCCTCGAACAGACGCCGACCGCGCTCCGTTTCGGAGGCGAAGAACTCTTCGCCGGCGTGCGCGTCGGCTGGTCCGTGCGGATCGCCATCCCCGTTTTCCCTCCCGAAGGTTTCACACCGCCCCCTCCCGAAGGTTTCACACCTTCGGGAGGGTATGCCGCGGACTCCGTTGCCGAACGGGCGCCCGGAATACCCTCCCGAAGGTCTGAAACCTTCGGGAGGGAAGCCGGCGCCGGCGGCTCGGGCTTCCTCATCACGACCACACTCACCCCGCTCCAGGAGCCGATCGAGCTGCTCGAAGCCATGTCCGCGTTCGAGCTGCCCTACGAGTACGACGGCACCGAGCACCAGATGTCCGTCCTCTCGCAGCAGCCCGTCTACCGCTCCGAGGGCAACAAGGAGATCACGGGCGCGGGCTACGCCCACCCCTTCTGGTACTACGGCCGGCCGGGCCGCGCGCACCTGACCTTCCCGACTCAGGCGCCGATGATGTGCTGCCGCGTGGCCAACGCCGACGGCTCGAACGCGCGCTTCACAACGCTCATCGGCAACTTCGATGTCTGCTCCTTCAAGGATCTCTTCGCCCAGCCATCCCGCCCCCTGCGAAACGACCCGAACGACGTGCCGTTCCCCGATCCGCGGCTGGCCGTGGCGCCGGGCCGCCGCGGGAGGAAATTCCTTGTCGGCGCACTGAACTGGACCACGTCGCTCCACAAGGATCCGAACGTCCTCGTTGAGCGCGGCCAGACGCTGAGCCAGGAGGTTCTGGTCGATTTCGCGTCGGAGTTCCCCGGCGGGCGCTGGGACACGTGGCTTGCCGCGTCCTGGGAGCGGATGGCGAAGCTCCATTTCCCGAAAGATGGCTGCGTGCCCGCCTACGAGGTCGCCCGCTCGCGCGGAGCGAGCTGGGTCGAGGCGGCGGAATGGCTCGGCGAGCAGTTCCAGAGGCCCGAGGGGACGCCCGGCTTCTTCTATCCCAGTCGCGGGACCGCCGTCTACGCGCCGCACACCCGTCCGAAGTGGGACCAGGGCGTCGGCGAGTTCGCCGGCCAATGGATCGGCCCGCTGAGCTATCTCGCCCATGTCTGGAAGGCCGACAGCTACCGCCGCGCGGCGGAGCGGCTCGAGCCGCTCTTCGCCGCGGACAAGAACCACTCGCCCGAGGCCATCTGGACCATCGGCCCGACGCCGATGCACGTCTCCGTCATGCGCAAGGCCGCGCTCTGCGGCGTGAGCGCGCCCGTGATGGAGAAGGTGCAGGATTACGTGCGGCGCCGCACGGAGGTCGTCCTCAACCCGCCGCCCGGCGGACGCCGCGGCGACGCCGGCATCCTCGCCTGGGACGCCTTGGCGAACCTGCTCGCGGCAGATCTCTTCGAGCGACCCGAACGGGAGGCCGCGGCGCGCGAACTGCTCGCCCGCGTGAACCGCCAGCTCGACGAGCGGTTCGAGTCGTTCAACTGCGCGGCGGTCGGCGATCTCGTCGGGGCAGGGCAGGGGAGGCCCTTCGGCCACGGCATCGCCATGACCGCCAACGTCCTCGCCTGGCGCCGCTTCGGCGACCCGGCCTACCTGGATGCTGCGGAGCGCTGCGGCAACATCATGATGAGCCTCTATTTCGCGGGCTATAACAACTCCGAGTCGCCCGACCTCGACGCCCGCGGCTGGGCGGTCGGCGCCAACGGCGGACGCGACCAGCTCTGCCACCTGCCGCCGTGGGAGACGGGCTTCGCGCTTCAGCAACTCGCCCACCTGATTCTGGCGGGCAAGGGCCGCGAGGGCTTCTACGACCTGCTCTGGCTCTTCGCCCACACCGGCCTCTGCCAGTTCCCCAAGGCGCGGGCGCTCAAGCGCCTCTACACGCCCGACCTCGAGCCCGTCTATCGCCCCATCGACGCCGTGGCGACCGAGCGTGCCTTCTACCTCTCGCTCCCCTACCTCGCCTACGAGGAGCCGTGGGACCAGACGATGCTCGCCGGCTACCAGGGCGTCGAGCCGCTGATCCTGAGCCTGTTCCTCGGCGGCGGCCTCGTCGCCGCGGAGGACAGCCGCATCCTCGTCCTCGTGCCCCAGGCCGCGGCCTACGACCCCGAGGTCGCCCGAGCCTTCACCGTCCATCTCTGGAACCCGCTCGCCGAGCCGGTCGAGACGCGTCTCTTCGCGACCGTCGCGGCGAAGCGGGGCGAGACCTGGTGCTATTCCGGCCCGGCTTACGGAGAGGTCGACCCGGAGCACGCCTGGACGAAGCCGCTCCGCGTGAAGGCGCGGGAGGCGCTTGAAGTCTGCTTCGCCGCGCGGGCTTGACACGCGCCGCTTCGTAGGGTATCAGTAAGCGGGTCGACACGTGATTCCGCGCCGATCACTGGGGACGCCCAGGCGCAGCCGGGCGACATGGAGGCAGGTACAATGGAAGGCAAGAAAGCCGATGTCCGGGAGATGAGCGTCCGCGACATGATCCAAACCCTTACACGGGGCCGGCCGTGGGTCTTTCTCATCGTCTCATACCGAGAAGAGATGAAGGATCTCTGTGATCTCATTGCGGAGGTCACAGAGCGTGACTTCGATGTTGCGTGCATCCGGGCCGACCAAGTGCCAAGCACGGGCTATGACCTGCTGAACAAGATTCATCAGCTTATCGACCGCGCCGAACTGGTGATTGCGGAGATCAGCGAGTTGAGTCCCAACGTCTTCTACGAGATCGGCTATGCGGTCGGCGTCCAGAAACCCCCCATGCTGCTCATCGAGAAAGGCAAGGATGTCCCTACGGACATCCGGGGACTCGAATTCATTGAGTACGAGAATAGGCTGGGTGGTTCCAAAGTTTTCGAGCAGGCGTTCCGCAATCACTTGCGCTTCCGCCTGAATTCCGAACTCGCGCTTCTGCGCGACATGCTCGAGGCGCCCGACCCCCACCCATCTCACATCGTAGTCAGCCCGAAGCCTCCTGGGGTTCACGGCCGTACCAGAGCACAGGTCTTTGAGAAACGGACATTCGGAGATCACCTGGGAACCCTAGGGTTGACTTCGGCGTTCGGCTCCATCTGGGGTGCTGGACGGGGAGTGGAGTTGATCTCTGCCGAGCATTCTCCGCCGGATCTCCCCGACGGGGACATGAACCTCTACCTGATCGGATCACGCAAAGTCAACACGCACGCCGGGACGCTGCTCACGGAACTGCAAAGAGGTCGGGAACCCAACTGGGCATTCGACCCCGCATCGCAAGACAAGAAGGAAGTGGAAGACTGGAAAGTGGCTCTCTATCGCACCACTGGAGGGGTCACGGCGCCGGTCTGGGGCACGCTCGGCAAGGTCGGGGGCACCACGGAAGACGTGTGGGTTGAAGACTACGGGATCATTGTCCGCGGGCCGCACCCCAGGTATCCCAATCGCCTCGTGCTGATCCTGGCGGGTGCCCATAGCCTCGGAACCGGTGCGGCCTGCCTCGCGGCGACGCGCTCCTTCCTCATTCAGAAAGTGCGAGGCAAGCTGCCGCAGGGCACCCTCGAGAAGAAGTCCAGCACGTTCTGGGTTCTCGTCAAAGGCACGGCCAGACCTCCCGACTTCTGCCTCGACCCAGACGACGTCGAGATCATGGAAGCGGGCGTTTATGCATAGGCAGCCCAAACCAACGCCCGCCGTCATGGCCAAGCTCCCGCTCCTGCTGGTCGTCTTGAGCGACCTCTTCCCGGGCTGCCAGGGCATGAAACCCGACCGCCCTACGTCGGTCCCGGAGGCCGCGGGGAGGCTTTGGGTCGCCCGTGACGGCAGCGACGCCTGGTCGGGCCGCCTCGCCGCGCCGAACCGGGCGCGAACCGACGGGCCGCTGGCGACCATCCAGGCGGCGCGCGACGCGATACGCCGGATTCGGGCGAAGAGCGGCGAGATGGCCGAGGCCACCGTGCTCCTGCGCGGCGGCGTCTACCGCATGGAAGAGCCGTTCGTCCTCCTGCCGCAGGACTCGACGACCACCTATGCCGCGTATACCGGCGAGAAGCCCATCCTGAGCGGTGGGCGCGTCATCCGGGGCTGGAAGCCTGCCGAAGGGAAGCTCTGGGCCGCCGAGATTCCCGAGGCGGCGCAGGGGAAATGGGCTTTCCAGCAGCTCTTCGTCGACGGCGGGCGCCGCACTCGGGCGCGCTCGCCGAACGACGGTTACTTCACGGTCGCCGGGAAGGCGCCGCCCGCGGTCGACCCGAAGACGGGCAAGGAAGCCCCCCGCGACAAGACCGCGTTCGTCTACCGGCCCGGAGACATCAAGCCGTGGCCCGACCTCGCCGACATCCAGGTCGTCGTCTACCACTCCTGGGAGACCTCGCGCCACCGCATCGCAAAGGTCGATGAGGCCAGCCACGTCGTCGAGTTCACCGGCCCCGCCTGCTGGGCGTTCGAGAACTGGGGACAGGACCAGCGCTACTTCGTGGAAAACGTCCGTGAGGCGCTCGACGCGCCCGGCGAGTGGTTTCTCGACCGCAAGGCGGGCGTCCTGCTCTACTGGCCGCTGCCGGGCGAGGATATGCGGACAGCGGAGGTCGTCGCCCCCAAGCTGACGCGCCTGGTCGAACTGAAGGGCGAGCCGAAGCTCGGGCTGTGGGTGGAAGGCATCACCTTCAAGGGTCTGGCCTTCTGCCACGAGGACTGGCAACTCGCGCCCGAAGGCCACAGCGACCCGCAGGCCGTCGTCTCCGAGCCTGCTGCGATCATGGCCGACGGCGCGCTCGATTGCGCCATCGAGGACTGCGAGATCGCCCACGTCGGCCACCACGCCCTCTGGTTCCGCCACGCCTGCAAAGGGAACCGCATCGTCCGCAACCGCATCCACGACCTGGGGATCGGCGGCGTCCGCATCGGCGAAGCGAACAGACCGCCCTCCGAAGAGCTGACCTCCAGCGGCAACCTCATTGACAACAACCACATCTTCGACGGCGGCCACGTCTATCCCGGCGGCGCCGGCATCTGGGTCGCCCAAAGCCACCACAACACCCTCTCGCACAACGAGATTCACAGCTTCCACCACGTCGGCCTCTCCATCGGCTGGAACTGGGACGACGCGCCCAACTCGACGCACCACAATGTCATTGAGCAGAACCACGTCCACCACATCATGAACCGCCAGCTCAACGACGGCGGCGCCATCTACACCCTCGGCACCTCGCCGGGGAGCATCATCCGCGGCAACCGCTTCCACGACGTCTGGCCCTACAACGCCATCGGCTGGGGTGTCTATCTCGACGCCACAACCAACGGGTACCTCGTCGAGGACAACGTGGTCTACAACATCCTGAGCGGCGGCCTGATGAAGCACAACGGCGGACACGAAAATGCCATTCGCAACAACCTGTTCGCCTTCTCCGCGGAGCAGATGCTCTGGCCCTGCTGGGACCCGAAGCCAAACGTCTTCGAGCGGAACATCGTCTACTTCACGCAGGGCGATCTCTTCATCCCGATGGCCGAGGGACGGCTGAAGGCCCGCCTCAAGGCCAAGGAGCCGCTCGGGGTGTGGGACCGCAACGTCTATTGGAAGACGAACGGCTCAGCCGGAGCTTCGCCCTCCCAGGGCGGCTCAGCCGGAGCTTCGCCCTCCCAGGGCGGCTCAGCCGGAGCTTCGCCCTCCCAAGGCGGCTCAGCCGGAGCTTCGCCCTCCCAGGGCGGCTCAGCCGGAGCTTCGCCCTCCCAAGACGGCTCAGCGGGAGCTTCGCCCTCCCAAGGCGGCTCAGCCGGAGCTTCGCCCTCCCGGGGCCAGCCCGACCTGCTGTTCTTCCGCCACACGTTCGCCGAGTGGCAGGCGATGGGGCTGGACAAAGATTCCGTGATCGCGGACCCGCTCTTCGAGAATCCCGCCGCCTATGACTTCCGGCTGAAGCCCGATTCGCCTGCCCTGAAGCTCGGTTTCCAGCCCATCGACACGTCGAAGATCGGGCTTTACGGCGATCCGGTCTGGGTGGCCGAAGCTCGCGCGGTGAGCTATCCGCCGACCGTTTTCCCGCCGCCTGCTCCGCCGCCGAAACCGACGCCCATCGACGACAATTTCGAGACGACGAACGTCGGCGCGAAGCCCAACGGCGCCGTCGTCAGCGGCGAGGAGAAGGGCGCCTCGATCCGCGTGAGCGACGAGGCCGCCGCCAGCGGCCGCCGCAGCCTGAAGTTCACCGACGTCCCCGGCCTCCAGCACGCCTGGCAGCCGCATATGTATTACCAACCGCACTTTACGGAAGGGAAGCTCCGCCAGAGCTTCAAGATCCTCCTGCGGCCCAAGGCGCTCGTGATGGCCGAATGGCGCGACGAGACGGGCTACCCCGAGTGCATCGGCCCGAGCCTCACCTTCGACGGCACAGGCAAGGTCGACGCCAGCGGCAAGCCGCTCGGCACGGTCCCCATCGACAAGTGGGTCCAGGTGGAGGTCGAGTGCGCGCTTCAGCAGAAGGCCACCCCCGGCACCTACTCCGTGACGCTCAGCATACCCGGCGAGCCGCCCAGGCGGTTCGGCGCCATCCCGTACACCGGCACCGACTTCCACGAGTTGCACTGGCTCGGCTTCACCAGCAACGCCACGACCGATTCCGTCTTCTTCATCGACGATGTCAAGCTCTGCCCATTGGCCCCATAGATCACATCGCGGCGGCGCCGCAACCCAAGACATAAGAATTCGGCAGAGGAATGGGGGCAGAGGAATAGGAAAGGGCATGAGGGTGGAAACCAGGAGATGGATCGGAACCTGCTCGATCTTCCGGGTCTTGACCCCGCTCTTCTACTCCC
>Ga0315273_10008124_pt1 | contig 13222 bp, 14 predicted proteins | sample YL17G02_0_MG_FD_205753 | JGI IMG/M metagenome (GOLD analysis project Ga0315273, IMG submission 205753) | Sediment microbial communities from Yellowstone Lake, YNP, Wyoming, USA - YL17G02_0 | ecosystem: Environmental > Aquatic > Freshwater > Lake > Sediment | place: USA: Wyoming | collected...
GCGTGACCACTCCAAAATCAGTCGGTATTATCCACTGCGTTGGTAGCCGGGATCGTAATTTTAATAACTACTGCTCGGTGATCTGCTGTATGCAGGGATTGAAATTCGCCCACCTGGTTAAAGAGCGCACCGGCGCCACGGTCTATAACTTCTATATCGACATGCGCACCGCCGCCAAATCTTACGACGAGTTTTACCAGCGCGTGCTGGAAGAGGGTACGCTCTTTGTGCGCGGAAAAGTGGCTGAAGTGACCGATGCCGCCCGCCTGCCCGGCGAGGAAGGCAAGCTCATTATCCAGGTCGAAGACACCCTGGTAGGCAAGCAGAGGCGCATACCGGTAGATATGGTTGTCCTCTCGGCAGCACTGGAACCCCGTTACGATGCCAAAGAGGTCGCCAAGCTATTCGGCATTTCTTGCAGTGCGGATGGGTGGCTGATCGAAAAGCACCCCAAACTGGACCCGGTTGCCACAATGACCGAGGGTGTATTCATCGCTGGCTGCGTCAACGGCCCGAAGGATATCCCCGGTTCAGTGGCCCAGGGCGCAGCATCCGCCGCCCGGGTGTTGGGCCGCATCGAGAAAGGCGAAATCGCCCTGGAACCGATACGCGCCAGCGTGGATGAGACAAAGTGCTCTGGCTGCCGCATCTGCAACGATCTTTGCCCATTCAATGCCATCCTCTTCCACGAGGACCGTATGGTGACCGAGATCAACCCGGCCCTTTGCCAGGGCTGCGGCACTTGTGTGGCTGCCTGCCCGGCAGGAGCAATTAGTGGGACCGGCTTCAGCGATGAGCAAATCCTGGCACAAATCGAAGGCTTGATGATGCTGAACCTGGAATTCGGTCGAATTCAAGAGGCAGCGCCAGCTTAACGGAGACCCGCAATGAACAACAACGAACAGTTTGAACCCGTTATCATTGGTTTCACCTGTAATTGGTGCAGCTACCGGGCCGCAGACCTGGCCGGTACCGCCCGAGTAAAATATCCACCCAATGTCCGCCTGATCCGCCTGATGTGCTCTGGAAGATTGGACCCGACGTTTGTATTCAAAGCCTTTGCCTCAGGCGCGGATGGTGTCTTAATTACTGGCTGTCATCCCGGAGAATGTCACTACCAGGAACAGAATTATAAGGCTATGCGTCGATTTTTGCTTCTCAGGCGTACCCTGGCGCAAATGGGGATAGAACCCGAGCGCATAAAACTGGTCTGGGCCAGCGCGGCCGAGGGAGTCAAGTTGGCCGGGGAAATTACAAAAATGGTCGCCGAAGTCAGGGCTGTAGGTCCCCTAAACTGGCCTGTCGCCGGGAATGGCGCGCACCTGGACCAGCCGAACCCGGAGGAGGTGACAGCATGAGCGGCAACGGTTCCGGTAAACCCAAATTTGCCATGTGTTGGGCGGCCTCCTGCGGTGGGTGCGAGATCGCCGTCCTGAACACCCACGAAAAGATTTTGGATGTGGACGCCAACTTCGACGTCGTCTTCTGGCCGGTGGCTATGGACGCCAAATATAAAGACGTGGAAGCCATGCCTGACGGCGCGATCACCCTCACCCTGTTCAATGGGAGCATCCGCAATTCCGAAAACGAGGAAATTGCCCACCTGCTGCGGCGCAAGTCGCAGATCCTGGTCGCGTTCGGCTCCTGTGCCTGTGAAGGATGTATCCCAGGCCTGGCAAACTTGAGCAGCTCTAAGGAATTGATCGAAACGGCTTTTACCGGTATCTCCACAGATAATCCGCAAGATCTTCGCCCTGCTTATTCCTGGAAGGCGCCCGAAGGTGAGCTGCATATCCCAAAGTTTTATCCGGTCTTGAAGACCCTGGATCAGGTTGTTAACGTAGATTATTACATGCCCGGCTGCCCGCCCGAATCACACCAAATCAGCGCTGTGATTGACCTGGTGATCCAGGTACTCCACGGCCAAGGCGAGCTTCCACCTGCAGGAGCTGTGATTGGGGCTGGCAACTCGACGGTCTGTGACGAATGCCAGCGCACCCGCAATGTCAAACAGATCAAAAAATTTATGCGCATCCAGGATATCCAGGCTGACCCAAGCCTATGCTTGCTGGAGCAAGGCGTATTATGTAATGGGCCGGCAACTCGCAGTGGCTGCACTGCCCTCTGCCCCTCAGCAGGAGCGGCTTGTATTGGATGCTACGGTCCAGCTGAAGGCGTGCTGGACTATGGCGCACGGTTGATCTCAGCGGTTGCTTCAGTAATTGACAGCCAAGATCCTGATGAGATCGAAAGCATTCTTGACGGTATCCCAGATCCCGCAGGAATGTTCTACCGTTTCAACCTGGCTGGCTCATTATTACGGTCCAGCAAAGCCGCCTGGAAAACAAACGGCAATCAATGACCATCGAAAGTCGATCTGAGGAGGCTGTTATGCAAAGAATTACGATCGATCCGATCACGCGCTTAGAAGGCCACGGCAAAATCGAGATCTTTTTGAACGAGCAAGGCGACGTGGCGAATACCTACTTCCAGATCCCGGAGCTGCGCGGCTTTGAACGTTTCTGTGTGGGTCGCCCGGTTGAGGAGATGCCGATCCTGACCAACCGTATCTGTGGTGTCTGCCCTGAGGCGCACCACATGGCAGCCGCCAAAGCCGCCGATGCGGTTTATAAAGTGGATCCGCCTCCTACGGCAAAAAAATTGCGTGAGCTACTTTACAGTGCATTTTATGTCACCGACCACACTACTCACTTTTATGCTCTAGGAGGTCCGGATTTCATCATGGGACCAGACGCTCCGGTGGCCGAAAGAAATATCCTGGGCGTTATCCATAAAGTTGGGCTGGAGATTGGAGGCAAAGTCATCCAGGCTCGCAAGTATGGTCATACTGTGGTAGAGATAATCGGTGGACGTAAAGTCCATCCCTGTACGTCCATCCCGGGCGGCTTGACCAAGGGCATCACCGAAGAGCAGCGCCAGGAAATAGAGAAAATGGGCCGGTGGGCAGTAGAATTTGGCCGTTTCAGCCTGAAAATTTTTAATGATATTGTCTTGGGCAACCAGGCTTACGTCGATCTCATCCTGGGCGACATTTACACGCACCACACTTACTATATGGGAACTGTAGATGAAAACGACAAAGTCAATTTTTATGATGGTATGGTTAGTGTTATGGGCCCAGATGGGGAACGCCTTGGCAAGTACGCGCCATCTGAATATACCGACTGGATCGCCGAGCATGTCGAACCGTGGACATACCTGAAATTCCCTTACCTTAAGAAAATTGGCTGGAAGGGCTTTGTGGATGGCAAGGATTCCGGCGTATACATGGCAACCCCCTTGAGCCGCCTGAATGCCGCAAGTGGTATGGCAACACCCTTGGCGCAGGAAGAGTACGAACGCTTTTACAGCACCCTGGGCGGCAAGCCGGTACACCAGCGCCTGGCAATCCATTGGGCCCGGTTGATCGAGCTGCTTTATGCTGCCGAACGGTGGGTTGAGCTGGCTACTGACCCGGAGATCACCTCTCCCAATTTCCATACTATACCTACCCAAACTCCCACCGAAGGTGTAGGGATTGTCGAAGCCCCGCGTGGCACCCTTACCCACCACTACTGGACGGATGAGCGTGGCATCCTGACCCGAGTCAACTTGATTGTGGGCACCACCAATAATTATGCTCCAATTAGCATGTCAATTAAAAAGGCTGCCCAAAGCTTAATTCATAATGGCACGGTCGTCACAGAGGGCATGCTCAACATGGTCGAGATGGCTTTTCGGGCTTACGATCCGTGCTTTGGCTGCGCCACCCACTCCCTGCCAGGTAGAATGCCTTTGGAAATCACCATACGCGATGAAACAGGCAACCCTGTACAGGTCTTGAAACAATTCTGTTAACTGGTTGGTTTTAGCGGGTGCTATACGCCCGCTAAAACCAACCAAACCTCTTTCTACTCATGAAGACATTAGTAATCGGTCTTGGAAATCCTATCCTTGGAGACGACGGCGTCGGTTGGCAAATTGCCAATGAAGTTGAGCGGAACTCAGGAAGTGTTGAGGTGGATTGCCTGGCGGTTGGGGGAATTGGCCTGATGGAGCGGTTGGTCGGCTACGATCGTGTTATTCTTGTTGATTCGATTAGTTCCGGCCTTGCTCCACAGGGCTCAGTACTTTCATTCTCCCTGGAAGAAATACCTGACACAGCCATGGGTCATCTTACATCCGCTCATGACACCAGCCTCCGGACTGCATTGCAGGTTGGCCGCTTATTGGGAGCTCACCTGCCAGATCAGGTCACGATTGTGGCCGTAGAATCTCAAAGGGTTTATAATTTCTGTGATACCCTAAGCCCTGTAGTTTCTGCCGCTGTCCCACAAGCGGTCCGGAAAATATTCGAGTTATTAAATCAAAATGGTATGGAGGGTTAACCGATGATTTCCCCTGAGCTCTTGCGTCGTTTTCCTTTTTTTGGAAACCTGGAAAATTCTCAATTGGTCGCTATCTCAATTATTGCGGAAGAAGAAACTTTCAATAGTGGCGAGGAGATTTTTCAAGAGGGAAGTCCTGCCAAATCCCTTTACTTGTTAGAAGGTGGCAGCATCGATCTCTATTTCACAGTATTGGATAGTTTTCATTCTGAATTGCGGAAAGAATTTTCCGTCGGTGAGATCAACCCTGGCGAGCTATTTGGAATCTCGGCTCTAATCGAACCGTATGTTCTGACAGCCGCTGCCCGGGTTTCTACCCCCTCAAGGGTCATTAGAATTGACGCGTCAGCATTGCGAGCCACTATGGATACAGACCAACGTCTAGCCTATGCTTTGATGCAAAAGATTGCCAAAACTGCGATCGACCGCCTGAATGACACTCGCATTCAACTTGCCGCAGCAAGAGCGTAATTTAAAGAACCATAGCGGGTGTCAATCAGTGCCCGTATCCCTGGCCCGTAATGAAATTCTCCAGGTTGTCGATCATATCCTGCTTCCTGGAGATAATGACATCTATTACATCCCGCATGGACACCATTCCGACTAATCTGCCACGTTCCATAACAGGAAGGTGACGGATACGATGCTTGGTCATCAAAGCCAGGCATTCTTCGATGGTCTGCTCTGGGTCGATGGTGACCATATCCTTGGTCATAATGTCTTCAACCGGTGTGTCTAACGAGGCGCGGCCCATGAGGATAATCTTGCGGGCGTAATCGCGCTCGGTGAAGATCCCCGCCATTCGACCATTTTCGACCACAAGTACAGCTCCCACGTTTTTCTCAGCCATGAGCTCCAAGGCTTTGTAGACGGAGTCTTTTGGCGAGACGGACCAGGTAGTGTTACCGCTGTGCATATCCATTAACTGCCTGACAGTGATCATAGCCTTCTCCTTTTATTGAAACCGTGATATTTTATATTAGTTAAACCAAAATTCTGTCTTTTTGTCAATCCTGAATAATTGGGTCTTTGGGATTTCGCCTCTCAATTGACATCTGACAGACAGCCTGAGTGGAGTACATTTCATATTCCTGGCTGATTAGCCCGGCAAGTAGGGCAGGGGCACAGGGCGCGCAAGTAGCTCCAGGTGTAAATACCATAATGGTGGCCATCCCCCCATTCGATCGTGATGGCATACGAGCCTACCGCTTCGATGCTGCTGAGCCGGGTGGCGGGTGTATCCTCGTCTGGCAGGCTGAAGACCAGCGGGTCGGGGGTCGGGCTCATCGCCTCGTGGCCTCCGCGGCAGGAGGCGCACGGGCAGGCGTGACGCAGCAAGGAAAAGGAATAGGTGCTTTGGTGTCCATCGCTCCAATCGATGATTAGCTGGCTGGAGGATCGGTTGGCGGTAATTCCTGTTGGTCTGAGGTTGCTCATAATTATTTCTCGTGTTAAGGATTTTTGACCACGGCCAGAAAGTTGGAGACGGCCCAGCCATGGCGGGAGGCGTCATAAAGCCCCACCAGGTACCACCAGGTCAGGCCGTCCGCCTGGCGCGGCCCATCGTTGACCCGGAAAACCTCGGAGTCGGCGCCCAATACGAGCACGTCGCTCTGCAATCCTGGGGCCGAGCGCAGGCGCAGGCCGTCGCCGCCTGTGCCGGTTATCTGGACATTATCGCCCACCGCGATCACCCCAGGGGCAGGGGCGGGGGGTACCTGAAGAGGGGGCGTTGGGTTGGTTGTAGCAGTGGGAGCGAGTGTCGGCGGCGGCTGTGTAAAAGTGGGGGCGGGGATCACGTAGAAAACAGCCGTGGCTGGGCTGGATGGGGCTGCCTCGGGGCGGGTCAGCCACAAAACAGCCAGGGTAGCCCCTGCCAGGAGCACTGCCAGGAGGCAAGCGCTCACTACCACCCAGGTGGAGAGCAATGCGGAAACCAGGCGGGGCTTTGGCGCCTCCTGACTGGCGCGGCGCTCGCTGGAGGGATCCCGCACGTATTGGGTTTGACCAGGTGGGCTGCGTCTGTTCATGAAACTTAGCTCTGAGATTGGTTGGCTGCCGCCCGGCTGTCTGGAGTTGGCCCGAAAAGAGCATGGGGAGTCTGCTCAGGAACCAGCACTCGCAAAGCTTTCGGACGAACCTGGATATTGACGCCATCTTCGGCGTCAAACGGTTCCCCATCGATCTGCACGAACATAGGTGAATCGGATTCTATATGTATCGATTGAAAATGGATGTAGATAAACTGGTCCGATTGCAGATGGCGGCCAGAGAATATATCAAACGCGCGCTGGAGGGTATCGGCAAGCGTCTCGCCCTTAAAGAGCCACAGGTCTAGATAACCGTCATCCAGACGGGCATTTGGTGAAAGCTGTGCCAGGCCGCCGGCATACAAATGGATATTGCTCACCACCCCCAGCAGGAAATGGCCACTGACCAATTTCCCTTCGACCTCTACGCGTAAATTCATGCCGTGCCAGAAACTGGCGTTCCAGATCAAAGAAGCGCCATATTGCCAGAAGGCAAAATATTTTTCCCACCGTTTGCGCGGCTCGATATGGTGGACCACAAATGCGTCCAGGCCTACTCCGGCCCACAAAAGGAAGGGCCGGTGATTGCACATCCCGATGTCCACGCTGCGGATGGGCGCCTCGGCCAGGCGGTGGGCGCTCTCTTCCAGGGCCATCCAGCGCGTCCAGGAAAGTCCAGGTAAGCCCAGCTCTTGCGCCCAGACGTTAGCAGTTCCGCCTGGGAGAACTCCCAGGGCAGTCGGTGTGTCCATTAAGCCGTATAGCGCCTGGTTCAGCGAGCCATCCCCGCCAACCACCAGGAAAGCATCCATTTCCTCAGCGGCAGCCTGGCGGGCAAGTTCACTGATGTGCCCGCTATACAGGGATTTTTCCAGGTGGATTTGCCAGCCGTGGTTACGGAGCAGCTCGGCAGCCCTCTCGGTCAGCAGCCGGGAGGGGAAGCGCCCGGCGACCGGGTTATAGACCAGGTAAGCGCGTCGCATAGATAGCATTGTACTAGACTTTTAGGCCGAGCGCGGCGGATATGCAAGGGTGGCCCGATTTAAATAAACATCCATTTCATGTAGAACGTCGAGTCGCCCATACTCTTGGTATAATAATGAAGAATTTATCGCATTATGTCTGAACCAATCCTGTTAAACGATCGCTATCGGCTCGAGGAACAACAGGGCAGCGGCGGCATGGCCATGGTTTACCGCGCCCACGACCTGATGCTGGAACGCACGGTGGCAATCAAGCTGCTGCGGGCAGATTTCTCGAGCGATCCCGATTTTCGGGAACGTTTCCGCCAGGAGGCCAAGGCCGCTGCTAACCTCTCCCACCCCAATATTGTCACCGTACACGATTTTGGTCTGGATGAGGGCCGCCTGTTCATCGTAATGGAGTATGTGCCTGGCACGGATTTAAAGACCATCCTGAAGCAGCGCGGCCGTTTCAGCCTGGACGAGACCATGGCGTTGATGGTGCAGGCCTGCGCCGGGATCGGTTATGCCCACAGAGCCGGGTTGGTGCATTGCGACATTAAACCCCAGAATATGCTGGTAACACCCGACAAGCGCCTGAAAGTGGCGGATTTTGGCATCGCCCGTGCCCTGGCCTCCATCTCGCCCGACGAGCAAACCGATGTGGTGTGGGGGTCCCCACAATACTTCTCGCCAGAACAGGCTGCCGGTGGAGCTCCCTCTCCCGCCTCGGACGTTTATTCGCTGGGGATAGTCATGTATGAAATGCTCACCGGGCAGTTGCCATTTACCGCCTCCACTGCCGAAGAGCTGGCCCGCTTGCATCGTGAGGTTCCGCCACCTTCACCTCGCCGCCTCAACCCAGCCATCCCCGCCCAATTGGAGCAAATCTTGCTCAAAGTGCTCTCAAAGGAGCCTGTAGCCCGCTACCGCACCGCGGACCAGCTTGGCCGGGTGCTGGTTTCTTTTACCTACCAATCCAATGGGGTCGTAGCTGCTCCTCCGGCCCAATTCCCATCGACTTATGAGAGTGAGCCGCCTTCAACGGCTCCCCCGCGACCCGGGCCGGTGCCCTGGGTCGTCATCGCCGCCGAGCAGCCACTCCAACCGCCTCGGCCAATGTCCGTTCAGAACCTCCCTCCGCCATTGCCTGTACGCGTGGTTCAACCCGCCGCGCCCAACAATCGACCTTCGGCGCGGCCGGTTTCGTTGCCGGAAGACAATCCATTGGATATCGATTGGGTTACCTGGATCCTGGGATTGCTGGCATTGATTGCGGTCGGCAGCCTGATCCCTTTCTGGTTGTGGGTCTACTATACGTTAAATCCCCCTTTTTAGGTGATAGTGAACCATTCTCAGCCTGAACCCTTGTATTATCCTTGCCACACGGTTATGATGTATGGCGATTTTTGGTATTCTCATAAAGAGAATTTAAAACGAAAATCACGGCGCCTGCCGCGATTTTCGTTCAACTGGAATCGTATTAAACGGGTCGGCTGGGTTAAGAGGTCTTCACCAGGGTGCGCATGCATTTGGCGCACAGCTTTGTCTTAACCTTCCGCCCGTTTTCCAGGACGGTTACGCTCTGGAGGTTGGGACGAAATGTCCGCCGGGTGGCCTTTTTAGACCACGGGCGGTTTTGACCAAAGGATGTATGCTTACCACAGTGTGCACATTTAGCCATCTTAAAAAATCCTTTCTTACAACGATTGCTTGAACCGCCAGAGGCTAAGAGCCGACCGGCCGAAAGCCGCATAATAATACCACAAACCGAAACGGTTATCAAGCAAAGTGATTTTAATTACTTCAAATGACTTGCCTGTAAAGAGGACATCCATGACTGATGAATCTACCCCGATTGGCACCATCCAGGTGTCTCCGCGAGCCATTGCTAACATTGCATATCATGCTGCGCTGCAATCTTATGGAGTGGTCGGTCTGGCTTCCAGGAACCTGGTGGACGGCCTGGCTCAGCTCCTGGTGCAAGATCCCACTCATGGTGTGGAAGTCCATTACGATGGACAGCATGTGAATATTGACCTGTATATCATTGTCGAATATGGTACACGCATCATATCGGTGGCCGGGAGCGTCAGCAACTCGGTGCGTTTTTACGTTGAAAAAGCCATTGGAATGCCAATCAAGCAGATCAATGTCAAAGTCCAGGGTTTACGTGTCAGCAATGTCGACTGAGCGATAATGGTTAATTTCCGTTCCATTTCGTACAAAAGTGAGTGGTGGCATAAATTCCTATCTCAGGAGTTATTTTAATGTTATCTGATCCCCAATCCGTTACGCAGCCCGCATCTACGCTCGAATGTCCGATTAATGGGCAAGGTTTGAAAATTTTGATCCAATCTGGCCTGATGTGGCTGCGGACGAACCAGCAGATCGTCAATTCGCTGAACGTATTTCCGGTGCCCGATGGGGATACAGGCACGAATATGGTGCTTACCATGCAAGCCGCCTATGACGAAATTGCCGATTCGGCCGAGTACAACCTGGGAAAGATGGCTCATGCAGCCGCACACGGCGCTTTAATGGGGGCGCGTGGGAACTCGGGAGTCATACTTTCTCAGTTATGGCGTGGCTTTGCGCGCGCTTTGGACCACCAGGCGGTGCTGGATGCCAATAGTCTGGTTCAGGCGCTTGCTACCGGGCGGGATACTGCCTATAAAGGCGTAGTCCGTCCGGTAGAAGGGACGATCCTGACCGTAGCCAAAGATTCTGCCGCTGCTGCCGAGCAGGCTTTAGCCAATTCTGACGATCCAGGGGTAATTCTGGAGCATATTGTTGCAGCCGCTGATCAATCTGTCCAACGTACACCAGACCTGCTGCCCGTGCTTAAAGAAGCCGGGGTAGTGGACTCGGGTGGAATGGGGCTGTTCTTCATATTTGAGGGAATGTTGCGTTATCTTAATGGATTGCCGTTGGATTCCGCTCTGGCAGCTGTCCGCCCTCTGGCTTATATGAACCTGGAGAATGCGCTGGAAACCATTGAGCCGGGCCAGGATTTTGAAGTTGTAATCGATTTCCGTCCGTATAAAACCATGGATCTGGTTGGGTTTTACGACGACCTGGAGAAGATAGGTACGTCCATCCAGGTGGGTGAGGGGGATGGTATTTACCGGCTGCACATCCACGTTGCTGATGAAAAACGTTACCAGCCTATTGATTACGCCATGACTCTCGGGACGGTCACCAAGGTCGCCATGGAAAACCTGGTAGCCCAAATGGCGGATCAGGGGGGAAAATGTAGTGATGGAAAGGTGAATGTAGCTTCGATTGAGCCAGGTCAGATCGCGGTGGTAGCCGTCGCGCCTGGGATGGGGATTGCGCGCGTGTTTGGCAGCCTGGGTGTAGCGGCAGTTGTCGAAGGCGGGCAAACCATGAACCCCAGCACCCAGGAGATCATCCACGCCTTTGAGAACCTTCCGACCGACAAAATCATTATCCTGCCGAATAACAAGAACATTACCTTGACTGCGAAAGTAGCCGCCGGGTTGACGGTGAAAAAGGTGGCAGTGGTCCCCAGCTATTCCATCCCCCAGGGGTTGGCGGCCATGTTGCGACTGGTCCCCGCTGGCGATTTCGATAAGGTAGTCCAGGAGATGACCGAAGCCCTCGAGGATGTGGAAACCGGTGAGATTACCACTGCCACCCGGACAGTCGAGATTGATGGCGTGGAAGTGCAGGAAGGACAGGTCATCGCCCTCCACAACGGGAAGCTTTTGCTGGCATCCACCAACTTGCAAGAAGCATGTTTAGGCCTGTTGGAAAAAGCTCATGCCGACCATTTTGAGCTGATCACCCTGTTTTATGGGTTGAGCGTTTCAAAAAACGAAGCCTTTCGGATCGCCGATGAAATCCGAAAAGCTTTCCCCGAACAGGAAGTGGAAGTGCAAGAGGGCTGCCAGCCCCATTACCAGTTCATCATTGCGATCGAATAACCGGTTATGGACATTGCAATTGTTACCGATAGCACTTCGGATATCCCTGCTGATTTAGCCGAGCGCTACTCCATCCACATCGTGCCAAATATCCTGGTGCTGAATGGGCAAAGTTTGGAAGATGGCAAGGGCATCTCTCGGGAAGAGTTTTACAACCTGATGCCGAATATGAAATCTCTGCCGACGACGGCCACCGCCTCGCCTGGGGATTATATGTGGCTTTACGAAAAACTTTTACGAGAAGGGGCCCGTTATGTGCTTTCGGTGCATGCCTCCAGTATGTTAAGCGGCATTATCAATGCCGCCAGCGCCGCAGCTGAGGCTTATGGGGACCAGGTGCGGGTATTTGATAGCGCCAGCGTCACTCTGGGCCTGGGCTTCCAGGTGCTTATGGCAGCAGAAGCAGCCGTGCGCGGCGCGGCCATTGATCCGCTGCTGACTTTGCTCAACGACCTGCGCAAGCGCGCCCGTGTGTTCGCTATGCTGGATACGCTGGAATACGTTCGGCGCAGCGGGCGTGTCTCCTGGGCGCGTGCCAGGCTGGGCAACCTGTTGCACATCAAGCCGTTTGTAGAGCTGCGTGAAGGCATTGTGTACAGCCTGGGCGAAACCCGCACACGCCGTAAAGGCGTAGAGTATTTGAAAAAACTCTTATTCGACCAGGGTCCGTTGGAGCGTCTGGCGATCTTGCATACCAACGCTGAAGCCGATGCGCGCCGTTTCCTGGAGGAGATAGAAGTTAATCTGCCCACGCCTCCGCTGGTGGTCAATGTGACCACGATTATCGGTACGCACGTTGGGCCAAATGGGTTAGGTTTTGCCGCAGTAGTTAAATAACCCTGGTAAAATACCTCTTGATGAAGCCCTCCCTACAAAAATTACAAAAATTCTTTAATCTGGAAGCCGAACGCGGCTATGACAACCATGCCGTGATGGGTGGTCTTGACCGTATTCTGGATCGTTGGGAAGGGGAAGCGCGCGCTGACGAGCTGCCCGAAGATCTGATCCAGATGGTAGCTGCCCGTTTACACGATTACCCGCGTCTGACCCCGACCTCACGCGCCGAGGTGCTGGATGGGTTATGGCGGCGGATCCAGCGTGGGACGGAAACCCCGCTCCCGATCGTCCCACCCCAGGAAGCGCCTTCCTCGGAGCAAGTCGCTACCTCCCAGGAAGTACATTCTCCAAAAGATACCGCCCTGCTTGAAGACCAGGAAGACCAGGAAGAGCTGGCGGAGATTGTCCCGGAAGAAGACCAGCCAGTCCCCGTCCAGCCGGAAAAACCGGTTGTAGCAGAGGCCGCGCCGGTCGCAGTCTCTACCAAGCCCATCCCGGCTCCCAGTGGTCAAACCGCTGCATTGAACGCCCCGATGACTGTGCTGCCGGGAGTCGGCCCGCGCCACGCCCAGACCTTGAGCCGCCTGGGATTAGTAACTTTGCGCGATATGCTCTATTATTTCCCGCGGCGCTATGACGATTACTCGAAACTTAAACCGATCAACCGCCTGTGGTATGGTGAAGAGGTGACCGTCATCGGCACGGTGCAGAGCATTAGCTCTCGCCAGTTGCGCGGGAGCTCTTCCTACCTGGTCGAAGCGGTGGTGAGCGATGGAACCGGCGCGCTGCGCGTGACTTGGTTCAACCAGGTGTGGATTGCCAAACGCCTGCGCAGTGGCGCGCACATCGTGCTCTCCGGTAAGATTGACCAGTACCTGGGCCGCCTGGTGATGAACAGCCCTGAGTGGGAGCCCTTGGAGCAAGAGCAGCTGAGTACCAACCGTATCGTGCCGGTCTATTCGCTGACGGCGCAAATCACACAGCGCTGGCTGCGCCGCTTGATGAACCAGGTGATCACGTACTGGGCCCCGCGTGTGCAAGACCCTCTGCCTGCC